>QWCK01001867.1_pt1 | contig 28843 bp, 29 predicted proteins | sample 1972571 | NCBI WGS metagenome assembly QWCK01 (sample SAMN09866710, study PRJNA288562) | Human gut metagenome isolate term2_stool, whole genome shotgun sequencing... | isolation source: gut | host: Homo sapiens | place: USA: California | reverse complement strand
TGAGGATACAGAGAGTTACCAGGTAACAGAAATGTTTATAAATAATAGGCAGATGCTGTTGGATAGATTACTAACAGATTAGATAATAAAGAAATCGATAAATTCAAGTTTGATAAGGAGGTTGAGGTTTGGTTATGAATAACAGTTTAGCAGAAGTGCACTTGTTTTGGGCATAGGATTCTTACCTTCTCTTGTAGTGTGCCTGATTTGGATTGTAAATCAGTCTGTATATTGCAAGGAAGCGTTAAAGTATTCAAAGGCAGGAACTAAGATTTCATGATGGAAACGCAGGAGGACAGGCAATGGGAAGTTATTTGGTGATTATTGCTGTGCTGATTATCTTTTTCTGCATCAGGAGAAGAAGGCGAACAGCAGCGGTTGCGTGGCAGATACTAAATCGATGTATCGCATTTTTATCGTGGAAGATGATGAAATCATTGCAAGAACAGTAAAAAGCCATCTGGAAACGATGTCGGACGAATTGAGAAAGAGTACGATATTCCATTAGAAGAAGATTTAAGAAAGAATTTTTTGAGAATCTGATGATGGACCGGTTACGAAAGTTTTACAAACTTTTACTTACGGGAGTGGAGAGGATAAAGAACGGACATACTAACAAAAAAGTTGGAGGTATGTCATGAAACCCAAAAATTACACGGATAAATCAGCGATGCTTGTAGGAACGGATGCAGATCCGGTTACCGCAGGACCAAAACATTTTGAGGAGAACACACCGGAACAGGAAAAAGAAAATGCCGCAATCCGGCAGAGCAGTATGTACAACGACAAAAACCGCGCACGCATAGATAACAATCAGTTTTTTGAAACCAGAAGTAATCCTTTGAGCAGCAAGGGGAATTGAGGATTTGCTTGACAAAGGTTCTGTCCGAACATCATAATGAATGATAGAGATATCATGTAAAACAGGACGGAGCATAGTATGAATCAGATTTGCAGGGACATTTTCCGGGCGATTCATGAGGGAAAGTGGCTGAAAATCGAATATCGGAACAAAGCGGATCAGATTACAAAATACTGGATTGGAATCCGTGATCTCGATCCGGCAAAACGTACCCTCAAAGTAGATGGTCTGCACCTCGGAATGTATACACTGGGGGAATATGACAAAATTTTTGTGGATTCCATCCTGTCCACGGAAGTCATTGAAGGAACGTACTGTCCGGAAAACAGGCAGCTGATCGAAGATATCGAGATGCATCCGGAGCGTTATAAAACTATTTTTTCCAGCTCTGCAAATCTGAAAATACTAAATTATCTGGAACTATGTAACCGCATGGATACGACACCTTACATCACCGATTATGACCTGATCCATTATATCGATGGGGATCGTGTGAAAAACGGACGGTATGCACTTAACGATCAGCAGTTTCAGGAGGTCGTGTCAAATTTCCAGTATTCCCTGTCTCACGAAAAGAAAAAGAGCACCAATTTAAGAATTAAGAAACTGGCACTCAATGTATTGAGTATTCACACGGCGAAGGGGCTGTATGTTCTGGCATACCGGAACCTGAACCTTGATGTGAAAAACAGAGTGTTTCAGCCGGATGAAGATATCACAGTCTGCACACAGTTTGGCATTGACGGACAGACGGAAAATGCGCGTAAATTTCTGGATGCGGACGAGTACGAACTGCTGGAAGATTTTGAAAATAATCTGGAAAAAATCAAAGATGCGATTACTGGTCATGGAGGGCAAAAGCCGGTCGTAGATGATATGCCGTATGTGCTGGGGCTTGGGATGGATGTAGTGCTGAATCTGCATGACGAGTACAAAGCCATACTTGATATGTTTGAAAAGCAGCAGGTTACTTATCCAGTCAAAGCCTTCTTCGGGGAATTGTTAGAACGGCCACGCCGCACCAAGGCGTATCCGATTGCACTGATCAATCAGAACATCAATCTGGATCAGCTGTTGGCGATCAACAACGCCATGAAATATCCGCTTGCCTACATACAGGGGCCACCGGGCACGGGAAAAACAAATACGATCATCAACACGATAGTAACGGCGTTTTTTAACAATACGACCGTTTTATTTGCGTCCTACAATAACGTTCCAATCGACAATGTATTTGAAAAACTGACACATCTTGAGTACCATGGACAGACCATTCCGTTTCCGGTACTGCGGCTTGGGAATATAGACAAAGTTAAAGCTGCGATCAGCTACATCAACCGCCTGCGAAATCAGGTGCAGACCGTAAAAATATATACGTCCACGCTCGATAAGCGCAAGGATGACCGGGTTGACCGTGCAAAACGTCTTTCTGCGAGACTGAAAGAGTATGAGGAAATTCTGGATTTAAAGGAGCGGAAAGAGACACTTTCGCATCTGATGGAATATCAGGAACATATCAAAAATGCCATGAACCTGCTCCCGTTTCAGATGGACCTGCAGGGATACCAGATGCAGAGGCTCGATCAGAGAATCCACCAGATTGGCGAAATTTCCGATTCGGATGCTCTGCAGCTTCTCGACCGCAACGAAGAAGAATTTTATCAGTATTTATTTTATACGTCTGCGCGTTATATCAAGACACTCGAAGAACCCAAATATCAGGAACTGCGGGAGATTTTAGATTCTGGAGAAAATCCAGAGACACAGGCGCGGGCATTCAACAAATACATGCAGAAATCCGAAAATGTAAAGAAGCTGCAGCGTGTTTTTCCAATCATTATCACTACCTGCATATCGGCACATAAGATCGGGGAACCGGAGCCGTTGTTTGACATGACTATTATGGACGAGGCCAGCCAGTGTAACGTTGCGATCTCTCTTGTCCCGATTATCCGTGGAGAGAAACTGATGCTTGTGGGAGATCCGCAGCAGCTGAATCCGGTTATTCTGCTCGGAGAACTGACCAACCGCAAGCTGCGACGGCGGTATCATGTGGCAGAGGAATATGATTACAGAAAGAATTCGATTTACAAAACGTATCTGGCATGTGATGCGGTGAGTGATGAAGTGCTTTTGCGCAGCCATTACCGCTGCAACAGAGAGATTATTGGATTTAACAATAAAAAATATTACAATTCCAAACTGCAGATCTGTTCAAAAAGCAAAGAGCCGGAGCCGCTTGTCTATGTAGATGTAAAAAGCGATCGTGCCGAGATCAAAAATACATCTCCGGCGGAAGCAGACGAGGTCATTGCATACGCGAAGCAGAACACGGACAAAAGTATCGCGGTGATCACGCCGTTTGTAAACCAGCGGGCACTGATCGAGCAGGCGATCAAAGAAAACCACCTCGAAAATTTAGTCTGTGGAACGGTGCATGCTTTTCAGGGAGATGAAAAGGATGTGGTGCTTTTTTCCACGGCACTGTCCGACCGCACCAATGCCGGTACCTATCAGTGGCTGAAAAATAATAAGGAACTGATCAATGTTGCAACCTCACGGGCGAAAGACAAACTTGTTCTGCTCGCAGACAGCAAAGAACTGGAGCGTCTGCATGCAGGACAGGCAGACGATGATCTTTATGAACTTGCGCAGTACATCAAAACCAACGGGAAGTCAGAGATCACGGAAAAACATATCAGTTCCCGTGCACTTGGCATCCAGCCGTTTTCTACCGCTACCGAAAATGCGTTTCTCGAAAACCTGACGCATGCGCTCGAAAATATCTGGCTTTCCCAGAGTAAGTATGTGATCCACAAAGAAGTTGCCATATCGCAGGTGTTTCAGGACAACATGACATATGATGATCTGTTTTATATGGGGCGCTTTGATTTTGTTGTGTACGAAAAACAGGGAAAAAAGGAACTGCCGGTTCTGGCAATCGAACTTGACGGGAAAGAGCATTTTGAAGATGCGGTGGTGCAGGAGCGTGACCGGAAGAAAAATGCCATCTGTCAGGCACACAATATGGAGATTATACGGGTGGAAAATTCTTATGCCAGAAGGTATAATCATATTAAGGGAATTCTGATGGATTATTTTTCGAGGGTGCATTAAAAGAAAAATGCATTTTTTGTTATGAAAATATAGCAAATCCCAAAAATCAGTGCTAAAATATACACAATTCATCCGTGCAGAAATGCGGCCTTCGGGCTTTCACATGACACTTTTTTCGATAGCGTAGGCTTAGCGGTGTTATCATGTTGAAGCGGATGAATTTTTATGTTTACAGAAAAGGGAAACGTGTCAGTAAGGAGAAACTGGTGAAAAAACAAAAAGGAATGATCATCACTGCGGCCGTGTTACTTGCAGCTGCCGCAGTCGTAACCGGAAGCCGTCTGATCCGGCATCCGGAAAAATCAAACACAAAAAAGTCTGAGGTTGCGGATCAGGAGAACAGTGAAAAAGAACAGGATCACAGGACTTCAGGGACAGAACTGAGTGAGAAAAAACAAAACATGAACGAACCGGATCATACGCAGAAAGAACAAAGTGTTGAAAATGCGGACCGTACCGGGAAAAGTATCACAGAGGAAGCGTTCTATATTTCCAAAATCCCGGACGATATTTTTGAGAAGATGCAGGGAAAGTCATACAAGGCAGACTGTACCGTACCGCGGGAAGATCTCCGCTATCTTCATGTGCTCCACATGGGGTTTGACGGTCAGACAAAAGAGGGAGAACTTGTGGTAAATAAAGCCATTGCAGAGGATGTCCTTGCCATTTTCAGGCAGTTGTATGAGGCAGAATATCCCATTGAAAAAGTCCGGCTGGTGGATGAATACGATGCGGATGATGAGGCATCCATGAGCGATAACAATTCCTCTGCGTTTAATTTCCGTTTCATTTCCCACACGACAAAAATCTCAAAACACGGTCTTGGCATGGCAGTTGACATCAATACACTTTATAACCCCTATGTAAAAACCGTCAACGGAAAGCTGTCGATTGAGCCTGCAAACGCGGAAGCATATGTTGACCGGAGTGGGGATTTTCCGCATAAGATCGATCACGATGATCTGTGTTACAAGCTTTTTACCCGATATGGATTTACCTGGGGTGGGGACTGGACACATTCGAAGGATTACCAGCATTTTGAAAAAGACTGATGGAAAGTTGTAGGGACATATAGAGAAAAAGATGTAATGTATGTCCCACTGTAAAGGAGTGGTGAGACATATAGAGAAAAAGATATAATGTATGTCCCACTGTAAAGGAGTGGTGGGACATATAGAGAAAAAGATATAATGTATGTCCTGTTGTAAAGGAGAGATGGGACATAAGAGAATAGATATTTCACATATGTCCCATGCGGACAATATGGGGGGACATAAAAGAATACATTTCCTATATATGTCCCATAAGAGCAAATGGAGAGGTCAACCAGCATTGGTGCAATTGGTGCCTGACACCATAAACTTCGTGAGCTTTCGCCGAAGGCGAAGGAAGCGCTCGAAGCCTATAAGGCAGTCAGTTGATTGGTAAATTTTAATATGCTCCATTTGGACGTGAGAGAGTGTTAAGAATCTCATGTGTTCCAAGTGGAGCTTTTTTATGGTTATTTTTATTTATATGTTGTAAAATGAAATAAATATAAAAATTTTGTATTATTTTAACCCCCTTTTTTATTTTGATTCGTCTATATAATATCAGAGATAAAAGAGAGGTTAGAAATATGGAGAAAAGTTGGATGTTAGTTGATGAAAAGGTTATTCAAGATGCAATAAACAAAGAAGAGAATGCTATAAATTTAATTTATGAACAAACGATAAATTCGGCATATTTTGTTGCACAAACCCATGCGTGTAATATTTCGTATATAAATGATATTTTGCAGGATTCTTATATTCGGGTGTTTGAACACTTGGATACACTACATGATTATACCAAATTGCAATCATGGATTAATGCTATCGTGCGAAATAAGGCATTGGATTATAATCGAAAATGTAAAGAATGGACATTTTCAGATTTAATATCAGACGGGGATGAAGAATGGGATACAGAGGATGAAAAAGGTAAATTTATTCCTGAAAAAGAAGTTGACTATGTAGAAACACGAAAAATTATGATGCAGATTATTAGCGCGTTACCATCAGATCAACGTATTTGTGTGTATATGCGGTATTATGATCAACTTTCGGTAAATGAAATTGCGCAAGAACTTCAGTGTAATTCAGAAACAGTGAAAAGCCGAATTCGATACGCTAAAAAGAAGTTAAAAGAAAGCGTGCTTGAATTAGAGAAGCAGGGAACAAAGCTATATGCGATTCCGATTATTCCTTGTTTGTGCTGGATTTTTCAGGAGGAAGCAAAAGCATCGGTTTGCCCAAAGGAGGTAGCTATAGCGGTAAATAGGAACATCAGATATTGGGCGCATGAAAATATGATAGCTTCAACTACGGGAAAAGTGACATTGGCTGGAAGTAATATGGTCAAACCAATTGCAATTGGTTTATCTGTTGCTTTGGTGACCACTTCTCTCGGATATTTTGGAACTTCCGCATTTATTAGTAATAAACTCGGAAAGCGAGAATCTTTGCATGTGGCTCAATCAATGAACTCCGAAAGCGAAGGTGGAATAGAACAAAGTAGCGAGGAGTTTGAAAATAACGATGATATGCAATATGAGTTTTTCGCAGATGACATTGCATGGAAACGTTATTCGGATGCACTGTCGAATTTATTTTATGCAAATACATTTCCTGATAAAAAAGATACAGACAGTTGGCATGAAAAAATTGATGGCATGGATCCAGATAGTATAGAGTATCGATTTAGTATCCAGGATATTGATGGAGATGGTGAAGATGAATTAATGATTTACGCATATGGTGGCTATATGGCAGCGACTTTTGATGCAGTCTATAAATATGATAGTTCTGCAGATGGACTAAACAAAATGCTGGGGTTTGGAAACGAGGGCGATTTATATGAGAATGGAAGTATTGTAAGCAACGACCACGGAGCACAAACAATTTATTATTATGATAAAGAGGCACAACAATATTATGATAAAGGAACTTTTTACTTAACGGAGGCCGTGGATGAATTAGAAACATATGATTTGAATGGAAACGGTGAAATTTGTATAAAAGGCGATACAACATATTGCGATGATTCTGAATTTGATGAGATAATGGAAAAATATGCAGAAGGGGCTGTTGTAGAGAGCTTTGAAGAAATGCCGATATTGACGCATGAAACTATAGTTGATGTTGCAAAAACAGCAAGTGATAGAATTTTAGAGAGATATAAAGTCATAGCAGATGAAGAAAATGATTGGGGAATTTTGCTATTGCAACCGTATAATTGGAATTTTACGGAAGTAAGAGCTTCGTTAACGAAAGATCTAGTGGCTAACGGAATGGAATATAAGATGTTAGATGGAGAGTTTGGAAAGATGGAGGATCCTTATACGTATGGGGCTGAATACGAACTCTATGATAAAAATGAAAAAATTATCAAAGCAGAAATTGTAGATGGCGGAGGGATTACATTTTATAGACCGATAGATGGTGTGAGCGTATTTGGAAGCAAGGTTGGAGACCAAGAAGAAAAACTCTTGCATAATATGAAGGCGTTGGGCTTGTATAAAGTTAAGGAAGGCGTTTATTATTCGGGGGAATCAGAATACAATTGTGCTATTGAATATAGTGTTGATGAGAATGGTAAAATAAGCAAAATTGATTTACGTCCATATTGTAAATTCGCAGAATAAAAGCATAAGGAGTAGAGTTTATGTATTGTAGAAGATGTGGAAGACCGGTTAAAGATAATGAATTGTTCTGCAAAAATTGTGGCACAAAATTAAGAGATGAAACCGAATTACATATGATGCCTGAACGTACCAAGAAAAAAAGGAAAGGGGGTTACATAGTTGTATCAGCGTTACTTGGATTACTGTTAGGTGTTGTGGCTGCGATTGGAGTAAAGTGGAAAGATTTAAAATCACCACACGAAGTTGACTCTCAGATTATGACGAGTGAGAAACATATAAATTCGACACAGGATTTGCAGATGGAATCATCAATTGGAACCGAAACAACTGAGACAAAGTTAGAGGTGTTGAATACCGAAAATTCAGAGATGCCAGCAATTTCGATGGAAAATATTCAGCGGGTTTCAGCTAGTTCTTATTTGAAGGAAAAGAGTATTCAGCATATACCGGAACGGTTAATCGATCAAGATACAACAACTGCTTGGGTGGAAGGTGTTTCTGGAACTGGTGAGGGCGAATTTGTTTGCTTTGAGCTTGATGGTAGCTATACAATTAATGGAATAAAGATTTGGAATGGTTATCAGAAGAGTGAAGATTTATATTACAAGAATGCACGACCACAAAAACTAGAAGTGGAGTTCTCTGATGGAACATCAGAACGTCTTAAGTTACAAGATAATGTAGATGGGAGCCAAACGTTCTATTTTGATGGAAGAATTACATCATATGTAAAAATATCAATTCTTTCTACATACAAAGGAAGCAAATATGAGGATACTGTAATGTCAGAAATTGAGTTGTTTTAAAATGAAGGAGAAACAAGATATGAAAAAACGAAATATTATAAGGGGATTTCTTGTACTTGTAATGGTAGTAATGACAGGCTTTTTTATTAATCTAGAAATAACAAAAGCAGATGAGAAAAACACAGAAAATTATCATTTAATACCTTGGGATGATGGACAATCTGGTACATATTGGATGGATGGATATTTATATTGGATCGATATGAAAAAGAAAAAAATATCTAGGTATTCGGATGAAGAAATGACAAAAGAGGAAGTTCTGGTTGAGGCAGATAAGGGAACATGTATCGGCGAGTGCGGACTACTTTATGATGACATTATTTATTATGTACTTATAGATAATAAAACGCATGCAGGAAATTTGTATTCGTATAATTTGAAATCGAGAGAAAGCAATAAATTAGGAGCTGCAAGGGAATTGCAGAGACTAGAGGTACTAGTGGATGGAAAGATTTATGGATGTGGATATACGAAAACTGGAAATCCAGAGGTGTTTTTGTATGATTTAAAGGGAAAAAAGTTAAAACAGATATGCAAGAATGGTTATTTTGGACAGATTGTTGGAAAATACATTGCAATTCAGACAATTTCATCATCAGGAAAGTCTGGAATGACATTGTATAGAAAGTCTGATGGTCAGAAAATAAAAACGATTACTAGTAATTGCAGTTATTATGAGTTCATAGATAACACGTTTTATTATGTGGAACCGATTGCAGAATTTAAGTATAAGATAAAGTCTTATAACATCGAAAAAAAGAAGACGATCACATATGGAACCATAAAGGCAAATGAGTTTGGGGCAATCACTTCAAAGTATTTGTATTATAGCAATGGACCGATGATTGGAGAATGCAAATATTACAAGTATAGTTTTGCAAAGAAAAAAAGTATAAGGATTACAGAAGAAGCGTTTCAATATTAAATAAAATCAAGTATAATTATTAAAGGTTAAAGGAGGAAAAAGTTATGAAGAAAATAATTGGTAAGATTGTAAATTGGATATTGGTATGTGGTTTGCTGATAACAATGATTCCTGTTGTTACCAAAGCAGATTCAACATATACGAGAATAATGCCAGGGTACACATCTGATTTAGCAACAACAATTCCAGTTGATGGTACAGACTACGTTGCTACATTTGAATCTGGAGATATTGAAAATATGTATTTTTCTTTTGAAGTGCCGGAATCATCTGATAATTTTTATTCTATTTATTACAAGAATTTGTCGGTGGATTGTAGAACTTCATTTACGATAGAATCATCCGTAGGGGAGGTTATACATGAGTGCTCATATCTTAGGGCGTCGGATGGTTGTTATTATAATAAAAAATTGCCTTCAGGTACATATATTTTAAAAGTTCATCAAGGCAATTCAAAAAAAGGAAATATAAAAATTAATGTTTCTTCTCGAAAAGATGATGTTGGGGATTCTTGGGAAAGTGCCAAAAAAATAGTGGAAGGAAAGACTTTGCAGGGGTCATTAGATGGGGCATATGATAATGATTACTATAAATTTGTTGTTCCTGAAAATGGTACGTATGAGATTTATGCAAAAAATCTTTCTATAGCAAGTAAAACATATTTTGGCGTCTATTCTTCATCTGAAGAGTTGATGGGGGATCGAACATATATAGGGAAAAATGAGGATGGATACATTCATCTAAAATGTACTAAGGGCGACGTATATTATTTAAGATATTGTTATCAATATTCTGATTATCAGGAAAGCGATTTTGGTAATTATAAAATATATGTAAAGAATATAAAACCTAGTAAAATAAAGCGCATAAATGTAAAAAATACTAAATCTAAAGAGGTAAAGATTTCTTGGAGTAAAATTTCTGATGCAAGCGGATACGAGGTGCAGACCGCAACAGATAAAAAGTTTACAAATAGTAAAACGTTTGATGAGTCAGATGCAAATATAAAATTGTATTCTCGATCGAAAGGGACTTTTTATGTAAGGATTCGTGCATATAAGACTATTGACGGAACGACATATTATGGAAATTATTCTTCAATTAAGAAAATCAAGTTTAAATAGGGAGTATCATAGCTCCTCTTGAATAGATAATAGTTAACCTTTTGAGTAGGAGAGGCTATGTGTGAAACGGTAAGCGAAGCGATAAAGGATGAAATTAAAAAGATTCTAGTGTTTTCCATGTGGAATGTTGTGCATGCATTTAAAACGTAATCCTGAGCCAAAAGGTGGGACATAAGAGCAAACGGAAAATTTTTCCTTGACATATCTGTACAGGGGAATATAATAATCATCGAAAAGAAAATATTGTTCACCGAAATTCGTTGACGAGAACAGCATCGTATCTTATCGTTATTTTCAGAGAGCCTGTGGGTGGTGCGAACAGGTAGTAGCCGGATATGGATGATCCTCTCTAAGAAGCGGGCTGAAAGCAGACAACTGTGAGTAAACTTTGCCGGTTTCCTCCGTTATGGGATAGCATATGTTGGTATGTGAAGTGTCACAGAGTTTTTCTGTGGAATCAGGGTGGTAACGCGGATTTTATTCGTCCCTTTCCAGAGTAGTATCTGGGAAGGGACTTTTTTAATGTCTGAATTCGTTTTTCAGTGAACAGACCAAGGAGGAAAAGTTTATGAAAGCACTACAAAAACTCAGCAAATGGTTATCGGACTACACATCAATTGTGGTAATTGCAATTGCGGTAGTAACATTTATCGTTCCGGGCATGATGGGATGGGTAAACCATCAGTTATTTACCGATCCGGTTTCCAATAAGTTTACAAGTCAGTCGATCATCATCGGTATTATTATGTTCAGTATGGGTCTGACACTGACAACGCAGGATTTTAAGATTCTGGCACAGAGACCATTCGATATCTGTGTTGGTGCACTGGCACAGTATCTGATTATGCCGTTTCTGGCATTCGCACTGACGAAAGTGCTGCATCTTCCTGCCGGCATTGCACTGGGACTCATTCTGGTAGGTTGTTGTCCGGGTGGCGTGTCATCCAACATCATGTCGTATCTCTGCGGTGGAGATGTGGCATTTTCCGTGGGAATGACAACCGTATCCACGATTCTTTCCCCGATCATGACACCACTTATGGTTTCTCTTCTGGCAAGCGGAACCAATATTTCCATCAAGGCACTGCCAATGCTTGTTTCTATTGTGGAAACGGTTATTCTTCCGGTAGCACTGGGCTTTCTTCTCAACTATCTGCTGGGAAAAAAGAAAATGTTCAGTGAGTTACAGAAAATAATGCCGGGTGTTGCGGTACTGGGGCTGGCATGTGTTGTCGGTGGTGTGGTATCTTCCCAGGGCGCGAAGTTCTTCCAGTCCGGAGCTGTAATCTTTGTAGCTGTTTTTCTTCACAATGGACTTGGTTATCTGCTTGGTTATGGAGCAGGAAAACTTGTTGGTATGAATACCGCCAAAAAGAGAACCATTGCTATCGAAGTTGGTATGCAGAATGCAGGACTGGCAACAAACCTTGCCACAACGACCGCGCAGTTTTCCGCAACACCGGAGTCTGCGATCATCTGCGCTGTTTCCTGCACCTGGCATTCTATTTCAGGGACACTGCTTGCCGGCATGTTTGCAGCTTATGATAAACACAAACAGAAAAATGCATAAGTTTTTCTATTGACATAGACATGGGAATGATGTAACATAACGGTGTTATCTAACATAACAACGTTATGTTACATTTTTATTTACAGGGAGATACCATGGCAGGAAAGAAGATACACGACAACGAGACAAAGACACACCTGCTCCAATGTGCCAAAAAGGAATTTATGGATAAAGGATTTGCGGGGGCATCTCTGCGAGGGATTTGTCAGAAGGCGGGCGTGACCACCGGAGCGCTGTATTTTTTCTTTCAGGACAAAGATGACCTGTTCTGTGAAGTAGTGGGAAATTTCATGGACCGGCTCAATGAGATTTTGCGGGAGCATTTTTCCTATGAGGTAAATGAAATGGAAAGTGGAAAGGCGACCGAACATGATGACAGCAGCGATTTTGAAGCAGTCGCGCAGATCGTCCATGAACTGTACACTTACCGGGACGAGGTGCTTTTGGTGCTGACGAAAGCGCAGGGTTCGAGCATGGAACATATGCCGGACCGGCTGGTGGATCAGATGGATGAACACAATGCATTTATCTGTGAGGAAATGTGTAAAGCCTACGGTGTTATGATGGTGGAAAAAAACGTCGTGCACTGGATGTCCCATTCGCAGATTGACATGTTTATCTTTATGGTAACGCATATTGATAACGAAAAAGAAGCACTGCAGTTTGCAGAAAAGGGTGTAAAATATTTGCTGGCAGGCTGGTACGGACTCGTCAGACCGTAGGCTGTCCGCATGTTTTGACGGAAGGTCTGGAAAAGAAGCACAGATCGTCCGCGTTTGGACAAAAGGTTTAGAAAAGAAGCACAGGTCTTTCGCTTTTTGCGGGAGACCTAAAAAAAGAACCAGAGGTTAGATAAAACTAATATTAGTGTGAAAAGTAAAACCAAAAAGAAAGGGAGTTTCTATGTCAGAAGAAGAAAAGAAGTTTTTGGAAATTGTAGATTTAAAGAAAGGATTCGGAAGTGGACAGACGCGGCAGGAGGTCCTGCGCGGCATGAATTTTTCTGTTGCAAAAGGCGAGTTTTGTGTGCTTTTGGGGCCGTCCGGTTCCGGAAAATCCACACTGCTCAATATCATCGGAGGCATTGATAACGCCGATTCCGGTTACATCAATATCAACGGCGATAAGTTAGAGGATATGAGTGAGAAAAAGCTGACACAGTACCGCAGAAAGCATCTCGGCTATGTATTCCAGATGTACAATCTGATTGGAAATCTAAACGTGAAGGAAAACATCGAAGTGGGAGCGTATCTGTCAGACAATGCGCTTGATATTGATGATCTGTTACATACGCTTGGACTTTACGAGCACCGCTACAAACTGCCGAACCAGTTGTCCGGCGGCCAGCAGCAGCGTGTTTCCATCGGCCGTGCAATTGTAAAAAATCCGGATATCCTGCTCTGCGATGAGCCAACGGGAGCACTTGACTACAATACCTCCAAGGAGATCTTAAAGCTGATTGAGGAGGTCAACAAAAAATACGGAAATACCATCATTATGGTTACACATAACGAGGCGATCAAAAATATGGCAGACCATGTGATCAAGCTCCGTGACGGTGCGGTGCGCCACAACGACATCAATACAAACAAGGTATCCGCGGAAGATCTGGAATGGTAAGGGGGCTGCTATGAAAAAGAAAAAAATCAAAAATCCCCTGATCAGGAGAATACCGAAGGAACTGATCGGGGATTGGAAAAAATATCTGGTTGTATTCCTGTTTCTTGTGCTCACGATCGGCTTTGTGTCCGGTATGTATGTGGCAAACGAGAGTATGATTACTTCGGCAAACGAAGGCGTGACAAAATACAAACAGGAAGACGGTCATTTTGAACTAAAAAAACAGGCAGATGCCACCTTGCTTTCGGCAATTGAGACCGGTGAAAAAGCGGATTTTAAGGAAACAAAGACAACATTGTATGAAAACTTTTTCCGAAATGAGGAAGAAGATTATAATAACGACGGGAAAAAGGATGGAACGATTCGCGTATTTGCAAAGACAAAGGATATCAACCTGGCATGTATGCTGCAGGGAAGTTTTCCACAGAAGGCGGATGAAATTGCCATTGACCGTATGCACGCCGACAACGTCGGAATAAAGGTGGGAGATACCGTCACAGTTTCCGGAGAGACTTATAAGGTTGTGGGACTGCTTGCGTATGTCAATTACTCCACCTTACATGAAAAGACCACAGATCTGATGTTTGATGCACTGAAATTTGATGTGGCAATGGTGACACAGGACGGTTTCGACCGGCTGCACAAGAGCATTCACTATACTTATGCATGGAAATATGAAACGGAGCCTGCGGATGAGGCCGGGGAAAAAACACGCTCTGATAATTTTATGCGTGCATTGCTCACACAGGTGGTTGTTGCGGACAACGAACTCGAAGATTACACGCCGAAATATGGCAATCCGGCAATTAATTTTGCAACCGATGATATGGGATCGGACAAAGCCATGGGAGGTGTGCTGCTGGATATCCTTGTGGTAATCATCGCATTTATCTTTGCCGTGACGATCAGCAATACGATTGCAAAAGAGTCCTCCGCGATCGGAACACTGCGCGCGTCCGGTTACACGAAAGGAGAGCTGGTGCGGCACTATCTGTCCATGCCGGTTATTGTAACACTGCTGGCTGCGATTGTCGGAAATATACTCGGCTATACGGTGTTTAAAAATATTGTTGTGTCGATGTATTACAACAGTTACAGTCTGCCAACGTATTACACGATCTGGAATCCGGATGCATTCTTTAAGACCACGGTGGTTCCGGTGATCCTGATGCTGGTTGTCAACCTGATTGTGATCGTGCGCATGATGCAGCATACACCACTGCAGTTTTTACGTCATGATTTAAAAAAGGCAAAGAACAAAAAAGCCATGCGTCTGCCGAGATGGAGCTTTTTAAGCCGTTTCCGTCTGCGTATCATGTTCCAGAATGTTGCAAACTATCTGATCTTGTTTGTCGGTATTTTCTTTATCATGATCATGCTTGCGATGGCGGTCGGTATGCCGGATACGCTCGATTATTACAAGAGCAATACGGATGGCATGATGTTTGCAAAATACCAGTATGTGCTCAAATCCTATGAGGATGACGATAATAAACTGATTACGACAGAAAATAAAGATGCGGAGAAGTTTGACATGACCTCACTCGTAAAAAAGAGTGATGTGCTTGATGAGGAGATCTCGGTATATGGAATCGCGGACAACAGCAACTATGTAAAGATCAAAAAGTTAAGTTCGCTCAAGAAAAATGAAGTTTATATTTCCACTTCGTTTGCTGACAAGTATGGACTTACCGTTGGCGATACCGTATCGCTGGATGAAAAGTATGAAAACAAATCTTACAAGTTTAAAGTTGCGGGATTTTATGACAAGTCCCAAAGTCTTGCGCTCTTTATGTCGATTGACAATTACGGAAAAGTATTTGACTTAAAGGAAAATGAATTCAGTGGATTTTTATCCGACAGCAGGATTACAGATATTGATGAGGAAAATATTGCAACGACCATTACGATAAGAGATATTACAAAGATGGCAGATCAGCTTGACCATTCGATGGGATCGTACATGAATTATTTCCAGATTCTTTGTATTCTTCTGGCTGCGGTTATGATCTATCTTCTGACGAAACTGATTATTGAGAAGAATGAAAATGCAATTTCCATGACCAAAATCCTTGGGTACGAAAACAAAGAGATCGCGAGTCTGTATCTGCTTTCGACGAGTATTGTGGTTGTAATCGCGGATCTCATCAGTGTGATTCTTGGAACACTTGTTATGGCCGCGGCATGGCGGATGATGCTCTTTTCCTACAGCGGCTGGTTCACTTTTCGCGTAACACCGATTGGTTATGCAAAAATGTTTGGATTTGTGCTGATCGGATATCTGATTGTTATGGTATTTGATTTCCAGAGAATCAAGAAGATTCCGATGGATCAGGCTTTGAAAAATGTAGAGTAAACAAAGAAAATAAAAAGAACTGGTACTTTGGAGAGGTACATAAAACGCCCCGGTAGTTGTAGCTGCCGGGGCGTTAATTTATGTAATGTGGGATTACGCCTGCTCACCAAGAGAGGTATTACGCAGTACCGCAAGAATGATGATAGCATATACCCCGCCGATCAGAGCGGTAATTAACTGTGTGACAGAAAATTGAAGCTGCAGGACATGTAACATTGGCTGCATTTTTGCCGGGAGCATATTCGGCAGAATGATAAGAGAAATCAAAATTCCCATAAACAGAGCCTTTAATACAGCGCCAATTACAATGGATACGGGCAAACCGGCTTTTTTACCGAATTTACTGCGGAGCAGGGCAACTGCCAGAACGAGAATGATATTTCCAATCATAATACATGGGAACATTGCAGGAATGGCTGCCATAATCGGGCTTCCGGTGATGAAAAAGGAAGTGATTGGAGTGATCACGCTTAAAATGATGCCACAGGCCAGACCAGCGTATACCGTGGTTAAAATCAGAGCGGCATTGATGATCGGGCCTGTGATGTATACATTCAGGTTTTTGAAAAACTGGCTTACAATGCAGATTGCGAGTAAAATTGCTGTAACAGTGATTTGTCTTGTTTTTAATTTCATAAATTTATCCTCCTAAAATTCGTATCATGGTAATGATACTCTTAAAGGCACCGAAATGCAACGACACGGGGATTTTATCTTGTGTTACCATAAAAAATGAGGTAGAGTAAAGACAGTGAAAAGATATTTTGCTCCTACAGGGGGATAAAAACTGTCGAATGTTTAGAAAGAGGAGTGTATATGAAAAAGGGGATAGTATTTCTAATTGTATTTTTGATGGTCATCAGTTTCCCGATATGCGGATATGCGAAGGGGAAGGAGAAAATTTATCTGGACTCCTCCTGGAAATATGCGGATCATGCCAGAATTACATCGGGCTATGCCGTTATGTACAAGGCGAAAAAGAACCGGAAGGACATTGTGATTGCAGTCAATGCGGGACATGGGACGAAAGGCGGTTCATCGGTAAAAACGCTGTGTCATCCGGATGGCTCTGCAAAGGTGACCGGAGGAACGACAGCGGCAGGCTCTGTGAAAGCAGTGGCGGTTTCAGATGGAATGGCATTTCGGGACGGAACGGCAGAACGTGATGTGACGCTTCGTATGGCACGGATTCTGAAAAAGAAACTGCTGGCAGAGGGGTATGATGTGCTCATGGTCCGGGATGGAAAGGATGTGCAATTGGATAATGTGGCGCGCACGGTTATATGTAATAATGTAGCAGATTGTCATATTGCACTGCATTGGGACAGTGACGGACTTTCCTATGACAAAGGATGTTTTTATGCTTCTGTTCCGAAACAGCTGAAAAACCGAAAACCGCTTGCTTCTTATTGGGAAGAACATGATGCTCTGGGAAAAGCTTTGATTAAGGGATTGCGTTCTAAAAAAGTGAAAATAAGCGGGACAGGAGCTGCGGAGATTGACCTGACGCAGACTTCATACAGTACAATTCCTTCTGTTGATATTGAACTGGGCAACCAGTGTTCGGATCACAGTGACAAAAAAATGGAAAAATTAGCAGACGGATTACTGCGGGGAATCAATAGCTATGCGAAAAAATACATTCATGTAGCGCCTTTAAGCAGTCTGTGAGATTTATATGAAATAAAAAATGGAGGTAGCATATGGAAACATGGTATTATGAAGTGGTCAGCATTGATGGAGATTATGCAAATTTGAAGCGGACAGATATCGAAAGTGATGATTTAAAACTTGTGGCGCGGGCATTGCTTCCGCCGGAGATTATGGAGGGAAGCAGACTCAAATATGAGCTGATGCAGTATGAAATCATGGCATAGTTATTTGGAAAAGAGGTTTACACAATGGACGTAAGGAAAATGAGAAATGAGAAGCTGGGAGCGCGTGTTGTGGCGGCACTGGAATCCCGAAACATGGAAGCATACTATGTAGAGACAAAAGAGGAAGCGGTAAAGAAAGCACTCGAACTGATTCCAAAGGGCAGCAGTATCAACATGGGCGGTGCAACTTCTGTAAAGGAGTGTGGTCTTTACGATGCCATTTCCAACGGTGATTATGAATTTTATGACCGGGATAAAGTAAAAACCCCGGAGGAAAAAGAGGAGATTGCGAGGAAAGCATTCAGCTCGGATTATTTTTTGGGCAGTGTCAATGCCATGAGCGAGGATGGCGTGTTTATCAATATTGACGGAAATGCCAATCGTGTGGCTGCGTATGCCTATGGACCAAAGCATGTTCTGCTGATTGTGGGTATGAACAAAGTCGTAAAATCCGAGGAAGACGCCCTGCACCGTGCGCGGAATGAGGCGGCGCCGATTAATGCACAGCGATTTGGCATTGACACACCATGTTCCCAAAACGGAAGCTGTTTTGACTGTAAAAGTCCACAGTGCATCTGCTGTCAGATTCTGACAACCCGATTCAGCAGGGTCAAAGGACGGTTTCAGATTATTCTGGTGGATGAAAATCTGGGCTTTTAAGAAGAAAGACGGGTTTTCTTGTGATGATTACGGGTATATAGCATTGGCAGTGGTGGCACTGATTCAGCTGATCCGGCAGGTTTGTAAGAAAAATGAATAATAAAGGATAAAAAGTTCTGGGAAACAGATGTTTTCCAGAGCTTTTTTATTTCTGGAAATATTACCTCGCAAAATTTTCAAAGGTCTTTATGCAACCCAAGAAATGGCATTTCTGGAAATCAGTATTGCGGTCACGTATGCGTGATAGTTTATGCTGAAAAGTACGGGGAAAGGTAAAGGCCGTAATGAAAAAAGTAAACGAAGTGAGCCGGCTGGCAGGAGTGAGCAAGAGAACTTTGCAGTTTTATGATGATGAAGGACTATTGCCTGCCCAGCGGTCGAAAGACAATTATCGACTGTATGATGATGCTGCACTGGAACGTCTCTGGGAGATCCTGGTGTATCGGGCAATGGGGCTTGATCTGAAGGAAATCAAGTATCTTCTGACACTTTCGGAGAAACAACAAAAACAGTATCTGGAAAAGAAAATCCGAGGGCTCAGGCAACAGATCAGACAGCTTAACGGACAGATGGAATTTATTTCATATGTACAGCAAAATGGGATGTTACCGGTTCCGACAGAAAAAAACACCGAGGAAAAAACGTATATGGATTACATAGCGGTGTTGAGAAAAATGAAACAGGATCAAAAAAGGGAGGACAAAGAGAAATGAAAAAAAGATTAATGATGGTAATGTGTTGTGGAATAATGATTTTGGGAAATCTTAGTGGTTGTAATGCTATGAAGACGAAAGAAACAGAGTATCATTGGCCGACAAGTACGCTGGTAAAATCGTTGCCTGTTCCGGAATCGAAATACGGAGAAATTGTATTGGATGCAGAAGATTCTTTTGAAATTGACGTTTTTAATACGTCGAAATCACAGTTTGCAGATTATATAAATGCATGTAAGGAAAACGGATTTAATGTGGATTATTATGGGACGGAAGATTCATATGATGCAGAGAATAAAGATGGATATACGCTCTCGCTGAGTTATGATAAAAGGAAAAAGACAATGAATATAGATATCTATGACCTGGACGATGATACGGAGGATACGCAGGAGCCGGAAGAAACAGAGGAGCCGGAAGAAACGGATGACTCGGAAAACGCAAAAGATACATCCAAAGATTCCTCAAAGACTGATAAGAAGGAGAAAAAGAAAACCAGTTCTAAAAAGAAAGATGGGGCAGTTGATGCGGATTTTAAGAAGATGATGGATAGTTATGAAGATTTCTTTGATGAATATATCGAGTTTATGAAAAAGTATGAAAATTCTGATGATGTGGCGGGAATGTTAAATGATTATGCGGATTATATGACGAAATATGCCGATTACATGCAGAAGTTAAATGACGTAGATACGGATAATCTGTCGACTGCGGATGCCGCCTACTATACAAAAGTGCAGGCACGTATTGTGAAAAAGCTTGCAGAAATCCAATAGGATCTGCTTTATGATGGTGGGATGAAGAAAAGGATCGAAAGGTCCTTTTCTTTGTCATAAACAATAATTTATGAGGAAAAGAAAAATGAAAAGAAAAATGAAAAGAAAGAAAATGCTTCTGGTTATTTATTATGGAAAAAAGATAAAAATTTTTGGATCAGTTATGATGGGATAGTTACACTTGGCATTGATAGTTCAAAGTTAGATGTAAAAGTAGATGGTGAAAATGTAAAAATACATATTCCAGAAGCAAAGGTATTAAGTTCAAAACCAAATCCCGACAGCATTACCAAGGATTCCTATTATTATGCAAAAAATTCAGCAATAGCGGATGCAGATGATCAGACGAAAGCCTATAAAAAGGCAGAGAAAGAAATGGAGAAGACAGCAGCAAATGATACTGTTTTATTAGCACAGGCACAACAAAGGGTGCAGTCTATGTTAGAGGATTATGTAAAAAATATGGGTACGATGTTAGGAAAAGAGTATACGATCACATGGGATATCAAAGAAAATCATGTGAAGCCGGATACGGCAGAATCGACAGAATAGTAAGCTTTTTACTATGGCTTGGAACAATGTATTCTAAGCCATCAATTTTTTATGCAGGTATGCGTTACGGTTGGTAAAAAATTAACATTTGCCTAATTAAACAACAGAAAAATTGATAGAAACGATCAAGATAGACTCTTGAAAAAAGTAAATTTCCTCATAAAAAAGTAAAAAATAAATATAATTCGCTCATGAAAATGTAATTTTGAAGAAAAAATCGCTCATAAAAATGTAATTGAGATCAACTTTATTACAGAGCCATCTTATAAAGTTATTGTTGAGGAAGGGTTTTCAGCAGAACATATTATCAAGCTGATCAGCAGGATTGATCCGACGAAACATTTTGAAGAAAACGAATTGGTAGATTATGAAAATGATATTGTAAAGTATGCACAAGGGCTGGATAAGGCGAAAATTCTGAGTGTATACCGGTCAATTCCAGCACAGCTTGCTAAAGAAAATAAAAAATTTCAATATTCGAAAGTCTCTAAGGGCGGAAGATCTAAGGATTATATGGGATGTGTAGAGTGGTTGAAAGATGCCGGGCTTATTAATGTATGTGAATGTTTGCAATTTCCGGAATTGCCATTAAAAGGAAATGTGGATGAAAGCAAATATAAAGTATATATTTCGGATACCGGATTATTGGTGGCAAGTCTGGACGATGAATCACAAATTGACTTGCGTGCAAATAAAAATCTTGGCATTTATAAAGGTGCGCTTTATGAAAATTTTGCAGCAGAGGCATTGGTAAAGCAGGGATATGGGCTTTATTATTATTCGAAGGATAATTCGACACCAGATGAAGCTGGTTACCGAAGAGATTACAAAAATAGGAAAGAAATTTATTGCGCGAGTGCGGATAAGGATAAATCTGCAAAGAAGCGCCAGAACAGGCTTCATCTGCCGGATCTGGCGTTTCTTTTTCAGAGGTGTTTTACAACTGATAATTTGAATTATTTTTTCTTCACAACACAGCGTTTTTTATAGAATGAAATCCCATAACAAATGACTTCATCATAATCATCTTCAAAGGATTTGGCATACATGAGATCATCCATCTGCTGCACAGCTTTTTCACATGCGGTGTCTAAATCGTTGAGAGATTTGGCGTACTTGGCTTCAAAGACAGCAACGCGGCCATTGAGGGAGTCGTACACAACCACATCACTGCGTCCTTCCCCATGTTCTTTATTGGAGTCTACCATATAACCGGCTCCGGCAAATATGCCAGCTAAAAAAGCATGATAGTAATCTTCTTTGTAATCATGGTAACTGATTGTTTTGCGCAGAAGTTTTGTCATTTCAATAGAAATTGTCTTTGCATCCTGATTCCATACGGCATGAAACAGAGTTTCCCGGTTCCAGGTCAGGGCGCTCTCCTGAAACCATTTTAAAATGGTTGTCTCAAAAATTTCCCGGATTTCTGCATTCGGAATCATCAGTGCGGATATACCATCCGGCAAATGTTCAGGGAGATCTGTATTGCGGGCTTTCGTCAGATAACCCGTGAGATAAAGAATACTCCAGAGATTGTCTTCAGAAGAATGCAGATAGTCGTAAGTAAGATTTTCATCAATCTGTTGTGTAATATATCCGCCTGAAAGCAGGGTTTCCAATTTCCGGGTAATGGTATTTCCGGCATAATCAATAAAAGAACGAACAATAGCATTATCACTGGTGTTTTTCCAGTAACTTGCCGGCCTGACATCGGGATTGTATTGCAGATCTCGCATATAATTCATGACATCCCACGGACAATAGACATCGACATCTCCAAAGTGATAACCATCATACCAGAATTTCAAATCTTTGGAATGTTCCATGGCATCGGCATCCCGCAGAAGCTGTTCTACATCCTTTTGTGTAAATCCAAAATATTCATTCAAACGGCAATCTGTAATGGTGTCAGATACAAAATTATTCGTCCCGGTGAAAATGCTTTCTTTTGCAATCCGAAGGCATCCGGTAATCACAGCAAACCGGAGGGAAGCATTATCTTTTAAGGAAGTACTGAGCATTCCTTTGATAATCTCAAGCATCTGGTCATAGTATCCATTAGAGCTGGCTTTTGCAATTGGTACATCGTATTCATCTAACAACAGAATGACTGGTTTTGCATAATATGAAGCTAAAGCTTTTGTCAGCAATACAAGACTTTGTTTGATCTCAGAGACAGTGGCTTTGCGTTCTGCAATATGATGTATGATTTCTTTATCATAATCGTTTACAGAATCACTTTCTAACAGATAAAGGTGCTGCTGGTATAAATCGGAAATGGTATACACCAGCATGTCGCAGGCACTGGAAAAGGTAAGTCCATCCACATCTTTAAAAGATAAAAACAAGGTTGGGTACTGATTCATCCATTCATCACATAAAGCAGTATTTTTGGAAATTTCCAGCCCTTCAAATATGGTTCGGCTGTCTTTTCGAATATCAAAAAAACTTGCCAGCATACGCATGCCAAGTGTTTTCCCAAAACGCCGGGGACGTGTAATTAAGGTTACTTCAGCAGATTTCGTCTGTAGTAATTTAGAAATAAATCCGGTTTTATCGATATAGTAATAATTATTTTCCCTAAGCTTTTCAAAATCCGAAACGCCGACGGGAATGTTCAGATCTACCATATACCTGTCTCCTCGTATACATCATTTCTTAAAAACCAAGTATATCATATCATGAAGAATTTTAGATGACAAGAATTCACAAGACAACATTTCACAGTTGACTGTAACATGATAAAAATTGAAATTAATATTGCGTATAATCAAAGAATGTAGCAGAATAAAGGTGCGCATAATCAAAAAGTATGGAATTCTGTGCATTTCTCCATACATGGTAATGATGCTGTATAGACACCCTGCGTGCCAACCGGGAAATCTGTGTCTGAGGAGGTGAATGTGATGTTGTCGATTGCAATATGTGATGATGAAGAATATTTCCGAACAACAGAAAAGAAGCTTATATCAAAATATATGGCAGGGAAAAACTGCGAATGTATGATTGATATGTATGAGTCAGGAAAAGAATTATTAGCATTAAGATCAGCAATTTCTCAATATAATATTATTTTCCTTGATGTGAATATGGAAGAAATTGATGGAATAGAGACAGCAAAGGAAATACGGAAAATATCAAAAGATGTTTTTATTGTTTTTGTGACGGCTTTTATTACATATGCGTTGGAAGGATACAAGGTGGATGCAGTAAGGTATCTCATAAAGGATCATGAAAGCCTTGAAAAAGCAATGACAGAGTGTATGGACACAATCCTTGATAAAATGGATTACGAAGAAAATGAAATGACCTTTGATTTTCAGGAGGGAAAAATAACAATCAGTCTGGAAAACATTCTTTATATAGAAAGCAATCTGCATCGACTGGTATTTTATATGGTGGGTGAGGATGCAGTTCATTATACAATATATATGAAATTGGATGATATTGCAGAATTGCTGCCAAATAAAGATTTTTGTCGGATTCATAAAAGTTATCTGGTGAATTTAAAATATGTAGAAAGCGTGGAGCGTTACCGGGCTGTTCTTTCAAATGGAAAAAGTCTTGCAATATCTAAGGCGAGATTTTTAGATACAAGAAATGAATTTGCTTGTTACAGAGGTGAAATTTAATGAAAATGGATATTTATGGAGTACTATATACAGTGCTTTTTGTAATATTGTGCATAATGTTTATCGGGACTTTTGCAGAAAAAAGAGAATTACCAGGTAAATGGTGCCGGTATGCGATCGTCGGTGGTATGATCATGGCAGACTACTTTATTTCAGTAAAACTGGATGGTGACATTATCCTGAAAGAAGTGGCTATTATCGGGGCAGGAACAATTTTCATGTGTTTGTATTTCAGACAGCGGTGTATAAAAACAGCAATATTTGTTATATCCTATCAGGGAATCTGTTTTATAATGGATTATATTTCTATTTTGATGCTGTCTAAATGTTTTCCGGCAATTACCGTAGAACGTTTATCAGAACCATTATTGATAAATGCGCTGCTTGGAATTTTAAGCCAGATGCTGCAGGTCTGTTTTATTATGGTGCTGCGAAGATATGTTGTAAAAAAATCTTCGGAGATGCTCACCACATTGGAATGGGTGAGATTTACGATCGTTCCGGTTTATACAATTATTGTCCTGATTGCACTTCTGACGAATTTTGAAATCCCGGAAAGCAGTCATCAGAAAAATATATTGATCTGTATTGCATTTGGTCTATTGGTGATGAATATTATCATTTTTTGTCTGATCAATGATATATTGAAAAGAGAAGTACAGATAACAGAGAACCGCTTATTGCTGGAACGGGTTAAAAATGAAACCGGAATGTACCGGACAATTTCAGAAAACTATGATAAACAGAAGAAAAGGGAACATGAGTATAAAAACCAGCTTGCACTGATTGCTGCGTTGGCCAGTGAAAACAGAGCAGACGAGATTAATCATTATTTGAAGCAATATAATCATGAAATCATGCAGCACACAGATTTCATTGATACAAATAATGTAATTGTTAATGCAATTTTAAACTCAAGGTATCAGGAAACAAGGGAAAAAGGCATTGTATTTGTTGTTAAGGTAAATGATCTGTCGGCTTTGAGAATCAAAGATGAGGACATTGTTCTGATATTGTCAAATTTATTAAATAATGCGATAGAAGCAAGCGAACAGTGTGAAAACCCAATCATAAAAATGAAATTTGTAAAAGAAGAACATCAGATTGTTTTGTCTGTTACAAATACATTTTCAGGGAAACCGGTAATCGTAGGAAAAAGATACATAACGACGAAAAATGAGGAAGCAGACAGACATGGGATAGGACTGGAAAATATAAAGGAAACTGTTGAAAAATATGACGGTTCCTGCGTGATAAAACATGATAAAAATAATTTTAAGGTTGCAATTTTAATACATAATCAGGAAGAGTAGATGCGATTTATAGTTGTATCTACTTTTTTTATTTCCAATTCTGCTTTAAAATTTCCAATTCTGCAATGGATATACGGAATTAGACAGGAAGTGACGAATAAAAAGATAAAGTGAAATGGAGATGATTAAGTCATGACAGAATATATTGCAAATATGCTGACAAAGAACATGTATATGGATGGACTGATTGAAGAAAGCGATGAGAGTATTTATTCATACTCCATACAACTTATTATTGAAAAGATAATAGGATTTTCGGCTATTTATATGATAGCGTTATTTCAAGGATATTTTTTTGAAACTGTTTTATTTACCATATCTTTGTCAAGTTTAAGAAAGTGCACAGGTGGGTATCATGCGAACAGTTTTAGAAGCTGTTTTATTGGAACGGTAAGTATATATCTTATATACATAAAATTGATATATCCATATCTTCTTAATAATATAAAGATAAATATGATAGTTTTTCTTGTATCAGCAATGGTTATTTTTGTATTAGGAGCAGTAAATCATCCTGGCATGGATTGGAATAAGGAAGAATTCGAGGAAAATAAAAAACTTGCCAGGATAACAGTATTTGTGGAACTGCTAGTTGTTATTGCACTTACATATCTGGGAATGGCAGAAAAATATATTCTGTTTATAAGTTTTGGAATGATTTTATGTGCAATTTTATTAACACTGGGAAAAATAACTGGACAGGAGGTGAAATGTGATGAGTAATAATATTAAGAAAGAGTTATTAAGCTTAATGCAAAAAGCGGTAAAACTTGAGGTAGAGCAGAATGGAAATGAAGCTTCTCGCTATTGCCCGGTTATTTTGCATCAGCCTAAAAGACCTAAAAAACAGAAATAGGTAATGAAAATATTACTGTGTAAGAAAGGTGGAAAATAAAATGAAAAAAGTTTAAAAAGCTTTAGGAATATGGCATCAGCCGAAACGTCTGACCAGCCAAAGAATAAAAAGTGAAAGATGGTTAGAGGGTTTATTTGTTGGATTCCTATAATTTAGTAAATAGAGGAATCTGAATGGTTGTTCTAAGTTTAGCAAGTATCGTAAGGTATTGTTTTACTAAACTATTACAAAAGAAAAGGTGGAATTTTTATGAAAAAAAGAAAAAGGTGGCAAAGATTATTGCAATAATGATGACATTATTATTGTTTTACAATTTTGAAGGTTCTATTACGGCTTATGCACATGGGACGAGTACAATTACTTCTTTAAAATTAGAAAACAATGGAGAAAATGTTCAGCATGCAGATGAACAAATGATAAATGTGCAGTCTGTTGAGTTGGATACAAATATAATATCTAATGATGTAATTAATAAAAATGATAGACAAGATGTACAGAAAACATATTGTATAAATGAGACTTCACGATATGCTGAAGATGAGAGTGAAAATACAGATCCCAATTATGCATTATTGATTGAGGATGAGAATGTCGTTCAAGGTACTTTGACTGAACAAGGTGAGATGAGATGGTATGGTTTTATACTTGAACAACGTGCAAAAGCATCTATAATGTTGCAGCTGGTTTCAAATGTGGATGCAGACATTTATTTATTTAAACTGAATCAAGATACTCATGAATTAAATTTAGTTGGAGAAAGTGCTACATCTGGACTTGGGGTAAGCGAGTATTGCACAGAAGTGCTAGACGAAGGTATATATTATTTTGGAATTAGCGCATATGAAGGGTGCGGACGGTATGCAATTGCATATTATCAAAGTACACAGGATATTCAATATGAGGTAAATGATAGCGCAAGTTTAGCAACACCAGTAGATGAAAATACAAGTATATCGTCGTTTATAGATAATCCATTTGATTGTGATTATTATTGTATTACGTTAGATGAGGCAAGTGCGGTAAGATATTCACTTTCAAGTTTGTCTACTCTTGGATATAAAATTGAGTATGCAGGTGGAACCGGAGGAAATATAATTAAAGGACAATTGGTATCATTAAAAGCGGGGAAACATTATTTTAAGGTGTCAAGTCCTAATGGAACATATTCAAGGACATCATCATATACAATTAAATTTGAAAATATTGCACCAGTGTCAACAGATAGTACGGCAACCATATTTGCATGTTGTGAAAAGGCAGGTATAGTTTTTCAATTTAATTCGGAAAGAACAAAGTATTATGTTAATGGAAATCCCATTGATTTTTCATATTCATATACTAAGAGTTTGTCAAATTCCGCTGGAGTTCAAAACTATAATATAAATTTAAAAAAGACAGAAAACTTCGGTGTGTGTTTGTTACAGGAAGAAGGTACAAGCATTTCACCTGAGTTACAACAGACAATTCCAGATGTGGCACGCTATCATAGTTCAACATTTACTGGAATATCAAATAAAGATGTTTTAACATTATCTGTACATGATTGGTCAAATAAATGCTATACGATTCATAATATTTGTTCGGGTGCATATGCAGAAAATTATCTGTGGGCAGATTTAAATATGTGTAATGTATTTATTGATCCGGACACTGGAAAGATCATAGATATTGAGTGGTATAACTATTTTTATGAAGTTGGAAATCATTCAATAACATATTACAGACCTTATACTATGAAGTATTATTATCCGTACTGGAATGGAGAAGAACCAAAGGGAGGAGACGATTAATCAATGAAAATTTCATCAGGAGTAAATTTAAATAGCATAACATACTCAAATGAATTGAAAACACAAAATGAATCCCAAAAAATGGAAACATATAATAATACCGATATAGTAAATATATCAAAAGAAGGTGTTTCCAAGTGGCAGGAGTATTTAAGCAAAAAGAATGATTCTTTGTATCAAATGGAAGAATCTGGTGCTGTTGAATTAGACAGTACAGGTGCTGATGTATGGTCACAGGAATTGAGTATGCAACGGTCAAAATCATTACAAGAAATACGAGAAAAAGGGATGCAATATGGATTTGAGGATATTATGTCTGCATCATTGGGAGCATATGCAAGTCTGTATGAAAAAATAAATGAGGGATATGAGAATGGTACAAGAGAAGTATGGGTTGCAGATGAAAAAATGGGAAAAAGAAAATTATCAAAGGAAGAAGAAATAGATCGTTTAAATAATGCGTATAAGAGGGAAATAGAATGGCAGACGATGGTGATGAATTCACGAAAAGAAACCGAAAAAGCAAGAAACATTCCAGTTGATATTTCACATATTTTAGGAAATTTAATAACTGTTATATTTAATTATCAAATTCTTCGCAAACCCTTGAAAATACTAAGTTTGTAGCAA
>QWCK01002048.1_pt1 | contig 28856 bp, 20 predicted proteins | sample 1972571 | NCBI WGS metagenome assembly QWCK01 (sample SAMN09866710, study PRJNA288562) | Human gut metagenome isolate term2_stool, whole genome shotgun sequencing... | isolation source: gut | host: Homo sapiens | place: USA: California | reverse complement strand
TTGGAAAAGAAACCCGGTGCAAAAGGATATGAAATTGCAGAATATATCCAAAAAGGAGCTGCTACGACAGAGCGTTATTTACGATCACTGAAAGATAAAGAATTAATAGAATACAAAGGTTCCCGTAAAACCGGCGGATATTATAAAAAATAACATGAAACAAGTAATCCTATTCATCTTCTTGCTTGCCCTTCTTTCCTCCTGCGGCGGAAAAAGCAAGACTGCTTCTGTAATAGAAGCAGAAGAAGCAATCCCTTTGCGTTATGCAGAAAACCTCAATCTGTCTGCAACCGAAGACTATACCATCGCCCGTCTGCGCAATCCATGGGATACGACCCGGATACTGCATACCTATGTCTTGGTTGACAAAGAAAAGTCCCTGCCTGCCGACTTGCCCGAAGGGACACTTGTCCGCACGCCATTGAGCAAGGCCGTTGTTTACTCATCCGTACATTGCGGATTGCTCAACCAGATTGGTGCTTTGAAGAGTATTGGAGGAGTCTGCGATTTGAAGTATATCAAACTGCAAGAAGTGCAGGATGGTTGCCGCACAGGAAGCATCGCCGATGTAGGGAATGGCATGAACCCGGATATAGAAAAGATAATCGACCTGCACCCCGATGCCATTATGCTCTCCCCTTTCGAGAACAGTGGCGGATACGGACGGGTGGAGAAACTCAACATCCCCATTATCGAATGTGCGGACTACATGGAAACTTCGGCATTGGGACGTGCCGAATGGATGCGTTTTTATGGTCTCCTATTTGGTCAAGCACAAAAAGCGGACAGCTTGTTTGCCGAGGTGGAAAAAAACTATAATGAGCTGAAAGCATTGGTTGCTCCCCTTTCATCTGCGCCAAGACTTATAAGGAATTGGAGCAGGACTATGCTCCATACACCGGTTTCCGCGCATTCAAGGAACGCAACATTTATGGATGCAACACAGGGAAGGTAGATTTTTACGAAGATTCCCCTTTCCATCCCGACCGATTACTGAAAGATTTGATAAAAATATTCCATCCTACACTTTTAGAAGGGTATGAATTAAAATATTTCACTAAATTAGCGGAGTAAATCACCGTAGGGTTATGTCAAAACGTGGATAATGCTGCCCCTACAGCTGACGATGGGATAGGCCGGGTTAGTTTTGACACACTCCCTACAGTGTGGACGCAACCCAAAACAGTATCAATGAATAACAAAGGAACAAAATACGGTATCATACTGCTCCTCCTCATCCTTGCATTGACAGGAGCCAATTTGCTGTTCGGCTCGGTAAACATCCCTGCCGATGCGGTGTGGCATATCCTTACAGGCAATGAAGTAGAAAAGGCGAGTTGGAGTTTCATAGTCTGGGAATCCCGTCTGCCGCAAGCCATTACCGCCCTCCTTTGCGGAATGGCACTCGCAGCATCGGGACTGATGTTGCAAACCACATTCAATAATCCTTTGGCCGACCCTTCCATACTGGGAATCAGTTCGGGAGCCAGTTTGGGAGTTGCCTTGGTCATGCTGGCAGGCGCAGGTACGATTACTGCCGGAGTATTCACTTTATCCGGATTCCTGTCCGTCATTATCGGAGCATTCATAGGCTCCATGCTGGTGATGGGAATCATCCTGTTCTTCTCCACTTTGATAAAAAACAGCATCATGCTGCTCATTATAGGTATCATGATAGGGTATATCACTTCATCTGCCATCTCCCTGCTCAACTTTTTCTCCACGGCAGAAGGGGTGCATTCCTACATGATTTGGGGAATGGGAAACTTCGGAGGAGTATCTTTGCAGCAGCTTCCCTTTTTCTCCTTGGTCACAGCGGTGGGGCTGCTGATTACCATACTGCTGATAAAGCCTCTGAATGCCCTGCTGCTGGGAACACGCTATGCCGAAAACCTGGGAATCAACATCCGCCGTACACGTAACCTGCTGCTTGTCGCCACCGGATTACTGACAGCGACGACCACCGCTTTCTGCGGCCCGATTTCCTTTATCGGACTGGCCGTGCCGCACATTGCCCGCCTCATGCTGGGAACCTCCAACCATAACTCTCTGCTACCTGTCACCATGCTGACGGGAGGAGCCATTGCCCTGCTCTGCAACTTCATCTGCATTCTGCCGGGCGAGGCAGGTATCATTCCGCTGAATGCCGTCACTCCGGTCATTGGTGCGCCCATTATTATTTATGTCATTGTGAACCAACGTAAAATCCAGTACTTCAACTGATGGAAAAGCAAGCTGTCATCACCGCCACAGACCTGTGCATAGGTTATCGTACCCACAAAGGAGAAAAGAAAGTGCACGAACACCTTTCTTTCGGACTCTATCCGGGAGAACTGACCAGTCTGCTTGGAGCAAACGGGGCCGGAAAGTCGACTTTGCTCCGCACCCTGTCCGCTTCGCAACCTTCCCTGGCAGGAGATTTGCAATTGCTGGGCAAGCCTTTGCAGCAGTATTCGGAAAAGGAACGTTCGCGCACCATCGGTGTAGTCCTGACAGACAAGACACAAGCCGGAGGGCTGACCGTGTATGAACTGGTAGCTTTGGGACGCCAGCCGCATACAGGCTTCTTCGGGCGACTCCATCCCAAAGACCATCTCATTATCAAAGAGGCATTGGATGCCGTAGGCATTGCCCACAAAGCCGAAAGCTACACCGCCGAACTTTCGGACGGAGAACGGCAAAAGGTAATGATAGCCAAAGCATTGGTTCAGGAATGTCCGCTTATCATCTTGGATGAGCCGACCGCTTTTCTGGACGTGGTGAGCCGCATAGAAATCATGACTTTGCTGCATCAGTTGGCGGTGGAGCAAAACAAGGCCATCCTGCTATCCACCCATGACATAGAACAAGCCCTGGTACTGTCGGACAAGCTTTGGCTGCTATCCAAAGAAACAGGACTGCAATGCGGAGTGACGGAAGATATGATTCTGAACCATCGGATGGACACGCTGTTCTCACACAGTAATATCCGGTTCGATTATAATCATGGCATCTACTATCCTACTGTAACCGGAAAAAAAGAAATCAGGGTGGAAGCCGAAAACGATACGTTGCTGCACTGGACCATCAACGCCTTAAACCGACACGGCTATACTTGCCTGCCGGCAAACCAAGGGAACCGGTTCCTACCTTATCTGCAAGCACTCTCCGACCACCGGTTGATACTCACGCAAAAAGAAGAAACGCATACATATTCTTCCTTTGAAGAAGTGCTGGCACAACTCATTTAAAAAATTCACCCTGCTTAGACAGACTTAGTCACAGGAATAGGAAGATTAAGCCTTTTCATACTGAAGGCTAAGGACTTACTTACCGTCTGTTACTACGTCCTGCTACAGTGGAACGTACGTCCTGCTGTAGTGGAACGTACGTCCTACTGCAATGGGACGTATATCCTGCCGTAATGGGACGTAATAATCCAGCAAATAAAAAGCCTTAGACAACCGATAAAAAACCGTTAGCCCTATAGAAAGGAAGATATATGAAAGCTTTGCTTTTATCTGATGAACAGAAGGAAAAGTATCTCACGCTTTGCTCAAAGAGAAAAAGAATACCATCCGGCAATCTTCCTTGCAAGAGGAATTGACCGGAATGCTTTCTCCCGACAAGGATGCTCCCGCCGACTGATATCCGGTCCGGGCCCCGTGCCTTGTGTAAATAAGATTGTGTCTAAACGTTGACAATGCTGTCGTTTTGCCGGTAGTAGTCAGATTCGCTCGCCCGGGAACAGCTTGTTTTGTGCATTACTTCCAAGGTCGTGACCGTCGGTTCGGGCAGGCAAACCCTGCCCCTACAGTCGACGATTTGATAGACCATGAAAGAGCTATTCTTTCATCAAATAAGCCTTAAAACTTTCAAAATCCTTATTCATCGGAATGCTCTGCTTGACTCCCTTCATGAACTCTTTCAACTTGGCAGGAATCTCTACTTTGCTGCCAATGATGTCCTCCACTGTTTCCAGGAACTTTGCCGGATGAGCCGTTTCAAGGAAAACACCGGTCTCTCCCGGTTGCAAACTTTTCGAAAGGGCACGATAACCGCAAGCTCCGTGAGGGTCGAGCAAATAGCCTGTTTCCCGATAGGCTTCCTTCACTGCTTCACGAATCTGTTCATCTGTATAGGTCGCACCCGAGATTTCCATTGCAATGGCAGCATGATTGTTGTCATACAATGCCAGTATACGAGCAAAATTACTGGGATCGCCCACATCCATCGCATTGGCAATGGTAGCGATGGAAGGACGGGGATTATACTTTCCGGTCTGCAAGTATTGATAGAATATGTCATTGCGGTTGTTGGCCGCTATAAAACGCTTCACAGGCAAACCCATGCGCTTGCCGAACAGACCGGCCGTTATATTGCCAAAGTTACCGCTAGGCACACATACCACCATATTATCCGCCTTACCTTCTTTCTTCAACTGTGCGTAGGCATAGAAATAATAGAATGCCTGAGGCAGGAAACGGGCCACGTTAATAGAATTTGCCGAAGTCAGTTTCATGTGCGCATTCAAGTCAGCATCCATAAACGCATTCTTCACCAATGCCTGACAATCGTCAAACGTACCGTCTACTTCCAAAGCCGTAATATTCTGTCCCAGCGTAGTGAACTGCTTTTCCTGAATTTCGCTGACCTTTCCTTTGGGATAAAGCACATACACATGGATACCTTCCACTCCCAGGAAGCCATTGGCTACTGCACTGCCGGTATCTCCCGAAGTAGCGACCAGGACATTCACCTGCTTCTGCCCTTCTTTTTTAATGAAGTAACCCAGCAAACGAGCCATGAACCGTCCGCCCACGTCCTTAAAAGCCAAGGTAGGACCATGAAACAATTCCAATGAGTATATATTATCCTTCACCTTTACGGCAGGAACATCAAAACTCAACGTGTCATAAACAATTTGTTTCAATGTATCGGCAGGCACATCTTCGCCAAAGAAAGCATCGGCTACCCGATAAGCTATTTCCTGAAAAGACAGGTGCTCGATGTTATCATAAAACTCTTCCGGCAACATTTTAACAGCTTCGGGCATAAATAATCCTTTGTCGGAAGCCAGTCCCTTCACTACAGCTTCTTCTAATGAAGCAACCGGGGACTGATGATTGGTACTGTAATATTTCATAATATAGATTGGTTTTTAATCGTTATGCAACGCAGAGGCTGTCATAAACTCGTTCATAAACTCATCTCCTTTCATCACTCCGTAACTGCCTTCCACACAAGCCACCTCGTCGAATGTCTGTACATTGTCCGGCTCTATACCCGGATAGTAAATGAGGAAAGGCACCGGCTCAGCAGTATGTGTACGCAGTTCGCAAGGTGTGGGGTGGTCGGGAAGCACGGCAATAGCCACAGGCTCGTCCCAATCTTTCACTGCCTCATAAACAGGCCCTACAACCCGCTTATCCAGATTTTCAATAGTGAACTGTTTCAACTTAAAATCCCCCTCATGCCCCGCCTCGTCACTGGCTTCGATATGCAGATAGACAAAGTCATCCGTCCGAAGTGCTTCCAATGCAGCAGCAACCTTGTTTTCATAATTTGTATCATAAAGTCCTGTTGCCCCTTGCACGGTGATGCGACGCAATCCGGCATAATATCCGATTCCGTTAATCAAATCGACAGCCGAAATGACCGCACCTTTCCTGATAACCGGATACTTCTCTGCCAATGGCTCCATCTGCGGACGATAGCCCGGACTCCACGGCCAGATGCTGTTGGCAGGATCTTTACCTTCGGCTATACGCTTCTTGTTAATGGGATGTTCAGCCAGTAATTCTTGCGACTTCAGGATAAGGGCATTTATCAGTTCGGCCGTCTCCTGCGCTTCCGGCACCCCGGCTTTCACCATCAGCGGACGGAAAGGTTTCAACGGAACATCGTGAGGAGGCGTACAATCCAACTGCTTATTGCCCCCTTTTATCACCAATAAATGACGGTATTGCACCCCTGTATAGAAATGAATACGGTCTGTGCCCAACTTCTCTTCCAAATATTGAATCAACACATCAGCTTCTTCGGTGGTGATATGACCGGCAGAATGATTCTTTATATTATCTCCTTCGATACAGATAATATTGCAACGCATCGCCATGTCTCCCGGTTGCAGCTCTACGCCGATACTCGCCGCTTCCAACGGACCGCGCCCTTCATACACCTTCGGCAGATTATAGCCCATAACAGACATATTCGCCACTTCGCTGCCCGGATGAAACCCCGGTGCAACAGTCATCAGCCTTCCGGTACGTCCCATACGGGCAAGCTTGTCCATATAGGGTGTAGCAGCATATTGCAGCAATGTTTTATTTCCCAATGATTCAGCCGGCCAGTCGGCCATACCGTCACCCAGAATAATAATGTGTTTCATAAGCCTAAATGTTTGCGATACTCATGATATCGGCAAATACTCCGGCAGCAGTTACACTGGCACCGGCACCGTATCCTTGTATCATCATTGGATATTCTTTATACCGTTCGGTAGTAAGCAGAATAATATTATTACTGCCCTCCAATCCATAGAACGGATGTTTGCTGTCTACTTCCTGCAGAGACACACTACCTTTACCGTTTTCCAGTTTCGCAACGAAGCGCCAACGTTTGTTCTCGCTCTCCAGTTTCCGGCGACGTGCCTCAAAATCGGCATCCAGCGACGGGACTTTCTTCCAGAACTCTTCCAAAGGTCCTTCGAAGAAGTCACTCGGCACGAAAAGATGTTTTTCCACATCTGTCTGTTCCAACTTGTATCCGGCCTCGCGCGCCAAGATAACCAACTTGCGGATTACGTCTTTTCCACTCAGGTCGATACGCGGGTCGGGCTCCGAATAACGTTCTTCCTGTGCCATCTTGATGGTTTGGCTGAAAGGCACGTCTGCGCTGATCTTATTAAAGATATAGTTCAAAGTTCCACTGAGTACCGCTTCTATCTTCAGAATCTTATCACCACTGTTTATCAAGTCATTGATGGTATTGATAATCGGCAGCCCCGCACCTACATTTGTCTCGAACAAGAACTTCACCCCCCGCCTGCGGGCTATTTGTTTCAGCTCGCTATAAATGGAATAATCCGATGAAGCGGCAATCTTATTCGCAGCCACTACAGAGATATTATGCATCAGGAACTCTTTATAAAGAGAGGCTACTTCGGCACTTGCCGTACAATCCACAAAAACAGAATTGAAAATATTCATGCCGATAATCTCGTCATGCAGCACAGCGGCAGAAGACGGGATTCCTTTTTCTTCCATCTCTTCCCTATAAGAAGCAAGGTCAATGCCCGCACGTGTGAAGAGTGCACGGTGCCCGTCGGCAATGCCCACCACCTTCAACTTCAAGCCGCGTTCCTGCATCAACTTTTGTTGCTGGCAACGGATTTGTTCTATCAGGCTGCCGCCCACCGTACCGGTACCACAGATAAACAAGTTCAATACTTGATACTCCGACAGGAAGAATGAATCATGAATGACATTCAAAGATTTGCGAAGCGATTTAGCCTCTACCACAAAAGAAATGTTGGTCTCCGAAGCACCTTGCGCACAAGCTATCACACTGATGCCGTTACGTCCCAATGTTCCGAAAAGCTTTCCGGCAATGCCGGGTGTATGCTTCATATTCTCGCCTACAATCGCAATGGTGGCCAAATTCATCTCAGCCACCACCGGACTGATTTCACCCATTTCTATCTCTTTTGCAAATTCTTCATTCAACACCTCACAAGCCAATGCAGCATCCTGATTACGGACACCGATGGAAGTGCTGTTCTCCGAAGAAGCCTGAGACACCATGAACACACTGATGCCATTCTGCGCCAATGCCTTGAAAATGCGGAAGTTTACGCCGATCACTCCCACCATGCCCAAACCTGTAACCGTAATCAGAGTGGTGTCATTGATAGAAGAAATACCTTTAATGGCTTTTGAGCCCGAATCAACTTCCTGCTTGATAATGGTTCCGGGAGCCTCGGGGTTAAAGGTGTTTTTTATCAGAATGGGAATATTCTTGTGACACACCGGATAGATAGTCGGCGGATAAACCACTTTCGCACCAAAGTTGCAAAGCTCCATAGCTTCTACATAACTCAGCTCGTTTATGGTATAAGCAGTGCTGATGACACGCGGGTCGGCGGTCATAAAGCCGTCCACATCCGTCCATATCTCCAGACTGGCGGCATTCAAAGATGCGGCAATGATGGAAGCCGTATAATCCGAACCGCCACGTCCCAAGTTTGTCACTTCTCCGCTGTTCTTGTCGGTAGATATAAAACCGGGCACCAGTGCTACCTGCGGAATTTCATCAAATGTTTCTTTCACCAACGAAGTTGTCAGTTCCGAATCCAGAATATGTTTGGCATGTTTTTTCTCGGTCTTGATGAAGTTGCGCGAATCATACCACACCGCTCCCTTTATCAGCGTTGCCGCAATAATAGACGACAAACGTTCACCGTAGCTCACGATAGTTGCAGAAGTTTTGGAAGACAAATCCTTAATCAGATAAATACCTTGAAAGATATCTTTCAACTCACTCAACAGTTCATTGACCTTATCCAGCAATACGGTGCGTCCTTCGCCCGCCGGAATAACGGTATACACCATTTCGATGTGACGGTTTACTATCTCACGATACTCTTTTTCATACTCTGCATCGCCGTTGGCTGCCATTTGTGAGGTATTGATTAACTTGTCAGTGATGCCGCCCAAAGCAGATACCACTACGATTACAGGCTCTTCGGCAGCCTCTACTATCTGTTTGACTTTTAAAATACTGTCTACGGAACCTACGGATGTTCCGCCGAATTTCATTACTTTCATGCAATTACCTATTTTGTTCCGGCTCTTTTCCCCTACATTATCATCTCCTTATTTAGTTCAGGACACTATATAACACGTCTTCAGTAACGGAATAAGCCGTATCTGTTTACAATAAAATAAAATTAAATGCTGTTTTTGCTTACGTCCGTAAGCGTGTATCACGTAGAAACACTATATACTATCCTTAACCCCGAGGGGTCATTGTTGTGGATGCAGACATGGAGGTCATCATGCTCCCCATCCCAAAAGTGGTTGTATGCAGATAGTACATTGTCATTTTATAACCGTTCTTTCCTTTTTGTTTGAACGATGCAAATATAAAAACTATTTCTTACAATCTATCACGAATCTCGTTTTTTTTGAGAGAAACAGTAAGAATTACTCTTTCAATAGCAGAAATAAGACAAAAAGAAGCAAAAAAACCGCCTTTCACAAGCGTTTTTATTGTGAAAGACGGCTATTATAACCAAGCAATAGTCAAATCACTTCTTCAGTTTACCGATAAACATGACATTGTTATCATTTTCATCCAATGATTCAAGCAAGCCTTTCAGCAATTCTTTGTCTTTGTCGGTACAATCGGATGCAGCCATACGCTTTTCTATGTTTTCCATCAGCACTGCCGGCTCATACATAGCAAAAAACCAACCGTTAGTGAAATTCATCGGTGCAGGAAGACCGCCAAAGTAGTCATTAACCAACTTCACATAGTGTGAATTATTGTTCTTGTTGTCTACCACAATAGTTCCTTTACCCCAAACCGTAGCAAGATATTTACCGGGAAGCTCATCGTAAATCAGGAATACGTCTTCTCCCACAGGAGGATTGGACAAGGCAAACTGCGCTTCCATCTTGTTGGCAGCAGCATTATAATTATATAATGTATCGACAGGCATCATCATGTATTTGAAGCCTTCCACATTATTATAGCTCCATATCTCGTTATTAAAGCCAACGAAACGACCGTTTTTATCACGGGGATTTATAGCCTGACCGGGGGCAGGTATATACTTGGTGATAGTGCTATCCGGCGTAATAACAGCTCCCATCATTTCACTCATACCCTGAAAGCAGAGATGAACGAGCGATATACTTCCATCGGGGTTGAGTGACAGTTTGGGTTTGTTGAGTCTTTCCCCCAAATCATAGTCAGTCACAAAGGTTCCGTCCAGATTATACTTCAATATCTTAGTGCTTCCGGCAAACGGGGCAAGGTATATCACCTTATTTTTCTCATCAATCAATTCGCTATACAACGAACCTGCATATTCACCGGGCCCCTGTCCCATCGCTCCTATGTCATGCAGAAATTTTCCTTTATGGTCAAACAGCTTAAACACACCTCCGCTTTGACGGATTCCGATATAGTTGTCGGTAATAGCCGGCCACCACATTTTAAACAATGCCGTATCGGTATTTTCAAACCTCACCAACCGGCAATCTTCCACCCACTCGCTCAGAGGCACATTCAGAGTATCCTTTACTTTCGCAAAATCACATACTGTGAGTGTATTGCCATTCTGCTCTAATCTTGTAATGGTGCCATCATCTTTCGATGACGGTCCGCAAGCTGCAAGAAAGGCAGTCGCCAGTATTGCAGTACTCATCAACAACATTGTCTTTTTCATTATAGTACGATTTTTAAGTAGATTGTCCAAATGTAAAAAACATATTCCGAAGAAACAAACAATTATGGCTTTTTCTTCATACATTTAATTATAAAAGCTAAAACAAAAAGTTCTCTGATTGAATAAATTATCGTAATTTTGTGTGCCATATATAAGACCAACTTCTGATATCTATAATCATTAACACATAAAATAAGAAAATGAAACACTACTACTTTATTTCTTTATGGCTTATCGCAACAGTCGTGTCACTGCTATGCACCGCCTGCCATTCCAACCATCCGCAGATACAAGCCGCGTATGACTTGATAGAACGTGTCACACCGGGATATGGCAACCAGTTCCAACTGGAACTTATCGATTCCGAAAACGGAAAAGATGTCTACGAAATAGGCAGCCAGAACGGAAAGGTGTTATTGCGGGGTAACAATCCGGTAGCACTTGCCACCGCCTATAACCAATATTTAAAATATACTTGCCATGCACATGTTTCCTGGTTCGGCGATCAACTCAACCTGCCGCAAACGCTGCCTCTCCCTGCCGAAACGACCCGTAACATCATCAACGGCAAGTATCGTGTTTACATGAACTATTGCACCGTGAGTTACTCGGCAGCATGGTGGGACTGGGAACGATGGCAACGCGAGCTGGACTATATGGCAATGAACTCCATCAACATGCCCCTCTCTGTTGTCGGTCTGGAAGCCGTGTGGTACAACACGCTGCTGAAACATCGTTTCACGGATGAAGAGGCACGGCATTTCCTTGCAGGACCGGCGCATGCCGCCTGGCAATGGATGCAAAACCTGCAGGACTATGGCGGACCGCTTCCCAAATCATGGATAGACTCTCACATCCGGCTGGGCAAACAAATCATACAGCGTGAGCTGGAACTGGGCATGCAACCTATTCAACAAGGTTTCTCCGGCTACGTGCCACGCGAACTGAAGGCTAAATATCCCCATGCTAAAATACAGCAACAGCCTTCATGGTGCGCTTTTACCGGCGTTGCCCAGCTCGACCCCACCGACTCGCTGTTCCAAGTCATCGGGCATGACTTCCTGGAAGAGCAAAAGAAGCTTTACGGTGCCCACGGGGTATATGCCGCCGACCCGTTCCATGAAAGCACTCCGCCGATAGATACTCCCGAATACCTGTCGGCGGTCGGAAAGTCCATTCACAAGCTATTCAAGGATTTCGACTCATCGGCTGTATGGGCTATGCAGGCATGGAGCTTGCGCGAACCGATTGTGAAAGCCGTTCCCAAAGAAGACTTGTTAATTCTCGACCTTAACGGGGCTAAGTGCCGAAAGGACAGCGCCTTTTGGGGCTACTCCGCCATTGCCGGTAATCTGCACAACTTTGGCGGACGCATCAATCTGCATGGCGATTTACCTTTGCTGGCGTCCAACCAATACGCCACCGCCGCAAAACGCTCGCCGAACATCGTCGGTTCGGGTCTCTTTATGGAGTCCATCGAGCAGAATCCGGTTTATTATGACCTTGCATTTGAAATGCCTTTGCACCGTGACAGCATTGATGTGGAAAAATGGTTGGCAGACTATGCACGTCGCCGTTACGGAGCTGTCTCTCAAAATGCCGAGACCGCATGGACTGTCTATTTGCTCCGGTCGGCATACACACGGGGCACGAACGGAACGGAATTCAGCTCCATCATTGCCGCACGCCCCGCGCTTGATGTGAAAAAGTCGGGACCGAATGCCGGCTTTGCCATTCCTTATCATCCGACCGATTTGATACAGGCAGAAGCTCTTCTCCTGCAAGATGCAGACAAATTGGGAGATTCCCGCCCCTATCGTTTCGATATTATCGACATACAACGCCAAATCATGTCCAATCTGGGACAAGCCATCCACAAACAAGCGGCAAAGGCATTTAAAGAAAAAGACAAGACGGCCTTCCGACTCCACAGCCAACGCTTCTTGGAACTATTGAAGGATGTGGATACCTTATTACGCACTCGTCCTGAATTCAACTTCGACAGATGGCTCACTCAGGCACGCCGTTGGGGAACGACTCTCGAAGAACAAGACTTATATGAGAAGGATGCCACTGCCCTGTTCACGATATGGGGGGCAGACAAAGACCCTTTCATCTTTGATTACGGTTGGAAAGAATGGGCAGGACTGATAGACGGTTATTACCTGAAACGGTGGGAAAAGTTCTATGCCATGCTTGAAGAACATCTGGATAAAGGCACGGAATATTCGGAACAGGGCTTGCCGCTCACGCATAACCGCGAAGCTTTCCGCGCCAATGACTTCTACAGTTCGCTGGGTGATTGGGAACTTCAGTATGTGTCGACTCCCGGAAAGGCACGCACCCCCATCACCCAAGGTGATGAAATAGAAACCGCACAGAGGATGTACCGCAAGTATGCTGCCCTGGCCGATGAGTATTATCGGGAAGGTGTTCAGAGAGATGAAGTGAAAGAAGAAAACAGATTTGAGAATTTGGGAAAGAAATAAAGAAATATTTCCATACCTTTGCTGTATGAAAGAAAAGACTGTATATATATGTAGCAACTGCGGACAAGACTCTCCCAAATGGATTGGCAAGTGCCCTTCTTGCGGTGAGTGGAACACGTATGTAGAAGAGGTGGTGCGCAAGCCCGTAGCCGGAACCCGTCCTCTTTCTGGATTGGAACCGGTCAAGAGCAAACCGGTAATCCTCAGTGAAATAACAGGTGGCGATGAGCCACGCATCGATATGCACGACGAGGAGTTAAACCGTGTATTGGGCGGCGGTCTGGTTCCCGGCTCGCTGGTGTTGCTAGGTGGGGAACCGGGCATCGGCAAGTCCACCCTCGTGCTACAAACTGTTCTGAGATTACCCGAAAAGAAGATACTTTATGTGTCCGGCGAAGAAAGCGCACGGCAGCTGAAGCTGCGTGCCGACCGCATCCGTCACAACTCATCGGACTGCCTGATAGCATGCGAAACATCTTTGGAACAGATTTACGTAAACATCAAGAACACGCAACCCGACCTGGTTATCATCGACTCCATACAAACGATATCAACCGAGACAATCGAGTCTTCTCCCGGAAGCCTGGTGCAAGTGCGCGAATGTTCCGCCTCCATCCTTAAATTTGCCAAGCAGACCAACACGCCCGTTATCCTGATCGGACATATCAATAAGGAAGGAAGCATAGCCGGACCAAAGGTACTGGAGCACATTGTCGACACCGTTTTGCAGTTCGAGGGCGACCAACATTATATGTATCGCATCCTGCGCAGCATCAAGAATCGTTTCGGCAGCACTGCCGAATTAGGCATCTACGAGATGCGGCAGGACGGATTGAGGCAAGTGAGCAACCCCTCTGAGTTACTGCTGAGCCAAGACCATGAAGGAATGAGCGGCGTAGCCATCGCCTCTGCCATCGAAGGGGTTCGTCCGTTCCTCATCGAAACACAGGCACTGGTCAGCTCTGCCGTCTACGGCAATCCTCAACGCTCCGCCACAGGCTTTGATCTGAGAAGAATGAACATGCTTCTTGCCGTGTTGGAGAAACGGGTCGGATTCAAGCTGGCACAGAAAGATGTCTTTCTCAATATAGCCGGCGGACTGAAGGTCAACGACCCTGCCATCGACCTGTCTGTCATCAGCGCCATCTTGTCCAGCAACATGGATGCGGAGGTGGAGCGCGACACCTGCATGGCAGGTGAAGTGGGACTGAGTGGAGAGATACGTCCGGTCAACCGCATCGAACAACGAATCGGTGAAGCCGAAAAGCTCGGATTCAAGCGTATCCTTATCCCCAAGCATAACCTTCAGGGAATGGATACCAAGAAACTGAAAATAGAACTCATTCCGGTCAGAAAAGTGGAAGAAGCGTTCCGGGCCTTATTCGGATAAGATACATAAAACTGTTTTAAAACTAAAGAATCGACATCAATGACTAAAGACAATTCATATACCCCAAGTTGTGTGGACTGCGGAACACAGAACTGCAAGTTCAAAGACCGTACATATCCCGAATTCTGCCTGACGACCGGTTTGGATACAGAAGATTTGGAGTGGGCACTGGAACGCTATGACGAAGGACAAAACCACGATGTTATGGTAGCCAGCGCCGAAGTGGAGTTTGAAGGCTATTGCCGGCTCACCCGCGTGGAAGAAATCATGACCTTTGCACGCAAGATGGGATACAAGAAAATAGGAATTGCCAATTGCATCGGATTAATCAATGAAGCACGAATCTTTGCCCGGATTCTGAGAGCCAACGGATTCGAAGCTTATTCCGTGATATGCAAAGTGGCGGGAGTGCCCAAATCATCCGTTGGTATCCCTCAGGAATGTGAAACCATCGGAGCTGCCATGTGCAACCCTATCCTTCAGGCGCGCCTGCTCAACCGCGCGCATACAGACCTGAATGTAGTTATCGGACTTTGTGTGGGACATGACAGCCTGTTCTATAAATATGCAGATGCCTATTCCACTACCTTGATAACAAAAGACCGCGTCACCGGACACAATCCGGCTGCTGCCCTTTATACGGCCAATTCATATTATCGCAAAAAACTCATGCCCGACAATAAATAAAAAAGATATGATACAGGAATTCCAACTGCGAGCATTGCCTGAACAGGCAATCAGTGAACAAGCACTCAAACAATTTATCGGACGTGAAAAAGGACTGGACATACGCACCATCCATTCCATCCGTGTCTTGAAAAGAAGTATTGATGCCCGCCAACGTACTATTTATGTCAACCTGAAAGTGCGTCTCTATATCAATGAAATTCCTCATGACGAAGAATTCGTCCGCACGGAATACCGTAAGGTAGAGAACAGCCCCCAGGTAATAGTGGTGGGTGCAGGGCCCGGAGGACTGTTTGCCGCACTGCGGCTGATAGAGTTGGGATTGCGTCCCATCGTGGTGGAAAGAGGAAAGAACGTGCGCGACCGCAAAACGGATATCGCACGCATCAGCCGTGAACATAAAGTCGACCCGGAGAGTAATTACAGTTTTGGTGAAGGAGGGGCAGGTGCTTACTCGGATGGTAAACTCTACACACGAAGCAAGAAACGTGGCAACGTAGATAAAATATTAAACGTGTTTTGTCAGCATGGCGCCAGTTCCTCGATTTTAGTAGACGCCCATCCCCACATCGGAACGGACAAGCTGCCGAGGGTTATCGAGAATATGCGTAATACCATTATCGATTGTGGAGGAGAAGTACACTTCGAGACACGCATGGATTCATTGATAATAGAAAAGGAACGCATTATCGGTATCGAAACGAATACCGGAAAAATATTCAAAGGTCCTGTCATACTGGCTACAGGGCACTCGGCACGCGATGTTTATCGCTGGCTGCACAGTCATGGAGTGCAGATAGAAACCAAAGGAATTGCAGTCGGCGTGCGCCTTGAGCATCCTTCAATGCTGATAGACCAAATTCAATATCACAACAGAAACGGACGCGGTAAATACCTTCCGGCAGCCGAATACAGTTTTGTAACTCAGGTAGACGGACGCGGTGTGTATAGTTTCTGTATGTGTCCCGGAGGATTTGTCGTACCAGCCGCCAGCGGACCTCATCAGATTGTGGTCAACGGAATGAGCCCAAGCAATCGCGGTTCCAAATGGAGCAACTCGGGCATGGTGGTAGAGATACGTCCCGAAGATCTGCAAAACGATGAATTGAGAATGAAGAACGAGGAGCTGGGATTTGCCGATGATACGGATTCTGTATTGTCGATGATGCACTTTCAGGAAGCACTGGAAGCTGCCTGCTGGCAACAGGGAAACATGCAGCAAACAGCTCCGGCACAACGGATGGTTGACTTTACCCGAAAAAAGCTGAGTTACGATTTGCCCGAGAGTTCGTATAGTCCGGGGTTGGTTTCTTCTCCTCTTCACTTCTGGATGCCACCTTTCATTGCCAACCGTTTAAGCAAAGGTTTCCAACAGTTTGGCAAGACCAGCCACGGCTTCCTAACCAACGATGCGGTGCTGATTGGAGTAGAAACGCGCACTTCGTCGCCTGTGAGAATTGTCAGAGACAATGAGACCTTGCAACACATCACGGTGCAGGGATTGTTTCCTTGCGGAGAAGGGGCAGGATATGCAGGCGGTATCGTATCTGCAGGCATTGACGGTGAGCGATGTGCCGAAGCGGTGGCAGCTTACTTCGGACTCTCTGTCCCGCAAAACCGTTTTTAGCTTCATCATCAAAATGAAGAAGACGTATCAATACTAAAAAACATCAACTGTAGGGGCAGACAGCCCCTACAGTTACGACCTTGGGAACTATACACAAAGCGAACTGTTTTCAGGTGAGCAAACCTCCCCCCTACGAGCAAAACAACAGCATTGTCAATGTTTTGACACCCTTATAAAACAAGTATGCCCATATCACGGGCTAATACAGAAAATATCCGGCAGAACCTCAGCCGATTATTGCCATATCATACTTCGGTATGCTAAGGTTTTAAGTTATATTATTGATATACTAATAAATAAGAAAGAGAGTTAGTTATACCAATTCAGTCTCTCCAAATAACATTTCTGCCATTCACATATTATTTTAACTAAAAGATATGTATCTTTGCAGCAAATAAAGAATATGCACCATCCCGAAATAGCTATAATAGACCCTAATACCCTCACTTGCCTGGGGTTACAGAACATTCTGCAAGGAATGATTCCGACGGCTGTTATCCGTATCTTCCATTCCTTTGGCGAATTAGTGGACGATACACCGGATATGTATGCACACTATTTCATCTCTGCTCAAATTTACTTTGAACATACTTCCTTCTTTCTTCCCCGCAAGCCTAAAACAATTGTATTGGCAGGCGGTGACAGTCAGCCCCAACTGGCCGGTGTACCTAAGTTGAACATCTATCAAGATGAAGAATCGCTGATAAAAGACATCCTCCAACTGCGTAAGTACGGTCATCAGACAAGAAACCATGCCGAGTATTCGGGAGCACAAACACCTAAAACGGAGCATGAACTATCCGCCCGTGAAATTGAGGTGCTGATACTCATCACCAAAGGGCTTATCAATAAAGAGATAGCCGATAAACTGAACATCAGCCTGACCACTGTCATCTCTCACCGCAAGAACATAACAGAGAAACTGGGCATCAAGTCTGTATCCGGACTCACCGTCTATGCCGTAATGAACGGTTACATAGAAGCCGACAGAATTTAAAATCCTAATAAATGAGGATTGTACAAACCATCCGTTTGCCCTTACTTTGCAAATGAATTACAAGACTACTCAAACCAAACAATAAATATGAAAAAAAAACTTTTACTGGCAACGACTTGTTTCCTGTCTGCGACAGCGCTCGCAGAAGACATTAACACACTTCCCAAAGATACAACCAAAGTGATTGATATAGAAGAAGTGGTAGTCATTGCTTCACCCAAAGAAACCGGTAAACTAAGAGAGCTTCCCAATGCAGTATCTTTGATTTCACAGAAAGATATGCAAATCAATCAGATTACAACGCTGAAAAATGTAAGTGCTTTAGTTCCGAATTTCTTTATGCCCGATTATGGCTCAAAAATTACTTCCGCAGTCTATATCCGCGGAATCGGTTCACGCATCAACACCCCGGCAGTAGGGTTATACGTAGACAATATTCCTTATATAGACAAATCTGCGTTCGACTTCAATTTCTATGATATAGAGCGTATCGACATTCTTCGCGGACCTCAAGGTACATTATACGGACGAAACACGATGGGCGGACTGATAAAAGTACATACCCGTTCACCATTCTCCTATCAGGGAACCGATGTAAAATTGAGTTACGGTAGCAAAAGCAATTACCGTAGTGCTTCACTGACGCATTATCACCGTTGGAATGAACGCTTTGCTTTCTCGGCAGGAGGTTATTATGAAGGTTCGGACGGCTTCTTCCGCAATGCATATAACGGAAAGAAAATCGATAACATGGAAGCCGGAGGCGGACGAATCCGTGCTATCTGGCTGCCTTCAGACAATTTGAAACTAGACTTTACGGTCGGTTATGATTATAGCGATGAGGGCGGCTATCCTTATTACTATACAGGAGCCTTGGACAAAAACAAAGAAGAATACCAAGAGCATATCGGAAAAATCAGCTATAACCGTGACTGCGGTTATCGTCGCGGATTATTCAATACAGGACTGAACATAGAATATCAGGGAAACAAATTCATTATGAATGCCGTGACAGGCTATCAGAATCTGACCGACCGTATGTATCTGGATCAGGATTTCCTGCCTGTCGACATCTACAACATAGAACAAAAACAACGCATCAATACCTTGAGCGAAGAGATTACCTTCAAGAGCAAAAAGAACCAACGCTGGATTTGGGTAACCGGTGCAAGCGGTTTCTACCAATGGTTGCACACCGATGCTCCTGTCACTTTTCAACCTGAAGGTATTCAATGGCTGGAAAATAATATTAATAAAGGGATGGCCTCATCGGGGATGCCCGTCAACTTGAAGATATTGAGCGAAACAATGCCCGTGCCGGGAATCTTCGACACTCCGGTGCTGGGAGCAGCCGTTTTCCATCAGTCCACCTTCAACCATTTATTATTCGAGAACCTCTCTGCTACCGTTGGTTTGCGTCTGGACTACGAAAAGAATAAGATAGACTATAATTCTTCGGCAGCCATGAACATTCAGATGTATATGGCAGGAAAACCAATGGGCAAACCGATGGAACAGGCAGCAGAGTTTACAGGCAAGCTGGATGATGACCATGTGCAGTTGTTACCTAAATTCGCTTTGAAATATGACTTCAACAAGCAGAACAACATCTATGCAACTGTCAGCCGGGGCTTCCGCAGCGGCGGTTACAATATACAGATGTTCTCCGAGCTATTGCAAAGTGCATTAAAGCAGCGTCCGGGTGCAGGAAGTGCTGTCAGCGACGATGAAATAAAAAACCTCGTAACCTACAAGCCCGAATATAGCTGGAACTACGAAATCGGTTCACATCTCAGTTTATTCGATGGTAAACTGAAAACCGATCTGGCCGCTTTCTATATGGATACCCGCGACCAGCAGATTGCCAAGTTCGTGGAAAGCGGGTTGGGACGTATGATGGTCAATGCCGGAAGCAGTGAAAGCTATGGTGCGGAAGTCAGCCTGACAGCATCCGTCAATAGAAATCTCAGTTTGAACGGAAGCTACGGATATACTCACTCTACCTTCAAGAAGTATGATGCCGGAAAGAGCTCGTCAGACGAGAACATTGATTATAGCGGCCATTACGTTCCGTTCGTTCCACGCCACACCATGAACGCAGGTGTCAATTACAGTTTCTTCTTTAATGAAAACAATTGGGCACAGAGCCTGACTGTCGGCCTCAACTATACCGGTGCCGGAAAAATTTACTGGACAGAAAAGAACGATGTATCACAAAGCTTCTACGGCACCTTGAACGGACGTATCTCTTTACAGGCAAAAGCTTTGCAAATAGACTTTTGGGGACGCAACCTCACCAATAAAGATTATACCACATTCTATTTTGAAAGTATGGCGAGAGGCTTTGAACAAAGAAGCAAACCATTACAGTTCGGTGTAGACGTGCGCTATCACTTCTAAAAAGTTTTCAACAGCAAAAAGATAAAAGTCCACCTTCCGGTAAAGTGTATCCATTTACCGGAAGGTGTTATCTCATTCATTGATAGCGCCACAATGGGGACAGGTACCTTTCGATTTCATTTTTGCACCACAATTTCCGCAACTGAACTTATAATGAGAAGTACGTTTGATGCTTCTGAATACCCATACGGCATAAAGCACCAGACAAGGATATCCAATGTAATAATAAGCGGTAAACGTAAAAAATAAGTATAGAAAGATGCAACAAGACATCAATCCCAATAAATAAAAGAAAGCCGCCTCTACACGGACCTGATGAAATAAATCGTCCAACGTTGCCAGCCCGACCAGAACAATGCCCCAGACATTAAACATGAACAACGAAAGAATAAACGGTAAATCCAGAGGATTAAGAGAAGGGTTATAATAAAACCGCTCCCATATATCCGGCACGAAATGCTGAATGCTGCTATAAAGAGTAGCAGCTGTAGCCATAAGCAACGTCAGTATATTGGGAAAAATACTATCAATATCATTAAACCAGATGAGTTGCAAACGCTTCTTACGCACCGCCCGATACAAATATCCCATGCCGAACAAAGCCAGAATAACAAAAAAAGCTACCGTATGGGAACTGCTGAACAAGTGAATAAACTGTGAAATCGGATCAACCGGAACCACTTTCTTGAGTAATTCCCCCTCACGAACCCATCCCATTGTCTCTTGGTCACGAGCCACCTTTACCCAAACCGAGTCCACCGTATCGGCAGCCTGAACCATAAACTCCGCCACCACCAGCTTTTCTCCTTTATAAACCGGCAGCACATCTATCAACGGCAATTGCTGCAACAACAAGGAATCCGAAGTAACTTCGAAATTACTATTCAAAGTATAATAATGCTCCGGCAAATAGTCCACAGAATCTTTTGTCTTCTGCGAAACCGCTTTTAATGAAGATTCAGGAACCTGATACCGGCAAGAAAAGAGAAAAGAAAAAAGCACCGGCAAAAGAAGCAGGCTAAGCTTGAAGCCCACTTTCTTCTGATTCGGTTTATGGTGGAGGATGCTCATAGTCATGCTTGATAATGAGAAGAAGATAGTTTCGGCTCATCCGAAGCAGAAAGCACTTTCATTTGACAATGTTTGCAATCAAACTCCAGACGAAAACGTTTTCCGTCCGCACTGACCAAATAGTAAGGTTCCTTATAAGGAGAACGCACTTTATGATAAGTGGGGCACCATCCCATACTATATCGCAAACAGTGTTTGCAGAACATCAACACCGCATTGTCTGCCGAAACTTTCTCAAAAGCGAGAGCAATGCGCTGCACTCCATGATTCTGATAAAAAGAATAGGCCCGGTCATTCATCACATTGCCCAGATAAGTAAGCTCGGTTGCCGGAAAAGAATGATGCGTCTCCGGCAGTTTGTACAGTTCACGGCGATAATTGATACGACGGACTTCCAGCAACTTCTCCACTCCCGAACGGCGCAATTCGGCAATGGCAGAAGCAGGAATAAACCAATTCTCACTAAAGTCGATATCAATGCGCGCCGGTTCGAAAGGCGTATTTCCCAATTTGCCCAACTGAGTACGAAGATTATCGGTCTGCGGAGTACGTGCCAGTTCCTTTCCACGCTCCAATACCACACTGACACTGTTATCATCTTCATCCGTCAATGTCAGCGTAAAGCCGAAATTATTCTCTGCCAATACCAAGACAACCGACAACTTGCGCTCGGCAGACTTGCGTTGCATCTGTCTGTCAAACTCCTGGTCAAAGTTACGATAAAGCAGCGTGCGAGGCTTGATACGAGGCATCTCCTGCGGAAAGAGCTTGTTGTTCTCCACCCTGTTGATGCGAAATCCCTGCAACTTTCCGTTTTCATCCAGATAGCACACCCCATCACCGTTGTTGAACGATTTCACTCCCGCTACGGTCAGATAGTTTCCACGGATTTCCTTTACCGTGCCCATCTCTTCGCCCAGCGATTTCGGAGTATCAAAAGAAAAGATATCCTTGTTGCGTTCAAACAGGAAATAATTAGTAAACCCACGGCTGAAACTCTTGTCCAACTGCGGCTTAAAGTCCGTTTTCACCGTTCCCGACGAAGCACGGATATATTCAGTACGGCGTTTAAAGACAGCATCCAGCTTCTTGCGATAATAAGCCGTCACATTCTTCACATACGAAATATCCTTCAAACGCCCTTCTATCTTCAGAGAAGAAGCACCTGCATCCAGCAGTTGTTCGAGTTCTTCACTCTGATTAAGGTCTTTCAGTGAAAGCAAATGTTTGTTGCGCACAATCACCTTTCCGTCCGCATCCACCAAGTCGAACGCCAAGCGGCAGAACTGTGCACATTCCCCCCGGTTGGCACTGCGCCCGAAACACGACTGGCTGACATAACACTGTCCGCTATAACTGACGCATAGTGCTCCGTGCACAAACACTTCAAGCGGCACTTCGGGAATTGCCTCATGTATCTTGCCAATCTCAGGCAATGAAAGTTCACGCGCCAGCACAATCTGACGAAATCCCGCCTCTGCCAGAAACTTTGCCTTTTCGGGAGTACGGTTATCCATCTGCGTACTGGCATGAAGAGGAATGGGCGGCAGATTCAATTCCAACAGTCCCATGTCCTGCACAATCAGTGCATCCACCCCGGCACGATACAACTCCCATATCATTTCCTCCGTATCCTTCAACTCTTCATCGCGAAGGATGGTATTGACAGTTACATAAATGCGCACATTATACAAATGAGCGTATTGCACCAATGCCGCTATGTCTTCCAAAGAATTTCCGGCCGCCGCACGTGCACCAAAACGGGGAGCACCGATATAAACCGCATCGGCTCCATGGTCGACAGCCGCCATGCCGCACTCCAGATTCTTGGCAGGAGCCAGCAATTCTATCTTTCGTTGTTTAATCATCGTATCTGAGTTATATCAAACGGAGTTTCCTGATACACATAATAGTTCAGCCAATTGGAGAACAACAAGTTGGCATGTCCGCGCCAGCGCACCAATGGCGCATTGTCCGCATTGTCTTCTCGATAATAGTTCTTCGGCATTTCAATGGGAAGCCCTTTTCCCAAATCGCGTTTATACTCCGTATCGAGTGTATAAGGCGAATATTCGGAATGTCCGGTGATAAAGAACTCACGTCCGTTACGTGCCATTGCCATGTAAACACCCGAATCATCCGACTCGGACAGCAAGGTGAGGTCTTTCACCTTCAGGATATCTTCCCGACGCACTTCGGTGTGACGGCTGTGAGGCACAAAAAACACATCATCGAACCCACGGAAGATAGGCAATCCCTGCACATTGATATGGTGTTCAAAAATGCCGAACATCTTTTTATCCAGCGGATACTTAGGCACTCCATAGAAGTGATAAAGTCCGGCTTGTGCTGCCCAGCAAATATAAAGTGTGGAAGTGACATGAGTACGCGCCCAGTCAAAAATGGTCGTGATTTCGTTCCAATAAGTCACCTCCTCGTAAGGCATCTGCTCAACGGGAGCGCCGGTCACAATCATGCCGTCATACGTTTCATTGCGCATCAGGTCAAAATCGCGATAGAATGCTTTCATGTGCTCCACCGGCGTATTCTTTGAAGTATGGCTTTTGAGTTTCATAAACGAAATCTCCAACTGAAGCGGTGTGTTGGAAAGCAAACGCACCAAATCCGTCTCTGTAGTTATCTTCAACGGCATCAGATTCAATATCACAATCTTCAGCGGACGGATATCCTGCGCATTGGCACGCGAATTATCAATAACAAAGATATTCTCTTCTTTCAATAATTCGATAGCAGGTAGTTTATCGGGTAAATTTAATGGCATTTTCTTATCTGTTAATTAGTTGCAGGTGCAAAATTAAAAAAATATAGCAGAAAGTCCTTACAAGATTGCCCCTGTTATTCATTTTTTTAATACATTTACGACGAATACCTTTTAAGGATAACCAATCCGCCGAAATCTATCATGAATGACATTGAACAACAAGAATTAAAAAAAGAGAACGAAAGCCTTAAAGAAGAAATAAGACTGCTTAAAAAGAAAACCGAGTTACTGAGCATCACTCAGCCGCTCAATAAATTGTCTCAGTTCTTGATAGACCGGATGGATGCCATCATCTTCATCAAAGATGTCACAAACGATTTCCGGTATTTCATGGTCAACCAAAACTTCTGTATCCTGCAGAACACCCCTCACCACAAAATCATAGGAAAGAACGACTACGAGATATTCACTCCGGACGTAGCAGAAAAATACAGGAGGGACGACAAAATCGCCATTAATAGAAAAGGAGAATATACCTTTCAGGAAGAGATATGTGTTCCCGGTCAGAAAAAAGTCATTCTGCAAACCACCAAATCTTATGTGAGCACTTCCGAGGGCAACAAGCTTCTGGTATGTATCGGATACGACATAACAAAAGCCGTTGAGAAAGAAATAAAGTTGAAAAATGCCATTAAAGTGGAACAGGAGGCACATCAGATGATGAGAGCCATCTTCCACGAACTGCCTTCGGCCATTCTCATCAAAGACATAGAAGACGATTACCGCTTCTATATCATCAATAAGAAGTTCGAGCAAATGTGCAATCTGCCCAAAGAGCTGTTGATAGGCAAAACCGACTATGAGGTATTCCCTAAAGATGAAGCCGACAAATACCGGAGAGATGACACGGAAGCCTCCAGATACTCCGAAGACGCTCCACTGATTATCAACGAAATAGTAACCTCCCCCGACCGCGATGTGAGCACTCACTTGCAGACTGCCAAGTTTTCATTCTCATTCAAGGGAAAGAAATTGCTGGTATGTGTGGGAAATGATGTTACCTTGCAACACCAGATGATGGAGCAGTTAAAGAATGCATTGGACAAAGCCGAACAAGCCGACCGCCTGAAGGCACAATTCATATCCAACATGAGCCACGAGATAAGGACACCGCTGAATGCCATTGTGGGATTCTCACAACTCATAGCCGATGCCACAAGCAAAGAGGAGCAGGAGGAATACCAGCGCATTGTTATGCTGAACAATAACTTACTGCTGACGCTGATTGAAGATGTTCTGAATCTTTCCGTTCTGGACTCAGGCAAAATGACATTCAACAATACCGTGTTCAACTTATCCGAAATGTTCGGTGACCTTGCCATTCAGATGAAAGACAAAGTCAAGCTGCCCGGCAGGGAGTTCATCTACGAAGTCCCGCTTCAGGAAGTGCAGGTCAAGGCGGACAGGGAACGTCTTACCCAAATTGTAACCAACCTAATCACCAATGCCGCCAAGTTTACCCGGCAAGGATATATCAAAATGGGATATGCCCTCAAGGACAGCGGAGTGGAGATTTATGTGAAGGATACAGGCATGGGCATTGAAGAAAAGAATCTGACCGAGATATTCAAGCGGTTCAAGAAACTGAATTCCTTTATCCAGGGTACGGGTCTGGGATTGCCCATCTGTAAATCCATTACCGAGCAGATGGAAGGCAAAATATGGGTGGAATCCGAATACGGGAAAGGTTCCGTCTTCCACGTATGGTTGCCTTGTCTGGCCTAGCATCTCAGCCGGCCTCTGCACAGAATCAAAAAGAAAGAAGGCACCCCCTTTAACTTATTTTTCCTGTCGGATTAATCGTTTTTCTCCGTATGATTAAGTACTTTTGTACGGAAGACCAGAACGTCCCACTACAGCAGAACGTACGTCCCATTGCAGCAGGACGTACATCCCACTACGGCAGGACATACGTCCCACTGTGGCAGAACGTAATAACCTGCCGCACAAAAAGCCTTAGCCGTAGGTAAGAAACGGCTTAATGTTCCCTTAAAACCCCATTAGACATGGCAACAAAATTTGATTTCAAAAAAAGTCCCGATGTAAACGGGACAGCAGACAAGACTACGTTATATCCCAAAATCGTGGTGGCAGGCACTAAAAACTTGGAAAACATTGCCGATGATATCGCCAAACGGTCCGGCTTCAAGGCAGGCACGGTCATTGGACTGTTCAGTGATTTGGAGAATCTGCTGACGGATTATCTGGCAGACGGATACAATGTGAAACTGGGAGAGATAGGAACCTTCTCGGCAACACTTACCAGCCGAAAGGTGACGGACAAGAAGGAGATACGCTCCGGCTCGGTGCACTTCGACAGTGTCAAGTTCAAGCCGGCACGCCACTTTGTCAAAGAGGTATGCAGAAAGGGCGAAATGGAACTGGAACGCGCAGACCCCGCATACGGCTTCAAGACATCTTCTCCCAAGCACACTCAGGAAGAGCGATTCGGCATGCTGATGGAATACCTGAAGGAATACACCTTCATCACCCGACAGGAATACTCCAATCTGACGGGAGTGCTGAAAACCAAGGCTGCCCATGAGCTGCGCCAATGGTTTATGGAAGACAAAATCAAGAGAAGCGGCAGAGTGCCACACGTCATTTATATGGCCGTGGGCACTGAATAAGGAGGAATACCCTGCTTATATCCTATGATAGATTTCATCGAAAGGAACCCTGCCCCGTTCTCCCCAAATGCCTTTGTTTCCATCCCGTATGCCGCAAGGTATAACCATATTGATGCCTGCCCCATGGGGCAGCTTCAATAGTTTCTTCATCCGCCTGCTGTCAAAACCTTCCAGCGGACAAGTGTCATAGCCTTCGTTTGCCATGGCAATCATAAAGGTTTGGGCAGCAAGGGCACAGGATTTATTTACCGTCACACGCATATCGCATTCCGAAACTTCCAGCATCATAGGGCGGAACAGGCTGATGGTTCTCGCCAATATCACCCTGAAAAACCCTAGAAGCCCGAAGAACCTTGCATAAATGAAAGGCATCAGTTTACCATAATACAGCTTCCTGTCCCTAATACGTTTTTCCTGACGCTCTTTCGGACTATTGCGCCTGATATTTCCTTCTTCAAAGTCAAGCACAAATTTAGCACGCTTTTTATACAAATCCTGACGAGTAACAAAAACAACAATTTCCGAAGCCGTAGAAGCAGCCGACTGCCCTAAACAAGCTTCTGAAACTTTCGCCATCAGTCCGGGATTCGTTATTTGATAAAATTCCCACAATTGCATATTGGAACTATTGGGAGCCAGCGTAGCCAGTTCAAGACAATGTTTCACCTTTTCCGGGTCTATCGGTTTATTTTTATCATACCTCCGCACAGACCGGCGGAAGTTCAATACCTCTTCTAAATTCATCTCCTAATCATTTTTTATATTTTACTTACTGAACCGACAAGATAAGTTTTAGGGGCGATGTCAAGTATAACATCCCCCCTACACTACTATATCTCAGCGGATATTAACATCCTACAGGTTATTCTTGTAAATATTCGCCATCACCTTCTGGTATTGGTTCTCAATCTGCATATACGCCTGAAGATTCTTATAAATACTTTCCGTTTCCACAAAATATTCAATCAATGAAATTTGTCCTTCGGTCAATGCCTGCTTCAATAAATCCAGCGAACGGTACATCAAAGGGACATCATACGCATTCATCTTGGCTATCTTTACCTTTTTACGATTCTGAAACAAAGGCAAGGAGCCCCCTACCACAAAACCATTCATCGAAACCGCATCATCCGTGTTACGGCGAAAGCCGGCTTCCAGCTTCGGCAACCATCCTTGGCGGTCTACCGAAACCTGCTTCTCGGCGGCACGGGCAGTGGCGGCGGCGGCCTGCAAGTCAAGGTCTGACGCCATCACTTCATCCCTCATAACATTGTAATCATTGATTTCCTGTATGGCAGGATACGTGGTTTCAGCAAACTCCAAAGGCATGTTACCGTTCATGGCAAGCAGAGACTGCAAGGCAGTGCGATGAGCTGCGCTGTTTTGGGCAACTTCCGTCTGCACGTTCATACGCTCCATCTTGATTTTGTTGACTTCCAGTATATTCGCATCACCGGTAGTCAGACGTTTTTCATAAAGTGCCTGTAATTCATCCGCATTTTTCATACGGATATCCATCAATGTCTTTTCCTGATTCAACAGAATAAGGTCCAGACAGAGATTCTTCGCATTCAGCAGAATATCCCGGCGGGCAGCCTGTTGTTGCTTGTCCACCGCTTCGTTCTGCAAAGTAGCCTGCCGGTTGCGGGCAATATACTGAGTAGGAAAATCAAAACCTTGCGAAGCAACGAACTCCGTACCGTGACCACCTTCGGCACCATTACTGTAAAAAGAGCTGTAGCTCACCGTAGGATCAGGCAAGTTGTTGTTTGTCCGGTTTTCCATCTTGGTCGCATCGGCGGCATGTTTCTGTGCCTTGAGCTCTTTATTGTTCTGCTCGATGCTTTTCAAAATGTGCTCAATACTCTGAGCCTGCATCAGCAAGGGAGAGCAAAGGGCTATTATAACTAAGATTCGTTTCATATTATTTCTATTATTTCTTCTTTCGGTTCATCAGTTCATAAACAATCGGAATAATGAAAGCGTTCAGGAAAGTCGATGTCAAAAGACCTCCAAGAATAACTTTCGCCATCGGGCTTTGTATTTCATTACCCGGCAAATCGCCACGGAATGCCAAAGGTATCAAAGCCAGCGCGGAAGACAACGCAGTCATCAGGATAGGGTTCAAACGGTCTAACGAACCGTGAAGAATGCTTTCTTTCAACTCCATACCTTCTTCGCGCAACATATTGTAATGACTTATCAACAACATACCATTACGGGTAGCAATGCCAAACAACGAGATAAAGCCGATAATAGCCGGAATGCTTATCTCACCCGTTGTTATCATCAATGCAAATACCCCACCAATCAACGCCAAAGGCAAATTCAACAAAATGACTCCACTT
>QWCK01001858.1_pt1 | contig 28961 bp, 26 predicted proteins | sample 1972571 | NCBI WGS metagenome assembly QWCK01 (sample SAMN09866710, study PRJNA288562) | Human gut metagenome isolate term2_stool, whole genome shotgun sequencing... | isolation source: gut | host: Homo sapiens | place: USA: California | reverse complement strand
ACCGAAAAAGGATTCGTTTGAACATTACACAGATAAGAGAATAATGTCGATACAAAAGAAATTGAACGAAAGACCGAGAGAAAAATTAAACTTTTCTACTCCAAAGTGTGAATTCTTCAAATACGTTTTATAATTTTGCACTTGCTGGTTGACGCTGCGTCCTATTTTTTTTGCTACCTCTACTTGACAATTTTCCCTATATTTTTTATTCTTTAGAGATTTTATTATTACCTTTGCCGCAATTATAAATTCGTAACGACGTTAATTTGTAAAATTAAAATTATAGCTATATAAATTTATGTATTTCACACTATTTGTTACCGTTTTGATAACGGCTGCTTTCTTGGTAGTGGCTGCTTACACCATTGCTAAGTTGATAGGTCCGCGTTCATACAGTCCAATTAAGGGTGAGCCTTTTGAGTGTGGTATTCCTACTTACGGACAATCATGGTTGCCTGTACACATAGGATACTACCTTTTTGCTATCCTTTTCTTGATGTTCGACGTGGAAACAGTTTTTCTGTATCCTTGGGCAGTAGTTGTTAAACAATTTGGTCCGTTAGCACTTGATACAATCGGATTTTTTATGTTGGTATTGGTATTTGGCCTTGCTTACGCATGGCGGAAAGGAGCGCTTGAATGGAAGTAAGAAAGCCAAGTATTAAAGCTTTCCCATACGAGGAGTGGAAAGACAACGACACCCTTGATAAGATGGCAAGCGACTTGAACGATGGCGGCACAAGCCTTGTTCTGGGAAACCTTGATCAGTTGATCAACTGGGGACGTAGCAACTCACTTTGGTCGCTCACCTTTGCTACCTCATGCTGCGGTATCGAATTTATGTCAGTGGGCTGTGCCCGTTACGACTTCTCGCGCTTCGGCTTCGAGGTAACGCGTAACTCGCCCCGTCAGGCCGACCTTATCATGTGTGCTGGTACGATTACGAACAAGATGGCACCAGCCTTGAAGCGTTTGTATGATGAAATGGCAGAGCCTAAGTATGTTATTGCTGTAGGTGGATGTGCTATCTCTGGAGGTCCGTTTAAGAATAGCTATCACGTTATGCGTGGTATCGACGAGATTATCCCTGTAGATGTTTTTATCCCTGGATGTCCTCCACGCCCAGAAGCTATCATCTATGGTATGATGCAATTGCAGCGTAAGGTGAAGATAGAAAAATTCTTTGGTGGTGTGAACCATAAGCAAACAGCCCAAGAGCGTGAGCTAGGCGTAAGCAATGCTACCTTGATATTTAAAGATAAGCTAGGTATTGATGCTAACGAGATAAAGGAACAGCGCGAGGCAGCATGGCTAGAAGAAAACAAGCCTGCTCCAAAACCTGCTCCAAAGTCTGCTCCTAAAGCAGTCGCACCAAAGCCTGCACCAGCCGCTTCAGCTACCGAAGCTACAGCAGCACCACAGAAGAAAGACACCATTGTAGTGGACAAGCCTGTAACAAAGGAGCAAGTGGAAGCACTAGGCAAAGAGCTTGATAAGCTCAACGCACCACAGACAACCCAATCTGAGACTACTAATAATAAATAAGGTATAGGAAGATGAAATTAGAAAATAAAGAATTTGGCTTTGATAGCTTTGCTAGCGAAATGGCAAAACTAAAGAATGAAAAGCATTTCGATTACCTTATTACGATTGTTGGTGAAGACTTCGGTAAAGAAGAAGGTCTCGGATGTATTTATATTCTTGAAAATACGCAAACCCACGAGCGTATCTCTGTAAAGCAAATAGCTAAGCAAGTGGGCGAGGAATATGTTATTCCTACTGTGCTTAACCTTTGGGCCGATGCCGACTTGTTGGAGCGTGAGGTTTACGACTTCTTAGGCATTAAGTTCCTAGGGCATCCTGATATGCGCCGTTTGTATTTACGCAACGACTTCAGCAATGGCTATCCTTTGCGTAAAGACTTCGACAAAGATCCTACTAAGAATATGTATTCTTTGGAGGACGATATTGAGGTGGATACCACAGAAGAATGGAACCTTGATGCGAGTGGCAACCTTGTTTCAACTAAGCACCAATTGTTTACCGACGACGACTATGTGGTTAATTTTGGACCACAACACCCTGCTATGCACGGTGTGTTGCGTTTGCAAACAGTGTTGGACGGTGAAACCGTAAAGCGCATTTATCCCCATCTGGGCTATATCCATCGTGGTATAGAGAAGTTGTGCGAGGACTTTACCTATCCACAAACCCTCGCCTTGACCGACCGTATGAACTACCTTTCGGCTATGATGAACCGCCATGCCTTGGTAGGTGTGATAGAAGAAGGTTTGGGCGTAGAACTTTCTGATCGTATTAAGTACGTCAGAACAATTATGGACGAGTTGCAACGCATTGACAACCACTTGCTTTACACCTCGTGTGTGGCGCAAGACTTGGGTGCGCTCACCGCCTTCCTTTATGGTATGCGCGATCGTGAACACGTGTTGAACGTAATGGAAGAAACGACAGGTGGGCGTTTGATCCAAAACTATTACCGCATCGGTGGTTTGCAAGCCGACATCGATCCTAACTTCGTATCAAATGTGAAGAAGCTTTGCAAGTATCTTCGCCCTATGGTACAGGAGTATCTTGACGTGTTTGGTGATAATGTTATCACACACAAGCGTTTGGAAAAGGTGGGATATATGAATGCTACCGACTGTATCAGCTATGCCGTAACGGGTCCTGCTGGGCGTGCTGCTGGCTGGAGAAACGATGTGCGTAAGTATCATCCATACGACATGTATGATAAGGTGAATTTCGATGAAGTAGTATTGTCGGGTGGCGACTCTATGGATCGTTATTACTGCCATATTCAAGAAATTTATCAGAGCTTGAATATCATAGAGCAATTGATCGACAATATTCCTGAAGGCGACTTCTATATCAAGCAGAAGCCTATTATCAAAGTTCCTGAAGGACAGTGGTATTACGCTGTAGAAGGAGCTAGCGGCGAGTTTGGTTGTTACCTCGACTCTCGTGGCGACAAAACAGCCTACCGTATGAAGTTCCGTCCTATGGGATTGACCCTAGTAGGTGCTTTGGATAAAATGTTGAAGGGCGAAAAGATTGCCGACCTGATTACCAATGTGGCAGCTCTCGACTTTGTTATTCCAGACATCGACCGTTAAGTCGCTATTAAGAAAGTAAATAATTAAGAATAAAATCATACAATGTTCGATTTTAGTATTATAACAAAATGGTTTGACGAGTTGCTTAGAGTTACGCTAGGCTTAGGCAACTTTTGGGCAATCCTCATTGAGTGCGTTGCAGTGGGACTGGTAATCCTTACGGCTTATGCAGTGCTTGCTATCGTGCTTATCTTTATGGAGCGTAAGGTATGTGCTTACTTCCAATGCCGTATTGGTCCGGTTCGTGTGGGCTGGTGGGGTACGTTGCAGGTATTTGCCGATGTGTTGAAGATGTTGATTAAGGAAATATTCTCGGTGGATAAGGCAGATAAACTGATTTATTTCACTGCTCCTTTCCTTGTTATTATTGCATCGGTGGGTACTTTCTCCTTCCTTCCTTGGAACAAAGGTGCTAACATTCTCGACTTTAATGTAGGTATCTTCCTAGTTACCGCTATTAGCTCGATAGGTGTTGTGGGTATCTTTTTGGCAGGATGGGGTAGTAACAATAAGTATTCAGTACTTTCGGCTATGCGTGGTGCTGTTCAGATGATTTCTTACGAATTGTCGTTGGGCTTGTGCTTGATCTCTGCTGTGATCCTTACAGGAACTATGCAGGTATCGGGTATTGTAGAGGCGCAGACAGGTCCGTGGCAATGGCTCATCGTGCAGGGGCATATTCCTGCTATCTTAGCATTCTTCGTGTTCTGTATCGCAGGTAATGCAGAGGCTAATCGTGGTCCGTTCGACTTGGCTGAGGCTGAGAGCGAGCTTACCGCTGGTTACCATACCGAATATTCTGGTATGGGCTTCGGTTTCTATTACTTGGCTGAATACTTAAATCTCTTCGTAGTATCAGGTATCGCTACCACCGTGTTCTTAGGTGGCTGGGCACCATTGAATATTGGTGTAGATGCTTTCGATGCTGTGATGAACCTCATTCCCGGACTTGTTTGGTTCTTGGGTAAGACTTTCGTTGTAGTGTTCTTGCTCATGTGGGTGCGTTGGACATTCCCTCGTCTGCGTGTTGACCAAATCTTGAAGTTGGAGTGGAAATATCTTATGCCATTATCGTTGGTGATCCTTGTTTTGATGACAGTGTGCGTAGCCTTCGGTTGGACTTTCACTATTAATGCTTAGGAGAAATGGAAGAAAAGAAAGAATCATATTTCGGTGAAATAGGAAGTGCGCTGAAGACATTGACTACAGGTTTGAAGGTTACCATGAAGGAATACTTCACACCAAAGTCGACAGAGCAGTATCCAGAAAACCGTAAAACAACCTTACACGTATCGGATCGCCATCGTGGTCGATTGGTATTCTTGCGCGACGAGAATGGCAACCATAAGTGTACATCTTGTACTATGTGTGAGAAGGCTTGTCCAAATGGTACTATCCGCATTTTGTCGCAGATGGTTACCAATGCGGAAGGCAAAAAGAAGAAAGAGCTTGTCGATTATCAGTACGATCTAGGCGATTGTATGTTCTGTTCGCTATGTACCAATGCTTGTAACTTTGGTGCTATCGAGTTTACAAACGACTTTGAGAATGCTGTGTTCGATCGTTCTAAGCTCGTTCTTCATTTGGATAAAGAAGTTTATGCAGGAGGCTCATTGCCAAATCTTATAGAGGGTGGAGCCGCTTGGGAAGTAGGAACCTTTAATACTAAAAAGAAGTAAGAGACCTATGGCACAGATTATTATGTTTGCGGTTTTATCCGTGGTGATATTGGGATCGGCCCTTCTCTCCGTGATGACTAACCGTATTATGCGAGCAGCAACAGCGTTGTTGTTTGTGTTGTTTGGCGTAGCAGGTCTTTACTTCCTGCTCGATTATACCTTCCTTGGCGCAGTACAAATAAGTATTTACGCTGGTGGTATAACAATGGTATATGTATTTGCGATCCACCTTGTTAATAAGCAAACCCTTCAAGGCTTGTCAGAGCGTTGGTTAGGCAAGCGCACGATATTGGCAGCAGCACTAGCCCTTATAGGTTTAGTGGTCGTCGTTGGTATCTTCTTGAAGAACCAGCTATTGAATGCTGTGGTTGCTTCTACTACTAGTGCAGAGCTACCAATGGAAAAGATTGGTACTACCTTGATGAGTGGCGACAAGTATGGCTATGTACTCCCATTCGAGTTTATCTCGCTCTTCTTGTTGGCTTGTATCATCGGAGGCTTGGTTATTTTGAATAAAACAAAGAAAGGGGAGGCTGAATAAATGATACCCGTACAATATTTTTTCCTACTTAGTGGAATACTATTCTTTATCGGAGTATTTGGTTTTGTAACCCGTCGTAACCTTGTTGCGATGCTTATCTCTGTGGAGTTAGTATTGAATAGTGTAGATATCAACTTTGCTGCTTTCAACCGTTTGCTTTATCCAAATGGTATGGAAGGCATGTTCTTCACACTATTCTCAATAGGTGTTAGTGCTGCCGAAACGGCTGTGGCACTAGCTATTATTATTAATGTTTACCGCCATTTCCACAACGATCAGGTGAACAGTATTGAAAATATGAAATTATAAAAGAGTTATGTTCGATTACGCATTTTTAATACTCCTTCTTCCCTTCCTAAGTTTCTTAACTTTAGGATTGCTTGGAATGAAGATGCCTAAAAAGGTGGCTGGTATCGCAGGCACTTGTATGCTAGGCGTATTGTTTGCTTTGAGCCTTTATACCGCTTATCATTATTTCTTCTATACAGGAGAATATACAGCGATGGGCGAAACGTTCAAGGTGGTAAATGGTCGTCTTGATGGCGGACATGGTGCTTATCCTACTGTTACTGTGTTCAACTTCACTTGGTTGAAGTTTACAGAGCTACTTACCTTTAACATTGGTTTCCGCTTGAGTCCTATCAGTGTGATGATGCTTGTCGTTATTACCACCGTTAGCTTCATGGTGCATATCTACTCATTTGGCTATATGGCTGAACGTGGCGAGCATTACGAGTTTGAAGAGTATGAGCATGGTTTCCAACGCTTCTACGCTTACTTGTCTATGTTTACCTGTTCTATGCTAGGACTTGTGGTAGCTACTAACATCTTCCAAATGTATCTTTTCTGGGAGCTTGTGGGTGTATGTTCTTACTTGCTCATTGGCTTCTATTATCCAAAGCATACAGCAGTACACGCTAGTAAGAAAGCTTTCATTGTAACCCGTTTTGCCGACTTGTTCTTCTTGATCGGTATCTTGTTCTTTAGCTTCTATGTAGGTACTTTCAATTACGATTTGAATGTAAATCCTGAACTAACGGTTACTTTAGCTAAGCTAGCTACCGATCCTACTACAGCATGGGCTATCCCAACAGCGTTGTTCTTAATGTTCATCGGTGGTGCTGGTAAGTCGGCTATGTTCCCATTACACATTTGGTTGCCAGATGCTATGGAAGGTCCTACCCCGGTTTCTGCTTTGATCCACGCCGCTACAATGGTTGTTGCTGGTGTGTTCCAAGTAGCTTCCTTGTTGCCCATCTATTTGCAGTTTGGCGCACAAGAGCAGTTACACTGGATAGCATGGATTGCTGCTTTCACCGCTTTCTATGCAGCAGCAGTAGCTTGTGCGCAGAAAGACATTAAGCGTGGTTTGGCTTTCTCTACAATCTCACAGATTGCTTATATGCTGGTAGCACTCGGGGTTTGTTTCTACGATGCTAAGGAAGGAGCTTTTGGTTCGCACGGCTTCCTACATCACGGTGGTTTGGGTTATATGGCAGCCATGTTCCACTTGTTTACCCACGCTATGTTTAAAGCCTTGTTGTTCCTATGCTCTGGTGCTATCATCGTCATCATAGGTAGCAACTTTAAGGAATACATGGGCGGACTACATAAGTATATGCCCATTACCAACATCTGTTTCTTAATCGGTTGTTTGGCAATTGCTGGTATCCCTCCTTTTGCTGGTTTCTTCTCAAAGGACGAAATCATTTCGGCTTGTAACGCACTTCCCGGTGCTGAAGGTCAAGCATTGAAGTGGATCATGACCTTAGTAGCTGGTATGACAGCTTTCTATATGTTCCGTCTTTACTATGTTATCTTCTGGGGACAATCTTACTACGAGCTTGATCCTGAGCATCGCCGTCGTCCACAAGAAGTACCTTTCGTAATGTGGGGTCCATTGGTATTCCTTGCTATCATCTCTTGTGTAGCAGGTTTGATTCCATTTGGGCATTTTGTAAGTGCTAATGGCTTGAGCTACGATATTCATATTGATTGGAACATTGCTACTACAAGTATCATTGCAGCCGTTATTGGTATCTCGCTCGCTACCTATATGTATATGGGCAAGAAGCAACCAGTGGCTGATGCGCTGCAACGTGCTATGCCAAACCTTCACAAGGCAGCACTCAACCGCTTCTACTTGGACAATGTTTGGCAGTTCTTTACCCATAAGATAGTGTTCCGTTTGTTCTCAATGCCTATTGCTTGGTTTGATCGTCGTGTTATTGATGGCACCTTCAACTTCTTGGCGTGGGGTACTAACGAAGCAGGCGAGTCTGTTCGTTCATGGCAAAGTGGGGACGTACGCCAATATGTAGTATGGTTCATCACAGGCACTATCGCATTAACATTAGTATTACTTTGCTTGATCTAAAAAAATGAGTTGGATATTAACATTATTTGTAATCATCCCCGTACTGATGCTCTTAGGACTTTGGGTTGCTAAGAACGATAATCAGGTACGTGGCGTTATGGTGGCTGGTTCATCACTCCTTTTAGCGGGTGCTATTTGGCTTACCATTTATTTCATACAGCAACGTCAGGCAGGTAACACAGCCGATATGTTGCTTTCTGCTACGACGATGTGGTTTAAACCACTCAACATAGCCTTTGCCATTGGTGTCGATGGTATTTCTGTCGTTATGATATTGCTTTCAGCAGTAATCGTTTTCACAGGTACTTTCGCTTCATGGCAGCTCGAACCTATGAAGAAAGAATACTTCCTTTGGTTTGTATTACTTTCTATTGGTGTGTTTGGCTTCTTCATTTCTATCGACATGTTCACCATGTTTATGTTCTATGAAGTAGCTTTGATCCCTATGTATTTGTTGATCGGTGTTTGGGGTACTGGTCCTAAGGAATACTCTGCTATGAAGCTTACCCTTATGTTGATGGGTGGATCGGCTTTGTTGGTACTCGGTATCCTCGGTATCTACTACTTCAGCGGTGCTTCTACGATGAATGTTCTCGAACTTGCTAAGATGCACGCTATGCCTCTTGCGGCACAAAACGTGTTCTTCCCATTTGTATTCATCGGTTTTGGTATTCTTGGTGCTTTGTTCCCATTCCACACATGGTCGCCCGATGGTCATGCTTCAGCCCCTACAGCAGTATCTATGCTCCACGCTGGTGTGTTGATGAAACTGGGCGGTTACGGTTGTTTGCGCATCGCTATGTTCTTGATGCCTGACGCTTTAACCATGTGGGCACCCGTATTCTTGGTGCTGACTTGCATCTCTGTAGTATATGGTGCTTTGTCAGCTTGTGTGCAAACCGACTTGAAGTATATCAATGCTTATTCATCAGTATCCCACTGTGGTATGGTACTCTTTGCACTTGTGATGACTACCCAGACAGCTATTACTGGTGCTATTCTTCAGATGCTTTCTCACGGTTTGATGACAGCCTTGTTCTTCGCATGTATCGGTATGATCTACCACCGTGCAGGAACTCGTGATGTACGCTACCTTGGTGGTTTGATGAAAGTTATTCCTTTCCTCGCCGTATCTTACGTTATAGCAGGTTTGGCTAACCTTGGCTTGCCAGGCTTCTCTGGCTTCGTAGCCGAGATGACTATCTTTGTTGGTGCGTTCCAGAATGCTGGTATGTTCCATCGTGTGGCAACCATTATCTCTTGTACAGCCATCGTCATCACTGCCGTTTACATCTTGCGTGTAGTGGGTAAGATTCTCTTCCAAAAAGTGGCTAATCCTAAGTTCCTAGAGCTTCACGATGCTACATGGGACGAGCGTTTTGCCATCGGTGGTTTGATTTTCTGTGTTGCAGGTTTAGGTCTTTTCCCACTCTTCTTCGAGAAGATTATCATAAGTGGTGTAGGTCCTATCTTCAGCCATATTATTCAGTATGTTCCAACAATCGGTAATTTATAATACTCTAGCGAAATGAATTATACAGACTTCTATAAGATGATACCAGAGGCAACGCTTGTTGCTATCTTGGTAGTTTTGTTTATTGCCGACTTCGTGTCTGCAAAGGCAGAAGAGCGTAAGTGGTTCAATCCGCTAGCATGTGTATTATTGTTGTTGAACACCGTGGTTTGCTTGCTTCCGCTAGGCGCACAGTCGGCCTTTGGTGGTATGTACGAGACTAGTACCGCTATCAATGTGATGAAGGCTATCCTTTCTATGGGTACTTTTATTGTGTTCTTGCAGAGCCAGCAATGGGCTAGTAAGAGTGGTAAGGAAGGCGAGTTTTATATGATCACCGTTTCTACACTCCTCGGTATGTTTGCCATGATGAGTGCGGGCAACTTCTTAATGTTCTTCCTCGGACTTGAAATGGCATCTGTGCCATTGGCTTGTTTGGTGGCTTTCGATGAGAAACGCAACAACTCGGCTGAAGGTGCTGCTAAGTTTATTCTTACTGCAACTTTCTCTAGTGGTGTGATGTTGTATGGTATCAGTATGCTTTATGCTGCTTACGGCACACTCTACTTTGCCGATATTGCTACAAAGTTAGCTCCTACCACCTTGACAATCGCTGGTTTGGTATTCTTCTTCAGCGGTCTTGGCTTCAAGATCTCCTTAGTACCTTTCCACTTCTGGACAGCCGATACTTATCAGGGTGCGCCAACTACCGTTACAGGTTACCTCAGTGTTATCTCTAAGGGTGCTGCAGCCTTTACCTTGTTAAGCATGTTGTTTCATGTCTTTGGTAATATGATGGAATATTGGCACGTATTGATGATGATCGTCGTTGTACTTTCTATCACCATTGCCAACCTCTTCGCCATTCGTCAGAACGAGCTAAAACGCTTCATGGCATTTAGCTCTATCTCACAAGCTGGTTACATTATGCTTTCTGCTATTGGTAGCGATTGGACGAGTTCGGTAACTGCCTTGTCTTACTATATGCTTATCTATGTAGTAGCCAATATGGCAGTGTTTACCATTATCTCTGTCGTAGAGCAGAACAATGGAGACAAAACCAATATCGACGATTACAACGGTTTCTACAAAACCAACCCACGCCTATCGTTCCTTATGACCTTAGCAATGTTCTCTCTTGGTGGTATTCCTCCATTTGCAGGTATGTTCTCTAAGTTCTTCGTGTTCATGGCAGGTGTTAAGGGTGCTTCCATCGCCACTACAATGGGTGCATGGGCATACGCAGTAGTATTCATTGCATTGTTAAACACTGTTGTTTCACTTTACTATTACCTCAAGATCGTTAAGGCAATGTACATTATCCGTACCGATAACCCATTGCCTACCTTTAAGAGCGATAACAACACCAAGTTTGCCCTAGCTGTATGTATAGCAGGCATCCTCCTCTTTGGAGTATGCAGTGGTATCTACGAGTGGATCTTTGCAGCAGCATAAAAGCCAAAGTGGCTATAGGTAAGGTCTCTCTCTTCTTAATGGGCGTTGATTTCGCCTTGCAGCGGTAGCCTTACCCTGATAATATATAATTAAAATGCCATATCTTAATCTGTAAAGGGTTAGGGTATGGCATTTTTTTCAAAATAAAACACTACCTTTGCTTTTAGTAAAAGTATGAATAAAACAATTCTCTGAATAATAAAAAGAAGATTACCTCCTAACAGTTACGACAATATGAATAAAGAAGAATTTATACAAACGTTGGAGCAATACAAAGCTTTAAAGCTGCATGACGTGATAGATTATGACAAATTCTATCTCTATTCTGTTATTACAAATTCTACTGCTATTGAGGGATCTACAATAACAGAGGTTGAAAATCAAGTGCTTTTTGATGAGGGAATAACAGTAAATTCGACTCTTCGCGAGGCGATTTTAGAAAAGTAAGCGTTAATGCTGGAGGCAATTCGCCTTCTAAAAGATGAGTATTCCAAGTATAGTAGATATATAAGCCTTTTAGTATTATTTTCTAGGGGGTAGAAGAAAAGCTGCTAATCTTGCGCCTAATTTTCATTAAATAATGGCATATATTGTATTGAGTTTCATATTAAATTGCTAATTTTGCAAATATGAAAATTCAAAAAATATGAACCTCGACTTACTAACTGCGGTATCGCCGATAGATGGCAGGTACAGAAATAAAACGGAACAACTTGCAAATTATTTCTCTGAATACGCTCTTATACGTTATAGAGTGCGTGTGGAAATAGAGTATTTTATAACGTTGTGCGAGCTTCCTCTTCCTCAATTGAGCAATTTTGATCACTCGCTTTTCGATGCTTTGCGTAATATCTACCGTAATTTTACGGAAGTAGAGGCGCAACGCGTGAAGGATATTGAGAAAGTAACCAATCATGATGTAAAGGCTGTAGAATACTTTATTAAGGAAGCGTTTGATAAGATTGGAGGTTTAGATGCCTACAAGGAGTTTATCCATTTTGGCTTAACATCTCAAGATATTAACAACACAAGTGTACCCCTTTCTATCAAGGAAGCACTCGAAGAAGTATATTATCCTATGATCAACGAACTTGTTGATCAGCTGGATACTTATGCTGCTGAATGGAAGTCGGTACCAATGTTGGCAAAAACACATGGACAGCCTGCTTCCCCTACAAGTCTTGGTAAAGAAATAGAGGTATTCGCTTATCGTTTGAAAGAACAGATAGCAACACTTGCAGCTTGTAAACAAACCGCTAAATTCGGTGGTGCTACAGGCAATTTTAATGCCCATCATGTGGCATATCCACAATACGATTGGAAAGCATTTGCTAATCGTTTTGTGAGCGAAAAGCTTGGTTTGCAACGCGAACAACTCACAACACAGATTAGTAATTATGATCATCTAGGTAGTATATTCGATGCGATGCGTCGTATTAACACCATTATAATTGATCTTGATCGTGATGTTTGGATGTATATTTCGATGGACTATTTCAAGCAGAAGATTAAGGCGGGTGAGGTAGGTTCGAGTGCGATGCCGCATAAAGTAAACCCTATTGACTTTGAAAATAGTGAGGGCAACCTTGGTATAGCGAATGCTATTTTCCAATTTATTGCGCAGAAGTTGCCCGTGAGCCGTCTACAACGCGACTTGACCGACTCTACCGTTTTGCGTAACATCGGCGTGCCAATGGGACATAGCTTAATAGCTATTCAAAGCACATTGAAAGGTTTGCGCAAGCTCATTTTAAACGAAACAAAGATAGCAGACGATTTGGATAATACATGGGCAGTAGTAGCTGAGGCTATCCAAACCATTCTCCGCCGTGAAGCCTATCCTCATCCTTACGAAGCTTTGAAAGCTTTAACACGTACCAACGCAAAGATGACACAAGAAACAATCCATAAATTCATAGACACATTGAAGGTTAGTGAGGAAGTGAAGAATGAGCTACGTGCCATTACTCCACATAACTATATAGGTATATAAGCAAGGATTTGTTTCCCCACAAGTACATTTTTATAATATAAAAAAAATAATTCAAAAACAGTAAGTAATGGAGCCGTGAGGCCATTAACAACATTTTAAATTACTATGGCAGAAGAATTTGAAAGCAACGACGCTCATAAAGAGCGCGAGGAGGCTAGCCGAGAGGGCTATTCTACTACCGGACAAGAAAGTTATCATAGAAGTTATCAAGGTGGCGCAGGTAGAACGCAGCGTCCACGCATTCACTCTCAGCGTGCTTATAGCGCCAGTGCTAGCACTAGCTCGGACGAAGGAGGTTTCCGTCCTGAAGGTTTTGGTGCAGTTTTAGCATCTAGCTCTTCTGAAGGTGAAGGTCGTCAGGGTGGCTATCGTCCACGAATAAATAATAATTATGGTGGTGGTTATCAGCAGCGTGGTGGCTATCAAAGTCGCCAGCAAGGTAGCTATCGCCCTCGCTATAACGCTAACAACGAAGAAGGACAAGAAGGGTTCCAGCAGCGTGAAGGCTACCAAGGGCGTGAAGGTGGTTACCAACCACGTGGCAGTTATCAGCAGCGTGGTGGTTATCAGAACCGTCAGCAGGGAGGCTATCGCCCACGTTATAATAACAATAGCGAAGGAGGTTATGGTCAGCAGCAAGGTGGATACCGTTCACGTTACACTGCTAATGCAAGCTCTGAGGAAGGACAAGAGAATAGCTATCAGCAGCGCGAAGGTGGTTATCAACCACGTGAAGGGGGCTATCAGCCACGCCAAGGCGGTTACCAATCTCGTCAGGGCGGCTATGGGCAGCGCCAAGGTGGCTACGGACAGCAGCGTCAGGGTGGCTACAATAACAATCGTGGCGGTTATGGGCAGCGTCAAGGTGGCTACGGACAGCAGCGTCAAGGTGGTTACAACAATCGTGGCGGATACAATAATAATCGTGGTGGCTATGGTCAGCAAGGAGGCTATAATCAGGGTGGGTATCGCCAACGTTCAGCCGATTATGATCCAAATGCAAAATATTCGCTCAAAAAGCGTATCGAGTATAAAGAGGAACACATCGACCCAACAGAGCCATTGCGCTTGAATAAGTTCTTAGCGAATGCTGGAGTTTGTTCTCGTCGTGAGGCTGATGACTTTATCTTGGCTGGACAGGTAACTGTTAATGGTGAGGTTATCAATGAGTTAGGTACAAAAATTTTACGTACTGACGAGGTGAAGTTCCAAGACAAACTAGTTTCTTTGGAGAAGAAAGTATATGTTCTTTTGAATAAGCCAAAGGACTATGTTACCACTAGCGATGATCCACAACAGCGCAAAACGGTGATGGATCTTGTAAAAGATGCTTGCCCAGAGCGTATTTATCCAGTAGGTCGTCTTGACCGTAACACTACTGGTGTGTTGCTTTTCACTAACGATGGCGACCTAGCTAGTAAGCTTACTCATCCTAAATTCTTGAAGAAGAAGGTATATCATGTATTCTTAGATAAGCCTATCACAGCTAACGAACTTCAGAAAATTTCTGATGGTATAGAGCTAGAAGATGGTGAAATTAAGGCAGATGCTATCGAATATGCTAATCCTGAAGATCAAGCGCAGGTAGGTATCGAGATCCATAGCGGTAAGAACCGCATTGTTCGCCGTATCTTTGAAAGCCTTGGCTATCGTGTTGTGAAGCTCGATCGTGTAATGTTTGCAGGCTTAACAAAGAAGAATGTTCGTCGTGGCGATTGGCGTTTCCTCACCGAAAAGGAAGTAGATATGCTTCGTATGGGTGCGTTCGAATAAAGAAATCAGTTTATGGGAGACGTTGAAAACATCGTCTCCCTGTATGATAAACATAGACAGACAAGCTGTCTATACATTATAATATATAGTCGATTAAATGAAAAGAACTAAAGTTGTCGATGCTTTATCTAGCACCGATTTTGGAAAAGAGATCATCGTAAAAGGATGGGTTCGCTCTCACCGCAGCAGTAAAGCAGTCGATTTTATTGCGTTGAACGATGGTTCTACAATAAAGAATATTCAGGTAGTAGTCGATCCCTCATCTATAGATGAAGAAACATTGAAGAGCATCACCACTGGTGCTTGTATCGGGGTTACTGGTCTTTTAGTAGAAAGTCAAGGTAAAGGTCAAACATCAGAGATCCAAGGCAAAGATATTGTAATTTATGGTCTCTGTCCTAGCGACTACCCAATGCAGAAGAAAGGTCAAAGCTTTGAGTATATGCGTAAGTACGGACACATGCGTTTACGTACAAATACGTTTGGCGCAGTATTCCGCATTCGCCATAATATGGCTATTGCTATCCACCGCTATTTCCACGAACACGGTTTCTATTATTTCCATACTCCGCTCATTACAGGTAGTGATGCAGAGGGAGCTGGTAATATGTTTCAGGTTACAACCTTAGATCTTGAGCGTGTAGCAAAGAGCGGCAAGGTGGAGTATGAGCAGGATTTCTTTGGCAAACGCACCCACCTGACTGTGTCTGGTCAGCTTGAAGGCGAGCTAGGTGCTACTGCTTTAGGAGCTATCTATACCTTCGGTCCAACCTTTCGCGCTGAAAATTCGAATACTCCTCGCCACTTGGCTGAGTTTTGGATGGTAGAACCAGAAGTGGCATTCATTGATAAGGAGGATTTGATGGATCTTGAAGAAGACTTCATTAAGTACTGTGTTCAGTGGGCATTAGACAATTGTAAAGATGATCTTGAGTTCCTCAATCAGATGATTGACAAGACCCTGCTAGAGCGTCTTGAGGGTGTTTTGAAACAAGACTTTGTGCGATTATCTTATACAGAAGGCTTTAATATCTTGAAGGAAGCTCAAGAAAAAGGCGTTAAGTTTGAATTCCCTGTAACAGAATGGGGTATGGATCTTAGCAGCGAGCATGAGCGTTACCTTGTAGAGGAACACTTCAAGCGTCCTGTTATTATGAACGATTACCCTGCTGAAATCAAGTCGTTCTATATGAAGAAGAACGAAGATGGCAAGACAATGCAAGGTACCGACGTGCTTTTCCCTCGCATTGGCGAAATTATCGGTGGCTCTGTGCGTGAAGAAAACTACGATAAGCTTGTAGCAGAAATAGAAAAGCGTGGTATGAAGGTAGAACAATACGACTGGTATCTTGACACTCGTAAGTACGGTTCATGTCCTCATGGCGGGTTCGGTCTTGGCTTCGAGCGTTTAATCCTCTTTGTAACAGGTATGCAAAACATTCGCGATGTGATCCCATTTGCACGTACACCAAAGAATGCCGAATTTTAAATCACTGGAGAGTTGGAACTAGGATTTATACTACAAATGTATTCCTTTTCACCTAGCTCTTCATAAAAATATGATAAGGAGTGTAGTTAGTCAATTAGCTATACTCCTTTTTTTTCTATTCAATATGCGTAAAATCCTATTTCTTACTCTTCTTTTTTAGAGCCAAGATAGTCTTGGCTCAAGATAAAAAAACTATTCGTATTTATTGCTGCCTGGTAAAATGTGTACTTTTTTGCCCATAGTTATCAGCTTACCAATTGTCAGTGCAAAAAAAAAACACAAAAAATCTTGTCGTGTTATGAGAAGCAGTCGTAATTTGCATAAAATGATTACCTTTGCAGCCGTTTTTCGTTTAGTGAATGAAAAGCGTGTAATAATACTTATTAAAATTAAATAACAATGAAAACAAAAAACTTATCAAAGTGGCTAATCCTTTTATTATGTGCGTGTGTCGTAACCTTTTATTCTTGCGACAAGGTGGATTATGATCAAAAGGATTCTAAGGAGATGAAGAAACAAGAAGAGAAGAAGAAGCAAGAGGAAGAGAAGAAGAAGCAACTTACGCTCGACCCTACTTCGCTCACGTTGAAATCAGTTGTGACAAAGAACGTAAAAATCAAGAACGGAACGGCACCATACAAAGTAAAGGTTGCTAATGGCGAGATTGCTAGTGTAAAGGTGAATGATGAAGGTAAAGAACACTTTATCGCTATTACCGGCTTAAAAGAGGGTACGACAGAGATTGTGGTAACCGACAAGAATATGAAAACAGGAAAGGTAACGGTTACGACGAGCAATCATTAACCCATCACGGTAAGCAAGGCTAACCTGACATTGTCGGTTGGCAAAAGCGAGCGTGTGAACATTCAGTCGGGACGCTTCCCTTATAAGGCAGAGGTCGTAGATAAACATGTTGTTGAGGTGTCTGTTAAGGATGCAACGATAACAATAAAGGCCTTGAAGGAAGGAAGAACGGATGTGAATGTGACGGACAAGGTCGGTGCTAAGGGGCGCATAGCTGTTATGGTATCGAAATAAGTTTAGTGGTTAAATATATGGGTGTGTTGTGTTTACACACCCCCTCCTTCCCCCTCTTCAATGCATGTTTCTACAAGTATTGTTGAGGGGTTTCTTTTATTTTTAGCCAAATGGGTTGTTAGATCCAAAACGTGTTTTAAAAAAAAGAGGGGGGTATCAATTTTGACACACCCCCTGGAAAATATTTGTAGTTTTGTGTTTTATCACCTAGTACCTATGGCTAGGCATTTAAAGCGGATATTCTTCAAAGGCGTAAAGGGCAGTAGAGAGGTAACGTTCGCCAGTATCTGGTAGAAGCGTAACGATAGTTTTACCCTTATTTTCTGGTCGTTTAGCAATTTCGCGAGCTGCAAAAGCTGCTGCTCCCGATGAGATACCTACTAGGAGTCCTTCTTGTTGTGCAAGATGACGACTAGCTAGAATGGCTTGATCGTTCTCTACTTGGAATATTTCGTCGACAAGACTGCCATTATACGTACTCGGAATAAATCCTGCTCCAATGCCTTGAATTTTGTGAGAACCACTCTGACCACCACTCAATACTGCCGATTCGGTTGGCTCTACAGCTATCACTTTAATGTTAGGATTTTGCTCTTTGAGGTATTTTGCTGTGCCACTTATGGTGCCTCCAGTGCCAACACCAGCTACAAAGATATCAATTTTGCCTTCTGTGTCGTTCCACACTTCTGGACCTGTTGTGTGATAGTGTATTTCGGGGTTAGCCATATTCTCAAACTGCTGTAAGATAACGCTACCAGCGATCGACTCGCGTAGCTCCTCTGCTGCCTTGATAGCTCCTTTCATACCGTCTTTGCCGGGAGTGAGCTTCACGGTAGCTCCATACGCCTTAACAAGATTGCGACGCTCAATACTCATCGTTTCTGGCATAGTAAGAATGAGTTTATAACCTTTCACAGCCGATACAAGTGCAAGTCCTACTCCCGTGTTACCACTTGTAGGCTCAATGATCGTTGCGCCAGGCTTTAATAGTCCTTTCTTTTCTGCTGCCGAAATCATTGCAAAGGCAATACGATCCTTTACACTACCACCGGGATTGAAATATTCTATCTTTGCGATAATAGGAGTGTCCGATCCACCGGCCGCCGAGAATTTAGCTAGCGCTAGGAGTGGAGTGTTACCAATAAGATCTGTGAGTTGCTGTGCAATTTTTGCCATAATTTGTTTCCTTTCTTTTTAGCTCTGTTATCCTGAAAAGCAGAGTATATTATTCTTTTTATTTTTATAAGTAAGGTGATGAGTTGCCATGGTTTTATGTTTTACCATCTTATCACAATGCAAAGGTAAGATGTTTTCGTGAGATATGAAATACTCAATGTGTGGGATATTGGCTACCCTATTTGTGGTATATTAAAAAAAACTTGCAGAGTTGTAAACTTTTCCTTATATTTGCTTCAAACCTAAAAGGAGAAGAATTATGCAGACATACGCCAACTATATTAAGGAAATAGAGATAGACCAACTTTGGAGTGGTACCCACCATATCAAGTGGAAGTTGCATCGTAAGGTAAATGTGCTTAGCGGTGTGAATGGTGTGGGCAAAAGCACTATTCTTAATAAGGTGGTACGAGGGCTTATGCATAGTGAGAACTTAATGGAGCAGATGCCTCCCGGAGTGAAACTAAAAGTAGATCCTAGCGATGCCACTACTATTCGCTATGATATTATTAGGTCGTTCGATCGCCCTTTGCTCAACTTTGAGAGTGTGGCAAAGATGGATGCTAACCTCACTACAGAGCTAGATTGGCAATTGTTTCAGTTGCAGCGTAAGTATTTAGACTATCAAGTGAATGTAGGAAACAGAATTATTTCTATCCTACAATCGGGCGATGCTGATGCTGCTCAGAAAGCACAAGAGGTATCTCTGCCTAAAAAGCGGTTTCAAGATTTGATAGATGACCTTTTTGCAGCGACAGGGAAAAAGATTATCCGATCGGAAAACGAAATTAGATTTCTATTGTTAAATGAAACGTTGTTTCCCTATCAGCTTTCGAGTGGCGAAAAGCAAATTCTTGTAATCTTACTAACGGTGCTAATAGAGGATAACCTTCCCTACGTGCTCTTTATGGATGAGCCAGAAGTGAGTTTGCATATTGATTGGCAGAAGCGCTTGGTAGATATGATCTTAGAGCTAAATCCAAGCGTACAGATTATTTTGACAACGCATAGTCCTGCTGTTATTATGAATGGATGGCTCGACAAGGTAACAGAAGTGAGTGATATTATTCAGTCTGAATAATGAAGCGATGGTATGGGGAAAAGATTAAATGAACAGATTTCATCGGCATATATTCATGCTGCTAATAAGCTAAATGGGCAGAAGTGTCGGAAGCGAATAGTGGTGTATGTGGAATCGTATGACGACATCTTCTTTTGGCGTATGGTGCTTAGTAAATATGAAGATGATAAGCGTTACTTTGAGGTAATGTTGCCATCGAGAGAGAAAACACTAGAAAGAGGTAAGAAATCGGTGCTTATGAATATTATTTCTAGGTGTGCAGGTGAGAGTATGATAGCTTGTGTAGATGCCGATTATGACTATCTTTTACAGGGGGCAACGGGAGTTTCAGAGGTTGTATGTTATAACCCTTATGTCTTACATACCTATGCTTATGCCATTGAAAACTTACAGTGTTATGCCGAAAGTTTACATGATGTATGTGTGGCTGTAACTTTAAATGATCATCAAGTATTCGATTTCCCTGCGTTCCTACATACTTATAGCCAGATTATATTTCCTTTGTTTGTTTGGAGTGTGTGGGCTTATCGCACAGATAGGTTTAAGCAATTTTCGCTTACAGAGTTTAATACAACGATTGAGTTAAGCAATTTTTCTGTAGCATACCCTAATAATAGCTTGGAAAAGTTGCGACATAAGGTACAACAAAAAATAGCTTTCTTACAAAGGAATCATCCTAATGCAAAAGAAAGCTATCTGAACACGAAACACGATTTGATAAATCTTGGTGTTGAGCCAGTAGATACCTATTTATATATACAAGGGCATCACTTGTTTGATAAGGTGGTAGTGCCTATTATGAAGCGATTGTGTGATCAGCTTATAAGAGAGCGGGAACGCGAGATAAATCAAACGGCTATACATGATACGCAACGTAGAAATGAGCTTTCTAGTTATAGTCATAGTGTAGAAGATGTTATTCCGATGTTGCGCCGTAATGTAGGTTATTTGTTAGCGAAACCTTACCTACGTTTGAATAGTGATGTTGAAGAGCTGTTATTGCGAGTGGATTAACGATACTTCATTATTGACAGAGTGCTATACAAATCTTATTCTGAAAGTTGCGCATAGCACCGCTTGCGAGTCCTCCATTATTTATAATTGAAAAACAAATGAGATGCCCATTAGCCGCTGTTAAGTAGCCAGCTAGAGAGGTAACTCCTACTACTGTACCTGTTTTTGCCTTTACGTTGCGTGCTGCTGGTGTGTTTCGCATACGTTTGCGAAGCGTTCCATCAACGCCTGCGATAGGAAGAGTGGGCAGAAGGGTGTTGTATATATCAGGATTTTGATAGGCATAACGGAGGAGTTTCACTTCAAGTTCGGCTGTGAGATAGTTGTAAAGTGATAGTCCACTGCCATCTGCAATCTTATAGTTGGAAGGGTTTAATCCTAATTTTCGGATAAGTTGTTGTATGTAGATACGCGCATTGTTTGCAGAGGCGTGCTTGTTTATTCCGCCATTAGATGCCAATTGATAAAACATAGACTCTGCATACAGATTGTCGCTAGCTTTCATCATGTGGTGCATTACGTCTCCAATAGAATGGGTAGTAGTAATGATATTTTGTGCATTTGATGGGTATTGGCGTGTACCGTAACCGCTATCTATGGTAATTCCGTTTTGCCTTAGTTTTTGATTAAACTGTTCGACGAAAATATCTTTTTTGTTATAAAGCAGTGGGGTGAGGGTAGGGTTTTTATCATCCCAGCACCATCCTCTTCCAAACTGCTTGCTATCTTTAAATGAGAGGTCGGCATATAGTGTGCCTGTGATGTGGTTGATACCTAAGTTTTTGATAGCAGCAACTAGTTGGTTCATCTCCGTTGCTCTAAACATTGGATCCATACCACCCACAATATAGAGGTCGCCTTCCAAGGTTTGTGTGCTATCCACTAAGTTTCCTGTATAGTAAAGGCTCGTCTTATAGGTGTAGGAAGAGCCGAGTTTGTCGAGTGCAGCAATGGCTGTAACACATTTCATGGTAGAAGCAGGACGTAGATGGAGCTGCTCATTATGTTGGAATAGCAAGGTGTCATCTGTTAAGTCCCATATCATCACGCCAGCTTGAACTGTTTGTAGCAGTGGACTTTGAAAGATATTGTTGAGTCGTTGGGTAATATTTTCTTTCCATGAAAGGTGGGTATCGTAGTCAAAAGCAGTGAGGGTACTATCTACTTCGTCATCAGTTTCGTCATCACTTGATATTGAGTCTTGTTCTAATGCGTTTTGGGTGGTAGTTACGACCTTATTCTTGTAGGGTAGAAAGCGTGCTACTTCTGCACTATCTAAATATACTTGTGCTGCTAATGGGAGAGAAAGAAAAGTGAAAAGAAGTAGCGTTGTTATCTGTTTAATCTTCATTTTTATCTTTGGTTGTTGGGAATGAGTCTCTTTTGTAGTGTGTGTATAAAGCTGCTGTGTTCCTTTGGTTGGAGACTAGTATAGGCTTCATCTATTTTTTTTATGACCACAATTGTCCCTATGCGAAAGGCTAGCGGTTGGGTGGTAACTTCCTTAATATCACCAAAGGGTACTATTTTATTTCTGCTAAATCTGCCAGTTTTGATAATAATTTCTTTGTCGGTGAGGAGGTATTTAGTGTGTAAACATCGGTCGGCTGCACGTAAGGTAACGATGATCAGCAATACTCCTAATGCGATAAGTGCGGGGTTTTCGCGATGCCAAAGGCAGGTTAAGTCGCCAAAGAGTAGGATAATAATGCTTGCCCAGTCGAGGATTGTTATTTTATATTCAAAAGTTCTTGTCCCCATTCTATAGCTTATTTTATCATTTTAAGGGCAAGTTTTACAACCTGTTCAACGGGCAACTCAGGCTGTTCGGTTAAGATAGATACCACAACCTTTGCCGATGGAGCAGGAGAGAAGCCTAGCATAATAAGTGCAGAGAGTGCTTCGTCTTTCACTGCGGTATTTATATTTGAGCTAGCTGATGAACTATTTATATGCAATTCATCAGCAATTCCACTTTGCATAATCTTGTCTTTCAGGTCAACAATAATGCGTTGAGCGGTCTTTAAGCCGATACCTTTTACTGCTTTCAGCATCTTTTCATCTCCATTTGCTATGACATTGCATAGTTCGCTAGGTGTAAGTGATGAAAGGATCATGCGAGCTGTGTTGGCTCCAACTCCTGAAACGGTAATGAGAAGGCGATAAAGTGAGCGCTCTTGCTTCGACAAAAAGCCATAAAGAGTGTAGCTATCATCGCGCCCTCCTGTTACTATGGCTTCATGAATGTAGAGCTTTATGTCGTTTTTACCTTGTATTGCACTGTAAGTATTCAGTGATATATTGATAGCATAACCCACTCCTCTTGCTTCTACAACTGCCAATGTAGGAGTTAATTCTGCAAGTTCTCCTTTTATATATTCTATCATAAATAGTCGTTTATAACTTTAGTTTGCGCTTATTACATAATCATAAAGGCTTTTATTATAAGCTTGTTCCCTGTTTGGGTTGTAATCTCTTCAGCCTTATAATTAAATCTGAAAGCCTTATCTTTCATTTACAAAGGTACATAAAAAAAGCGCATCGAATTGCTTCGATGCGCTTAAATATTTTCTAATCAGACAGATTACTTAACGTAAACTACTGCAAGACGGTTAGAAGTTACACCTTGTACACCCTTACCAGTAGAGCTGTCGATAACAACACCCTTGTTCTGTAGGTACTTAGCAACCTCATCAGCACGAGACTGAGATAGACGATCGTTAAGTGCCTTAGGACCTTCTGGAGAAGCAGTACCTACAATCTGTACGTGACGACCTTCAGCAACCTTATCAAGAGCAGCCTTAGCTTCGTTAGTTAGGTAGTACTTACCCTGTGCGAATGTTACGAAGATCAAGTCTTCTACGCAAAGTTCCTTCTGTGCTTCAACTGGAACTTCCTTGATAACTTCCTTGATAACTTCCTTTGGCTTAGCAGCAAGCTGATCACGTAGAGAGTTGATCTCGTTGTTCATAGCTGCAATATCGTAAACCTTGAAATTGTGAGTACCGTTAGAAGTCATGAACTTGTAGTTAAGACCCACGAACAAACCTAGTTGAGCTGCATGTCTGTTGAACTGAACAGCATCGCCAGGACCATGAGTTAGGTTCCAAAGAACAGCTGGTTCAGCATAAACTTGCCACTGCTTGTCGTTACCAAAGTTGAAAGCAAACTGAAGACCAGTCTTAGCTGTCAATTCGTCATCATCACCAACGTTGTTTTCTCTAATGATATTCTTATCACCAAAGAACTTTGTGTAACCGATACCAGCATCAGCGATCAACTCGAAAGTACGATCTGGGCGATACTCGCAGAATACGTTTGTTAGGTTTACATTACCATTCAAACCGATGTTCACACCACGAACGATAGTGTGTGATTTCACCATACCTAGTGTGCTACCTGTGTAAAAACCGTTGTTTCCGAAGAATGCTAGTGCTTCTAAGTTAGCACCAAACATTGGGTTGAACCACTTACCTAGCTTAATACCAGCAGCTGGATTCAATGGAAATACTTTGTCGAATGTCATAGGGGTTGTAGCACCACCTTCTACACCAATGTAAACATTGTCTGCAAGCTTTGATTTCTCATAAGCAACCTGTGCACTTGTTGAAGCAACGCCCATTGCAAGCATTGAAAGTGCGATAAATAACTTTTTCATAAAACGCTTAATATTAACTTATTAGTTTCAGCAAATAATATTTTATGTATGCAAAGATAGTCTTTTTTTTGTATATCCACAACACATTTTCGCAAAAAAATGATCATTCACGCCCCAAAATATTTTTTTTCCCTTTTTTATTGCCTTGTGTCAAGGATTTATGCTTTATATATTTATGGTTAACGGTTGGTGTGTGTGCGCTTTTTGTATAATTTTTTGTTTAAGAAAGCAGGGTTTGTTATCATATTTCGTCTTCAATATATATGGTGCAAGTCTTTGTTATGTGAAACAAAATGACGCTCATACCATCATGTGATATGAGCGTCAAATGTTGTTTTTATTTAGCTATATGTTTCTTTTCTTATTTCTTTTTATTTGTCTTCTATGAAGAGTGGATCATCGGCTGTTAGCATAGTAGGCTTCTGATCGAACGCTTTTAAGATTTCTTCTGATGCATATTTTTTGTCGACAACGAGGCGGAACATATAGTTTTCAAACCATCTGTTAGTCATAATGAGATAACCGTTGTGTCCATTCTTTGCTCCCCAAGAATTTTCTACCTTCCACTTCTTAGCCTTTCCGTTCTCATCTAGGTCTACCGCTGTTAGGGTCATAGCATGTGTTGATCCACTATCAAATGTAGAAATACGCTCAGCTTTTGTCATAGGAAACGTTGTTCCGTAGAGTGTTGCGTAATCATAGTTTTCTGTGTCTAGGAAGCCTGAAACACGGTCAAGCTGTTTGCCCACATCGTAGCTTGAGTACATCTTTTTACCGTCTTTTAGCGATGCGATTGCTAACTTTGCTATTTCATCGGTTGGCAGGTTAAGATATTTCCAGTTATGACCATCATAGGTGTGGCGATCATATTCCACCTCATAAGTTTTATAGTAAGGTCTTCTAGGGTCGTTCATTGCCATGATAAATGTGCCGTTCAATGGTCCGCCTACTGTTTCCTTGTAAAACTCTTGTGGTGTATATGTCTTTGCTTTACCTATTTGCTTTCCATCTTTGTTCTTAAACGCATAGGTAAATTGCTTTACAGGTTCGCCAAGCGACATGGTAAGCATCTTGTAGATAGTGCCTAACATTTCTGTTTTGCGTGTTTTGATAGCTTGTTTTGATTTTTTGTCGGCTACCATTTTTCTTAGTTCTAGTCCATATTCACGCAATTTTGAAGAGATGAGTCTTGCCATGCGTGAGGTGTTTTCTGCAGAATAAGTTTCAGGCATCACCTCCATAGGTACTACGCCATACTTCTCGGTTAGGTCTGCCACACCACAGAAAGTACCGCCATCTCCAATTGGGTTCTTAAAGAAGAACTGAACTTTTGGATCATCGATAGGCTTGTTGGCACAATCAATCACGCCTTGAAGCATCAAGTTTGATTTCTCTAGTTGGTCATAGAATGAAAGGTAGACATGCGAGAACTCTACCTTAATACTGTCTTTATGAGCCAATGCAAAGCGAGAGCGTAGCACGTTAAGTCCAGAGAATAGCCAGCATCTGCCCGAACTTTTCTGGTTATGAATATTCTGTTTGGGTGTTTCTATGCTAAAATAATCATCAAACATAGTCTTGTTCTTAGCGTTGCGTGCCAAGTCATCGATAGGGTTTGATGCCATAGCATTAGCAATCGCTTTAAAGCTTGATTGGTTAGTAGTGCTTTCAATCTTTTGCATCATCTGCTGACTGATGCCACCGTCCTTTATTTGTGCATTTATGGCTAATGAGCCAAAAAGCAGCGTGCAGAGGATAATTTTTCTATTCATTATTTTTTGTAATGTTATAGTTAGGAAATTAATATTTTTATATTCTCGTACTAATATGCTGTATCTTTTACAAAGATAGTGCCAGCGAGCGCAATACAAGCTTGCTTGAATATTGCCGAGTGCCGCCTATCTTATGCAAAGATAGTGCCAGCGAGCGCAATGAAAGCTTGTTTTCAAATTGCCGAGCGCCGCCTATCTTCTACAAAGATAGGTATTTATCATTATATAATCAATAGGTTAAATAGAAGAAAGTTGCCAATATATTTTGGGTCTTAACTTATCTTAACCTTTTTACAAGCAAGGGTTGCTATTTTTTTGTGTTTATTGGGTGAAGATAAAGATAAAACAGTGGCAAACGCTACGATTAAAACTATATTCTTTCAAAACCTTTGAGGGTGTAGACTGAACCCTCTATAGCTAAGGTATAGATACTTTCACATACCCTTTTTGTTAATATAAGGGGTAACACTAATTAAAACTACAGAACAGGGGAGAGGCTATTGCACGGTAAAAGATAAGTCTTTTACATTGCAATATGCCGAAACTACAAAGCGAGTATTGTTTAATTGTAGCTCTTAGTGTCAATACAGCAAAAAATATATTAAAGTGGAAATCCACTGTAAGTCTTTTCTTACAATGGATTTCCACTTTATTTATCTAATATTTTTATCTTCGCTATCACTACTTTTTTTCAGCTTATCTGCTAAGAAGCTAATGAAAGGACGCATTACCTTTTGGGCTGGCTCTGCACTGATGTAGCTTAGTTTGATGTCGTCGCCCATACCATTGAGTACTCCAAACTTATACTTGCCATTGTCGTCTAAACCTTCTGCAAGCGCAAGAAGCTTGTTTTGAAGTGCAGCGGATATGGGTTTGCCTGCTTCCTTTGTCTCGATAGCCGCAAGTAGTTGATGGGTGATATACGCCATGTCGCTTACTTTTTCCACCCAAGGACTAATGTCGGCATACATTAAGCTGTCACTCTTATTTTCCGAATGCTTCATCATCATAAAGGTGTAACAATCGGTCATCAATGTCTCCATTTCAGTCATCAAAGGTGCTGCGTTGTTACTCGTTTTATATTCGCTGATGAGTGTTTGCAATGGTTCGGCATCATAATATCGTAAATACTTAGAAAGATGATCGAAAGCCTTTGCACGCCCTTTGCCCACTACAGCTTGCAATGATGCTTGATAGCTCTCCTCATTCTTAAATCCTGCATGGTTCCAAGCGTAATCGCCTACTCCAAAGAGTGCTATGCGCGAAGCCGATCCTTGTTGCATAGGGTTAGCAATGAGCGCGCTAGCCCCCCTCAATGTAGCATCAAGCTTAGCATCATTGTCTATCCATTTCTCATCGGCAAAGTTGGTATAGGTATCACGCACGAATAGTTTGCTCATATCGTTATCATTGCATGGATAGTTCCACCACCATGCCAAAGAACGTCCGAAACTCTTTGAAACTATCTCAAGATCGTGCGAATTAGGCACACTCCATACTTTTGCTCCCGTGATATACACCACTACATTCTTTGGTGTATGGCTCAAAGCCGAAAAGAAATTGTGGCGCACGGTGTCGTTAAACCATGAGTAAGCATAGAGTTGTGGCACAAAGTTGATAGGTTTCACGGTGTCGGCAGCAGTTTTGTAAGTTTTATTCCAACGTTCCTCCACAGCATGTTGAGCTTCTGTCAGGCGTTTTGCATTCAAAGCTAGGCTGATGCTATCTGTAGGTACACCAATATCATCGACAAAAATACCAAATTGGCGCACCCCAAGATTGTACATTTTCTCAAATTTATTCATGATCTTACCGATCACATTATTATCTTTATTCTCGGTGAATGCACCTCCCGGGTGGATAGCCCAAATAAAGTTTACCTTATTATTATGTGCTGTTGTGGTAATATCGCGCATCATAGGAGCCGATAAATAACCAATGGCTTTTTGCTCCGGAGTGATCGAGTCAGGGTAAGCCTCTTGCCATTTTTGCGAGTGGTAAGGATCGCTCTTCGCTCCATACATATAGCTATTCATCTTATAACGAGCCATAAAATGGAAGAGATCCTTAGTGGTTTCAGCCGAATAAGGCACCCCATAATAGCCCTCTATCACGCCACGATACTGAATATCGGCATAGTCTTCTATTTTTACACAAGCCAAATTCTTAGTACCATTATCGAGGATTTGCTCTAGTGAGGCTAGTCCGCAGAAAGTAGCATCTGTATTTTCGCCTAGGATCATAACGTTTGCTTTCCCACCATTTGATGTGATGCAAAGCAAATGTTTATCAAATTTTCCTACCTTATTAAACACTTCTGTCTCCATGTGCCATTTCTTTGCCATAGCGGTTGCTACTCCATTTTTGAGCGCAACACCCAAGAACACGTTAGACACTTTGTTGTTAGCGCGTTTGCCAACCTGCACCGTTAGTCCTTTTGCTGTTAGCACATCCTTAGCTCGAGCGATAGTAACCTCATCTATTGAGGCATCGGCTACAACGTTCACTACTTTTGTAAAAGAAACTTTTCCTCCTAAAGCCTGTTGGCTATGAGGAACAGGGTAAATGGTATATACGTTTTGTGCTACGCCTGATAATGAAATGGCGAGCAAAGACATACACACTGCGATTTTTTTTAAAAACATACGAGTTATTTTTATCTAGGTTTATATTCTGATGTGCAAAGATAGTGCCAACGAGCGCAATACAAGCTTGCTTGAATATTGCCGAGTGCCGCCTATCTTATGCAAAGATAGTGCCAACGAGCGCAATGAAAATTTACTTTCAAATTGCCGAGTGCCGCCTATCTTCTACAAAGATAGTCAATTTTTTCTAATTAAAATTATTGTATCCTGCTAGGGTATGAGTTTTCAAATGGCAAGTGTTGAGATTTTAAGTGGCTAAAAATCAGTTTATCTCTATAAAAAACTTATCTTTTTAATTCGTTTTTAATTTATTTTTGCTTCAAAAATAAATTATTTTTCGTGACAATAATTCACGTTTTACGCCCGCAAAAGATTCAATAAATTCGTATATAGCAGATAATCAGTAAGATAAGAAAGTGTAAAGGGTAAAAGGGGTACGAGTTGGAAACGAGTGAGTTTCTTTCCCTTTCTTTATTCTGCATTACTTCAAAGAGCACTTAAATTGATAATGCAAAGATAATATTTTCTGATGAAAACAGTGGGGTTTTATGGAAATAAATTGTAGATACACCTTAAAATATTCACATCTAATTCTATTGGCACTTATTTATTCAAGTTTTAGT
>QWCK01001840.1_pt1 | contig 29187 bp, 28 predicted proteins | sample 1972571 | NCBI WGS metagenome assembly QWCK01 (sample SAMN09866710, study PRJNA288562) | Human gut metagenome isolate term2_stool, whole genome shotgun sequencing... | isolation source: gut | host: Homo sapiens | place: USA: California | reverse complement strand
CTTTCTCTTAATTTTTCAATAAAAAAAGAATTAAGAAGTACATATTTCACTAAAATAGTGATTAAGTGTTCTCCTTAATTCTATTACTCCCGCCGCCAGCTTATATTTCTTATACTGCCGCACGGCGAAGTGGTTCGGCTCTCTGGATTCCAGCTCCTTAAAGGCCAGATCCACATTGTTCTCGAAGGTCTCGTCATCTTCGCGCACTTCCATGGCATTGATAAACTCAATGAGCGTTGCGAAGTTCTGTTCCTCCTCGGGAGCCTCATAGTGGATATAGCCGATCAGAGCGGTATAGAGCAGTGTTTCCGCCTTCTGCCAGAAATCATCCCCGGTTTTTCCGTCGCCCTTTGTGTTGGCAATGAGCGTCGTCACCAGTTTCAGGATATCCTTTTCCGAGTGGAGATAGGCAAAGGGGTTATAGTGCATGGATTTTCGGAAATTGATGGAATTGAAGATTTTGACCTTGTACCCGTTACGGAGCATGAGCTTGCCGCACTCGACGGCGATACTGCCCTTGGGGTCAGTTACAACGTAGGAACTGTGAAGCTGCATGAGATTCGGCTTGATGAAAAACCTTGTCTTACCGGAGCCGGAACCGCCCACCACCAGCACGTTTTTGTTCCTTGCCGTCTTTGGGTCTTTGGGACGGTTATTCATGGTCAGACGTTCCGTCTGGGTGAGGATGATGTTGTCCTCAAGCTTAGGTGCAGCGTAAGGGGCAATATCGTCCGCTGTGCCCCAACGGGCACTGCCGTATTCCATGTTTTTCCGAAATTTCCTTGCGTTTCTGCCTTTGACATAGACGATCAGCCTGATAGCGCATGCAATCACGATGCCCACAAGCAGATCAGCCGGATGAAAACTGGGCAGAGGCGAGGAAAAGGCTTCTCCGAGACCTTTTGTAAGGAAACCGAGAATTTTTGCGGATACGTCCGCTCCCTGCGCCAGCCGCCATGCCTGCCCGAGCTTTGTTCCCAGCAGGGCAATGAACGCGTACGGGATGTTGGGGAGCAGGAGCTTCTTGATATTCAGCGGCTTCTTCATATCTCCAGCCCCTTGTCCTTGTTGCGAACCTTCGTCACATCCTTTGCGATCTCTGGCGCACGAAGCGCTCTGAGCATCTTGATGATGGACGGTTTTTCCCTGTTTTTTGCCTTTTTGCCGCTGTATTCGGTAAAGGCCGCGGTGAGCGCATCCGCATCCCGCGCTTTGAAAAAGACGAGATACTTGGGGATCTCGCCGGTCTTATCTTTCTTGATGGCGTAATCTACACCGTACTTTCGCGCCACACGGTCAAAGCCTTTGATGTTGCTCTCGGTGACTTCGATGTTGGATACGCCCTGATTCTGACCGACGAGTTGTTTCACCGTCTGTTTGCCGTTCGGCTTGATTGCGGCTCTTCCTTGCTGCTTCTGCGCTTTTCGGCTGGCGAGGTATTTGCCGATCGCCGCTTTCAGTTCTCTTCCGGTCAACTTGACTGCGGATATGATCAGGGTAACGGTTCTGTGTTCAACCTCTTCCTGCATCGGGCATCCCTCCTTCCTTGCTTGTTATTGAATAAACCATCATCGCTCCGCAGCCGGTGCCGCTTTCCCCTTAACCACGGCTTTGGCGGGCTCGGTGGGTATAGCCATGATCTTGCTACCCATCTTTAAGAAAGCTTCAGGCTGATGGAACTTGTCCTCATACTTCTTTTGCAGCTCCTTCGGAAGCGAAGCAAAGTCTTCCTCTCCCAGACCGCAGATGAAGAATTTTCCGGCGATGATATCATAGATTTCACCGTTCTCATCTCGCAGAGCGCGGTTCAGCGGCTTGACTTCCAGCTTGGCTTCTTCTCCGCAGATCAGTGCCACAGGGTCATCATAGGGATAAATGGCCTGGATATCTCCATCCACGGCTTTCTGTAAGGACGCGAGATCAGAGCCGATCCTCTCCATGTGCGGGTACTGTCCCGGCTCCACCATAAGGACTTCCATGGTGTTGTCCTGCTCTTTTTCAGCGGAGAGCTCTTTGCCGTCGTTGCTCTCAAACTCCACATCCACGAAATTGTCCGCGTCCAGCACATGATCTCCGGCGCGCCACTGGTCGTTTACCATCTGCTCGGCTTCCTCCTTGGAGGAGGCTTCCACAGAGACGGTGAGCTTCAGTGTTTCGGTGATGGTCACATCAAATTCTTTCATGCTTCCCACCTCAGTCGTTCGTTTCTGCCCGCAGAAGCGGAAAGATGAGCTCCGCGACCGCCTTCAGCACAGCTTCAGCTTCCTCCGGGGGAAGCTCGGTGATTTCATCTTCATCCTCATCCGGCATTTCAAACGCCTCGTCATAGTCGTTCTCATAGAAATCACCACAATCTCCGCAGCCGGCGCAATGAATGTGGATATCGCCGTTGATTGTGATATTTACGTTCATAGGATACCTTGCCTTTCTCAGCGCTCGTTTTGGCGCTGCCGTTTTTTCTGCCACTGTTCAAGCAGCCTGATGATGGTCTGCTGCATTTGCAGGGGTGTGTAATTTCGAGGGAAGTATTTGCGGAGGATGTCATTGTCCAGCGTGATGCGTGTCAGATCGTCCTTCTTGTCTTCGGACATGATGGTAAACATGGCCTCCTGGGTGCATTTACCCTCGCGGCTGAGCTTCTTTAATCGCTGCGCCTGGGAGAGGGAGGGCGTATTCTGCGAATAGTCCATCGCTTCAAGAAACTGTTTTTGTTCCTCGTGGGTGAGATACGAAAGCTCCACTGCGGGACTGAATGCGATCTCTTTGCTGTCCACCTTTTCCTGAACCTCCGGCAAAAGCTCGGTGAGGCGGATATAACGGTGGACTTGTCTTTCGCTTTCGTTTGCATCGGAACCGACCTTTGCTACTGCCCATGACGACTTCTCGCCAAGTTGGCGAGAAGTTGATCTATCCTCCAGATCAACTCGCTTTCCCTGATGCTTCAGCGCTTCCAGCTTCATCCTGTACGCCTGCGCCCGTTCCATGGGACTGATCGTTTCGCGTTGCAGGTTGCTGTCTACCATGAGGATCACCGCCTCGTCATCTGTAAGGTTCCGGACGATTGCCGGGATTGTTTTCAGACCTGCAAGGTCGGCGGCGTGAAGCCGTCTGTGTCCGGCTACCATTTCGTAGCCGCCCTCCGGTGCGGGGCGGATAATGGCGGGATTAAGAATGCCCACCTGCATGATGCTGTCTATCGTCTGCTGCATCAGCTCGTCGTCCAGTACCTTGAAGGGATGGTTTCTGAATGGACGGATCTCTGACAGCGGTATCTGCTGAACCTGTTCCTGTGGCTCTTTCTTTGGCACGGTCATCACCTCCTGAAATGATTAAAGCCGCAGGCATTACCTACGGCTTAAATGAATCCCTCCGACATATCGTGGCTGACAAGACTTCGGTAGTAGTTCCCGATGGTCAGAGGGGCGTTATACAGAGTTGCTAACAGATACTGGCGCATGTTGCGGATACGGGTGGTGTTTTCCTTCAGTCCTTCCATGACGAAGCGGATATGCTCGCTGTCCAGTTTCAGAAACTGGCTCTTGACCACTTCGGAGGGCTTATCATCGCCGGAGATGCGGATGGTGGGCTTGGTCGTACAGACCGTATCGACCATGAGTTCAAGAATTTCGGAAAGGATGTCCTGTTCATATGGAAGGTCAATCAGGAGCGTATCGTATGAGATATTCTCCATAATGAGCTTTCTGTATTGTTCTCTCTGTTCTGCATCGCTTCGTTTCGATTCCCGTCCGTGATCCTCTCCAAACGAAGTGAAGAGAAAAGAATCAGTATCACTAAGATCAGTATTATTATTCTCAGTATTATTAGATCGTGATTTTAACGGTTCTTGATCCGTGATTTTCACTTTTCCAGAATCGTGATTTTCACGATTCAAGAAACGTGATTCAGAGGGGGTAATGAAGTTCTTCACATAGATGAGATTGGGCTTGCCGAGACCTTGTCGTTTACGTTCTATGAGGCGGCATTTGCTTTCCAGTTCATACAGGAGCTTACCGGCTTTCTGATCGGCACAGCCCATAGCTGTCATGATGTCCTCGATGGTGAAGATGATATACACCCGGTTTTCTTTATCCAACCAGCCGTTCTTTGCCGACAGGCTCATGCGGTCGAGGAGCAGACCGTAGAGCACTTTAGCTTCTGCGGAGATGTTCCTGAACCGTTCCTCCGTGAACAGCACTTTGGGGATGCGGTAGAAGGAGAACTGTTCCGCTTCTGCGCCGTAGAAGTAATCATACATGGGGTCTGTCACGCTCCTTTTGACGTCCTAAGGAGTGCATGACCTCCTTTGTACACCACCCGATGCAGGGGGAATCTCGTCCGTAGGGACAATCCCTGCACGCTGAAACAGGTGCGGTATCCTCTTTTACTGTTTCATAACGGGACTGGTCTACGCCGTTTCTTCCTTGCGGCTTTTGCTGTATCGGACAGCAGCAGCCGTCCAGATAGATACGCCCTTTTTTCTTACCTTTCCAGTACAGGCAGTACCGGCAGTCATATACGTTGTAGTCCCACGACTTGCCATACGCTTTCACGCACACACCTCCTTCCGCCCGCGTCGGGGCAAAAAAATAGCGCATCTGCCAACCCAAGCGTCACTTTGGGTAACAGACGCGCTATGTACGATAAACTATATTCAAATATGTCAGATTAGTACAAAATCAGATAGCCCCGATAAAGAGGTCCGAGAAAGAAGCGACATATGAAACGACCCCTCAAAATTTCACTTTAGAGGCGCTCCAAGAGTCAAAAATTGCCCCATTTTTTAACTCAAAACCCCATCAAAACAGGCGGTTGCCCCATCTTTAACTCAAAAAAACAGGATCAAAATCAGATAAATCAGGACAAAATCAGCCAAACACAAACAAAGAATTTATATAGCAAAACCCCGGAAAACGTTGATTTACCGGGGTTTTTGAGCCATTTAAGTTGTAAAATCTCGTTCGATTAACGCTTACTGAACTGCGGTGCGCGACGAGCTGCCTTGAGACCGTACTTCTTTCTCTCCTTCATTCTCGGATCTCTGGTGAGGAAGCCTGCCTTTTTAAGGATCGGACGATACTCCTCATCCACCTGAAGCAGTGCTCTGGAGATACCGTGGCGAATCGCACCTGCCTGACCGGAAACACCGCCGCCGAGCACGTTGACCATAACGTCAAACTTATCGGTCGTCTCAGTCGCAACGAGCGGCTGCTTCACAGTGCTTCTCAGAACATCCAGTCCGAGGTAATCCTCGAGATCTCTCTTGTTGATCGTAATCTTGCCGGTTCCCGGTACCAGATAGACTCTGGCAACAGAAGTTTTTCTTCTTCCGGTTCCGTAGTATTTCTCGCTTGCCATTTTCTATACGCTCCTTTTTCTGAACTCAGCCTTTGATTTCAAGAACTTCGGGTTTCTGTGCCTGATGATTGTGCTCCGCACCTGCATAGACGTGCAGCTTTCTGTACATCTGCTCGCCCAGCGGTCCCTTCGGAAGCATACCCTTCACTGCATTCTCGATAACCTTCTCCGGCTTCTTGTTCTTCATCTCGCGGAGCGTGGTCTCCCTCAGACCGCCGACATACAGGGAATGGGATCTGTAGATCTTCTGATCCATCTTCTTGCCGGTGACCTGAATCTTATCAGCATTCACAACAATAACATAATCGCCGCAGTCAACGTGCGGGGTAAAGATCGGCTTGTTCTTACCTCTCAGAACGGCAGCGACCTGGGAAGCAAGGCGTCCAAGGGTGGCTCCGTCCGCATCGACCACATACCATTTTCTCTCAACGGTATCCGGATTCGCCATAAAACTCTTCATGTTTATCCTCCTGCGTTGGACACGGGAGCAAAGATCCGTGTCTTTAAACCTGATTATACGTGAATATCCTCAGTATGCTTCTCCGGGGCTTGGTGAAAACATACCTATGGCGTCACAGACATAAATTATATCTGAACTACTCCCGGCTGTCAACCACCCGCAGAATAAAATTCCGCCTGTATTTCCGGGTCTTTTGCGGCTTTTCTGCCCTCTCCCGCATCCCGCGCGCAGACGGGATACACTCCCTCATGTGCCGAAAGCAGATAGTAGCCATAGCGCTGTCCGGCGGCGAGTCTCTCCGGCCTCTCAAGATCCCTGAGAAGTGTGTATACAGCTCCATTTCTGTGTGTCTCATGCAGCAGCCGCGTGAGCAGGGCCTCATAATCCCGCTCCGCACAGCGTCGTATGGTGAGGCAGCTTCCGCCGCTCTCCTTTGTTCTACGCTGATCCAGCACATAGCTCCAGTCCTCATTCTCCGCCTGAAGCTCCGGAAGCAGAGCAGGAAGGAATTCAATTTTTTTCAGCGTGAGCCCGCAGGCCGCAGCCACAGGTCCCGCCTGTCTCCGGTCACGGGAGCGCAGGATTTCTGCCATCTGCTCCGGCCGGAGACGTCCCATACCGATCTGAAGCAAGGTTCCCGCGATGATGCGCACCATATTGTAGAGAAAACCACTGCCGCAGATGCGGAGAGTGATGAGTCTGTCACCCGGGGAGCCCTCCTCCAGAAGCTCCGCACTGTATATGCGCCGCACCGTATGCTCCGCGCTGCTTCCGGAGGAACATAAGGCCGCAAAATCATGTTCCCCGATCAGCGCGCCGAGAGCCTTCCGCATGCACTCCGTATCGAGACTATAGTAACAGAACTGCGCGTAGCGCCGCTGCAGCGGATTTGGAATCCGGCTGTTGTAGATTCTGTATTCATAGCTCTTTTTACAGTTCTGCTTTCTCGGATGCCATTGGAGCTCCACTTCATCGGAGTGGCGGATACGTATATCCTCCGGAAGGCGCTGATTCAGTGCAAAGACAAACTTATCCGCTGCCATGCGGAGTTCCGTATCGAAGACGGCAACATTTCCCAGTGCATGAACACCGGCGTCTGTCCGGCTGGCAAAGATCACGTCGCTCCCCCCTCCGAGCTTCCGTATCGCCTCATTCAGTCTCGCTTCTATCGTAATGCCGTTCGGCTGAAGCTGTGAGCCGTGATACTCTGTTCCGTCATAGCTCACGGTAAGTCGGATTCGTCTCATTTCTTTCTGCCTCCTGTCCCGTCACCGGATGCGCAGCGCCGTCCCACCCGGGAAGACGCCGATTCAGGCAATGCCTTCTTAAAACAGCCAACGAAGCAGAAGGGTCAGCAGGAAAAACAGAAGCAGAAGCAGATACGCTATGCGATCTGCCGCAGTATACTTAAGCGGCTTCATCTTTGTTCTTCCGTCCCCGCCGTGATAGCAGCGCGCTTCCATCGCCATTGCGAGATCTGTAGCTCTGCGGAAGGCCGAGACAAAGAGCGGCACGAGCAGCGGAACCATGGCCTTCGCCTTCTGAATCAGATTTCCGCTCTCAAAATCGGCCCCGCGCGCCATCTGCGCCTTCATGATCTTATCCGTCTCTTCCATAAGTATGGGGATAAAACGGAGTGCAATCGACATCATCATGGACATCTCGTGCACGGGCACACGCACGCGCTTTAAAAATCCAAGCCCCTTCTCCATGCCGTCCGTCAGCGCATTCGGAGTCGTCGTGAGTGTCATCACCGTGGAGCCGAGCACCAGATAGACTAGCCGCAGCGCCATGAATGCCGCAGTCTTGAGTCCCTCCTGCGTCACCTTAAGGATGCCCAGCGAAAAAAGCACGGTCCCGTCTGTCAGAAAGAGGTTGAAGCTCACGCTGAGCAGCAGCAGAAAAAGTATCCCGCGCAGTCCGCGCACCATATAGCCGAAGGGCACATTGGAGAGACGGATGATGCCGATCAGCACCAGCGTTGCCAACAGGTAGCCGGGCCAGGAATTGCAGAGGAAAAGGCAGATAATGTATACCATGGTTCCAAACAGCTTGGTCCTTGGGTCCAGTCTGTGCAGAGGAGAATCGACGGGATAATACTGTCCAAGTGTGATGTCCTTCAGCATTTTGCCTCCCTGCCGAGAAGTCGCAATATCGCCTCGCGCGCCTCAGGCACTGTTGTAATATCCTCGCCAAGCTCTATCCCATGGCTCTTAAGCTCCTGCACGATGTAAGTGACCTGCGGTGCGGAGAGTCCAATCTGCTCCAGCTCTCTGTAATGCCGAAACACCTCCTTTGGTGTCCCGTCATAGAGCTTCTCTCCTCCGCTCATCACCATGAGGCGATCCGCATATTTCGCGACATCCTCCATGCTGTGCGACACAAGGATCACCGTGAGCCCGCGCTCCTGCTGCAGCTCACTGACCTTATCGAGAATCTCGTCGCGTCCCTTCGGATCCAGTCCCGCCGTCGGCTCATCGAGAATCAGCACCTCAGGCCGCATCGCCAGCACTCCGGCGATCGCAACGCGGCGCTTCTGGCCTCCCGAGAGCTCAAAGGGAGACTGTCTGTCATAGCTCTCATCCAGTCCCACCATGCGCAGCGCCTCCCGGGCCCGCGCTTCTACCTCATCCTTTGGCAGGCCCATATTTTTAGGCCCGAAGCAGACGTCTGAGAAGACATCCACCTCAAAGAGCTGATGCTCCGGGTACTGGAACACAAGCCCCACCTTTGTTCTGAGCTTACGCATGTTGTAGCCTTCCGCGTAGATATCTTCGTCATGAAAGAATATCCTGCCCTCCGTTGCCCGGATCAGGCCGTTCAGATGCTGTATCAGGGTCGATTTTCCCGACCCCGTGTGTCCGATCAGGCCAACAAACTGGCCGTCCGGAATCTCAAAATTAATGTCCTTCAGGGCGTATTGCTCAAAAGCCGTGCCCTTGCCATAAATATAAGTCAGATGCTCCGCTCGGATTGACATTCCACTTCTCCGTATCTGCGCTACCTGCCACTGTGTAAGCGACTCTAAGCTCTGCCGCTGCCTTCTGTTCCACGATGCTTCCGGAAAATTCTCCCCCGCATCCCCGCTGCTCCGGACTACTTCCCGCTCTGCTCCTTCAGAAGAGGTAGCAGGCTCTCCATCAGCTCATCAATTGATAAAATGCCGTCCGGAAGTGCAACTCCGCCCTGCTTCAGCTCCCATGCGAGCTCCGTCACCTGCGGGACGTCAAGGCGCAGCTTCTTCAGCTCCTCGACTCTTGAAAACACCTCTCGCGGCGTTCCGTCCATCATCACTCTGCCATCGTCCATCACGATCACGCGATCCGCTCCGATCACCTCTTCCATATAGTGCGTGATCAGGATCACCGTGATATTCTCCTGCTTATTCAGCTCCATGATGGTTCGCACAACATCCTTGCGTCCGTTCGGATCGAGCATGGCCGTCGGCTCGTCCAGCACGATGCACTGCGGCTTCATTGCCATAACACCCGCGATTGCAACTCTCTGCTTCTGTCCGCCCGAGAGACGGTTCGGCGACTTGAGGCGGTAGGCCGTCATTCCCACCGCCGTCAACGCCGCGTCCACGCGCTTCCATATCTCCCCGGTCGGGACGCCCAGATTCTCGGGCCCGAAGCCGACATCCTCCTCCACGACATTCGCAATGATCTGATTGTCGGGATTCTGGAACACCATGCCGACCGTGCGGCGGATATCCAGAAGGCGCGCATCGTCCGCTGTGTCCGCTCCGGAGATCAGAACAGTGCCCTCCGTAGGAAGCAATATCCCGTTCAGCGTCTTTGCAAAGGTGGATTTCCCCGAACCGTTGTGTCCAAGCACCGCAACAAAGGAACCCGGCGTGATATTCAGGTTCACATGATCGATCGCCCGGTTTACATCCTGAACCTTTTCCTCGTCATCTCTGGTGACATAATCATAAACCAGCTTTGAAGTCTCAATGATTCCCATCGCTCTGCTCTGCACCACCTTCCGCCGTTCCGGAGCCCGGCATATAGTTTTTGATCCCAAAAGCCGCAATCTCCTGTCCCTCACCGCCGCGAATATACGCTACCATGGACTGCCGCTCTGAGATTGCCGCCCTCCTGTACTCTGTCACTGCTCCCTCTTTTTCTGTGAAAGCGGGAAATGCCTCCGCCACGCCGGTGATATCCAGTTCACTCATATCCTGGCCATCTACCAGTACCGGCAGTATCTTCCAGCCCGGCGCATCCGAAGTGAATTCCAGACCGTCTATCGTGCAATCCCCCGGCTTTTCCGGCTCTGCGGAAGTATTTGTATACCAGAGCTTCGCCACACGCTGCTCTCCGCGAAACAGCAGAACCTCATACTGCATATGTGCATTTGCCGAGCTGTTTTTTACATTCAGGTCATAGATATTTCCATCCAGCTCGAACTTCAGCTGAAAACCTGCATCGAACAGAGCATCCAGCCTGGTGCTTCCAGTCTCCACCGTGACGCCGCCAATGGTAAAAACCGGCATCACAGTCTGTGTCTCCTGCTGCTCTGCCGCTGTTCCTTCCGACAGGACGATCTCACTCTCCGGAAGCACATAGAGATAGATCGTCAGAGCTGCAAGAGCCGCCGCAAGCAGGTACATTCCTCCCCAGAAAATACGTCTCATAGCCTCATCTTCCTGTTTCCTGCAATACATCCCCCGGAAACGCTGGCATTTATCACTAACAAAAGCCCCCAAGTCCGTCCGGGCTTGAGGGCTACGCGTGCGTGAGAGGATTCGAACCCCCGACACCTTGGTCCGTAGCCAAGTGCTCTATCCAGCTGAGCTACACACACACTTTCTTGCTGCGTTAAAGAATATACTCTGAACCAGCTGTTTTGTCAAGCGGTTTCCAGTATTTTAAAATGATTACTTTCCGCCGCAATTTGTAGCAGAAGGGTCTGCATATTCGTTTCCTGAATATTCCCCAGAATCGTGAGGAAAATGCAGACATTCTCTCCTTCCGCTTCCATCTTTTTCAATTCCAGCTTCTCAACACAGTAACCGTAATCTCCCACCGTGCCAAGCAGTTCCCCCAGCGCCTCGGGGCTTGCACTTCTGATAAATGTCACACAGACCCGGGTGCTCGCTTTTTCCGCTCCGATTTCTTCCAAAAGAGCCGAAAACGAAATCTTTCCCCAATTGCAGAGCAGTGCGTACTGATACATGCGGCTGCACTGCGTGATCTTTCGCAGCACGGCAAGATATGCCCGCTTGCGCCCGGCGGGAATATTCCCGCCGAGCCGCGACAGCATCTCCCGCTCCCGCTCCTCTCTGTACACCCGAAGCTCTCCGCTCTCTGCCTTCGCCCGGGCCACCTGAAGGGAACAGTCCATACGGCGCATCAGAAGCTCCCGAAGCTGAAGGTCCAGGCTGTCTATCTCTGCCCGCAGCTCCGGAAGAGACATCTCCTCCAGCTTTTTATTCTTGCAGGACATCGCTGCACTCCGGATGCTTCTCAAACCAGCGAACTGCGTAAGAGCAGGAGAGCTCAGCCTTTCTGCCGTCCTCCCGCAGCTCCTTCACCAGCTCCTTCATGAGCTGGCCCGCAATCCCTCGTCCTCGCACGGATTCATCTACGACCGTATGTGTCACTTCCACAATATTCTCTCCGACTGCCGGAAATTCAACCCGCGCAAGCCGCTCTCCGCTCTCATCATATAGCGCGATCAAATTTTTTTCATGTCTGTATTCCATGCTGTACTCCTTTATATTTGTATATCATATAAGCAAAATCCTGTATAAGATCATTATAAGGGCAATCGAAAAAATTATCTATTATCTGCATGCAGTCTGTCATATTGATTTTTATTGTTTCAACTCTTTATCTAAAATTCTGACGGACAAAGCCTCTCCGCTCAACTGTTATGTCTTTTACATGTCCGATCCGCAGCAGTTCTTTGATTCAATTGTTGAATATATATATATAATATGAGATAATGCATTAAAAATCGTTACTATATAACAGCTAATTACATCATAGATGGGGGACAACTATGAACGAAAGCACCATCCGTGTCCATTTGCTCGGGCAGCCATGTGTCATCATGGACAATATTGTAGTAGCCTTCCCCTATAAGAAAGCGGAAGGACTTTTTTATTATCTCTGCTGGATGAAGACAATTACGCGGAGTATGGCTATCAACATCTTTTGGGCTGATTGCAGTGAGAATAATGCCAGAAAGAATCTTCGCGACGCTCTGTATCATCTGAAGAAGACCCTCAACCCGGAAGTGATCACACTCGCAGGCAATTCCACCATAACTCTGAACCCGGAAGTCTCGGTGGATCTTGATCAGCTCCGAAATAATTTGCTTGAAAATTATCGCGAAGAATTTTTAAAAGATTTTTATATTAAAAATTGTCTTGAGTTCGAGGACTGGGTGGAAAACTGCCAGCGCAGTCTGAAAAAGCAATACACGGATGCTCTGAAAGAGCATATAGGCAGCGCCATATCATCCCGTAAAGCGTCGCTTGTTCTGGAACTTTCTGGCAAGCTGCTCGATACCTTCTACATTGACGAAAAATTTTTCCGGAATATTATCTTATTTTTCTCGGAGAACGGAGAATACTCAAGCGCAATTTCTGTTTATCAGCATCTCGTAGATATCATGCATAATGAATATGAACTTGAGCCTGAGGCAGAGACTCTGGCGCTCTTCAATCAGATTTTAGATCTGCGAAAAAAGATCAGTCATCCACATCCTGAGAATCCCTCTGACTTCATCGGCAGAAAAAATGAACTCTACGAGATTTTAGACCTGGTTGAGCGACACTGCGTAAAGCGCATACACGGTTCGGAAAACTGTGCCCTGATTGCGGGCGAAGCCGGCATTGGAAAAACCGCCCTGCTGGAAGAACTGAACCGCCTCTTTCTGGACAACGACTACACGGTATTCTCCTTCTGTTTTTGTCAGACAGATGCCGAGCTGTATCTGAAATCATGGAATGATATTATACGTACGATCTCTCCCCGTCTCTCCGATAAGGAGGAGAGCTTCCGTACGATTCGTCAGGGTTCCGATGACTTCCAGGACTTCCACATGATGGCGACGCAATGCGGTGCGCTTCTGAGTAAAATCCTGCAGGAACGCTGTGACAGTGACCACCAGCAGCATATCATCTTTCTCCTGGACAATATTCAATGGATGGATTCCTTCAGTATTATCATACTCACCAACCTGCTGTTTCATATGGCAGAGCAACCCTTTTTTGTCATCGCTACCAGTCGCCTCACTCATACGAAGGAGCTGGAAGAGATGAATATTTCTCTCGCGAGGAATTCACTCATACGTCAGATTCCGTTGAAGCCCTTCTCACTCTCTGAGACAGAAGAACTCATTCAAAACTATTACCCAAAGCTCTCACTGTCCGCCGACGATCTGAAACAGATATACGGCTATTCCAACGGAAATGTCTTCTTCCTGAATGAGCTTCTCAACATTATTGATAAAGAAGGAGCACATTCACTCCTGCATTCTGCTCTGACGCCGAAGATCTCAAACATCATACGGAGCCGACTTATGGGACTGAGCCCGGCGGAGCAGGAACTGCTTGATATTATTTCCATTGCCTACAAAAATATCAGCATTACCCAGATCAAACTGATCCTGAACTACTCAGAGCTTGAACTGTACGATCTGATTGAGAATCTCATCCTCTTCCACTTTATCGTGGAAGAGGTGGATGCTTTTTCCATAAGCTATGGCTTCTCTCATGTCCTGGTCAAAAACTACATACTCTCAAAGATGTCCACCGGACGCAAGATGTCCTACTATCGGGTACTGGCGCTGGATGCAGAGCGGCGTTACCAGAGCGGCTCCAATTTCTCCGCAATGCCAGAGCTTATCTTCTACTTTGAAAATGCAAAGGATATCTACAAGTTCTATTACTACAAGCTGGAATACTATATGTACTTTTTCTCCGGGCTTCAGGAAGTCTATCCCATACTCACGACCAAGGTCTTTGAGAATCTGCTGAATCCTGATCCTGACACCAGTACAAATATTCTGATTCCCCTCGCACAGCAGATACGCGATCTTCCGGAAGATAACGTAGTCTATCCGGAGCTCCGCATGAAGATGGAATATCTGATCGGTCGCTATGATCTATCCTGTGGGGACTATGAAAAGGGTTATCGAAATATCAACACCTGTATTGAAAATGCATTAAAGCTGAACAACGCGAGATATTTGATGAACAGCTACCTTCAACTGATCTACTACGCGATTCAGATTTATGATCTCGGCATGATGGATCAGTACATCTCACACTGTGAGGACCTGCTCACACAGCATGAGTATCCTCCTCTGGAGATCTATGCCATCTCGCGTCTGCGTGCCCTCTACTATATTAAGACCAGACACTTTGAGGAAGCAGCAGATATACTCACAGAACTAATTCATAAGCTCGAGGGAATCAAGCGAACAGTTCCAAACTGCACGACCTCTCTGATCGCCTGCTACAACTATATGGGCGAAATCGAGATGGAGAAACATCACTGGGAAAATGCACTGGAATATGTCAGCAAGGCAGTGTGCAGCAACCAGTATCTTCCACTCACCTCCGGTCTGGGTATGGCTTATACAAATCTCGGCATCATCTACTATCAGCTGGAGAAATATAAGGAGTCCTCAAGCTATTTTGAGGAGGCCAGGAAGTGCTTCCACACAGTCTCCATACAGTGGGGACGCTCCAAGGAGGAAGCCTACTCTGCATATCTGGATATCAAACTGGACAAAATCCAGTCAGCGGCAAATCACTATACGCTCGCCTGCAAGTATGCGGAAAAGGACTACAGCCCCCATCTCTCAAAGATGCTGGAGGACCTGTATCAGGTGCTGCGCCGCTATCCGAACCTCTCTCTCCCGCTGCCTCACAGCGCATAGAGATACAATATCTGAACAAACAGACCGGCACGCCACTGTATATGCGCGCCGGTCTGCCTGTTTCATTATTCTTTCTTACTGACTGTTATCGCATTAATAATAAAGCTGATCCATCGAGAACTCATGCACTCTTAAGTAAAATTTTAATACACTCTCCAGCGCATAGACCGGAACCGGACCCACGAGTTCACAGTCCTTCACCAGAACGCCATACTGAGAAGCCTCAGACTTGATCGTCTCAAACACTCTGTGAATCGGAGTCTTCTCGTAATTGATCAGATTCATAGATACCTGAACGATGCCGCGATCAATAAGCGGAAGCGCAATTGCGCGCACGCACTGATAGCCGCCAGTTGCAGCACGGACAGCCTTCACAATTTTCTTTGCGATGGAGAGATCGTCCGTGTCAAGATTTACGTTAAATGCAACCAGCGGGAAGCGAACACCTGTCACGGTAGCTCCGCTCTTCGCGTTAAAACTCTCCGGCCCCTCATCTGGCTTCCACTCCGGCAGCTGCATCTTCTCCTCGAGGCCCTCGTACTCTCCCTTGCGGATCTTCGGCAGAGTCTTTCTGTACTCCTGCTCCGCAGCTTCCTCGTAATAGTAAACCGGAACGCCGAGCTCATTGCCCAGATAGGCGCCAAATTTTCTGGCAATGACAAGTGCCTCTTCAATACTGACGTCCTTAACCGGAATAAAAGGAACCACATCAACTGCGCCCATTCTGGGATGACTTCCCTTATGGGTACGCATATCAATCAGCTCAATGGCCTTTGCAGCCAGCCGCTTTGTCGCCTCAAGAACCGCCTCCGGAGCTCCCTTGTAGGTAAAGACTGTGCGATTATGATCTTCATTGGAATTCATGTCCATAAGCTCAACTGGCTCACCCGCAAAGATACTGGCCTTTACTGCCTCAATGAGCTCCATGTTCTTTCCTTCACTGATATTGACTTCTGCAAGTAAAACACCCATCGCTCTCCTCCTTATGCCTGTACGGCCTCGTTTAGTTCCTTCATGGCGCGCTCCATCTCCTCGATGCGCTCCGGGTCCTTGATCATACTCAGGTTTGCATTGATGTTCAGTGCGCAGCCACGCACGCCGGCGCTGGCCAGAAACTTTGCGCTCATCAGGTCAGAGTAGCATGCCGGGTTGGATGCTCCCTCCAGCTTGCAGGCGAGCTCATAAACACGCTTGTCCAGATAACCATTGTTCTTCGGAACCAGTGCTGCCTTGTACCCCGCCTCGCGAATTGCAAGAGTTCTCGCCTTCTTCTCCTCCTCTGTCTGCTTCGGCTTCGCATAAGCGGCCTTAATCAATCTGAATGCTGCCGCATCATTATTTGCGCCATCCACCAGAGAGATGCTCAGCTGATCTGCCTCCGCTATAATTTCATTGTACTCATCCTCGGTCAGGCCAACAGGCTTCTTCAGGGAGAGACGCGCAACCAGCGCAAGCATACCTGCCGCCATAGCACCGGCAAGTGCAGAAGCTGCACCGCCACCCACCTCAAAATTATTGGAATCAATTACTTCATTAATAATTTCTGTCTTCATCATTACTTTCTCCAGGCAACCTTTCCGTTTTTAATGATCGTCTCGATTGGGTTTACTCCATACTTATAAATAATATCTTCATACACATCCATATCCATGATGAGAATATCTGCCAGCTTTCCTTCCTCCAGTACGCCGCGGTCACTGAGCCCCATAGCTCTTGCAGCCCCGGCGGTCGAAGCACGCAGCGCCTCTGCCGCACTGAATTTATGCTCTCTGCACGCCAGAATCAGAATAAAAAGCATAGATTCGCACCAGCAGCCCGGGCAGCAGTTCGTAGCAAGACCGATATTCATGCCAAGATCCAGCATAGGTCTCGCATTCACCTGCCGCGGATGCTTCACCGCGAAATCCGTACCCACCAGAAGCACGCCATTGACACCCGCCTCAATCAATTTTGGATACACGGACTCCGGCGTAAAGTTCAGATGATCTGCTGACAGCATCTTCATATCTGCCGCCAGATCTGAGCCTCCAATATAGGAATAAGCATCCGTGTGAATTCTCGCATTCAGACCATAGTCCAGACCGCAGGCTAAGATAATCTCCGATTCCTTTGCTGTATAATGCCCCTCATCGCACCACACATCATTGCTGATTGCAAGTTTCTCCTCTACAACCATGGGGATCATTTCCTTGCAGAGGAGGTCGATATACTTCTCCTTCGGCATCCCCTCAGTCCAGCCGTGTGCGCCCAGGAAGGTCGAGTAGATATCCAGCGGCAGCTCTTCATCCAGCTCTCTGTTGATGCGGAGCATGGTGAGTTCTGCTTCTGTGCTGAGACCATAGCCGCTCTTCGCCTCAATTGTAGTAGTTCCGTTCAAAAACATATTCTGAAGACGCTTCTTCGTCTGTGCCTTCAGCATATCGCGGGAAATACTTGTAGTCATGTTAACAGAAGCATAGATACCGAAGGGTATGCCCTTCTTCACCAGAATATCCGGATCGTCATTGTCCATGCCTGCTGCATAGGCCTGTACGCGCGATCCGCCAAAGGTCACATGGCTGTGGCAGTCCACAAATCCGGGCATGACAACCTTGTCGCTGGCATCTATGATCTCCAGATCTGCTCCGGCCTTCAGATCTATGAAGTCTTCATTTTTCCCGATGCGCTCTATCACACCGTCTGAGATCAGAATAGAAGCATGCTCCTTAAGACCTATGTCAAAGTTTTGATCCCCCTGCATGGTCAGAAGCTGCTTGGCATTTCTGATCAGTAATTTTTTACCCATACAAATTCCCCTCTCTATACAGGGAAAGGATCAGGAAAGCACAGAGGCTTTCTGCGTCTTCCCTGATCCTTCTTATAAACAGACTTTACTTTCAGCTGAAACTTATCTTACGTACTCACCCTCCGGAGCAAAGGTAACCTTGTCCGCCGGCTCCCACCAGAGCGGAATCTTGATGCCTTCGCCGCCTGCAATCTTACCCTTGCCGTTGCAGACATCCTTAGCGGACTGATACCCAGCCTGTGCGTGACGCACAACACCGATACCGGAGTCAACAGTCAGTGCAGCGTCCAGTCTCACATCAGCCTCCTCGGAGCCATCAGCGATCATGGTAACACCGGTGTGAACCGCCTCACCCATGGAGTAGTTCTCCTGGATCGCGATCAGGTCGCAGCCTGCTGCGCAGTTCAGAAGACCATTCAGGTAGGGCCAGTCAGAGATGTAGTCGCCGCCATCAGGCATATTCTCAGACTCGAAGGTCGGGTTCATGATAGAACCAGAGTCAAGGTTATCTCTGGAGAACGCAACCGGTCCCTGAATCTCACCCTTCTTGATGAGCTCATTGACTGCAAGACCAAATCTTCTTCTCTCTCCGAAGCCCATGTAGCAGATACGTGCCGGCAGAGCCTCGATCGGAAGGTGCTTTCTCGCAAGGTTGATCCAGTTCTCGACAAGCTTATCGCCCTTGCAGATCTCAAGTGCAAGATCATCCAGACGAGCGAGATCAGACGCCTCACCAGAGGTGCAGGTCCAGCGGAAAGGTCCTCTGCCTTCGCAGAACAGCGGACGGATATATGCTGCTACGAAGCCCTCGATCTGCTTCGCCTCCTCCGGCGGCATTCCTGCGTCCATGCACTCCTTACGAATACTGGTGCCGTACTCAAATGCCTCTGTTCCGCGCTTCTTGAACTCGATCATAGCTCTGAGCTGACGCTTCATCGTCTCACGAGCAGCCTGCAGATAAGCCTCTCTGTCCTCACCTCTGAACTTGTCAGCTTCCTCACCGGTATATCCGGACGGAATGTAGGAGATCGGGTCATGGCAGGGAGTCATCTCGGTGACAACATCCGGAATGAAGTTCTTCGCAAGAGCTTCCTCATAGACATCAGCAGCGTTTCCAACAACACCGATGGAGATCGGATCATCCTTCTCGACGTGCTCCTTCGCAATCGCGATTGCCTCGTCCAGAGATCTCACCATGATATCCATGTAGTTCTTCTCAATTCTTCTCTTGATAACTCTCTCATCAGCATCGACAAGGATAACGGTCGCGCCGTGCATCTTTCCAGCCCAGGTCTGGTTTCCACCCATGCCGCCTGCTCCTGCAGTCAGGAAGATCTTGCCGTGCATGTCGTTGCTCCAGCCCTTCTTAATGGTGATGGCGCTCAGGGTCTCATAGGTTCCCTCGATAACGCCCTGAGTTCCGATGTACTCCCACGGAGCTGCTGTGTACTGAGCAAAGATTGTGAGGTTCTTGTCCTGAAGATCATAGAAGCGTTCCCAGGTAGCCTTCATGATGTTCGTGGTGGCCATAACCACACGCGGAGCAAGCTTGTTGGTGTGGAAGACAGCAACCGGCATTCCGGACTGAACAACCAGGGTCTCGTCGTTCTCAAGGTTCTTCAGAGACTCAACGATTGCGTGATAGGACTCCCAGTTTCTCGCGCACTTTCCGTTGCCGCCGTAGATGATGAGCTGCTCCGGAATCTCAGCGTTTTCCATATTATTCTCAAGCATACGGAGGATTGTCTCCTGCTTCCAGCCCTTGCAGCGCAGGGTTTTGCCTCTCTGTGCTTTGACAGAATAATAGATCTCCGGCTTTCCAGCCTTTGCGGGATACATATTTCCACCATTCATTGACATAACTAAGCACCTCCATAAAATAATAATATTTGACTGTTGCCGTATTACTTGTGTTACTGTTCCCCATTGGTACTTCGCATACCGTGTTACCTGTGTTGCAATTAATATGCCTTGAGTATATATGGGAGCAGTCGATACACTGTCGATAAAATCGACTATTTTAACAAATTATATATTTTCTTCTTTTCGTCTTTTCGTCATTTTATCGTTGTTATTGGTGTACACTGTTCTTACTTTATATATAGTTACCAGTAACACCTGTCATTCCAATTCCCATTGGTATTAGTTATCGTCAAGCACTTTACTGTATTATCACTTCGCCGCGTCAGATTCATAGCTTCACATTCTGTTACACCGCATTTGATTAAACTGCGAGTTAATTGAACTGCATCAAAACAGAATACCTTTTTAATTTTAATGAAAGGAAGAAGAACATTATGTTAAGTATTCTTACCAATCCAGTAACACTGTCAGTTATTGTTATGTGTGCGCTGTGCCTCTTAAAGCTGAATGTTATCATTTCCCTCATTATCGCCGCCATGGTGGCCGGCATTTCTGCTGGAATGGGGCTCGGTGATATCATGAGCTTTATCATCGGAGGACTGAACGGAAACGGAACCAATGCTCTTGCATATCTTCTGCTCGGAACTTTTGCAGCGGCAATTTCTGCAACCGGACTGGCTGATATGCTCTCCAAAAAAGTAGCTTTCATGGTACAGGGGAGAAAATGGGTGCTGCTTGTAACCTTCGTGATCTGCGCTATCATATCCGGCACAATCATTCCGGTTCATATTGCTTTCATTCCGATTCTGGTTCCACCGCTTCTTATTATGATGAACGCACTCCACATGGACAGACGTCAGGCTGCCTCTGTCATGGAGTTTGGACTGATCGCTCCCTATATCAGTATTCCGATTGGCTACGGTGTCATCTTCCAGGGTATCGTCGCCGACAATATGACCGAGAACGGAATACCTATGACTCTGGGAGAAGTGTGGCCGAACACCATCATCCTTCTGGGCGGCATGCTGGTAGGCCTGATCTGCTGCTGGATCTTCTACAGTCGTCCGCGTGACTATAAGGATATTAATCTCTCTCAGTTTGAGATCAAGCAGGAGGATCTAAAGATCAATAAAGATCACATCGTCACTCTTGTGGCCATCGCATCTGTCTTATTCGGACAGCTCTACTGGGATTCCATGCCGCTCGGCGCACTGCTCGGCATCATCATCATGGTTCTAGGCGGAGCTGTAAAGCTGAAGGATTCTGACTCCACCGTCGCAGAAGGCATCAAGCTGATGGGTATGGTCTCCTTCGTCATGCTGGTTGCCGGCGGATACGCAAACGTCGTCAAAAATACCGGCGCTGTTGACGCTTTGATTGAGGCTGCCATGGCAATTCTCGGCACCAGCCGCGTTGCCTTTGTCATCATTTTGATTCTGATCGGTCTCCTGATCACCATGGGTATCGGTACTTCATTTGGAACTATCCCGGTTATTGCTCTCCTGTACGTTCCGATGTGCTCTCGCATGGGAATGAGCCCCGGAGCCACTGCCTGCCTGATCGCCTGTGCAGCAGCTCTCGGTGATGCTGGTTCTCCGGCGTCCGACAGTACGCTTGGACCAACCGCAGGCTTCAATGCGGACGGACAGCACGACCATATCTGGGACACCTGCGTGCCGACCTTCCTTTTCTACAACATTCCGCTTGCAATTGCCGGATTTATCGGCGGCATGATACTCTAAGAGCACTCAAGCAACTTCTCAGAGATCAAAAGCACAGTTTTTACATAGAGACAGCGCGACATTCTCTTTCATGTCGCGCTGTCTCTATGTTTCTCACAGGGCCCGAATCGTACATATTCATGCTGCACAGCATGTCTGTATCTGGAATCCGCCCCTCAAAGCTTACCTGCGAAAAAGGCTGAAGAGAAGCACTATTACGTTGCTGTATCACTTGCCTGTAAAAAGCTTGTGGCGCCCTTACTGTTTCGCTATGTACTTCGTTGTTACCTGCGCGTATTCGGGACTTTCACCCGTTAGAAACGTGCGCTGCCAGACACACCACGTCTAAAGAGCACCGGGGAAATCTCTCCCGGTGCTCTTTGTTTTCTGTCTATCTGTTTCCCTAACTCTTTCTTAAGCGAGTGCTCCGCTCTTCTCCTCTGCATTCTTCAGGACTGCACCAGCCTGAACCAGCTTGAACGCCTTTCTCTGGTCAATATACAGTTCTCTGTCCGTCTCCATAAAGCTTACTTCCGAACGAACGCTCTCATAAGCTGCATGTGTGCCTCTGCCGAGCTTCTCAGCCCCCTTGAAGTCAGCAGCCTGTGCTGCACAGATCAGCTCTATTGCCAGAACATTCTGCGCATTGTTGATGATCTGGGCCGCTGTGCGCGCTGCAATCGTCCCCATGCTGACGTGATCTTCCTGGTTTGCAGAAGTCGGGATGCTGTCAACACTTGCCGGGTGCGCGAGTATCTTATTCTCAGACACCAGAGCTGCAGCTGCGTACTGCGCAACCATGAAACCATCGTTCAGTCCTTCTTTCACGCAGAGGAAACCCGGAAGTCCACTCAGCGCCGGATTCACGAGGCGCTCAATTCTTCTCTCGGCAACGTTCGCATACTCCGCCATCGCGATACCGAGCGTATCCATTGCGATTGCAACCGGCTGTCCGTGGAAGTTTCCTCCAGAGAAGACGTCCTCATTATCCGGGAAGATCAGCGGGTTATCTGTCACAGAGTTGATCTCCGTCTCGATAACTGTCTTTACATAATCAAAGGCCATGCGGCTGCCGCCATGAATCTGCGGAATGCAGCGAAGAGTATATGCATCCTGGAGTCTCACTTCGCCCTGATGAGTTGTCAGCTTGCTGTCCTGAAGCAGGGAACGAAGGTTTGCTGCGACATCGATCTGTCCGCTGTGCGGTCTGACCATCTGAATTCTGGGATCGTAGGGATCCACAATGCCTCCAAGCGCATCGATTGTGAGTGCCGCAGAAATATCGGCCGTCTTCATGAGAATCTCTGCATCATGAACTGCGAGACTGGCGACGCCGAGCATTGCACAGGTTCCGTTGATAAGTGCCAGGCCTTCCTTTGCCTTCAGCGTGACAGTCGGAATACCGGCAGCCTTCATTGCCTCCGCACCCGGGAGAATCTCTCCCTTATACTCTGCCTCACCGAGACCAATCATCGGAAGCACCATATGTGCCAGCGGGCAGAGGTCTCCGCTTGATCCGACCGATCCCTTTTCGGGGATCACCGGGTGTACTCCCTTATTCAGCATCTCCGCCATGACTTCAACAGTCTCAAGACGTATACCGGAAAAGCCCTTTGCAAGCGCATTCATTCTGAGCAGCATAATGGCGCGTGTCACATCCTGTGGAAAGGGATTTCCAATACCGACTGCATCGGACACGATGAGATTGTACTGAAGTGTATCGAGATCTGTATCTGAGACCGCGATGTTGGCAAATTTTCCAAATCCCGTATTCAGACCATAGACCACCAGCTTTTCGGCGATTTTTCGTTCAACTATATCACGGGAAATTTTGATATTCTTCTTACCGTCTTCGCTGAGCGCAACTGGCTCCAGATTCCGTGCAACCCTTACGACCTCTTCAATTGTCAAATGGTTCCCATCAATATAAATCATCTTTTCCCTCCTGAGATTAAATTTGAGATCGGAATGACACAGCTTAAGATCTCTTTCCTTCATCAGTATACCGTCTGACTGTCGATGTAATGTCGAACGGAATGACAATTCAGCAGGTTTTTTCTACGTTTTTCACAGAAAAAAGGACTCCTGCGCAGAGAACTCCCTATCTGTCCTGTATTAAATACTCACTGGTCCTTCAAGACATTTCTGGTTTTCCCTATTTCAGAGCCCTCTTAAAATTACTTCATTCGTTTTACAGCAAATCACTCCATGTCATCAATTATGTGCCTTACATTTACTTATTCCAGCGCTCCCACGCAGCCCTGCACGAGCTGAACCAGCCTTCCGCTGTGAATCAGATCTCTCAGGGTCTCAATGTGCGGATGCAGAAACATATCGTCCTCCATCTGCGGTACGGTCTTTGCGATCTCATCAAACACTGTGCGTGTGGCGCTGCCGCGTGGCGCCGTGCTCTTCTGGAAGCCAAGCGTCTCATAGACGTCCAGAAGCTCCATCGCCAGAATATACTCCAGGCGCTCTGCAATGGTCACAGCCTTCTTCGCAGCATTGTAGCCCATTGCGACATAGTCCTCCTGATTACAGCAGGTCGGTGTGTTGTCAATGGTCGCGGAGGTGGAGAGCACGCGCATCTCATTCAGCAGTCCCGCCTGCGTATACTGGGTGATCATAAGCCCCGAGTTCAGTCCGGGATTCTTCACCATAAAGCAGGGATAGCCGCTGAGACTCTCATCAATCAGGTGGTTACTGCGCCGCTCGGAGATCTTTGCCAAATTGGTCGCGGCGATGCAGGCGGAATCCATCTCGATGCCAATATAGGAGGAGTCCGGATTGCAGGCCGAAATCGCAGTGCTGCGCGTCTCAGACTTCCAAATGATCGGATTGTCACAGCAGGCGTTCATCTCTGTCTCTATGGTGCGCAGCGCATCATAAAGCGTCTTCTTTGCTGCGCCGTGAAGCTGCGGAATACAGCGAAGAGAGAGGCAGTCCTGAAGATGCTCCCCCTGCGCCTCCTTCAGCATGGCGGAATCCTTCAATATGCTCCGAAGATTCTTGGCCGTAGTGCCCTGCTCCGGATGCGGGCGAACACTCATCACCTCTTCGCAAAAGGCATCCAGCTGCCCTCCGCAGGCCTCAAAAGAAAAAGCTCCGATCACATCCGCAGAGAGCGCCGCCTTCAGCATATCGTAGAGTGCAAGCGCTGCGAGCGCTGTCACAGAGGTGGTTCCGGAAACCAGCGCGAGCCCCTCCTTGGACGCGAGCTTCAGCGGCTCAATTCCAGCCCGCCGAAGCGCCTCCGCCGCATCCAGCAGCTCGCCCTGATAGTAAGCCTTTCCATCCCCCTCAATGACTCTTGCCATGTGAGCCTCAGGACTCAGATAACCGACCGAGCCCTCGCGCGGCGCCCAGGGAGTAACCCCTTTATTGAGAAATTCGCGATACTTTTCAAGAAGTTCCAATCGTACACCACTATATCCCTGCCCAAGGTTCTGTAGCACCATCAGCATCACTGCCCTCGCCTGCTCCTCCGTAAAGGGCTCCCCGACCGAGGTGGAATGTGAGGCGATGATATTGTGCTGGAGCTGCCCCGCCTCCTCCGGACTGATCACCTTATTGCAGAGACTCCCAAAGCCTGTGGTAACACCATACATCACCTTATTTTCAGCGATCCACTGTTCAACTACCTTTCGGTTTTCACTGACTCTCCTGCAATAATCTTCTGAAAAAAGCAACTCTGCATGAAATCTGGACACAGCGACAAAATCATTGAGATTAATTCTGCCCCCCAGCGTCACTGACTTTTTCATATTCGTCAAATTCATAATCTGCCTCCTAGCACATATGATATAAAACCAGCTTTCTTACGATCGATTCTATCAATTTTACTTCTGCCGGTCAAAGTAAAAGTGAAAGAAGCGGCAAATTCCAGATGGAATTCACCGCTTCTCAATTTTTGAAAATCTATGAGTTCAGTTTTGCTCAGAGCACATCCCCGAGCTTTGCTTCCTTAATGCCATGTTTCTCTGCATAGCCCGTGAGAATCAGAGTCAGAGCGCCGTCTCCGGTAACATTGCACGCAGTTCCGAAGGAATCCTGGAGCGCAAAGATAGTGAGCATCAGCGCTGTACCGGTCTCATCAAAGCCAAGCACACCGGTAATCAGGCCGAGGGATGCCATGACCGTGCCTCCGGGAACGCCTGGAGCACCGATTGCGAATACGCCGAGCAGCAGGCAGAACAGAATCATCTTTCCTACGGATGGGAACTCTCCATAGAGCATCTTCGACACTGCCATAACAAAGAAGGTCTCAGTCATAACGGAGCCGCAGAGATGAATATTTGCGAAGAGCGGAATACCAAAGTTCACAAGATCATCTCTGAGTGTAGGCTCGGACTTCCTCGCACACTGCAGTGCAACGGAGAGCGTCGCCGCGGAGGACATGGTTCCAACCGCGGTCATATATGCCGGACCATAATTCTTAATCACATTCATACCGTTTCTTCCGGAATATGCACTGGCAATGCCATAGAGCAGCGTGAGCCAGATATAATGACCGATCATGACGATAATGATAATGATCAGGAAGATCGGCAGCTGTTTTGTGATACTTCCCTCGTATGCCAATGTGCAGAAGGTTGTTCCAATGAGCAGCGGAAGCACCGGAATCAGGAATCTCGTCACGATGGAGAGTACGATCTTCTGGAACTCCTCAAGTATATTCGTGGTGGTCTCCGCATGATTCCAGACTGCCGCAAGGCCGACGGTGACGGAGAAGAAAAGTGCCGTCATAACAGACATAATCGGCGGAATCTGAAGCTGGAAGATAACATCCGGCAGCTCTCTCAGTCCATCGACATTCGGGTCAATGGAGAGATGCGGCAGAATTGCAAAACCAGCGACAGTAGAGGAAAATGCCGCGCCAATCGAAGAAGCATAAGCGATCAGCAGGGCAAATCCGAGCATCTTAGAAGCATTGTTTCCCATCCTCGTGATAGATGGGGCGATAAAGCCGATGACGATCAGCGGCACGCAGAAGCTGATAAACTGACCGACAATGTACTTCACAGTGACAATCACATTGAGAAGCCCGGTAATTGCTGCGGATTCCTCCATTGAATTCATGATCAGTCCGACCACCAGACCGATCACCAATGCCATAATCAGACGAAATGGCAGACTTTGTGTAAAACCTTTCTTTTCCATAATAATCCCTCCCTGTTTTGTGTTTATCTGTCAAAGACAAGCATTGACATCTACTTTATGGATCATGACATTCAGAATCTCATGATCTGTGGGCTTCATTCCAACCTTGCCGATGTAGCCCATATTCCGTATCGTCTCCTCGACGTCCTCTTCCACTATGCCCTCACCGGGCTTGAACTGCTGATCGCGCATACTCATCTGATAGGCCAGAATGGCAGCGTGAACAGAGGATGCTATCTTTGCTGCACAGCTCGGCTTGGCACCATCGCACACGATACCGCCTACATTACCCAAGGTATTTGTGATCGTATAGGAGATACGTCTGTAATCACCCCCCGCCATATAAGTAATCGCTGCGCCTGCTCCACAGGCAGCGCTGACAGCTCCACAGAAAGCCGAGAGCGAGCCTATGAAATGCTTGATATAAATCGAGACCAGATTGCTGACCAGCAGCGCGCGGTAAAGCTTGCTTTCGGACAGCTGCATCTCCTTTGCATAGACGAGAACAGGCATGGTTACAGTGATGCCCTGATTTCCGGAACCGGAATTGATCACAACGGGCAGTGCACAGCCGCTCATGCGGGCGTCCGAGCCTGCCGCAGCCTTCGCAATCGCACAGGTCTTCACATCATTTCCCCAGCTCTCCAACATAGTCTTCCCGATCTGGGCCCCCCAGCGATTGTCCAGCCCTTCCTGAGAAATCGCGGAATTGTAGCGGATCTGACGTTCCAGAATATCCCTTACCTCCTGAAGATCTACCTGCTCCGCATAATCCAGCAGCCCCTTCAGCGTCATTTGACTGCGATCCGCCAGAGCCGTCTCGTTTTTCTCCGGCAAGACCTTCTCCTCCGGTACTCTGGTGAAAATTGTCTCTCCGTCCCGCTTCATGAGAACAATATTCGTGTGGTGATCCTCGATCACAATCTCCGCTGTATGCGCATCCCCACGGATCTTCGCCGCAATATAGAGATTCGGAACGTTTTCCGCGTGACTGACATCACAGAATCCGGCACTTACCAACTCCTTACAGCGCTCCCTGGCTGCATCATCCGCCTCCGCAATGACCTCCAGCTCCTTGTCGGCTCTTCCACCCGTAATTCCAAGTACAGCAGCGACCTCAATTCCCTTCTGGCCTCCTGAATTCGGGACTGTAACCCCTTTGACATTCTTGATGATGTTTCCAGAGCAGTCAATTGTGATATGGCGGGGCTTCTCGCCCAACAGCTCCTTCGCCTTCGCCGCCGCATATGCAATGGCAATCGGCTCTGTACATCCCATGGCCGGAACCAGCTCTTCCCGCAGGATCGCGGTATAATTTCTGAAATTTTCCTGATTGTCTGAATTCATATAGCACCTCCCTCCGCTATAAATAATACCACTGATATTATCAGAATCAAGCTATTTTTATAGTTTTGAGAGGTTTTCTCCGTCTTTTTCAGGACAAGTGCTCAAAAACCTGTAAAGCCGCCAAAATCATGAAGATCTTCCCGGATATCTTCAGCCAGTGCCGCAGGATCCTGACGCTCAAGATCAGCGATGATCAGCTCATGATGCTTCGTATCATGGGAGAGGAGGCGATCCGCACGTCGATTCCAGTAGAGCTGGGAGTAGGCGCGGAGCAGGCGCGACATGCAGCGCTTCACATTCATCGTAATAAAATCATTTCCGCAGAGCTCCATCATCCTCACGTGAAAATCCATATTAAAGCGCCAGTGCTGAATGGGATCTACATCATCCCGCTGACAGCTTTTATTGAGCTCCTTCAGCTCTGCAATCTCTGCTGAACCAAAACGCTTATAGCTTTTCTGCAATATGCCGCTCTCAAGAAATTCTCTGTACTGCAGCATCTCGTAAATATCTCCGTGTGTTAATCGTATTACTTCATAACCATAGCGGGGAATGCTCCGCACCACTCCGTCTGCACAGAGTGCGATAAGGGCATCCCTCACCGGAGACTTACTGACCTGATACTTCTCAATGAGCTTCTTCTCATTTAAAATGTCCCCGGGCTGATACTTTCCTGAAATAATTTCCTGAAGCACGGCATTATAAACCTTTTCCTTAAGGCTTGTATATTTCTCCATGACTGTGGCTCACTCCCTCCTTCGCCTTATTATACCGGAGAACCCGAAAAATATCAGCACGATTCGATATTTTTATCGAGCAGCAGAGTCTGTAATAACAAAAAACAGAGCACTCTGCTCTCACAGAATACTCTGCCCTCTGTATGCCGGCGGCCGGGATCGAACCGGCACGGTCATTTCTGACCACGGGATTTTAAGTCCCGGGCGTCTGCCTGTTCCGCCACGCCGGCTATGTGATAACACACACAAGGTAAAAAAAGGGCATCCCCTTAAGGATGCCCAGCGACCCGGATCGGACTTGAACCGACGACCTCCGCCGTGACAGGGCGGCGCTCTAACCAACTGAGCCACCAGGCCTTAAGCTCCCCGTGTTGGACTTGAACCAACGACACCGCGGTTAACAGCCGCGTGCTCTACCGACTGAGCTAACGAGGAATGATGCGAGTGGAGCTTCGGGGACTCGAACCCGGGACCGATCGGTTATGAGCCGACTGCTCTAACCAGCTGAGCTAAAGCTCCAAGGAGAGTTCCAAAACTCTAGTGACCCCAACGAGATTTGAACTCGTGTTACCGCCGTGAAAGGGCGATGTCTTAACCGCTTGACCATGGGGCCAAAATCTGTCTGCGCGTCAAACACCACTCCGACAGAATAAGAATATGATAACACAAATATCACACCCTGAAAACCACACACAGAACATTTATTCTCAATTCATTCCAAATCTAATCCCTGCTTCTGCAGGCTACCTTACATCTTCTGTTTCCTACCTCTACCTACTCGACCTTTTGGTTAAACCCTCGACCGATTAGTGACAGTCAGCTGAACGTATCGCTACGCTTACACCTCTGCCCTATCTA
>QWCK01002567.1_pt1 | contig 29190 bp, 23 predicted proteins | sample 1972571 | NCBI WGS metagenome assembly QWCK01 (sample SAMN09866710, study PRJNA288562) | Human gut metagenome isolate term2_stool, whole genome shotgun sequencing... | isolation source: gut | host: Homo sapiens | place: USA: California | reverse complement strand
CGTAAGGAAGTACCAGGTAGACGTGGTTATCCTGGATATCTATATACAGACCTTTCTACAATCTATGAAAGGGCAGGTAAGCTTCGTGGCAAGCCAGGAACAATAACACAAATTCCTATTTTATCAATGCCAGAAGATGACATTACCCACCCAATCCCAGACTTAACAGGTTATATAACTGAGGGACAAATTATCCTAGATCGTGGACTTTACAACCAAGGTATTGCACCACCAGTATCCATCCTACCATCTCTATCAAGACTTAAGGATAAGGGTATAGGCAAGGGCAAGACAAGAGAAGACCACGCAGATACCATGAACCAAATCTATGCAGCCTACGCTTCAGGTGTAGACGCAAGAGAGCTTCAAAAGATCCTAGGTGACTCTGCTTTATCAGATGCAGACCTTGCTTTTGCAGAATTTGCCAAGGCCTTTGAAGAAAAATATATCAACCAAGGTTATTACACAAATAGGTCAATCGAAGAGACTCTTAACTTAGGTTGGGAACTACTTAAGATAATTCCAAAATCAGAACTTAAGAGAATTGACGATGCCCTAATAGAAAAATACATGGACTAGCCTATGGCAAAGTTAAAAGTAACTCCTACTAGGATGAACCTAAACACCCTAAAGGGAAGACTTGCCACAGCCAAAAGAGGATACAAGCTATTAAAAGATAAGCAAGATGAGCTGATGAGGCAATTCTTGGAGCTAATCAGGGAAAATAAAAAACTTAGAGAGGAAGTAGAAAAGGAGCTTTCAGACTCCTTCGCATCCTTCCTAATGGCATCAGCCTTTATGAGCCCAGAAATCCTAGAAGAAGCGGTAAGCTTTCCAACCCAGGAAGTAGGCGTTGATATAAAGACAAAAAACGTCATGAGTGTTAGGATTCCTAAGATGGAATTTAAAGTAAATGTAAATGAAAAAGCTTCCATGTTTCCATATGGTTACGCTACAACAAGCGTGGGCCTAGACGAAGCAATTTTGAAATTAAACCATGTCACAGACAGGCTCCTAGAGCTCGCTGAACTTGAAAAAACAACCCAGCTAATGGCAGATGAGATTGAATCAACAAGAAGAAGGGTAAATGCTCTAGAATACAGGACCATCCCAGATCTTGAAGAAACAATTAAATACATCAGAGCCAAACTAGAAGAAAACGAAAGAGCAACAATCTCTCGTTTGATGAAGGTAAAAGATATAATTTCAGAATAAATATAAAAAAGACCACCAGATGACTGGTGGTTTTTTGTGTGCTTAAGAAATAAGCTATATCAAGAGTCTTTAGAAAAAAGACTTGGCTTATAATTAGCAAGAGATATTTTTAAATTTGAAATATTTAAAAATTTAAAAAGAGTATAATAGAGATAATATATTAAAAATGACTAAGTCAAAAAAGAGGTGGATTATGCTAGATAAGTACAAAAAATTAATGTCCTATATAGGTCCCTTTAAGAAAACCAGACTATTTATATTGTTTATATGTTCGGTTGACATTTTGCTAGCATCCCTAACACCTTTTCTGATAGGAGAGTTAATAAATATTATAAATAATGGAGAAACGGTAGCTTTGATTATAAAACAAGGCCTAATTACAATTCTCATCGCCATATTATCTGGAATTTTAAATACATATCAAAATTATAAATGGCATTTATTTTCTGTTGAATACCTAAATTACTTCAGGACTCTCTTATTAAAAGCGGGACTTAACAAAGATACTAGCTTTTATAAAAATAAGAATGAAGACTACGCCACAAGAATCCTTCAAGACTCTCTTAATATTGCTGAGGATATAAGTATCGGACTTCCTATGCTTATTTTAAATGTTTTAAGACTGGCTATTGTAATATTCTTTATGGTCAGGATGAATGCAAAGCTTAGTCTGATTCCTCTGACTGTGATTCCTATATACATTGTAGTATTTCATTTTATAAATAAAGACATTAGGGAAAGGTCCAGAGAAGAAAGAGAAGGCTATTCCCTTATATCAAAAACTGTAAATGAATATTTATCTGGAATATTTGAGATTAAAATAAACAATAAGGAAGAGTTTTTTCTTGATAAATTTAAAAACAAGATAAAAGACTATACCAATATTTTGAAAAGAATGAGGCTCTTGAGAGCCATATCCTATGGTTTTTCGACAATTATCACAGGAGCCTTGCCAGTAATTACCTTAGTAGTGGGCGGGATAATGGTCTATGAAGGAAATCTTGAGCTAGGATTTTTATTTTCTTTTTATGCCTATCTAGACTTTTTATATGAGCCAATGAACAATCTGATCGACTGGTACACAAATATCAATGTGAGCTTAGGAATGGCAGATAGGATTCTTGACTTCTTAGATTATGAAATAAGAAGCGAAGAAGGAATCAAAGTAAATTCTATAGAGAAAATACAAGTAAAAGACCTAGATTTTTCCTATGGGGATAAAGAAGTATTGAAAAACATCTCTTTTGACTTAAATAAGGGCGACATACTTGCCATTGTTGGCGAAAGTGGTTCGGGAAAATCTACCCTAGCTAATCTCTTGCTAAAAAATATAGCTTTTAAAGCGGGCCATATTTTTATAAATGATATAGATTTACATGACATAGATAAAAAATCTTATTATAATAATTTATCACTTATAAGTCAGGATGTCTTCATCTTCACCGATACACTTAGGGACAATATTTCCTATGGAGGTAAATTAGATAAAAAATCTCACATTTTTACGGAAGCAAGGTTAGAAAAATTAATAAATTCACGAAATTCATTAGAAACATTTATCTCTAATGACGAATTATCAGGAGGAGAAAAGCAAAGACTTGCCATAGCTAGAGTTCTTTATAAAAATTCGGACCTTATAGTCTTGGATGAGTTTACAGCAGCCCTAGACCAAGAAAATGAAAAAGAGATAGTAGACACATTTAAAAATATGAACAATAAAGATAAGATATATGTAATAATAAGCCACAGAAAATATCCTTTAAGCATGGCCAATAAAATCTTGGACTTAAATGATGGGAGCTTTAAAGAGCTGATTAAAAATTAAATAGTCTATTACCAATCAAATATCAGTGCCAAATAGATGAAAAGGAAAGAGAGAAAATATCAAGCCTAATGAAGGTTAAAGATACAATCTTAGAATAAAAATGCCACCAGGCGACTGGTGGTTTTTTTCTTACAAAACTTGTAATTCTATATTTTTCTTTTCTTGCTATACTAATAATATAGATATATCTAAAAGTAAATTAAGGAGAAAATATGAAAAGTATTAGAAAAATAGGAAGAGTTTTATTAATAGGAGGCCTTGCCCTAGGCATAGCAGCTTGTGGTAAAGCAGAGGCAGATGATTATTCAACTGGTTTTGTATCTTATGAAGAAATCCAAGATGAATTTGAAAAGACAAGTGATAAGTTATCCTGGCCAGAGGGATATGAGGTGCCAGAAAAAATTGACTCAGAAAAAGATGATGCATCTTATCAAAAAGGCTTTGGAGCAACTAGAGCCAGCCTCTACTGGGAAAGCGCCTGGGAGAAAGAATGGCTAGAAACTTATAAAACTAATCCAGAAAGGGCAGAAAAAGCCCTAAAAGAGCTAGAAAAAGCAAAAGATATGGTTTATATGTCAGGGGCAAACTGTGATGACGCCACAAGAGAATATTTTGCAAAAATCCTAGAAATGGCAAAAAATGGAGACCCCTCAGGTTTTGAAGAAAATATCAAATTAAATTCTCCAGAATGAACAAATCCACAACTTATGAATTAAATATTTGAAATCTAAAAACTGGTCTTGTGAAAATATGGTTTATTTTCACAAAACCAGCTTTTTTAATATTTTCTAAATTTGTAAATGTCTTTGGCATAAATCAAACCTAAGATTCTGCTTGCTTTTCCTTTTTTTTATTTGAAAAATATTCCCCCAAAGATCCTATTATTATAAGGCTTGTTCCTAGGATCCATCCGTATTCTATCTCCTCTGTCTTATACGACATATATATAGAAATTATAAGCCCTATAGCAGCAAGGCTTGCTATTATTAGTTCTTTATTATCTTTCATTCCTACCTCCTTATTAAGTTTTTTACCCGATTTAAAAACACTAAAACTCTTTAAAAAAATTTTTATTAGCTGGTATTTTTTTGTTTTATCTAAGAAAACAGGATGCATTTGATGTTTTTCCCTTTCTTATATTCTAAAATTAAGTATAATGGTAAGCGTGCTTATTTTTTAAGCTTTTATTTTTTATTATAAATTATTTAGATACAGGAAGGATTTTATGAAAAATAAGAATATAAAACTGGCTTTTTTTGTTGGGCTTGTTTCTATAATTTTATCAATATATATTTCCCTTAGTGGATACGAAACTTTTGCTACAGCATGGGCACTTTTCCCACCTGTGCTTGCGATTTTTATGGCGCTTTTGACAAAAGAAGTTTATTCGTCTTTGTTTTTAGGAATTTTAGTCGGAGGGATTTTGGGATCTAATGGCTCTCTTTCAAAATCTCTTGATAATGTAGTTGATAAGGGACTTATCTCTTCTGTTTCCCATACAGCAGGGATTTTTATCTTTCTAGTGGTTTTGGGGATTATGGTTGTCCTTATCAATTATTCTGGCGGGTCAAAGGCCTTTGGAGAATTTGCCCATTCAAAGATTAAATCGAGAAAGGCCGCCCAACTTTCGACTTTTTTCCTTTGCTCTATGCTTTTTATAGACGATTATTTTAACTGCCTAACATCAGGTTCTGTCATGAAACCTGTGACAGACTCCTATAAGATTTCAAGGGCAAAACTTGCCTATATTATAGATTCTACAGCAGCTCCAATCTGTATGATTGCCCCAATTTCTTCTTGGGCAGCGGCTGTATCTGGCTATGCTGAAGGGATCTCTGGTATTGAGATGTTTGTAAGGTCTATTCCTTACAATTTCTATTCGCTTTTAACCCTAGTCTTTGTGATTTCAATTATTCTTTTTGACAATGACTTTGGACCTATGAAGGAATACGAGAAAAGGGCCATGGAAACGGGCGAACTTGGAGCAGTTAAGACTAGTAAAATTACAGCAGAAGACGGAAATCCAGAGGGCAAGGTCATCGACCTTATCTTTCCAATTTTGGTTTTGATAGCAGTTTCTATCTTAAGTCTAGTTTATGTGGGAGGATTTTTTGATCCAGCAAGTGAGTATTATAGGGATTTTGTAAATGCCTTTGCTAATACAGATTCATCTGTGGCCCTTGCTATGGGTTCTCTTTGCGCCCTAATTATTTCTATAATATATTTCATAGCTAGAGGAGTAATTAGCTTTGAAAAGTCAATGGATAGTCTGTCTGAAGGCTTTTCTTCCATGGTTGGTGCGATTTTAATTTTAACTATGGCTACAAGTCTTAAAAATATTTCAAATGACTTACTAGGTTCACAGAAATTTGTTGGTAACTTGATGGCAGGAGCCGTAGGAAACTTAAATTCATTTTTACCTGCGGTCATCTTTGTAGTTGCAATCTTCCTTGCCTTTGCCACAGGCACTAGCTGGGGAACTTTTGGTATTTTAATTCCAATTATAACAGCCATGTTTGAAATAGGTGAGCCTTTGTTTTTTATAGGAATCTCTGCCTGCCTTTCTGGGGCGGTTTGTGGTGACCACATCTCACCAATTTCAGATACAACTATTATGTCATCAGCAGGAGCTGGCTGTATTCACGTTGATCACGTCAAAACCCAACTTGCTTACGGCCTAACCGTAGCTGCTATTGCGACTATTTCCTACTTGATTGCAGGCTTTACCCATTCGGCTCTTCTTTCTTTTGCCTTTGGTGTAGCTGCTATTATGGTTTTCATGATTACTTTAAAATATATTAATAAAGAAAAATCCCTCGCATAGTGCGGAGGGATTTTTTGACAAGAAGTATTTTGTGCTATACAGTGGTTTTAAGATGATATGAAAATTTTGGAGATGAGATGGAATACATATATAAATTTGATACGGTAGATGGTTTTGAAAAAACTACTATGGCAAAGTTTTATGATGCCATAGAAGATGATGACTTTTATCTTATGTATCTGGGTAAGGCAGATTTCTTAGACTTTGCGCATAAATACAAGCTAGATAATGCCATAATAGATGTCCTTCTTACAGAGGGTAGTAAGAAGAGTTTTGTGGCAGTAGAGGATACCTATACCTTTGTGATTGTGGAACTTTTAGATATTAGGGGCAACCTTGATACTTCAGATTTAATCGGTTTTTATATTGAAAATAATAGGCTAATTATAGTTGATTTGTACGATAAGGACGACTCTACCACTCGTGCCTTTAAAAAGATGGTAGAAAAGAGATTTTCATCCAGATCTCCAGGTCGTGCCCTAAAACATTTCATTACATCCTTGATTGATAAGCATACCAAAATTTTTGACCAGATAAAAAATTCTACAGCTAAGATTGAAGATGCTATAGCAAATAATAAAGCTAGCGATGGCAAGCTTAAAAAAATCTCTGATAACAGGCACAAGGCGTTAAATCTTTATACCTCTTATGAGAGACTTCTTGATACCATCGAGGTCCTTGTTGATAATGAAAATGAAATTTTCGATGAAGATGACATCAAGCATCTAAAGAGTCTGGCCTATAGGGTTGAGAGATATTCAGCAAATATTTCCTATCTAAGCGATTATATAACCAATGTCAAAGAATCCTACGATTCAAAAATGGACCTATCCATGAACTCAACCATGAAGGTCCTAACAGTAGTAACTACAATTTTCACTCCGATAACAGTCTTAACTGGTTGGTATGATATAGTCAAAGTATATTATATTTTAAGGAGAAAATATGGACTCTGTTCCCTACCACAGTTTACTTTTAGTTTTGATCGTAATAATTTTAATTTTAATAAATGGATTTTTCACAGTCCTTCACACTGGAGTTATAAGCCTATCTCAAGATAAGCTCCGTGATTTGGAAGAAGAAGGCAGTAAGGATGCCGAAGTCTTGCTAAAAATAATAGCAAATCAAGATAGGCTCAACCAATCTTTTTCCATGATAAATTCTATCTTATCCTTGTTTACAGTCGCTTTTATAGCAGATATGATGAGAGATTCTGACTTTATCTTAGACAATATGACTTTGAAGACAGCCCTCTTGCTAACTATCTTGCTTTACGTAGTAGTGAAGGTAATCTTTGTAGATAAGATTCCTCAAAGGATTGGTGTAAGAAATCCCCTTGCCTTTGCTTTAAATACTACAGGAATTTTAAGGATTAGCCTTGCTATAACCAAGCCCTTTGTCGTGTTTACAGAGCTTGTGACAAATTTCGTCATGAAAATTTTTGGCATAGAAGCAGGTGTTATCCAAAAAGAAGTAACAAGCGAGCAGATAAAATCAATTGTTCAAATCGGAGAAGACCAAGGCATCATTAGACCCATGGAATCAAAGATGATTCATTCTATCATGAACTTTGACGATATTATCGTAGAAGAAATCATGACTGCAAGGACTGATGTTTTTATGATCGATATTAACGACAAGGATAAGGAATACATGGAGGAGTTTGTAAAAATCCGTCACAATAGAATTCCGGTTTTTAAGGATAACGTCGACAATATCCTAGGTGTTTTATACACCAAAGACTACTTGCTTGAAGCAAGTAAGGTTGGCCTTTATAATGTAGATATTGAAAAACTAATAAGACCTGCCCACTTTGCACCGGATAAAATAGAAGCTGACAAGCTCTTTTCTGATATGCAAAAGAGCCATATCCATATGTCTATCCTAATTGATGAATACGGTGGTTTTGCAGGAGTCATCACCATGGAAGACCTCATAGAAGAGATAGTAGGCGATATGGAAGATAGCTTTGACTATGATATACCAGAGATAAAAATCAACAGCAAAAACGTCTTTGTTGTCAAAGCTTCTATAGGAATTAAGGACTTAAATGAGAAGATTCCAATAGATATAGATGAAGAAAATGAAAATTACGACTCACTCGGTGGCTTTATTATCGATAAGCTCGGCTATATTCCAGAAGCAGGCGATAATGAAACAATAATTCACAACGGCTACGAAATTAAAATCCTCTACATGGAAGATAACAGGATTAAGGCTTGTAGAATAAGAAAGTTAAAGAAAAAGCCAGTCGAAGAAGAAAAAGAAATACCAAAAGAAAAAGAAGACAAATAAAAAAATGCCTAGCTAGATGTGATATGTACCCTCTTTACTGGACATCCCAGTATGGAGGGTATTTTTTATTTGAGTTTTTAATAAATAAATTTATGATATTATTTGTAAGTGACGAAGGATTTTTTTAAAAAATTAACTTTATTTTTCGTCAGCCCCAACTTCTAAAGCAATGAGGTTCATGTCTTCTGTGAAAACAAAGTCGTAGACGATTTTTTCTATATGCTCGAAGCTAGAAATCAAGGTCACATCGATTAGGTTTTGATCGATTGGTGCAGTTTTTATAAGGTCTTTGGCATAGGATACTTTGACTTTTGAATCATCTGTGAGAGTTTTTCCTGCCATATTTAAATCAGACCTGAGTCCCTCATACATTTCTTCTATTTCTTCATCCTTTAGATTTAAGCCCTTAACGTAGCTTTTAAAAGAGTCCTTATCTTCATTTCTTAAAGATTTAATGATATCATGGGCTCTGTCTACAAAGGCTTGGTTGTCGTTTTTGAGTTTTTTATTTTTGCTTACTGTTGATAATAGCTTTATATCAAGCTTTGAGAGCTTGTCTTTATCCTTATCAATTATAGTTACAAGGGAGTCATTATCTCCTTGTGCGACTATGAGAAAGGTTTTATCATTTTTTGTAACTTTGTTTATAGATAGGATTTCTCCAGAGTAGTCGCGGGCTATAAGCTTATCTGCAAGGATTCTTAAATCTCCACCAACCTCGCTTTTTAAAGGCTCGCCTAAGATTTCTGATAGAGATTCAGCATCTTTATTTTCTATATCCTTTAAAACTCTGGCTAGGAAAGTTTTTTCTTCCTCAGAGAGGTCTTTATTTGCGGTATTTATAAGATCGTAAAAATCTTTGCTTTGATTTTCATCATAAATTTCTTCGTCACTTTTTATTACAACTGATTTTTCGTCTTTAATCTCTTTTGGCTTATCTTTTTTGCATCCAACAACGATGAGGGCAAGAGCAAAAACTACTATCAAGGTTTTTCTATTTTTCATATATCCTCCTTGTTTTATTATAACATAATTAAACCTCATTAAAAATTCAATCAAAATAATAGATAAGAAATAAATGGTATTAAAAAGGCTTAGACAAACATTTTTGATAGTGATAATATAATAAAAAACAAATTATTTATAAAATAAATAAGAGAAAAGTTTTCCAAAATGCAACAATTTTTAAAAAATCTACCAAAAAACTTGAAAATAGTCCTTGCATTTTTGATAGAGATGTGATATATTTAATTTACGGAAACGATACCGAAAAATGTTTTCAAAATCTTTCACTGGTTTTGCTAGATTAGAAAACACTTATATAAATGATTCGGTAGAGGGAAAAATTACGGAGGAGAAATTTATGAAAATTAAGAAAACGTTACTAGCAGGAGCTATAGCCCTTGCAGGTGCCCTTGCCTTTACAGGTTGTGGCAATTCAAATGACGGTGATAAAGACGCTGGTAATAAAGAAGCTAGCGGCAAGGCAGGAGTTTATTATCTAAACTTTAAACCAGAAGTTGAAGAAGTTTGGAAAGAAATCGCAACTAAATATGAAGAAGAAACTGGCGTTCCAGTAAAAGTTGTAACAGCTGCATCAGGTACTTATGAATCTACCCTTAAGGCAGAAATTACAAAAGATGATGCACCAACCTTATTCCAAATTAACGGTCCAATTGGTTACCAAAACTGGAAAGACTATACAAAAGATCTTAAGGATACAGAAATTTATTCACATCTAGTTGATAAAGACCTAGCTGTAAAAGACGGCGAAGGCGTATTTGGTATTCCTTATGTAGTTGAAGGCTACGGTCTAATCTATAACGACGCTATTCTTCAAAAATACATCGGTTTAGATGGAGCTAAGATTAAAGCGGTAGACGAAATCAATAACTTTGCTAAACTTAAAGAAGTTGCAGAAGATATGCAAGCTAAGAAAGCTGATCTTGGTATAGAAGGTGCTTTTGCTTCCACATCTCTTAAACCAGGTGAAGACTGGAGATGGCAAACTCACTTAGCTAACCTTCCAATCTTCTACGAATACAGAGACAATGATACAAAAGATATGGCAGAAGTTGAATTTAAATATGACAAAGAATACAAAAATATCTTTGATCTTTATCTACAAAACTCAACTGTAGGTCCAGAAGTTTTAACAGGTAAATCTGTAACTGATTCTATGGCTGAATTTGCTCTTGAACAAGCAGCTTTCGTACAAAACGGTAACTGGGCTTGGAGCCAAATTTCAGAAGTATCTGGCAACAAGGTTAAAGAAGAAAACATCAAATTCCTTCCTATCTACACAGGTATTGATGGAGAAGAAAAACAATCTATTTGTGTTGGTACAGAAAACTTCTTCTCAATTAACTCAAAAGCTAGCGAAGAAAACCAGAAAGCTACAGAAGACTTCCTAAACTGGTTATTCACATCTGACGAAGGAAAAGACTTTGTAACAAACAAACTAGGTTTCATCGCACCATTTGATACTTTTACAGAAGAAGACCAACCACAAGACCCACTTGCTAAAGAAGTAGCAAAATATATGTCAAATGAAGATCTATACAACATAGATTGGAACTTCACATCTTTCCCAAGCCAAGCTTTCAAAGATTTCTTTGGTCAAGCTCTAGGTCAATACGCTTCTGGCTCTATGACATGGGATGAAGTAAAAGATGCCTTTGTAACAAGTTGGAAAGACGAAAAAGCAGCAACAAGTCAAGAATAATACTAATTTTCTAAAGTAATAAATGGTCTGAGTGTATTTACAAAGCTACGGCATGAAGATACATTCAGACCTTTTTTAAAAAAACATAACATAAAAGGAGGTTTTTATGCAGAAGATTTTAAAGAAATATTTCCCAATCTTTGTCCTACCTACCTTTTTGGTATTTTTGATAGTATTTATAATTCCTTTTATCCTAGGTGTTGGCTTATCCTTCACCCAGTTTACAACTATCTTTAATGCTAAATTTGTAGGCTTACAAAATTATATTACAGCCTTCTCACCTGGACAGAGGTTTGGCAAGGCCTTTGTTTTCACAATAATATTTACCATAGTGTGTGTAATTACAATAAATATCCTAGCCTTTGCTCTTGCCCTTATCCTAACCCGTAAGATAAAGGGATCAAATATATTTAGAACTGTATTTTTCATGCCGAACCTTATTGGTGGTATTGTTTTAGGTTATACCTGGCAAGTAATGATTGATGCGGTTTTACTAGGCTACGGCAAGACCCTTCTAGCTGATGCTAAATATGGTTTCTGGGGCCTTGTTATCCTGATGAACTGGCAGATGATAGGATACATGATGGTAATTTATATAGCAGGTCTGCAAAATGTTCCGCAAGAATTAATAGAAGCAGCTGAAATTGACGGAGCAAACAAGTGGCAAATTCTTAAAAACATCACTATTCCAATGGTTATGCCATCTATAACTATTTGTACATTTTTAACCCTGGCTAATTCATTCAAGCTTTACGATCAAAACTTGGCTTTAACAGCAGGTGCTCCTATGTATAAGACAGAGATGCTAGCAATGAATATTGTAGATACGATGTTTTCTAGAAATGGTTTTGAAGGTGTAGGCCAGGCCAAGGCGGTAATATTCTTCCTAATTGTAGCCTTTATTGCTTACATGCAAATTAAACTTACAAGCGAAAAAGAGGTGGAACATTAAATGAAAGAAAAAACAATCAATAGAATTTTATTTATCTTACTACTAGTTTTGCTTGTAGTATTCCTATTTCCTATATTCTTCATAGTTATGAATTCTTTTAAGGGCAAGTTCTTTATATCTGACTCTCCTTTCACTATTCCAACAGGAGAGGCTTTTGCAGGACTTGAAAACTATGTAGTAGGTCTTGCCAGAACAGGATTCTTCCAAGCAGCTGGCTGGTCATTTTTCATCACAATAATATCAGTAGCAGTTGTAGTGCTATTTTCTGCAATGACCGCTTATTATTTAACAAGAGTAAAAACTTGGTGGACAAAGGTTATCTATTATTTGTTTGTATTTTCAATGATAGTGCCTTTCCAAATGGTAATGTTCCCTACAATAAAGGTTGCAGACTACCTTCACCTAAATAACCCAATCGGTATGGTTGTTTTATACCTAGGTTTTGGAGCAGGTCTTTCAGTCTTTATGTTTTCAGGCTTTATCAAATCCATCCCAATAGAGATAGAAGAAGCGTCTATGATCGACGGTTGTTCGCCACTCAAACACTTTTTCTATATTATATTTCCAATTCTAAAGCCAACAGCAATCACAGTTGCGATTTTAAATACTATGTGGATATGGAACGACTACCTCCTTCCATACCTAGTTATAGGAGTATCTACTCCTTACAAAACTATCCCAGTAGTAGTACAGATGCTAGTAGGCTCAAATGGTAACAAGGATATGGGAGCTATGATGGCCATGCTAGTACTATCAATGGTACCAGTAATAGTTTTCTATCTAAGCATGCAAAAATATATAGTAAAATCAGTAGCAGCTGGTGCTGTAAAAGGATAAGATTATGATAAATCCTACCATAAAAGATATTGCATCTATATGTGGGGTAAGCGTAAGTACGGTATCTAGAGCTATTAACGATAGCGAAGGAATAAGCCAGAAAACAAGGGCGAAGATTTTAAAGACTATAGAAAAAACTGGCTATGAACCAGATGCCAACGCAAGAAACTTAAAAATTAGTAAAAATAAAACTATAGCAGTCTTAATAAAGGGTATCACAAACCCCTTCTTTACACCAATGATTAAGGTTATAGAAGAAGAGATAAGTAAAACAGGATATTCCTTTGCCCTAACCAAGGTTGAAGAACATTACTCAGAGGTAGATGTGGCACAAAAAATTGCCAAGTCATTAAAACCTGAGGGAATAATCTTCCTCGGAGGCTACTTTATAAATGATGAGGAAAAGTTAGAAGGACTAGGTATCCCTTATTCGATGACCACTATCTTAAATAAGAATTCAATAAACAAAAATTCCATATGTGTAGGAGTAGACGATTTTAAAGAAAGTGCTAAGATGACCAATTATTTAATCAGTCTCGGTCATAGAAAAATTGCCTTTATAGCAGCAAGACGAGATGATTTAAGTATAGGGCATTTGAGACTTGAGGGCTACAAGAAGGCCCTAGAAGAAAACGGCATAGACTTTGACCCAAGCCTTGTAATCTACCCACCTAAGGGACTTAACCCTTATTCTTTATACCACGGCTATGAATCTGGCAAAAAGATTGTAAAAGACGAGCTTAAATGCACAGCAATTTTTGCCGTCTCTGACTTTGTGGCAATGGGTGCTATAAAAGCTCTAAATGACATGGAAAAAACTGTTCCTGATGATTATTCTGTGGCAGGTTTTGATGGTCTTGAAATGAATGAATTTCTTCTAAATCCAATCACAACAATTGTTCAACCAACAAGTAAGATTGCCTACACATCAGTCAAGGAATTATTTAAAATTATAAAAAACAAAAAACACAAAGAAGTAACTAAGTTTGACGCCGAGCTTTTTATCGGTGAAACTACAGCAAAAATAAGAGAGGTGTGAATATGAAAAAAGCAGGTGTCTTATGGCCCCTTGCTAGCCTTAATGGCAACCATGGCATAGGGGATTTTGGCAAGGCAAGCTATGATTTTATAGATATAAGCAAAAAAGCTGGATTTGACATGTGGCAAATTCTTCCCCTAAATCCTCTAGGATATGGTAATTCACCCTACCAACCTTATTCATCCTATGCAGGAGATGAGATTTATATATCCCTTGATGAGCTTTATAAAGATGGTTTGCTTGATGAAAAAGTAGAGCCGCTTAAGCAAAAATCTAGGATAGATTATAATTTTGTGAGGGATTTTAAGGGAAAATATTTAAAAAAAGCCCATGAGAAATTTAAAGAAAAGGGTCTTGATGAAACTAATTCCTATAAAGAATTTTTGAAATTTGACTTCGTATACGATTATGCAGTCTTTATAAGTTTTAAAAAGGATAATGATTTAATAGCTTGGCCTAGCTGGCCAGAAGAGCAAAAATCTTGGATTAAAGATAGAAAGCTTGATCTAAGCCCTTACAAAGATCAAATTGATTATGAAATATTTATCCAATACATCTTCTACGACCAGTGGATAAAACTTAAGACCTATGCTAATAATAAAGGACTTAAGATTATTGGAGATATCCCATTTTATGTAGGTCTTGACAGCCTTGATGTATGGCAAAACCAAGAGTATTTTGAAATATCAGAAGACGGAAGGCCGATTTTAATAGCAGGAGTTCCACCAGATAATTTTTCTAAAACCGGTCAAAGATGGGGTAATCCTATCTATAGGTGGGAGGAAATAGAAAAAGACGATTTTAAATTTTGGATAGATAGACTAAGCTACAATGCAAAATTATACGATATCGTAAGGTTAGACCATTTTAGAGCCTTTGATACCTATTGGCAAATAGATGCGAAAAATGATACAGCTGAAGTAGGCGAGTGGATAATTGCACCAGGCTATAAACTTTTTGATAAAATAGAAAAAGAATTAAAGGATGTCGAATTTATTGCCGAAGATTTAGGTGAGATTAGGCCAGAAGTCTATGAGTTGAGAGATCATTACAAGCTAAAGGGAATGGTAATTATCCAAGATAACTTTAGACCTTGGGATGGAGGAATTTTTGAAACCAACGCAAACTCAGTGCTATACCCAGGTACTCATGATAATAAAACAATAATGGAATGGTACGATGACCTAGAAGAAGAAAATCAAGATGCTATAAAAGAGTATTTTAAAGATCTTGATATAGATAATGGTTGCGTAGTTGATGACTTCTTTGATTTTGTAACAAGCCTAAAAAGTGACTATGTAATAGTATCATTGGGAGATATACTAGGACTAGACGGAATTGCAAGGATAAACGAGCCTGCAACCTTAGATGAGAAAAACTGGTCATACAAATTAACAGACTTAGAAGACTATAACGAAAAAATAGACTTCGTAAGAAAGACCATAGATAAGAACAAGGCTCATAATAAAGAGTAGGGAGGAAATATGGCGAATTTAAGTCTAAAGAACATAAATAAAGTTTATGATAATGGTTTCCATGCTGTAAAAGATTTTAATATGGAAATTGATGATAAGGAATTTATAATCTTCGTAGGACCATCTGGTTGTGGTAAGTCTACAACTTTGAGGATGATAGCAGGTCTTGAGGATATATCAAGCGGAACTCTTGAAATAGATGGCAAAAAAGTCAACGATGAATTGCCAAAGGACAGGGATATAGCCATGGTTTTCCAAAACTACGCTCTTTACCCTCACATGACAATTTACGACAATATGGCCTTTTCTTTGAAGATAAATAAGGTCGATAAGGATGAAATTGACAGAAAAGTAAGAGAAGCTGCAGAGATTTTGGGAATAACCAGCCTTCTTGATAGAAAACCAAAACAATTATCCGGAGGTCAAAGACAAAGGGTAGCCATGGGTAGGGCAATAGTCAGAAATCCAAAGGTATTTTTGATGGACGAACCACTTTCAAACCTAGATGCTAAACTAAGAGTTCAGATGAGAATAGAAATCGCAAGGCTTCACAAAAAACTTGGCACAACTATGATCTATGTAACCCACGACCAAACTGAGGCTATGACCTTAGGAACAAGAATTGTTGTCATGAAAGATGGCGAAATCCAGCAAATTGATAGCCCACAAAGACTCTATGATCATCCAAACAACCTCTTTGTAGCAGGCTTTATTGGTTCTCCTCAGATAAATTTAATAGATGCAGATGTGCTTGAAGAAAATGGAAAAATTTACCTAACAAATCCTTACTTTAAATTTGAAATGCCTGAGGAAAGGGCAAGAGTCCTCAAAGAGAAGGGCTATGTAGGCAAAAAAGTAATCTTTGGTATAAGACCAGAATCGATTCACGACGTAGAAGAAGCCCCTGCAAATTGCATAAAAAGTGAAGTTGTAAAGGGAGTTGTGAAGGTATATGAATTGATGGGAGCAGAAGTCCACCTCTACTTTGACCTAGGAGAAACTCAGATGATAGCAAGAGTATCACCAAGAACTAAGGCCAAAGAAGGCGAGGAAGTAGATTTTGTCTTTGCTCTAGATAAATCTTACTTATTTGACCCAGAAACAGAATTACTAATAGAATAAAAAAATCCCGCGGCCGTGCGGGATTTTTGATATTTAATGATAAATAATTATTGATTTGAGCTTTACTTTTTAGATGTAAATTTATTTTTTAAAAATAAAATATTGTCTAAATTTTTAATTATGGCTTGTTCTTAATTGATTTTTAAATAGAAAAAGCTTTTGTAAATATTTTAAAATCTAAGCTAATTATTTTTTGCCCAAATATCTGCAGGATAAATGCCTTCATCAAACATTTCTCCAAAAGCTTCTTGGGCTGGCTTTAGGTCTTCCTTGTAGGTTATGCCAATCCATTTTTCGTTAGTTGGAATTATTGTAATATCAGCCTTATCTTCCTTTATCCATTCGCCAATCATTTCCGGAAGGACGTATTCACAAGTGTCTAGACTTTCTTTATTTTTTTCAAGATAAGAAATAAAATATTTCTCAGCAAGGTCAATAAAACTAGGAAAAGATGCCCAGAGGTTCATAGATACAAGGCTTTCTAGGTTTAATAAATCAGGACCTAGGCCTTCCTTTGATGAAAAACTAGAGTCTTCCTTGTTGTATTTTATCTCGTGGGTTTCTATGATATTAACAAGCTTATTTTCATCATTCCCTACAGAAACGCCCCTGGTAACTGTGCCGTTATCTGATAGGGTATTTTTTAATTTGTAGCCTGCCATAGCCACTTGGATCTTGTTATCTTTTTTCTCTGGACTAGTTAGTAAAAATTCACGAAGGTCCTTAAAAACTCCCTTACCATAGTAGTCATCAGCATTTATAACCAAAAACGGCTCTCTTACAAGGTCCCTGGTTGCAAGAACAGCATGGACTGTCCCCCAAGGTTTGCTCCTTCCTTCAGGAGCTTTAAAACCACCAGGCAGGGTCATGTCTTGGTAGGCGTATTCTACTTTTATAAATTTTTCGATCCTAGATCCGATTACTTCTTTAAAATCTTTTTCTATATCTTTTCTAATTATAAAAACAACTTTGTTAAAACCAGCTTCAATTGCATCAAATATTGAATAGTCAATGATGGTATAAGCGTTTTTATCCATTTTTGCAAGCTGTTTGATGCCCGCCTTATATCTAGAGCCGATACCTGCCGCGAGCACTACAAGGGTAGTATCCATTTTATTTCCTTTCTTCATAGCCGTTTGGATTTTGGGACTGCCATCTCCAGGAATCTTCGCACATTTCCTTGATGCCATTTTCTGCCTTCCAGCCTAAAAGTTCATAAGCCTTAGTCGCATCTGCGTAGCATTTGGCTATGTCGCCTTCTCTTCTGCCCACAATTTTGTATGGAACTTTTCTATGAGATGCCTCTTCAAAGGCCTTTACTACTTCAAGAACTGAGTAACCCTTGCCTGTAGCAAGGTTAATTATAGAAAGATCGTCAAGTTTATCGAGCTTGTCTATGGCGAGTACATGGCCCTTGGCAAGATCTACTACGTGGATATAATCTCTTACACCTGTGCCATCTACTGTATCGTAATCATCTCCAAAAACTCTTAGATAGTCAAGCTTGCCAACAGCAACTTGGGCTATATATGGCAAGAGGTTGTTTGGAATTCCCTGTGGGTCTTCTCCAATTTTTCCTGACTTGTGGGCTCCGATTGGGTTAAAATACCTAAGAAGAACGATTTTCCACTCTGGGTCTGATTTTTGAAGGTCAATCATAATTTGCTCCATCATAGACTTTGACCAGCCATAAGGATTTGTGCACTCGCCCTTTGGGAAATCTTCTGTAATAGGAACGCTCGCTGGATTTCCATAAACAGTCGCAGATGAAGAAAATATTAGATTTTTACATCCCACTTCATTCATAGCCTCGAGGGTTGTAAGAGTGCCTGTGATGTTGTTGTGGTAATATTCGAGTGGTTTACTTACTGATTCTCCAACAGATTTTAAGGCTGCGCAATGGATGAGGACGTCAATTTTTTCCTTTATTAAAACTTCTTTGAGTTTTTCCTTATCAAGGATGTCTGCCTCATAAAAAGTTATATTTTTGTCAGTAATCTCCTCTACTCTGTCAACTGCAATCTTTGACGAATTTGAAAGGTTGTCGTAGATTATGACGTTATAGTTTTTATTGATTAATTCTACAGCGGTGTGGCTGCCAATATAGCCTGCCCCACCAGTTATCATTATATTTTTCATATTCACTCCTATCTATAAGGATAATCTTACTTACTTAAGTATATCAAATAGTGGGGTTCTTATTCAAGTTTTAAAGCTTTAAAAAACTTTAAGAATTACCAAAGAAATTTTATATATTTAATTTTTATTTGCAATACTTTAAAGATTGAGTAAAATAATTACATAATATAAGACGATGACGGGACTAGTAGGTCGAATTTTACTTACAGAGAGAGGCGCTAGCTGAGATGCCTTAGGAAAGATACGATTGAATACCGACCCTGAGTTTCTTGTGACAAAGCAAGACGTATGACTACGATACAGCCTTAATGAGTAAAAAATTAGGTGGAACCACGGAATCTAACCGTCCTATTATCCAGATTGGATAGTGGGGCGGTTTTTTTATTCGGGAAAAATGAAGGAGAAAATATGATTAAGATTAAATTACCAGATGAATCAGTAAAAGAATACGAAGAAGGTGTTCTAGTTTCTGATGTAACAAAAGATATTTCAATGGGACTTTACAGGGCAGCTGTAGGTGCTGTTGTAAACGGAAAAATCATGGGTTATGCTGAGCCTATAAACGAAGACAGTGATTTTAAAGTTGTAAAATTTGAAGATGAAGAAGGCAAACAAATTTTCTGGCATACATCAAGCCACGTTATGGCTGCTGCTATTAAAGAGCTTTGGCCAGAAACAAAATTTGCTATAGGACCTGCCATAGCAGATGGTTTCTACTATGATATGGATCTTGAACATAGATTTACTCCAGAAGATCTAGAGAAAATCGAAAATAAAATGAAAGAGATCGCTAAAAGAGATCTTAAACTAGAAAGAGTTGAAATTTCAAGAGAAGAAGCTCTAAAAATGTTTAAGGAAGAAGACCAAGACTACAAGGTAGAATTAATCGAAGACCTTCCAGAAGATGAATTAATCACTCTTTATAAAATGGGAGATGCTTTCACAGACCTTTGCAGAGGTCCACACCTTGAATCTACAAAGGCTATTAAGGCTATAAAACTTAAAGCCATAGCAGGTGCTTATTGGAGAGGAGATTCTGATAAGGCTATGCTTCAAAGAATCTACGGTATTTCTTTCCCTAAAGCAAAAGACCTTGAAGAATATGAAGAATTACAAAAAGAAATTGCTAGACGTGACCACAGAAAAATAGGCAAGGAAATGGACCTATTTGCCTTCCACGAAGAAGGACCAGGTTTCCCATTCTTCCATCCAAATGGCATGATTCTAATGAACGAGCTTCTTGATTGGTGGAGAGGTGTCCTAGATAATAAAGGCTACGGAGAAATCAAAACTCCACTTATCCTAAACGAAGACCTATGGCACAAATCAGGCCATTGGGACCACTACAAGGAAAATATGTACTTCACAAAGATAGATGACGAAGGTTATGCTATTAAGCCAATGAACTGCCCAGGATCAGTTTTAACTTATGCATCTCGTCAACATTCCTACAGAGACCTACCAATCAGACTTGCAGAATTCGGTCAAGTTCACAGACACGAATTATCTGGCACTCTTCACGGCCTATTTAGAGTAAGAACATTTACTCAAGATGATGCCCACGTTTACTGCCTACCAAGCCAAATCAAGGAAGAAGTTTATAGAATGATTGACCTTGCAGACCTACTTTATTCTACATTTGGTTTTGAATACACTATGGAATTATCCACAAGACCAGATGATTATATGGGAGATATCAAAGATTGGGACTTCGCAGAAGAACAATTAAAATTAGCCCTAGAAGAACGTGGTTTGGATTATCAAATAAACCCAGGTGATGGTGCCTTCTACGGTCCAAAGATAGACTTCCACTTACTAGATGCAGCTAAGAGAGAATGGCAATGTGGTACAATCCAACTTGACTTCCAACTTCCAGCGAACTTCAACCTTGAATATGTAGATGAAAATGGAGAAAAACAAAGACCAGTTATGCTTCACAGAGCCTTACTTGGTTCAATTGAGAGATTTATTGGTGTCCTAACAGAACACTTCGCAGGCAGATTCCCACTTTGGATTAACCCTAGACAAGTAGAAGTAATTCCAGTGGCTGATAGATTTGCTGACAAGGCCCATGAAATTGCTAAGGAAATTGAAAAAGCAGGCTTCAGGGTAGGAGTAGATGAAAGAAGCGAAGGTGTAGGATATAAGATTAGATCTGCTCAAATGATGAGAACAAACTACATGCTAGTAGTAGGAGATCAAGAAATTGAATCAGGTCTACTAACAATTAGAAATAGAGACGGTGAAGAAACAAAAGACGTTAAGCTCGCTGACTTTATAGAAAAAATCTCTGAAGAAAGAGATTCTAAATCAAGAGAGTCAATCTATTAAGCCATGACTTTTAATGCGATAATTCTAGGCACTGACCACAACTCCTATTCGGTTGCTAGAAGCTTTTATGAGGCTTTTGGCAAAAAAACGATAGTGGCTGGGTCAGCTGTCCTAGTACCCTTCTATAAGTCTAAAATTGCAGAGATATATACAGAGAAAAATTTCTCATCTGATGATGAAGTTTTTGTAAAAACATTAAATGCCCTAGTAGAAAAAAGACCAGAAGATGATTTTATTTTTTTTGCACCAACAGAGCACTATGTAGATCTCTTGGTAAGAAATGCCAAAGATTTTGATTTTTCATACCATATTCCTTATCCAGAGCCAGAATGGGCAGAAAAACTTCTCAAAAAATCTGAGTTCTATAAGATTTTGGAAGATATAGGTGTGCCTTATCCAAAGACTTTTATAGCTGATAGGGAAAATTATAAAAATTTAGACTTAGATGGAGAAATCTTCCTTAAGGCTGATGAATATGATGATTTCATAGCTAGTGATATAAAAATCAAGCAAAAAGGCTACCATGTCAAAGATAAGGCAGAAGCTATAGAGATTTTGGAAAATATTTACGATAGCAACTACCAAGGCCATGTGATTGCCCAAGACTTTATCTACGGTGGCCAGGGCACAGAATATTCTCTAAATGGCTATAGGTCAAAGGATGGCAAGGTATCAATGGTCCTTGCGAGAAATCTCTTGTCAGATATGAGGCCAATGTGGGTGGGTAACCACCTAGTTCAAGTAGACCACGAAGATAGGGAAATGTATGAAATAGCAGAAAAAATTGTTAATCATCTTTCCTATGAGGGACTTTTTAACTTAGACTTTAAAAAAGATTCCAAAAGTGGTAGAGTTTATACGTTAGAGATGAATATCAGACAGGGCAGGACCTTTTATTATTCCACCTTGGCTGGAGTTAACTTAATTAAAATTGCTACAGAAGATATGATTTTAGGTAAATCTGTAACAGAGAGAACAAAAAAGCCTTTCATGCTCACAGCTATAAATAAAAATGTAGCGAGAGATCACGTTGATCCAAGTCTTTTGGATGAATTTGATGATGAGAAAAGAAATGAAAATTCAGCCATCCATATAATTAACAAAGAGGATGACGGAATTATGAGAACTATGAGGGTTAAAGATGCCCTAAGACGTCAAGAAAAAGAACTATACGATTAATAACAGAGATAGTTGCCGCAAGGCTTCTATCTCTTTATATTGTCGAGAGAAAGGAGCTTAGATGACAGAAACTATTGAAAAGAAAAACAGAATGGGGACAGAGCCTATTCCATCCCTCTTATTTAAAATGAGCCTGCCAATTATTATTTCGTTTTTGGTCCAGTCAGTTTATAATCTGGTTGACTCAATATTTGTAGCAAGACTTTCAGAAAAGGCTCTTACAGCTGTCTCCCTATGTTTTCCTGTGCAAAATATCATGATTTCCTTTGCTGTAGGTATCGGTGTAGGTACGGCAGCGCTTTTATCAAGGTATCTCGGTATGGAAGATAAGAAGAGAGTATCATCGATAGCAACACACGGCTTGATATTAGCTGCTATTTCCATTTTGGCTTTTGTTTTATTTGGTATATTTTTTACAGATTTTTATGCAAGAAGCCAGTCAACAGATCCTGAAATTATCCAGTATACAAAAGATTACCTATTTGTGGTTCTCTTATTTTGTGGAGGTGTATTTTTTCAAATATTTTTTGAAAAAACCCTCCAATCAACAGGCAACACTGTCTACACTATGGTTACTCAATCTGTAGGGGCTATTGTAAATATCATCCTTGATCCAATTTTAATTTTTGGACTTTTTTCCTTCCCAGCTATGGGAGTAAGGGGTGCTGCTATAGCCACAGTTATAGGTCAGGCTTTAGGATCTCTTACAGGAATCATCTTTCACGTAAAGAAAAATAAGGAAGTAAACTTTGTATTTAAGGGCTTTAAACTTCATCTAGAAAATCTTAGCCTAATATTTTCTATAGGTCTTCCTTCAATAATTATGTCAGGCATCGGATCTTTTGTTTTGTTTTTCATGAATGCCATCCTTTATACCTTCGGTTCATCAGCCGTAGCAGCCTATGGTATCATGTACAAGCTTCAGTCCTTTGCTTTTATGCCAATGTTTGGTATTTCAAATGCTCTTCTTGCGATAGTATCATTTAACTACGGGGCAAAGAAAAAAGAGAGGATAAAAGAAGCTATAAGCCTTGCTATGAAGGCATCTTTTGCAATTGTAGGTCTTGCCACTCTTTTGATGTGGATTTTCACCACCCAAATCTTTGACCTCTTTTCAGCAACTGATGCTATGAGGGCTATAGGTGTGCCAATGATTAGGATAGTTTCCCTATCTCTTATAGTATCTATTCCGTCAGTAGTAGGGGTAGGAGGCATTTTCCAAGCCCTAGGCAATTGGAAATTTCCAATCTTCCAATCATTTTTAAGACAGGTAATAATTCTTTTGCCAATTTTTTATCTTTTCACAAGAACTGGCAACCTAAACTTCGCTTGGTGGGCCTTTGTAGTTTCAGAATTCATAAATGGTGTGATTTGTGTAATCTACATTAGAAAAGATATAAGAGAAAAAATTGATATTTTGCCTGAAAATTAAAGTATAAATAAAACACTATAAAAATAGTTTATAATATGACTTTAAACTAATATTTAGAAGGAAAAGTAAATGAAAAAAGGAGCTTGGGTTTTGTTTTTTAAAAATCCAAGCTCCTTTTAATAATGCAAGTAAAAAGAACCGAGATTTTCCCGGTTCTTTATTTTATCTAAGCTTATTTTGTAGCTGCGTTGTAGATTTCTTGTAGGTAACCAACTGTGCTTGTAAGTGTAGCACCTGAGATAGCATCTACTGGTTTGCCAGCTTCACTGCTGTCAATTAATTCTTTAATCTCTTCTGGAGTCTTTCCTACTACATATTCTTCAATCGCTCTGAAGCTTTCTTTTAGAGTTTTTGTAGATTTAGCAATGTCTGCCATTTTTGCTGAGTAATCGTCGTTGTTTTCAATTTTTGAAGCAAGAACTTTTTCAGAATCAGCGTAGTTTTCGCCAAATTTCTTGTCAGAGTTTGGAACTCCTTTGCCGTCCATGTATTGGTATTCATCGATGTTTGCAGCGATAATCTTACCGTCTTCTACTACTACGAAAGTATCAGTTACAGCATTTTCATTACCTGCTGTACCAAATAGTTGTTGAACTTTGATATTATCAGTGTTTTCTGCTTCAAAGATTGTTGCATTATCACGGCTTTCAGCTGTCTCTATAATAGTTTGTAGGTAGCCTTTTGTATCAACAAGTGTAGCGCCTGTAACTGCATCGATAGCTTTGCCATCTTCTGCATCAGCAACTACTTCTTTAAGCTCGTCTATAGTTTTACCCATAGCAAATTTTTCTATAGCTACGTAGTTATCCCAGATAGAAACTGTTGACTCAGCTTTCTCCTTCATCATAGCAGAATATTGTTCATCATTCATGATCTTTGAACCAAGGATTTTACCTTCTGCATTTCCTGCCTTAAATTCTGTGTCTTTGTCTTGGTTTGGAAGGGCAACGAAATCTGAATCTTCGTCAAAGTATTGAAATTCATCTATTGTTGCATCTACAATCTTATCACCATCTGTAATAACAGCGATTCTTGCGAAAGCACCTTCTCCGTGTGGAGCTTTTAGGCTTCTTCTAAGAACTAATTTGCCTTCTGTAGCTTTTGCGAAGTCTTCATCAGACATTTCTTCTTTTGCGCCTTCTACTGCGTCTTCTATCTTTTCTTTAGCATCTTCAGCAGCATCTTCTGCCTTATCTTTGGCATCTTCTGCGGCATCTTTTGCATCTTCTTTAGCGTTTTCTGCGGCATCTTTTGCATCTTCTTTAGCGTTTTCTGCAGCGTCTTTTGCTTCTTCAGCAGCGTTTTCTGCTTTATCTTTAGCATCTGTAGCAGCTTCTTCTACTTTTGTTGTAGCTTCATCTGCTTTTTTCTCTGCTTCATTACCACATGCTGTAAAGCCTAATGCTAGAGCTAGAGTTAATGCTGTAAATTTAAATTTGTTATTCATGTAACACTCCTTATACTAAAATATTCTGTTTAAATGTGCAAACATTTACCTTATGAATTATACTTATTATTCAAGAAAATTCAATTATTTAATATTTATATACAGAATAATGATCAAATATAAATAAAAACTAGGTAAATAGGGTATATTTATAGAAAATATTAGCAATAAAAAATGATGAGTTAAAATATTGGTTTAAGATTTAGGAGAACTGTGATGGAAGTAGTTTTTACAAATAAAATAGATGAAATAGACCTTGATAAATTAATGGATATTTATGAAGAATCTAACTGGGAAAATTTATTCATGGAGCAAGGGTTTTTGGAAAAAAAATATGACAAAAATTATTTGTATCAGCAGGTAAGAAAAGCTTATAAGGATTACATAAGAGAAGATTTTTTAGAAAATGAAAAAAACCGTCTGGCTATTTTAAAAGATAGGGACACTTACCTTTCAGCCCTAAGAGTCTATGACAAGGGAGATTTCTATCTTATAGAAGCCCTAGAAACAAATCCCAAATTCAGAAGGTCTGGTTTTGGAGAAAAACTAGTAAGAGAAGTAATTTACTACCTAAAAAAGGGAAAAGAAATAAGATCAGAAGTAGGAAAGACAAATAAAAAAAGTTTGGACCTTCATAGAAAAATTGGTTTTAAGGTTAAAAGTAATAATAAAAAAGATATTATTTTGTATTATAATCTATGAAGAAGCTATTAGCTAAGTACAAAATCGTTATTTTATGATAAAATATAGGTATACAAATCTTGAAATTATATTATAAGGAGGGGTTATGTTTGGTGTAATTGAAGCTGGTGGTACTAAAATGATTTGTGCTGTTGGCGATAAAAATCTCAAAGTTACTGATGAAACTAGGATTGATACTAGAAGGCCAGAAGAGACTTTTGCTGATATTAAAGATTTTTTCAAAAAGTATAAAGATGAGCTTGTATCAATCGCTGTTGGTTCTTTTGGCCCTATTGATATTGATCCTGATTCCAAAGATTATGGCAAGATATTAAATACTCCAAAAGAGGGTTGGAAGGATTTTAATATCGTAAAGAATTTAGAAGAAGATTTCCCTGTGCCAATTTTTGTGACTACTGATGTTAATGCATCTGCTTACGGAGAGTATAAAGTAGGTCGTGGAGAGGGCAAAACAAGCCTTGCTTATTACACAGTAGGAACAGGTATCGGTGGCGGTCTTGTTCAAAATGATAATTTCCTTGGAGGGTGTGGCCACCCTGAGATGGGTCATATGATTATTAACAAAGATCCTAGGGATACTTATGAGGGCGGATGTGCTTGTCATGGAGCTTGTCTAGAAGGTTTAGCATCAGGACCTAATATTGAGAAAAGATTTAACAATCGTGCAGAAAACTTAGATCCAAATGATGAATTTTGGGATATAGAAGCAAATTATTTAGCTCAAGCAGCTTTAAATACAAGTTTGATGTTTAGCCCAGATGTCATTGTATTTGGTGGTGGAGTTATGCAGGTTGACGGTCTTATTGAAAAGGTAAGAGCGAAGTTTAAAGATTTAATGAATGGCTATGTAGAGATTCCTGATTTGGAAAATTATATAGTTAGGCCAAAATACGATGGCAAGTCAGCCACTTTAGGACTTTTGATTTTAGCCCAAGAAATTTTATAAAAAATAAGGCCCCAGTCTCGGGGCCTTTTGTAATGGGCAAGATCATTTAAAAAGAATTTAATAAAGCATCTTATTTTATTGACCAAAAGGGAGGAAGGTCTTGCTCATTATCCAAATTTTAGTAAACTTTTTTTCTATCGAAGATTAGGCCAAGCAGATAGCCAGCTCCCAGACAGGCTAGGAATACTAAAATTATATTTTCTTTTAAAACCAAGCTAGAATAGCCACCTACGGCTGCTCCTAACTGGGTAAAAAGCATTTTATATGACTTAAAATCGTTTTCTTTATAGTTAAACACGGTTAATCCTTTCTGTTTTTATGAGTAGTATCTGCGTCATCTGATTACCTATTTATCTAGATAACTTATTGATACTTATATTTTACCATATTTTTATTGCTTTATCAAGATAATATAGTAAGAATTTTAAAAAAAATAAATCCCAAAAAGAAAATTTTTTCCTTCTGGGATTTATATTTAATACTTATTTAATTTTAAAAAACTTTTTATGATGATATAGATACACTTGTTGCGACGCCGTTTTCTACAAAGATTATTAGGGCAAGACCTGTATCTTTGCATTCATTTAGGTACTTAAGGAAGTCTTCTTTATTAAATTCTTTAGCTGGGGCTGTGCCTCCTACAGCTTCAAGTACTGTATTTTCATCAATAACGAACTTATGGTCTTTTTCATTTTTGATTTCTTCTACATTTTCATATTCTCCAGGATTTTCATAATAATCTAAAGATCCTGATACGACAAACTTATCATCTTCAAAACTATAATCATAGACAGTAGATGTGATATAATCATCTGCTTCGCCTTTAAGCTTTGCAATCATAGTTGTGACGTATTTACCATCTTTTTCGTGAAGATTTTTGTCTTCTTCTTGAGAATTTTCTTCTTTAGCCTTAGCTTTTTCGACCACTTCTGGCTCATCCTTTGCTTCTTCTTTACTTTCTTCTTCAGTATCCTTGAGTTTTGACTTGTCTATATTATCTTCTGCTGGCTTATTTTCGGTATTCATATCTTCATCATGTGCTTCTGCTACTTGATTTTCTCCAACTTCCTTATCAACCTTTGCCATGTCGTTAGATTCGCAGCCAATAAGGCTTACGGCTATAAGTGATAGTATGATTGGTTTAAATAATTTGTTTTTCATAATACACCTCTCATTCGTATTATACCCTAAAGGAAGGATATAAAACTTAAAAAATTATTAAGGATAAATAAAAGAGTGAAAGTGTAAACTTTTGGTAAAAAAGTCAAGGATAAATACCTATTTTAAATATTCTTGTAAAACTATTATTTTTTTGGTTTTAAATGTGCTAAATTGGATATATATTATAGTAGGGAAAATGTTTTGAGCACTATATAGTTTTTAAAAAAAGGCTAAATTGTGTTTAACTTCTTAAGTTTTGCATAAATTTGTACAATTAACTTTTAGTTATTTTTGGAGAAAGGAGAGTTATGGCAAACAAATTTATAAGATATTTGTAATAAAAAATATACTTGACAAAACGTTTTCTTAAGGCTACAATACTAGTATAAGGATAATAATGTAAGGAGGATTATATGCTTTTTAAAACAACAGAACAACACGAAGAGCTTAGAAAAAAAGTCAGAGCTTTCGCAGAAGAAAAGGTAAAACCTATCGCCTTCGACCTCGACCAAAATAACCAATATCCTGACGATATAGTTAAGGAAATGGGTGAACTTGGATTTTTGGGTATCCCATATCCAAAGGAATATGGTGGCCAAGGTCTTGATGTAATTTCTTACGCAATTACAGTAGAAGAATTATCTAGAGTAGACGGTGGTGTAGGTGTTATTTGCTCAGCACACACATCTTTAGGTAGCTGGCCAATCTTTGGTTTTGGTACAGAAGAACAAAAACAAAAATACTTAGTTCCACTCGCAAAAGGTGAAAAAATAGGTGCTTTTGGTCTTACAGAAGAAAATGCTGGTTCAGATGCCGGTGGTACAGAAACTACAGCAGTTCTTGATGGAGATCACTATATACTAAATGGTAAGAAAATCTTCATAACAAATGCACCAAAAGCCGACATATATGTAGTATTTGCAGTTACTACACCAGGCATTGGTACACATGGTATTTCTGCTTTCATAGTAGAAAAAGAATTTGAAGGATTTACCTTCTCTGATCACTATGACAAACTAGGTATTAGATCATCTTCTACAGCTGAATTACATTTTGACAATGTAAAAGTTCCAAAAGAAAACTTACTTGGTAAAGAAGGTCAAGGATTTAAGATAGCTATGGCTACACTAGACGGTGGTAGAATCGGTATAGCATCACAAGCTCTAGGTATTGGCCAAGGAGCATATGAATCAGCCCTTGCATACGCAAAAGAACGTGAACAATTTGGTATGCCAATAGCTCACTTACAAAGAAATACATTCAAACTTGCTGATATGGCAACATACTTACGTGGTGCAAGACTTATGATCTATAGCGCTGCAGAACTTAAAGAAAATCATGAAAGATATTCTGCAGAAGCAGCTATGGCTAAACAAGTTGCATCAGATTTAGCAATGAAGATAACAACTGAAGCAGTTCAACTATACGGTGGTTCTGGATTCATTAAAGGTGTTGACGTAGAAAGATTCTTCAGAGACGCTAAGATTACACAAATCTACGAAGGTACTAACGAAATCATGAGAGTAGTAGTTGGTGCAAGTACA
>QWCK01001833.1_pt1 | contig 29287 bp, 23 predicted proteins | sample 1972571 | NCBI WGS metagenome assembly QWCK01 (sample SAMN09866710, study PRJNA288562) | Human gut metagenome isolate term2_stool, whole genome shotgun sequencing... | isolation source: gut | host: Homo sapiens | place: USA: California | reverse complement strand
GATTCCCTCGGTAAAATCCATGCTGAGTGCATTGGGTACCTCGCTAATATTGATATTCTTCAGCGTGATGTGCCGCAGGGGTTTGGCCTCGGTGCCTTGTAGGATGATGCCACCATGGCGAGCCTTTCGACAGTCTATGTTTTCAAACCATAGGTTTTCTATGTCGGTGAAATGGTTGTTGTCCATGCCTTCGCCGGCGTACATGCTCGTGATGAAGATGAGATCCTCCACCTCGTCGAACCTCAGGTTACGGGCATAGATATTGCGCACAAACCCTCCACGGTCAGGGTTAGTTTTGATATAAAGTCCGCGTTTGCAATAGCCCGCATAGTCGCAGTCTTCTATAAATACGTTCCTGACACCGCCACTCATTTCCGAACCGATAACCACGGCATGCAAACCCTTGAAATGGCAGTTGCGTATCACGATGTTCTCCGTAGGTTTCCCCAAAGTCCACCCATCGTTGTCGCGTCCTGCTTTAATGGCCACATTATCATCGCCATTGTTGAAGTGCACGTCCTCGATAAGGATATTCCGTGAGGATTCGGGATCGATGCCATCGTTATTCACCAGTTTGGCATCATAGCGTATGCCTCGGCAAATGATGTTTTCTGACTGCAACAAATGGATGCACCAGAAGGGCGAGTTGGTTATGAAAACGTCTTTGATAGTGATACCTTTGCACTTGTAGAGCTGGATAAGCTGTGGTCGCAGGTAGTCGCCTTCTCCAAAAGCACGCTTGTCGATGACAGCGCCTTGATGGTTTAGGTCTCTCGACCGTTGTTGGGCAGGTTTTTGCAATTCTCTCCAAGTGGCAAAGGTGGTGGCGCAGTTGCCGTCGATGGTGCCCTTGCCAATGATGGACACATTGTGCAGGCCGTATCCATAGATGAAGGGCGAATAGTTGCGGATGTATGTACCTTCCCATGACGTTTCGACAGCAGGGAGATAATATTCCGGATTGGCATCAAAGCGCAGCGTAGCACCATCTTGTAGCTCCAGCGTCACGTTGCTTTCCAAATGGAGAGGCCCTTTCACGAGCCATACACCCCGTGGCACAACAAGATGCAGTCCGCCTTTCTTTTTGGCGACCTTCATGGCTTTGACAAAAGCCTTGTGGCAGTCTTTGTTACCTCCGGCTTTGGCACCAAAGTTCAGAATCGATGTTTTCTCTCCCACAGAAGATGCTCCGGTAATGAGTTGCAGGATCGAGTCGCGCGTTGTCTCGTTGTAGCCTGTACCGTAGATGGAGCAGAGACAAAGCGCGAGGAAAGTGGACAGCAGGATGTATCTTTTCATTGTGAGAGCTGTTTTTAAACGGTGCTGTTACAGTCCGCGAGCCTTGAGCAGGGCAGAAGCATCAGGCGACTGCAGTCCGGTGAACTCAGTAAAGCTCTTCATCAGGTCGCGAGTGTTGCCCCGGCTCAGAATGATGTCGCGGAAGGCCTGTCCCACCTCGGGCTTCAGTGCACCCCGCTTGGCAAAACATTGTGCGATGTTGTCGGCCAGCACTTCCGTCCACAGGTAGCTGTAGTAGCCGGCTGCATAGCCCCCTCCCCATACGTGATTGAAATAGGATGTGGAATAGCGGGGCGGAATCTGGCGGTTGAGCAGTCCGATTTCCTTCAGTGTGCGGGTCTCAAACTCGCTCGCCTTGTCGGCCGAAGGAATGTTTTGGGAGGTCAGCGTATGCCAAGCCAGGTCGAGGCAGGTGGCAGCCAAGTTCTCGCCTAATGCGTAGGCCGAGTGGAAGTTGATGGAGTTGAGCATCTTGTTCTTCAGCTCTTCGGGCATGGGGCGTCCAGTTTCGGTGTGTCGGGCAAAGTTGTTGAATACTTCCGGGATTGTGGCGAACGACTCATTGAACTGCGACGGCATTTCCACGAAGTCGCGGGCGACAGCTGTTCCGCTCAGCGAGTTGTATTGGCAGTTGGACAAGAATCCGTGCAGTGCATGACCGAACTCGTGGAACAGTGTGGTTACCTCGTCCCAGGTGATGAGAGTCGGTTGTCCTTCGGGAGCCTTGGCATAGTTGCACACATTATAGATAACGGGCAACTGGTTGCGCTCGTGACTCTGCTTGGCAAAAGTGCTCATCCATGCACCGCCGCGCTTGGTGGGGCGACGGAAGTAGTCGCAATAGAATAGTCCCATGGGCTTGCCACCTTTGTCGATCACCTCGTAGACCTTCATGTCCTTGTGGTAGGTTGGGATGTCGGTGCGCTCGTTGAACGACAGGCCGTAAACGCGATGGGCAGCATAGAACACACCGTTGGTCAGCACACTGTCGATGTTGAAGTAGGGCTTCACGTCGTCTTCCGAGAAGTTGAACTGTTCGTTCTTCATCTTGGCCGAATAGTAGAATCGGTCGTAGGGCTGCAGCTTGAAGTTGCTGCCCATGGTCTTACGGGCATAGGCCTCAATGGCTTGTGTTTCTGCGTCGGCCTTGGGGCTGTAGGCACTGATGAGCTGTTTGAGGAAGGCATAGACGTTGTCCGAGGTTTTGGCCATGGTGCGCTCCAAGGAATACGAGGCAAAGTCCTTATAGCCCATCAGTTCCCCTTTTTCTGCGCGCAGTTTGGCCATTTCCACCACGATTGGGAATGTGTTGAACTTTCCGGAGCCGTCAGCGCGGTGTATGGAAGCTTCGAACACCCTGCGACGCAGGTCTCGGTTTTCGAGATTCGTCAGTATGGCTTGCTGGGTGGTATTCACGATAACAATGCAATAGGGCGCCTTGCCGCCGCGACTCTCGGCATCTTTCCTGCATTGGGCAATGTCCGCATCGCTCAGTCCGGCCAACTCGTCCTTGCTGTTCACCCATACCACAGCGTTGTTGGTGGCATCGGGAAGCCTATTGCCCCAGTCTTGCTGAAGGGCAGAGATGCGCTTGTTGATTTGCTCCATGCGGGCTTTCTTGTCGGCCGGGAGCAGCGCTCCTGAACGCACAAAGTTTTTATAGGTCTCCTCCAGTAGCTTTTTGTTCTCTCCCTGCAGGGTCGTATATTCGTGGTCGTAGACATATTTCACGCGTTCGAACAACTTGGCGTTGAACGATATCTCGTTTTCCAAATCGGTCAGCAGCGGGGTGATTACCTTCTCTGTTGCAGCGATTTCGGGCGTCTTGTCGGCACTGACCAAGCCGTAGAACACGCTGGTCACGCGGTCGAGCAGCACCCCCGTGCGCTCCAAAGCCAACACAGTGTTGGCAAAGGTGGGCTTCTCCTTGTTGTCCACGATACGCTGTATTTCAGCTCTTTGCTGCCTGACGCCCTCCTTAAGGGCTGGCAGATAGTGTTCGTATTTAATCTTGCTGAAGTCGGGCGCACCATAGGGGAGCGTGCTTTTTTGCAGCAGCGGGTTGCTGTTGCCCGACTGTGCCGACGCGGAGTCTGTGCCCGTAATCATCACGGCTGAGGCCAGCGTGGCACTCAGCAGGGTTTTCTTCAAGTTGCTGTTCATTGTTTTATAGTTGTTTAAGTTTTATCATCCATGTTGCCGGATGGCCGTCAGGTTCACAGGCTCCGACACGCTTCTGTTTTCTTCATGACCCCGGCCGTCACAGGTCAAGGCTGGATGGGGGTTCACGGATAAATCGTTGCAAATATAAGAAATACAGATGAAAGCGCCAAGCAAACCTTTATTTTTTGTGCGGCGGCCGTGGTGCGTGCGTTTGGCAGCCGTAATACACGTGTCTGGCGGCCGTGAGACAGATGCCCGGCGGCCGTCATACGATGCTGAACTCACGCTTGACGCATCGCAATTTAACGGCTGTTAGCTATAAATTCTATGCAAACATCGCATTCATTGTCAAAAAATTAGTAACTTTGCACTTTAGTTGCAACTTATTAATTATATAAACGTACGTGAACGATATGTCTGAAACAAAAGAAATTAAGACTGCACTGATATCCGTATTCCACAAGGACGGTTTGGAGGAGCTGCTGGCAGCACTGAACCAGGAGGGTGTGCAGTTCCTGAGCACCGGTGGCACACAAACCTTTATCGAGGGCTTGGGCTATAAATGCCGGAAAGTAGAAGAAGTGACAACCTACCCCTCGATTCTCGGGGGGAGGGTGAAGACGCTGCATCCCAAGGTGTTTGGCGGAATTCTTGCTCGCCGCGACAACAAGGGCGACCAGGAGCAAATGAAGGAATACGACATTCCGTCCATCGATTTGGTCATCGTGGATCTCTATCCCTTTGAGCAGACGGTGGCGAGCGGTGCCGCAGAGCAGGACATTATCGAGAAGATTGACATCGGCGGCATCTCGCTGATCCGTGCCGGTGCCAAGAACTTCAAGGATGTGGTGATTGTGCCCAGCAAGGCAGAATATGACGTGCTGCTTGACCTGCTCAAGAAGAACGGTGCCAAGACAGAACTCTCCGACCGTAGAATGTTTGCCGAGCGTGCCTTTGGCGTGAGCAGCCATTACGACACGGCCATTCACAACTGGTTTTGCAAGAAGTAAGCAGACTTGAGGCTTGGGAAACGGGTGCAGGCTCGATGAAGAAAGCTTTGCTCCACGCCGAGCCCACACTGGTTTGCCTGAGGCAAAACACAGCGTGTTATAAAACAAATTATTCATTCAAGGGCTGCACGACTTGACCGCTGTCATGTGTTGACACAGCGTTTGAAAACCTGCAGACCAATTATTTCGAACAATGGGATTTTTTTCGTTTATACAGGAAATAGCCATGGACCTGGGCACGGCCAACACGATCATCATCAGTGATGACAAGGTTGTTGTCGACGAGCCTTCGGTGGTGGCTTTGGATCGCCGCACCGACAAGATGATTGCTGTGGGCGATGCTGCCAAAATGATGTATGAGAAGACGCATGACAATATCCGCACCATCCGTCCGCTACGCGACGGTGTGATAGCCGACTTTACGGCCTGTGAGCAGATGATGCGTGGACTCATCAAGATGGTACACACGGGTTCGCGCCTGTTCTCACCGTCGTTGCGCATGGTGATTGGCGTGCCCTCGGGGTCGACCGAGGTTGAACTGCGTGCCGTGAGAGACTCGGCCGAGCATGCCGACGGACGCGACGTGTATTTGATTTTCGAGCCGATGGCAGCCGCCATTGGTATCGGTATTGATGTTGAGGCACCCGAGGGCAACATGATTGTCGATATCGGGGGCGGGTCTACCGAGATTGCTGTCATCTCTCTTGGCGGCATTGTGAGCAACAACTCCATTCGCGTTGCGGGCGACGATCTGACCGCTGATATTCAGGAATACATGAGCCGCCAGCACAACGTGAAGGTTTCGGAGCGTATGGCCGAACGAATCAAGATTCACGTGGGATCTGCACTCACCGACCTTGGCGACGAGGCTCCTGAAGACTATATCGTTCATGGGCCTAACCGCATTACGGCACTGCCCATGGAGGTGCCCGTTTGCTACCAGGAGATTGCTCACTGTTTAGACAAGACGGTGGCCAAGATTGAGAATGCGGTGCTCTCGGCTTTGGAGTCCACTCCTCCGGAGCTGTATGCCGACATTGTGAAAAATGGCATCTACCTGTCGGGTGGGGGCGCCCTGCTCCGCGGTCTCGACAGGCGATTGAGAGACAAAATCAACATCCCGTTCCACATTGCGGAGGATCCCTTGCACAGTGTGGCCAAGGGAGCCGGTGTTGCATTGAAAAATGTAGGCCGATTCTCTTTCCTCATGCGATAAACTTTCCAGCCTTGAACCTTGAGCACAGGGTTTGGACTTGATGATATCCGGCCGATGCAGTATGCAGCATCGCCGGGATGTCATGAAGTTCAGATCCCAGAGTCAAGGTTCAAAGTTTAGGTAGGTTTTAGATTTCACGACATGCGCAACCTGTTAAACTTTCTTGCCAAATACAATCACTGGTTTGTCTTGCTGTTGCTGGAGGTGATCAGCATGATATTGCTGTTTCAGTACAACAGTTATCAGGGCAGTGTATGGTTCACGTCGGCCAATTATGTTTCGGGCAGCCTGTTGGCATGGAAGGCAGAGGTCGAGTCGTTTTTCTCGATGGCGAAGGTCAATCAGGATCTGATGCAGCGCAATCTCTATCTCGAGCAGCAGATGAACGACCTCGCGGCCAAACTCACCGAGGCCACCAAGGACAGCACGTGGATGCGCAAGGCCCAGTCGGAGTCTTTGAAGCACTATAACCTGATACCTGCCAAGGTGGTGAGCAACAGGCTCAACAGTCCCGACAACCTGATTACCATAGACAAGGGGACGGCCGACGGTGTAGATAGGGATATGGGTGTGGTCTGCGGAACCGGTGTGGTAGGCATAGTCTATCTGGCCGCGACACACTATTCGGTGGTGATTCCCGTGTTAAATTCCCGTTCCAACATCAGTTGCCAGATACGGGGTCGCAGCTACTTTGGCTATCTGAACTGGACGGGAGGAGACAACAAACTTGCCTTCGTGGACGATGTGCCCCGACACGCCCATTTCAAACTCTACGAATGGGTGGAGACGAGTGGCTATTCGTCGGTGTTCCCGCCGGGCATCTCCGTGGGCAAGATTCTGCACGTTTACAATTCCCCCGATGGACTTTCCTATCGCTTACAGGTGAAACTTGCCACCGACTTTTCGCGGTTGCGCGATGTATGTGTGATCGACAATAAGCCGATGCAGGAACGATTGGAGGTCTTGCGCGCGGCTCAGGATTCATTGAAAATTGAGGAGGTGAGATAGCTATGAACATTAATTTCCTATATCGCCTTTTGCTCTTTGTCGTGCTGTTGCTGGCTCAGGTGCTGGTGTTGAACCATATACATCTGTTTCATGTCGCCACGCCACTGCTCTACATCTACTTTGTCTTGAGTTTCAGGCGCAACTATCCCAGATGGGGAGCGATGGTCTGGAGTTTCCTGATGGGACTCGGCGTGGATGTGTTCTCAAATACTCCGGGTGTTGCGGCGGCTTCGATGACGATGGTGGCATTTCTGCAACCTTACATGCTCGAGATCTTTGTCCAGCGTGACAATGATGAAGATTTGCGACCAAGCATCCGCAGCCTCACTTTTTCGGGTTATCTCGGTTATGCTTTTCTGATGACCCTGACCTACTGCCTGTTGTTTTTTACGATAGAGACCTTCAATTTCTTCAACTGGGCACATTGGGGAATGAGTATTCTGGGGAGTTTGGTACTGTCAGTCGTACTTATAATAGTGGTGGAAAATCTGAGAAAGGATTAAATGAAGGATTTTGACCTTGAAAGCAGGAAGCTCGTGATTGGTGGTGCTGCCATTGTCATCGTGACAGTGTACATCATCCGTCTGTTTACGCTTCAGCTTCTCAGCGACGACTACCGTAAAAGTGCCGACTCGAATGCTTTTCTGAAGAAGGTGGAATATCCCTCGCGTGGTATCATACGAGACCGGAACGGGAAACTGCTGGTCTACAACCAGCCATCTTACGATATCATGGTGGTGATGAATGAGAAAAAAGGAACACTCGACACGACTGATTTCTGTCGTACCTTAGGCATCACGAAGGAGTTTTTTGTTCAGCGTATGAACGATATCAAGGACCGGAACAAGAACCCCGGTTATTCCCGCTTTACCCAGCAGCTGTTCTTGACACAGGTTGACGACAAGGATTTTAGTGCTTTCCAGGAGAAGATGTATCGTTTTCCGGGATTTTATGTGCAGAAACGCAGTATTCGGAAATACGAATATCCGAATGCGGCACATGTGCTGGGTGATGTGGCCGAGGTGTCGCAAGGTGATATTGACGACGACGATTATTACCAGCTTGGCGACTATATCGGAAAAACCGGCGTGGAGCGCAGTTATGAGAAGGAACTCCGGGGAGAGAAGGGGGTGCAGGTGCTGCTTCGAGATGCGCACGGTCGGATTCAGGGGAAATATATGAATGGGGAGTATGACCGGAGTCCCAGTGCAGGAAAAGACCTCACTCTGGGCATCGACATCAACCTCCAGGCCCTCGGAGAACGCCTGCTCGAGGGTAAAATAGGAGCGATTGCAGCTATTGACCCTCAGACAGGACAAGTGCTCTGCTTGGTGTCTTCGCCCAGTTACGATCCCCGTCTGCTCGAAGGAAAGAAGCGAGGCAAGGTGCATCGTGTTTTGGCCAGAGACCCGTGGAAACCCCTGCTCAACCGTGCCATCATGGGACAATATCCTCCCGGTTCAACTTTCAAGACCTCACAAGGACTCACTTTCCTGACCGAGGGAGTCATCAACAGCCACACCCAGTATCCTTGTCATCATGGATTCTCCTACCGTGGACTCCATGTGGGGTGTCACGGACATGCCTCTCCACTGTCCATCGTTCCGGCAATCAGCACCTCGTGCAACGCCTTTTTCTGCTGGGGACTCTACCGGATGATCGGCAACCGGCGGAAATACAGGAATGTACAGGAGGCCATGAACATGTGGCGTGACTATATGGTGAGCATGGGGTTTGGCTATAAGCTGGGCATCGACCTTCCTGGCGAGAAGCGGGGACTGATTCCTAATGCGGAGTTTTATGACAAGGCCTACAAGCGATCGTGGAATGGGCTGACGGTCATCAGTATTTCGATAGGGCAGGGCGAGGTGAACCTGACACCCCTGCAGATTGCCAATCTGGGTGCCACGATAGCTAATCGCGGATATTACTATGTGCCGCATGTGGTGAAGGAGGTGCATGGTGAACCGCTTGACACGACCTTTACACGTCGTCACTATACCCGTGCCAATCGTCGGGCTTATGACTTGACCGTGGCCGGCATGCGGTCGTCGGTGCTGGGTGGGACGTGCCGTCATTTGCGCAACTTACCTTTTGAGATCTGTGGCAAAACCGGTACGGCACAGAACCGGGGACACGACCACTCCGTGTTCATGGGGTTTGCTCCGATGTCGAATCCGAGGATAGCCATAGCTGTGTATGTCGAAAATGGCGGCTTCGGAGCCGATTTTGCCGTGCCGATAGCCGGAGTGCTCATGGAACAATATTTAAATGGCAAGCTCTCCCCCGAACGTGAGAGGGAAGCTGCCGTATTACAGAAACGGAGAATAGGATATGGCTCAAGCAACAGATAGGCAACACAGCATCTTCCGCAACCTTGATTGGTGGACAATAGGCATTTATCTGGCATTGCTCGTATTTGGCTGGATCAGTGTCTGCGGTGCGAGTTATACGTATGGCGATACCGACATCTTCACGCTCGACTCACGTTCCGGCATGCAGATTGTGTGGATTGGCACGTCGCTCGTGCTGGGCTTCGTATTGCTGATGCTCGACGATCGATACTTCGATACCTTTGCGTATGTGATCTATGGGGTTCTTGTCTTGCTACTCTTTGTCACAATCTTTAACCCGCACGAGATCAAGGGGTCGCGGTCGTGGCTCGTGCTCGGCCCCATGAGACTGCAGCCGGCCGAGTTTGCCAAGTTTGCCACGGCCTTGGCCTTGGCTAAACTGATGAGTACATACGGCTATAACATACACCAATGGAAGCACTTCGCAGCAGCATTGGGTGTGGTTCTCCTGCCCATGTTGCTGATTGTCGGGCAGAAGGAAACGGGATCCGCCTTGGTTTACCTGTCGTTCTTCCTGATGTTTTATCGCGAGGGGATGCCGGGTAGCATCTTGTTCACCGGAGTGGCAATGGTGGTGTATTTCGTGGTGGGAATCAAATACGAACCCGATTTGCTATGGGAAACGCCGACGTCGCTGGGCAAATTTGTGGTGTTGTTGTTGGTGCAGCTCTTCACCTCGGGTATGATTTATTTGTATTGTCACGAAAAAGGGAAGGCTCTGGGGATGAGCTTGTTTTGTCTTGGTGTGACCCTATTGGCCCTGTTGTTTGCCAAATTTGTGATACCTTTCGATGTGGTTTGGGTGCAGCTGGTCATCAGTTTTTTGGTCATCGTCTACCTGTTGTTCCAGAGTTTGGCCACCCGCTTGTCCAACTATCTGCTCATTGCATTGTTCGCGGTGGGTTCCATTGTTTTTTTCTACAGTGCCGACTATGTGCTTAACGATGTGATGAAACCTCACCAACGGGTTCGCATCAACGTGCTGTTGGGACTGGAAGAAGATCTTGCCGGGGCGGGATATAATGTGCATCAGAGCGAGATTGCAATCGGCTCGGGTGGTTTGCGGGGCAAGGGTTTTCTCAATGGGACACAAACCAAACTGAAGTTTGTGCCGGAACAAGACACGGATTTCATTTTCTGCACCGTGGGCGAGGAAGAGGGATTCTTGGGTTCGGCCGGCGTTCTGCTGCTCTTTTTAGCCTTGGTTCTCAGACTAATCCATTTGGCAGAGCGACAAACGTTTAAATTCGGACGGGTCTATGGCTATTGTGTGCTCAGTATATTCCTGTTCCATTTGTTTATCAATGTGGGTATGGTGCTGGGTCTAACGCCCGTGATCGGAATTCCACTTCCGTTCTTTAGCTATGGGGGCTCCTCACTGTGGGGGTTCACGATCCTACTGTTTATCTTTATGCGCATTGACGCAGGGCGCAACTTGGTGAGGACATAAAAAGGAAAGCACGCGAATCCTCCATGTCTTGTGCTTTCCAAAGAAGTTTTATTTCAGTCGGGTCAAGGCAATACCCACGTCTGAAATTCCAGGCAATATTTCCCGCCTCATGTTGTGCCTTACGGTGATATGGAGCGAATCGGACTGATGAAGTTTCATTCGTGAAATCGGATATCGGTATTGATAATAGCTGACTCCCTGCCCCTTGAAGTTGCCATTGCGGTCGGCTAATTTGCAGTTGATGGTGTCAACATGATGTATCATGGCCGGATATACGGTTTGTTCGACGATTAAAGTGAGGCTGACAAAAGGAAAGAGGCCGTTGATGCGCAGCCCTAAATCTGTGCTGTAATAACCGGAATCGGGCACCGCGGGCACTTCATAGATGAGTGTGTCCACCCGTTCCCACCCCATAACCGGCGTGTGGTTATAGTGGTGAAAGACCTTGTCTTGAGTACATGCCATGCAGGCGACAAGGCATATCAGGGTTGTTACCCCCCATGTTTTCATTCCTGAGCAGGCTTGTTGTTATTTTCCGAACGATTGTTGCGGTTGTTGTTACGAGGGTTTCGGCCTTTGTTCCTGCGTGGTTGACGTTTTTGATTGTCCCTGTTCTGGGCCGTTTGTCCGTCGGAATCGGTGGAATTGTTGTCTCCCTGGTTTTGCGGAGCATTGCTCTGTGTTGCCTTCTTGCTATACGGCTGAGCGTTCTGATCGTTTCTGTTCTGACGGTTTCGGTTTCGCCTTTGGTTGTTCTTGCGTTTCTTTTTAGCCTTGTCAAAACGACTGACATCAGCGTCGGCCAAGAGGTCTGTTGGCTGTTTCTCTGGTTTGGCTTGGTCATCTTGCAGCAGCGACATGGGCTTTTCGCCCTTCTTGTTCATGGCAATAATCTCGCGCACACGGTCCACGTTTATGGTTTCTAAGTTGGCAGCCATGTTCTTGTCGGTGGAATAGGTGCACTGGCCGGTAAGGATGTCGGTTTTGAACAGATAATAATCATTATCTGAAGTCTGTAGAATGATGTCTCTACCCGGTATTTTCTTACTGGCCTCAAGATACTGATCGGTTTCATAATTGAGACAACATTTCAGTTTCGCACACATGCCTGCCAGTTTCTGCGGATTGAGCGAGAGGTCCTGAATGCGTGCGGCGTTGGTCGATACACTGGAGAAATTCTTAATCCATGTGGCACAGCACAATTCACGTCCGCACGGACCGGTTCCGCCGATACGGCCTGCTTCTTGGCGCGCACCAATCTGTTTCATCTCAATACGCACATGAAAGGCATCGGCCAGCACCTTGATGAGTTGGCGGAAGTCTACGCGCTCGTCAGCAATGTAATAAAAAATCGCCTTGTTGCCATCGCCCTGATACTCCACGTCACCGATTTTCATCTTCAGGTTCAGGTCTTTCGCAATTTGCCGACTTTGTATCATGGTGCTGTGCTCAAGGCTTTTGGCTTCATTGTATTTGTCTATGTCCACGGGCTTGGCCAATCGATAGATGCGCTTGATTTCATCGGATGATTTCAGGTTAGCCTTCTTGATTTGATGCTTGACAAGTCGTCCGGTGAGTGTGACCACTCCGATATCGTGTCCGGGACTGGCTTCCACCGCCACCACGTCACCCTTCTTCAGGTCAAGATTGTTGACGTTGTGAAAATATCCTTTGCGTGTATTTTTGAATTGCACTTCAACCAAATCGGTCGACTCGGCATTGCCGGGTATGCCGGCCAGCCAATCGTATGTGTTGAGTTGCTTGTCCTGTCGTCCTACCGAGGCTTTTGTGAGCCCACGGTCACAACCGGAGCATATATTAAAGTTTCCCATATTATCGTCTTAAATAAATGATCATATCCGTGGCCAGATTGAAGAATTGAATCTTCGCATTGGCATTCTGCGCAATGTCACGGATGGTGCGTTGCAGCATCTCCGAAATCTCCACCACGTTGCGTTCGTTAATGAAACGGGCGAAGTTTTGTGCAAACGCCTCTTCTTCCCGAGTCATATAGTTAATCTCTTGCTGCCGAAAATTATACATGAAGTTTTCCCTCACGATGTGCATGAAATAAATCAGCATACGACGTTGCTTTTCCCTTCCAAATGAAGATACATCTTCACTCCAACTCTTCAATTCCTTCAGGTCGCGGGTATAAGCCTTTCGCATGAGGACTACAAAAAGGTCGAAAAACTGCTTGTTCTCGTTTTCTGCATCGAGTTGTTCCAATGCTTTGAGCCAATTGCCGTTTGACGTGCGGGCGATTCGCATGGCATCGTCACTGCCTATGCCCCGTCTTTCCACCAAAGCACGGCTCATGTCGGCTGTGTCTATGCGATGGATGTCAAATCGCTGAACTCGGCTTCGTATGGTTTCCAGCAGTCGTTCCGGTTCTTCTGAAACAAGCAGAAACACGGTTTTTGCGGGCGGCTCCTCCAGAAGTTTCAATAGTTTGTTAGCGCTGGTAAGGTTCATTCGCTCTGGCAACCAAATCAAGCTTACCTTGTATCCACCTTGTCTCGACTTGATGTTGAGCTTATGATTCAGCGCGTCGCTTTCGGCTTCGTAGATTACGGCTTGCTGATTCTCGGCGTCCATGCAATTCATCCATTGATTGATCGTGAAATAAGGACCACGATGAAGTAACTCCCTCCATTCTTTCAGAAAGTCGTCGCTCGTCACCTTATGGTCGCTTGAGATGCCCTTGGGACGTATCACGGGAAAGGTGAAATGCAGATCGGGATGTTGCCATTTGCTTAGCATAGCTTCAGCATTCCGCAAGGCCGCCTCACTCTGAAGGAGAGTTTGCCCATCCGCGCGTTCCCCCAGCAGATAGGAGGCAAAGGCAAGAGCCAGGGCCATCTTTCCACTTCCCGACGGACCAGTGAACATCAAGGCATGAGGTACGCGTTGATCCGCCACCATTTGTAGCAAACGGTGACAGGCTTCCTGTTGTCCTATGACTTCACTAAACTGCATGATATTTCAGGCGGCTTTTGTTTGCAAAGTTATTAAATTTTTACATCAAAAACGAAAGAAACTTATCTTTTATGCTTGCCTCATGCCAGTGGTGTCATAAAAAATATGAGGTTCATCCGACATCTCGAGTGATACGACAGTCATGTAGTGCATATTCTTCATTCTTCATTCTTCACTTTATAAAATATTATTACCGTTTCCGGCCATTTCCTTTCGTCTCATCTGGACAGAAATGCGCCATGTTTTTGCGGATAATTCCAATCCCGAAGAGTATCAAGAACACAAGACCGATGCGGTTAAAGCCTTGTGGCACCGCGATTCGAGCTTATCGATTGCGCGACCAAACCTTTGTCGCATCGTGATTAGAGTTTAACCGCAGTGGCATTTGATATCTATTCGTAGACAACAAAAATCGTATAATAAGATCATATTTATTAAAGCCCTGATTGTCAACCCACTACAAACTATCTCAAATTTCTCGAATTTCAAGCCAATGGATTTTTATTTTTAAATTCGCGAAATACAGAGAGTTGTTTGTCAGAAAAAATATCAGTATCTGTTGTCTCAGGATTCATCCTGAATAACTGTTGATGAGTACAAAACTGCATGGATGAATGATGATCCATTTTAGTTGATGTAAGAGGACACAGGAGGCATCCTCGTCAGGAATAATCTTGCTTCTCGTGTTAAAGATTATCACTCCAAAAGTCGGATGAACCAAATATGACATAGAATTATTTACCATTCCTTGGTGTTACAAAGTTATATTAGTATATTTGCATATTCGCTAACTTCAAAACGTGATGCCAAGAGCATGACATTTTTTCGGAGGTAATATTATGAAAGGTATATTTAGAGAAGAAATTGAGACGCGCCAGATAGACAAGTTTTTTTGTGACGAAATGGGGCGACAGATACATCGTTACATCAAGGCCATGCATGGCTCACTGGCTATGTTAGAAAAGTTCGAGGCGCGTGTCAGACAGTTTGATATCCCCGAACGGGAGGAGGCCTTTGCCCGATACATCGATCTGAATCGTAAGGTAATCAAAAACTTAGACTGGCGCATGCTGATAGCGAGAGCTATGGCCAACTTCTGCGATTCCTATTCATACTTCTGTGATATGGTGCGCGATGAGGATACGATAAAGTTTTATGAAGAGCGGATGAAGGCCAAGTATATCCATTTTCATGAAGTGTTTGAGGAAAATGGCTATTATGGCATCAAGGATCATGAGGGCAAGGTTATTATTTCGGCCAGCTACACCTTCCTTCGCACACCCTACGTCTATGTGGATGACTTGCTCACCATGCCGGTCATTGCACAGAAAGACGGCAAGATGGGACTGGTGTTGCCCGATTATCAAGACACGGTTGTGGTTCCCTTTGAATATGATGACATCTCCTTGAGAGATGAAGAGCCTTGGTTCGAGTTGCACAAGAATGGTGTGGTGAGCCTTTGGCCGGCTGATTAAGTGGTATAACAGTGACATCTTCTATTCTAAAAGACAAGCTGTTTTTCCTACTATCCATTTATGGATTGTGGGTGATGTTGTTTGTTTTGCAGAAGCCCGTATTTCTCTTGTTCTACAACGGAGACGTCAGCCAAGCCCTGTCGGTGATGTGGCACGGCCTCCCGTTGGATTTGTCGATGGCCGGCTATTTGTCTGCCATTCCGGGCTTACTACTTTTGTGTAGCAGTATTCCACTTCGAATATTGCATACCAGACGTGCCGAAAATTTCGTCAACAAATTATTCCGATGGTGGTTTGTCATTGCTGCCATCGTTGTTGCTGTGGCTTTTGTTGCCAATTGTGCACTATATGACTATTGGCGCTTCCCCTTGGACGCCACTCCTGTATTCTTCCTTACGTCCTCGCCCAAGGATGCCCTGGCCAGTGTACCCTGGTTGGCGGGGTTGGCCGGCATTATTGCCGTGGTAGCGGTTGCATTCTTGATTCAGTGGCTTTTTAAGATTCTCACCAGATTTTTCAGCCCTACCGCCTACAAGGCGACATCGCCCTTGGGAATCATCGTCATCCTGTTGGCTGTAGCTTCTCTGTTTCTTCCCATTCGCGGCGGAGTCACCGTTTCATCCATGAACACAGGAAAAGTATATTTTTCTGAAAATCAATTGCTGAATCACGCCGCAGTGAATCCTTTGTTTTCATTCATGGAAAGTATGCTGCACCAAAAGGATTTTGCTTCTCAGTATCGGTTTATGGATGATCAAAAAGCCCATCAGTTGGCTAAGGAGTTGTTGCAGCCTGCCGGCGTTCCAAACGACACCACCCACATCTCGGTTCTCTCCAACCAGCGCCCGGATATATTTTTGATCATCTTAGAGAGTTTTTCCGACACACTCATGAAGAGGAATGGGGTGACACCTGGCTTGAATCGCCTCAAGCAAGAAGGTGTTTTTTTTTCCCGGTTTTATGCGAACAGTTTCAGGACAGACCGTGGTCTGGTGTCTATTTTGCAAGGATATCCGTCCCCAGCAACAGTCAGTTTGATGAAATTTCCAAAGATAACGGAAAACATTCCCTCCTTAGCGGAACACTTGGACAAGGCAGGCTGGGCGCTCAGCTATTATTATGGAGGCGATGCTGACTTCACCAACATGAGGTCTTTCTTGGTGAATCAGGGCTTCCGCAACATCACGGAGGACGTCGACTTTCCTATTGCCGACCGACTGAGCAAGTGGGGTGTGCCCGACCATCTGTTGTTTCGTCGCGTGGAGGAAAACCTCGCGAACGACCATTCTTCTGTTCCTCAATTCCGGGTTATCCAGACATCCAGCTCGCACGAGCCCTTTGACGTGCCATACAACCGACTAGAAAACAAAATCCTGAATGCCTTTGCCTACACTGACAGCTGTATCACTGGCTTTGTAAAATTCCTCAAGGCATCGGGGAGGTGGGAGAATTCATTGGTTATTCTTGTGCCCGATCATCTGGGTGCTTGGCCTGAAGGGGCTGACAATTTCGCTTCTTGGAGGTATCATATACCCATGATTTGGACAGGTGGAGCCATCAAATCGCCAGTTACGACAGACACATACGCTTCCCAACAGGATCTTGCCGCAACTTTGCTTGCCCAGTTGGGTGTTGCCCAGCATAACCTGTTGTTCAGCAAGGATATTTTTAACCCCCAGTCTCCACATTTCGCTTTTTTCATGATGAATGACGGCTTTGGACTCATCGACGATCAAAACCAACTCATTTATGACAACAAACAGGGAAGAGTTGTTGTCGACGAGGGACCTGAGCGAGGCAAGAATCTGCCTTTGGGACAGGCTTATGTGCAAATCATTTTTGACGACATAGCATCACGATAATGACAGACTGTTTATTATATATTCTACACACGCTTATAGGTTGGGATACCAACCTCACCCTTTGGATTAACGGTATACATTCGGATTACTGGGATAACTTCATGGAGATGTACAGCATGAGGTTTGTCTGGCTGCCGTTTTACTTGTCGTTTGGGTATGTCTTGTTCAGACATTATTGTTGGAAAGTTGCGTTAATTTGCATTGCAGCTGCCATCATCCTTTTGATATTGAACGACCAGTTGTGCTCGTCGGTCATCCGGCGTAGTATCGGTCGACTGCGCCCCAGTAATCTGGACAATCCCATGTCGGCTTTTGTACATGTGGTCGACGGCTACCGGGGTGGCCGCATGGGATTCCCGTCAGCCCACGCCAGCAACAGCTGGGGCACCGCGTTTTTTGTTATTTATATGTTCCGCCACCGCCTGCTTAGCCTCACGATGGTTCTATGGAGCGTCATGATGTGTTATTCACGATTGTATCTCGGCGTCCATTATTTAGGAGACACTGTGGCCGGACTGTTGTTGGGATTAGTCAACGCAACCCTTGTCTGCTATTTGCTCAAGCGCTGTGCGCCCCAAGTGGTGGCTGCCTTTAGACCCGAGAAAGAGGGACATGCTGCTTTCTGCCTGCCGGCCATTGTTTTCTGGATTTCCGTGACAGGCATGTTGGTCTCGGCCTTTTTTGTGGATCCTTCATGATGATTACCAAGTACACACCATGGAAATTCAACCAATAGCTGTTTTTCATTCTCCCTTCAGCTCCAAGTTTGGCATTCCCAAACAGAGCGGATTGGTGGAGGAATTGGCTGGTACAGTAGTTTTCAACCCCGAATACCGCAACGCCGATGCCCTGCGAGGCATAGACGGCTTCAGTTTCCTATGGCTCATCTGGGGCTTCTCGGCTAACAAACACAATGCGACGAGTCCTGTGGTTCGTCCTCCGCTGTTGGGTGGCAATGTCCGGATGGGCGTCTTTGCCACTCGCTCTCCGTTTCGCCCCAACCCCCTTGGCTTGTCATCGGTGAGGCTGGAACGGGTCGAGTGGGAGAGTGCCAAGGGGCCTGTGCTGCACGTTTTGGGTGCTGACCTGATGGATGGCACACCGATTTACGACATCAAACCCTACGTTGGATACACGGATTGCCATGAGCATGTGCGATCCGGCTTCACCGATGTTCATCCCATCCGACGACTAAAAGTGATCGTTCCGGACGACATCAGAAGCCGTTTCAGCGAGGAAAATCTCAAGGTTCTTGTCAAGACTTTAGAACTCGACCCACGTCCCCGATACCAGCAAGATGCCCAAAAGGTTTATGGCATGCCCTTTGGGAAACAAGACATCCGTTTCACAGTGTCAGTCGATGGCGTCCTTCGCGTGGTTGGTGTTGGTCAACTTCACGATAACAATGCTCAACTCGTAAAGTAACCAGATAGGCAGGGAGACAATAAACAATGTGAAAACATCTCCCGTTGGAGTGATCACGGCAGCAATGATGACGATGGTCACGAGGGCGTGGCGCCAATAATGTTGCATCCATTCGGCCTTGAGCAGTCCAAACACGGCCAGCAACCAGCTGATAACCGGTATTTCAAAGAGTATTCCGAAAACAAGGCACATCATCAACAGGGTGTCCATATACGATTGCAGCGAGAGCAAGTTGTGAATCTCGGTGCTCACTTGATACGTACCCAGAAACCGCACCGTCAGGGGGAAGATGATGAAATAGTTGACCAATATACCTATAATAAACATCGTATACCCACCCGCTATAATCCGGAAGGCATACTGCTTCTCCTTGCGGTAGAGTGCCGGCGATATAAATTGATAGAGTATATAGAATAGGTAGGGCGATGCTGCCAGGATGCCGAAATACAGCGCCGTCTTCATGTGAATCATGAACTGCTCGGTGAGTCCGATGTTGACTAACTGAATTTCAAACGGTTCGGCGTGCATCAGCCGGTAGGTGATGAAGTCCGACCGACTGGGTGCCAGCACAATGTCGAACAGCAACTCCTTACAGGCAAAGGCGACAACGAAGCTGACCAGGGCCACGACAATCATGCGAATCAGGTATCCTCGCAAAATGTCTAAGTGTCCCCAAAACGTTAGATCTTCTTGTTCCATGGCCGCATCCGGAGCGTCTTGCAAATCCATTGCTTATCTGAGAAACAATGGGTTATGCGTTTTCTGTTTTCTTTTCTTCTTCCCGCGCCGCCTGGTTTTTTGTGGTGTCGGCTTTTGTATCGTCTGTCTTGAGGTCGGTTTCAATCTCGTTGAGGCCTTCCTTAAAACTCTTCACTCCCTTGCCCAAACCTTTCATGAGTTCGGGAATCTTCTTGCCGCCGAACAGCAACAAGATGATGAGGACGATGACAATAAGCTCTGTGGTGCTTAATCCAAACATAGGTCGTATCAATTAATTGTGTTATATCTTCTTGACGTTACGTCTCATTGCTACAAAGTGCTGAACTTCACATTGTCCAGCTTGATCTCACATTCGGGATCGATGGCCTTATCGGTTTTGGTGTAGATAATGGTGCTGTTGCTCACCTCGATGCCATGTATCATGCCCTTGGCTCCTGTAGCCTTGATTCCGGTCTTCGCCCCGTAACACACCACATCGGAGATGTGAATGTCGGTGAAGTTGGGCGAGAACGATGTCGGCTTGTTGGTTTGAGCCTTGGCTCCCACGGCGCGGTCCACGTAGTCACACTGGAACACGATGGCTTCATCCTTAATGTCGGTCATATAGATTTTTGAAATATAGATGTCGCTGGTTGTGCCGCCGCGGCCCACGCCGCTCTTGAATCTCAAGCCCGTATCCGTGCCTGCAAACGTGTTGTTGTGGACAAATATGTTTTTCATCCCACCACAAAATTCCGAACCGATCACAAAACCTCCGTGTGCGTGATAGACGATGTTGTCTTGTATGTTGATGTTCTCGCAAGGCCCGTCTTTCACTCCTTTCTGCCCGACGCCACCCTTCATGCAGATGCCGTCATCGCCTGCGTCTATCGTATTGTTGACAATGAGCACATTCTTGCAGTTGCCAATGTCAATTGCATCGCCGTTCTGTGCGTTCCATGGGCATATCACCTTGACGTTGTCTATAATCACATTGGTGCAGCGCTGGGGAACGAGGTGGAACTTGGGCGAGTTTCTCAGGGTCACTCCCTGAACCAGCACATTCTGGCAATCGGTGAATCTGACGAGGTGTGTGCGCATCTTTTCCTGTGCATCGTAATTGTCGGCCACGTTGGGCAGATGCTTCAGGTTGAAGGGATACCACAAGTCGCCTTTCTCGGTTATCGTTCCGCCCATGGCCTTATACTGATTCCACTCTGTGTCGCTCACCTTGCCTCGCTTCACGGGGCGCCAGTATTCTCCATTACCGTCAATGATGCCTTCACCGGTAATGGAAACGTTTTTCCGCTTGGATGCCCTGATGCAGGGGGCAGCCTTGGCATCCGGCTTCCCGTCCTTGACGGGGATCAGGTCTCGCTTATCCGGCGAGAACACAATGACAGCGTTTCGCTCCAGATGTAGGTCGATGTTGTCTTTCAGGGAGATAAGCCCCGTCAGCCATATTCCTGCCGGAACAACCAAACGTCCCCCACCTTGCTTATTGAGTGCAGATATGGCTTTGCTGAAAGCTTCGGTGTTCATCGCTGTACCATCGCCCGTCGCGCCAAAATCCTTCAGGTTGACCGTGTTGCAGGGTATGACGGGAGCCTGTACGGTGGGCATGGGCTTGGGCAGGTTTTGATAATATCTGCTATAGTCGGTCTGAGCATGAAGCAGGAATGCATAGACCAATGCGATGCAAGATAGAATAGTTCTTTTCATCATAGATGGTTTGGAGTTTGTTGAGTGCTCACAAAGTTAATCATTTGTAGGAAAAGTTTACCACGGCTTGGGCGTTTTAACTTTACTTTGCATCATTCGCACTCGTATTCGTGGGCAAAATCCGTGGCCGGCAAACGACCCCGGCTCTCTCGTTTCTACTCCAATATCTTCGTCATGCTCATGGCCGATATCAGGCCGTCGGGATTGATGGTTGCCTTGATTTGATAGTGAGCCTCTTTCTCCTTGCTCTGATCCGTGCGCTCTATCTTCTGTATGGCCGAGAAGTTAACGGTATATTCGTATTGTTCGTCGCCAACCTCCTTTTTGGTGATTTGGTAGTCGTTGTTCGTGCGCCAGTCCATACCGATGACGTCCTCCTTATAAATCTTGTTCATGAAGGTCACCACATCGGCTTGCGTGGCATCTGTCTTTCCCAGGAAATTGCTGAGTATCGGCGTCACCGAGGCCATCAGCATTTTCCCGTCGCCCGCACTGAGGCCTAGGAAGAATCGCCTCAGCGACAAGGCCACGATTTTCCGATCTTCGTCCTGAATGGTTTTGGTCTTGATTTCCTTGATGGTGGCATTGGCCTCGTCCACGTGCTCGCCATTGGCATGCCGCGTAAGGTATAGCTGCATGGCCTCCACGGTGTTCTCCCTGGCGGCATCCGCCCAGTCGATGGAGTCCATCTTGTGCCTGGCCTCCAGACTGTGTTCCGAGTCGGGGTGTTTGGCCAGATAGTCTTCCAAGGCTGTTCTTGAACCGCTTACCAAGGCGTTGGTCCAATCATTGTCTTGTTTTTTCAGGAACTCAAGTCGTGCTGTTATCGATTCCCGATGGTCTGCAGGAGCGTCCGGATTGTTGTCGAGGTAGTTTTGCAACACCATCGGCTCGTCGCTTTCGATCGCAAACGCAAACGCCTCATTCTCTTTCGCCGCCTTGGCATCGTTGTAGAAATAAAAGCACACACCGCCAATCACCAGTGCAATGCACAACGATACGATCAGTGCAATGGTTTTGCCTTTGCCCGATTTTTGACGAACCGGCTTGGCCGTGTCAGCCGTGTCGCGTTGGTTGTCGGTTGCGGGGTCTTCGTGTATCGGTGGTTCCTCTTTCCGTACGGGTTGTTCCGTACCCTCGCCGACAGCTTGTTCGGGCGCGTGTGTTGGATGCTGGCACTTGGGGCAGCGTGCCAGATTACTGAAATAAATCTCGCCACATTGTGGACACCTGATAATTTTTCCCGCGATTTCAACCCCACAGTTCGGGCATACAGGCGCTTTGTCGCTTACCTGCCGTCCACATTCCGGACATTTAATGATAGCCATAATATCTAAATATCATTGTCGTTACGTATCTCATTCATTCCTTATTGCTGCTCCTCCTCAGTCCTCAAGGCCTTGTGTCTGAATCTGATCTCTCTCAGTACATGGTCGCCCATGAACCTGCTCTTGTCCACATAGCCGCTGATTCCGTCAAGGTGCCCCTTGCCGGTATACTGCCACAGAATGAAGTCGAGGTCGTCTTTCAGCACCGGGACTCGTTCGGTGTATTGTGCAATCATGACCTTGTGGTCTTTCAAGGCTCCCAGCAAATAGCGGTCATAGAAGTTGGCCCCGGTATAGATCAGGGGTTTTTGCTGATAGGCTTTTTCCACCAGTTCGACAAACTTGAACAGGGAGTCGCGGAATGCGTCAATCGACAGACCACTGGTTGTCTCCACGTCGATCATCGGAATGAGGTCTTGGTCGTAGGGCCTGCACTGTGCCATAAAGTTCACCAACTGTGTTTGCTGGGGTGTTTTGGGACGGTAGAAGTGGTACGATCCCACCTTCAGTCCGTACCGATGAGCCAAGTCTATGTTCTGCTTGTATCTGACGTCAATGTGGTCGCCGCCTTCTGATGCTTTCAGGTAGACAAAGGCCATTTTGCTCTTGCCCACGGCTTCCCAGAACACTGTGCCCTGGTAGTGGCTCAGGTCGATGCCATGGATGTGGCTGCACGTATCTTCGCATTCCACGTATTGCATCTGGGCCATGGCAGTGGTGTATATCAATAGGCTAATGATGAAAATAATTGTGCGCTTCATGTTGCAAAGATAGACAAAAGAATCAAAAAGCAAGCATGTGCATCAAACATTTATAATTATTTTAAAATGGGAGGCGTTCAGAACGTTCGAGGCCGAGCAGCAAGCTGCCTTGAATCGTTGTTTTCGTGGGATTGGAAATGATAGGAATCTGGTGTCAGGTGACAGAGAATGTTAAGTTTTGCTCACAAAAAACGGGCTCTGATTTTTTTCAAACCAGATTTCGATGGACTTGTTTTCGCCATTATTTCCGACAGAAAGTCTGTTCAATCGCTAAGCCGCGCGCCGGAAAAATCGCATCGGTTTGCCGTTAGGGTCAGATCGCACGGCGGTTCAAGCCTTCTCGGCTCGCGAGTCAGTTCTTCTCGCCACGCGTTTACGTTCTTTTCGCGAGGCCGTTGCATATGCTTTCGCAAGCCTCGGAGCTGCCGAAATCTGTGCGAAAAAACGTGTTGAATTGCAAAGGCCTGTTAGCCAGGGAGTTGTCAAATAGGCTCAAAACTTTCGTATTTCGCGCTCCTGTCTTTTTATTTTAGAATACGCAAAAACTGAGCGACCTTTTGTCAAGCTTTTTGGTCTTATTTTCAAGACGGCTCAGCCATGTGGTATGCGTGATGCCCCCATCTGCTTGTCACAAGAAAAACCCGGACAACGGTAGGTCGTCCGGGTTTTGCTGTCAAATCAAGGTTAATTTTTGCTTTAAATAACGCCTTGTGCCATCATGGCCTTGGCCACCTTGAGGAAGCCTGCCACGTTGGCGCCTTTTACATAGTTGATGTAGCCGTCAGGCTCTTTGCCATACTTCACACAGTTGTCATGAATGTCGTTCATAATGCGATGGAGCTGGGCATCCCCCTCCTCGCTGGTCCATTTGATACGCTCTGAGTTCTGCGTCATTTCGAGTCCCGATACCGACACACCGCCTGCGTTGCTGGCCTTGCCCGGGCAATAGAGCAGTTTGGCATCCTGGAACACTTTCACGGCCTCGGGTGTGGAGGGCATGTTGGCACCTTCGCTCACGGCAATCACGCCGTTGACAACCAGGGCCTTGGCAGCCTCCTCATTGATTTCGTTTTGTGTGGCGCAGGGGGTTGCAATGTCAGCCTTTTCAAACCAAGGTTTCTTGCCGTCCACATATTTTGCCGTGGGATATTCGTCTACATACTCCTTGATGCGTCCCCGCTCAATGTTTTTGAGTTCCATGATATAGGCCAGCTTCTCCTCGTTGATGCCGTCGGGGTCGTAGATGTATCCGTCGGAATCCGAGCAGGTCATCGGGATGGCACCCAACTGGATGAGTTTTTCCATGGTGTACTGAGCCACGTTGCCGGCACCCGACACCAATACCTTCTTGCCTTTCAGATCCATGCCTTGGGTTTCGAGCATGTTTTTCAGGAAATACACGTTGCCGTAGCCCGTAGCCTCAGGACGGATGAGCGAGCCTCCGAACTCCTGTCCCTTGCCGGTGAGGATGCCTACAAACTGGTGGGTCAGGGCCTTATACTGTCCAAACATATAACCCACTTCACGTCCGCCAACGCCAATGTCGCCGGCAGGAACGTCGCAGTCGGGACCGACGTAGATCCACAATTCACGCATGAAAGCTTGGCAGAAGCGCATGACTTCAGCATTCGACTTGCCACGGGGCGAGAAATCGGAACCGCCCTTGGCACCACCCATGGGAAGTGTGGTCAGGGAGTTTTTGAAAGTCTGCTCGAATGCGAGGAACTTCAGGATGCTCTCGTTGACCGATGCGTGGAAACGCACACCTCCCTTGTACGGGCCGATGGCGTTGTTGTGCTGGATGCGGTAACCCATATTGGTGCAGACGTTGCCCTTGTCGTCCACCCAGTTCACACGGAACTTGATGATTCTGTCGGGTATGCACAGTCGCTCCACGAGGTTGGCGCGGTCAAATTCAGGATGCTTGTTGTACTCCTCTTCAATGGATTCGAGTACCTCCCGGACAGCCTGGAAATACTCAGGCTCGTTGGGGAAGCGTTGTTGCAATTTCTCTACGATTTCTGCTGCTTTCATAACAATACTTTTTTAAGTTATCAAATAATCTTTTTACGAAACGCCAATTATAATCTAAACGCGATTGCAAAGTTACACACTTTTAGCAAAAAACAAAACAAAAAGATAACTTTTTTCATAAAAAAGTATGAAAAAGTAATATTTTAGGCGTTTCGGGTGTGAATCGAACCGTACGGATATCTTGCGAATCCATCTTGACACCTATCTTAATAGGCGTATGGGTTGTGTGGGCAGAGCGTGTGACTGGGTGGTATAAAAAAAGAAAAAGCGATGGCCTTCACAGGCAACCGCTTCAAATCTTCAATAGGTATTAGTTTCCTTTAAGGTAAAAAGATTGTTTTCAGGATAACGGTTGCAAAGATAGTATAAATTTTATGAGATTGCAAGCTTTTGTTTCATTTTCTTTAAATAAATTTTTCAGGCCTAAATATTTTTTTAGTTTTCTGTGAGCGCTGCCTCATGGTTGATGTGGTATCGTGTTGAGCCTCATTTTACTAACTTTCTCGAGTTTTCTCTTGTCAGGAGTTGAGGGCCTGAGACAGACAAGGGCTCGCGCAGCAGATTTTCGGAGCTAACTTTTTGCTGTAACTCTCGGGAAGTTCGATATTTTTTTGTAAGTTTGCATACAAATTAATGAATTGCATGACATGGGATTATTCGGACTATTTAATCAGAAAAAAAAGGCCACGCTCGACCAGGGACTCGAGAAGACCAAGCAGAGCGTCTTTGGCAAGTTGGCACGTGCCGTTGCCGGGAAGTCGGAGGTAGACGAGGATGTGCTCGACAACCTTGAGGAAGTGCTCATTACTTCTGATGTGGGCGTGGATACAACGCTGAAGATTATTGAGCGAATCGAGGAACGGGTGGCTCGAGACAAGTATGTCTCCACATCGGAGCTGAACGGAATTCTTAAAGATGAAATCGCATCGCTGCTCACGGAAAACAACTCTGACGACAATGACAACTGGGAGTTGCCCGCCGACCATAGCCCGTATGTCATACTGGTCGTGGGGGTCAACGGCGTGGGCAAGACGACCACCATTGGTAAACTGGCCTACCAGTTCAAGGCTGCCGGCAAGAAAGTGTATCTCGGGGCAGCCGACACCTTCCGTGCGGCTGCCGTGGAGCAGATCTCCATTTGGGGTGACCGTGTGGGCGTACCGGTTGTGAAACAGCAGATGGGAGCCGATCCCGCCAGTGTGGCTTTCGACACCCTGCAAAGTGCCAAGGCCAATGGTGCAGACGTGGTGTTGATTGATACGGCCGGGAGGCTGCACAACAAGGTGGGACTGATGAATGAGCTGAAGAAGATCAAAGATGTGATGAAGAAGGTTGTTCCCTCTGCCCCGGACGAAGTGCTGCTCGTTCTCGATGGCAGCACGGGTCAGAATGCCTTCGAGCAGGCCCGGCAGTTTTCAGCCGTTACGCAAATCACGTCGCTGGCCATCACCAAACTTGACGGAACGGCCAAGGGCGGAGTGGTGATCGGTATTTCCGACCAGCTGAAAGTTCCGGTGAAATATATCGGACTGGGCGAGAAAATGGAAGACTTGCAGTTGTTCAACCGCAAGGAGTTTGTGGATTCGCTATTTTAAACCATAGATGAAGAAAAACCAAATAGACTTTGTCACGATGGGGTGCTCGAAGAATCTTGTTGATACCGAACACCTGATGCGACAGTTCGAAAACCTGGGGTATCGCTGCGTGCACGACCCTCAGCGTGTGCAGGGCGAGATAGCCGTGATCAACACGTGCGGATTTATTGATGCTGCCAAGGAAGAAAGCATCAACACCATCTTGGAGTTTGCGGAGGCCAAGAACGAGGGACGGCTGAAACGGCTCTATGTCATGGGCTGTCTGTCACAACGCTATCAGGATGAACTGGAGAAGACGATTCCGGAGGTGGATCGATTCTATGGGAAATTCAACTTCAAGAAACTCTTGCAAGACCTTGGTCCATCGGATGATCCGAAGGATAGCGATGCCCTATTTACCCAACGGCGCCAGGAACTCTCGGCGGGAAGGAAACTCACCACACCCCGTCATTACGCCTATATCAAGATTGCGGAAGGATGTGACCGCCATTGTGCCTATTGTGCAATACCACTGATGACGGGCAGGCACACATCGCGAAGCATGGAAGACATCTTGGAAGAGGTGGAACAGTTGGTTGCCGAGGGTGTCAAGGAGTTCCAGATCATCGAGCAGGAGCTCACATATTATGGGGTGGATATCGACGGAAAGCCCCGGATCGCCGAGCTAATAAGTCGCATGGCCGATATTCCGGGGGTGAAATGGATCAGGTTGCACTATGCCTATCCTAATCAGTTTCCACTCGAATTGCTCGACGTGATGCGCGAAAAACCCAATGTCTGTAAATACTTGGATATTGCGCTGCAACACATCTCCGATCATGTTCTCAGCCGTATGCTTCGACATGTGAGCAAGGCCGAGACCCTGGAGCTGATCAGGAAAATCAGGCAGGAGGTACCGGGCATCACCTTGCGCACCACGCTGATGGTCGGATTTCCGGGTGAGACAGAGGAGGATTTTCAGGAACTGCTCGACTTCGTGCGCGAAGTGCGGTTTGAGCGAATGGGTGCCTTTGTTTATTCTGAGGAGGAAGGAACTTATTCAGCCCTCCATTATGAGGACGACGTGCCTGCGGAGGTGAAGCAGAGACGGTTAGACGAGCTGATGGCTGTGCAGCAGGATATCAGTGCGGAGATCCAGGCCGCGAAAATAGGCAAGACGTTCAAGGTGATTATTGACAGAAAGGAAGGGAACTATTATGTAGGTCGTACGGAGGCCTCCTCTCCCGAGGTGGATCCTGAGGTGCTCATACCAGTGGGCAAGCGAAACCTGCACACGGGCTGTTTTTATGAGGTGAAGATAACGGACAGTGACGAATTTGATTTATACGGAGAGGCATGAACAACAAGGAATTTATTGCAGAACTGGCTCTGAGAGCTGGGTATACGCAGGCAGACACTCAGAAAATGGTGACTTACCTCGTTGAGGAGATGGGAGATCGCTTCGAGAATGGCGACTGTGTGCAGATTGCAAACTTCGGAACCTTTGAAGTGAAGAAACGTCTGGAGCGCATCATTGTGAATCCCGGCACACAGCAACGCATGCTGGTGCCACCCAAGTTGGTGCTGAATTTCAAGCCCGTGGCTGCCATCAAGGAAGAATTGAAGAACACTTAATTAAAACATTAAATATGAATAAGATAGGTAACAAGGAGCTTGCCCGTTTACTCGTCGATAAGTTTGGATTGGACAGAGCGGCTTCCGAGGATTTTGTGAGACTCATATTTGATGTTGTGAATGACGGGTTGAAAGACGACAGTCAGGCCAAGATCAAAGGGCTTGGTACTTTCAAGATAACCCGTGTGGCGCCGCGAAAGAGTGTGGATGTCAATACGGGGGAACCGATCATCATTGAGGGTAGGGACAAGATGAGCTTCACAGCCGATGTGTCCATGCGCAATCAAGTGAACCGTCCGTTTTCCCAATTTGAGACGGTGGTAGTGAACGATGATGTTGATTTTGAGGAAATAGACCAAAAATATGCTGAAAGTATGAATGAAATAGATGAACAGGAGGATATGGAAAAGGAGGGTAGAAAAGACGACACTCCAAAAGAGGAAAGCCAATCCCAACCCATGGAAACCACTGAAGGGGAAAGCCCGGAGACCGATGATGTCTTGGTGGAAATTGTGGAGGAGTCCGAGACGGCAACCGAAACAACGGAACAACCGTTGGTGGTGTCTTCGACTCAGCTGGCCATGCTGAACGAAGAAGAAGCGGCAGAAGATTTGCAGGATGATCGTGAGGAAACATCCGCGCAGGCTTCGGCAACATCAGAAGAGCGGCAGACCGATGACGCGGATGAAGATTTGGTCGTTTCTGCTGCCCAGTTGGCTGCGCTGAATGGTGAGGAAGAACCGGTTGTTCGAACGGAAAAGACGGTAGTTGTTGACAACAATGACAATCCCGAGTTTGTAAGAGTCAGGAAACAAGCCATGGAATACCGTGAAGAAATGGTCAGGCAACACCGACACATCAAAAGGCTCATGGCTGTAGGTTCGTTTGTGTTGCTTGCATGTCTTTGTGGAATAGCCTATTTGGCCACACAGTTGCAAAAACGGGATAACAGGATCGAGCATTTGGAAACGTTGAATGCCTACGAACAGGCTATGGCAACTTCCCAAATAGCAAAGCAGTCCGCGGCGACTGGGCTGGAGAACGGACAGGAATCGGCAGACAGCATAGAAACCGTGCCGGATGTTTTGACTGACGCAGAACAAAAAATTGGAACAGAAAAGCAGGCTCAACAGCAGGTCGAGCCGGAGCAACCCGTCGCCAAGGAAGCTACTGCAGCACAACCCCGGCGATCAGACGCGAGCTCCAAGCCACACGAGGCCAAGCCGGCTGGGGAAACGAAAAAGGTGGTGACACCAAAGGCAACAGACAGTCAGCAGGCCAAATACAACAATG
>QWCK01001832.1_pt1 | contig 29290 bp, 24 predicted proteins | sample 1972571 | NCBI WGS metagenome assembly QWCK01 (sample SAMN09866710, study PRJNA288562) | Human gut metagenome isolate term2_stool, whole genome shotgun sequencing... | isolation source: gut | host: Homo sapiens | place: USA: California | reverse complement strand
GCTTTTGATTATGGACGAGCCGACCACCGGCCTTGACCTGGGCGGCCGCGAGCAGGTGATGCGCACGTTGAGCCGAATCGGCGAGGAAAGCTCTGAACGCGCCGTGGTCTTGGTTACTCACCGTCTGGAGGAGATTCCGGCAGGCTTCGATCACATCGCCATTATGGGTCGCAAGCCGATTCCCGCCGAAGATGCCACCGAAGCGGGCGTCGACTCAATGGGCAATCCCGGTGCTGGCACCATCGTCTATACCGGTTCGCTGGAAGACGGTCTAACCGACGAGCGTCTCTCCGACCTGTTCGGCATGCCCATCGAAGTCCAGCACACTCACGGCCGCTGGGCCGCCTACGCCGTGTGATGCCGTTTTGGCCTCCGCCAGCGGAAGCCGTCGGCCAAGCCGACTGGGGGAGGTGTCAGCAGTACTTTCCCTTTTTCGGCAGGTTTTATTTTTTCTCTTCGCCCCCTCTGGAGGGGGCTGTCAGCGTAAGCTGACTTGGGAAGGTTCGACATATGACGGAAAGCGACATGACTAGTAGCAAACTCGTATTCATTGATATCGACGGCACGCTGGCTGATGAGAATCATATTGTGCCGGAGTCGGCAAAAACGGCGTGTGCGCGGGCCCAAGCCAACGGTCACAAGCTCTTCATCTGCACCGGTCGATCCGTGCCGAAAATCGAACGCAACATTTTGGATCTTGGATTTGACGGTGTAGTTTCCGTAGCCGGCGCACAGGCGAATATCGGCGATAAGCTGCTGTTCCAGCATCTCGTATCGCCTGAAGCCATCGATGCGGCGATGGCCTATTTTGCCGAACACCATATCGAGAGCTACCAGTGGCAGGGTGCGGACGGCATGTACATTTCCGAAGGTTATCGCCGCCATCTGGAGTCCAAGGGCAAGACGTGGAATCGTGGTGAGTTTGCGCGGTTCTGGCATTTGCTGGACGAGGTAGAGGTTCCGGCTGGATTTACGCTGGGTCACACGATTCATGTGAGCAAGGGATCGTATTTCACCGGGCCCGAGCCGGATGTTTCCTTCGAGGACACCCAGCATGATCTTGCCCCCTGGTTCGAACTCGTGCACGGCTCATACGACAAAATCTCGCCGAATAACGGCGAACTGCTCATCAACGGCATCGACAAAGGCACCGCCGTACGCGACGTGGCTTCCTTGCTTGGCTATGCCATCGCCGACACCATCGCCATCGGTGACTCCGACAACGACACCGCCATGCTCAAAGCCGCCGGCACATCCGTGGCCATGGGCAACGCCATCCACGGCATCCAAGCCTTCTGCGACTTCACCACCACCGATATTCACCAGGATGGCCTAGCCAACGCCTTCAAAACGTTGGAACTGGTGTGATGAGTGCGAAGTCCTTGCCGGTTGCTGTTGCGCAATTTACGGTGGCGGAGGAGCCGGAACGGAATCTGGAAATTCTCGACGGATTTGCGCGTGATGCTGCGGCGGGCGGCGCGAAGTTGCTGGTATTGCCGGAAGGTTTGATTGCGCGGCGCGGCGATGACGATTCATATGCTGCCGCGCACGCGCAACCACTGGACGGGCCGTTTGTAGACGGCTTGCGGCGTATCAGCGCGCAGCGGCATATTGTGCTGATGGGTACCGTGCATGTTGCGCCGGAGCAAGGAACAGAACGGGATGCGGATTCCCGAGTTTCCAACACGTTCCTTGTGATTCGCGATGGTGAAATTATCGCTGAATATCGCAAGCTGCATCTTTACGATGCGTTCTCGGCCCGCGAATCCGACGTGGTTCTCCCAGGAGATGCGTTGCCGCCTATCGTCGATATTGACGGTTGGAAAATCGGCGTCATGACCTGTTATGACGTTCGTTTCCCGGAAACCGCTCGCTCACTGGCCGTGCGCGGGGCAGATGCGATTGTTGTAAGCGCCGCTTGGGTGCGCGGCCCGTTGAAAGAGCAGCATTGGAAGCTGCTGACTGCGGCTCGCGCATTGGAAAACACTTGCTATGTGTTGGCTTGCAGTGAGGTGAGTTCGCGGAACATCGGATGCAGCCGTATCATCAATCCGATGGGTGAGGTTGTCGCTTCGGCGGGCGATGAGGGAGCCGAGCTTATTGCTACTGGGCTTAGTCGCGAATGCCTTGCTTCCGCACGCCAGATAATGCCGGTTCTGCAGAATCGCTGTTTTGCCGACCCGCAGTTGCGCGATTAGTCGAGTCTTTCAGAGCCCGCTGCCGACGCTTTGATGGCATATTACTATCAAATAAAACGTGCCAAATTATTGGCGCAATCAGTGGTCATCGAAAGTCCGTGATAAATGTCGTGGGCCCGGACACCTATTATGGGACGCATGACTACCACTGTTCATGATTCCGCCCAGGCTTCTGTATACGCTCGTCTGAGTGGGGGGAGCGAAGCCCCGGATTTCACTCTGCCGGCGATTGTTCCGAATTCTGCATCATCTGATGAAGCCGAATCTGATATTGATTCGCAAGAAACTTCCCTCACCTTGTCCGAAGTACTCAAGGGCGGACGCAAGGTAGTGCTGTATTTCTACCCGGCCGCGATGACGCCCGGTTGTACCACCGAGGCTTGCGATTTCCGCGATAATCTCGCCCGATTGGCGTCGAAAAACGTTACGGTGCTTGGCGTCTCCAAGGACTCGCTTGACAAGCTGCGCAAGTTTGCACAGCGTGACCATCTCACATTCCCGCTGCTGTCTGATCCCGACCTGACCGTGCACAAGCTGTACGGCGCATATGGCGAAAAGAAGCTCTACGGCAAGATACACGTAGGCGTGATCCGTTCGACGCTCGTCATCAATCCCGACGGCTCCGTGGTTATCGCTCGTTACAACGTACGTGCCAAAGGACATGTCGATTCGCTGTTAAAGGCACTGGAAAAGTTGGAGAAGCTGGAGAAGTAGTGCGTTCTCGTTGTTCGGACACAGTGGTTCGTGCATAGCAGCTCCGCGCGGTATGTGCCGTATGAACCACTGCCGTATGAACCACCGGTTGACCTCTCGGACTCACCGGCAAATAGTGAGACCGTGGGCGCGCAGTACGTCTATGGCTGGCATGTAATCGAGCGATGTTGCGGTGGGATTGAGCATCAGTTCGCGGATGGCGGCGGATGCTGAGGACTCGCTTGTCTTCGAGGATTCTGCGGCCGGGAACAGAGCGTCGGCGATTAGGGAGATGATACGGGAACGTGCATCGCCGGCATTGGCATTGTTGCTGCTGTTGCCGGCGTCGGCAGTGGCGGAGCTGTTTTGTAGAGTCGTATCCAACGCTGTGACAAGCGGCTCCAGGTTGTTCTTTGTCGCCTCGGCAATGTCATCGAGCTGATCGAATAAGGCGAACAGCCATGCACGGCGTTGCCCCTCATCGTTGCCGGTCGCAAGCCTTTCATCGGTGACGCGCACGAGTTCATCAATCGGTACTGCTGGCGTCTTTGCCGGATCGCGATGCTCACGGTTGTCTTCGATATCGCCCATAAGATGCTGGATCTTGCACTCGTCCTGCAATACGGTGGTCTCGGCAAATGCGGTGGCGATGGCGTCCGCATCGATGAACTTGCCACCCTCGGACTGGAAGCGCACGCGCTTAGGCTCGCTGTAATAATGCGACATGCCGAATGTGATGTACTGAGGCATCTCATCCTGCAGCTGTTTGACCGCCGCGGCCACCTTGCGCATATCCGCCAGATGTTGGTGCACCACGATGAAAGCGAGCAGTGCCTTGGCGTCGGCGAGCGTGAGCGGCTGGCCAATGCGGGTGCCATGATGCTCGTGATGCGCGAACATGTTCTTCAGCGAATCAAACAATCCCATAATGTCCTCCTTCGAACTGGGCGAATTAACTGCATCTGCCATTCACACTAGTCCGGAATGTATGAGAATCATCGTGGAACGCCGAGAGCGAATTATTGACGCTGCACGCAGCAACGTGAGAACTGAACCGACACCAAGAACACAGGGCATACCTGCAGCATGTCGAGCAATGCGATGGCTCTATTTGTTAAGAGCTCGAAAATATCGCACAGGACGTAGAAGTGCTTGTCCGAATCATGTATGGCAAGAAGGCTCTACAGTTTGCTTGTGAACGACTCCACTGGTTAACTGGTAGAGAAGTAGCGGTTTGGTATACGCAAACAGTGCGATCGGCGATGAAGATGACTGTGGGGTTGTCATGTGTATTCCTCAGAACGATGAGCAAGAGCCATGGACTTGGTGCGTAATAGCAAATGTCGTAGATGAGCATGAGGTTGGTGTTGACCATCATATTGGGCATGGAACGAAGATATTCAGTCCTGGAACAAAAGTGTATGTGTCGACTGAATGGAGGACGAGCCTAAAGGATGACGGTGGAACATTGTTTGTGATTGGGAAAGCGCGTAAGCAATGGCGAATGGTAGGTATGTTCATTCCACGTAATCGACTGACGAACTTTCGAGTTGGACGAGTATTCGATCCACGTGTACTGCGGCGTATGGCTAAGGATTGCAGGCAATCAGTGCCAGATCCGTCTGAATGGGGTTGGCGCTGGTGGGGCAATGATGAGGATGCCCACCAAACAGTCATTAAGAGGGTTGAATACTTCAGTCAAGATGGATTTTCGTTGCCAGAAGCTGGGGCTGAAGATGATTAGAATCAGGTGAGTAACACGATGCTGAAGAATTCTGATGCGTCTAGTCTTTCTTCTTGAGGGACCTTCCACCGCCAACACCGCGACCAGGACGGCTTGCATTCCAATCATCTATTGTTCAGGTAGCTAACCTTTAGTAGTGCCATATATACGTCAGGTTCCGGCAGCTTATATTCTGATGCGTTCTTGACGCCGAGGCGCTCGCTAACTTCTTTGGTGCTGAGAAACCTAAGTGCCATTTGAGTTCCTCTCATCTTCGTGGAGATTTCAGTACGTCGGTATATTGAGCATACCTGCATATTAGCGAGGCAAATCCTCTAGTGAATTGAGATCTTGACTCACTGATAGGCGGTTAGTGAAGCGATTCTGCGGTTAAGTCGAGCTTTTGCTTCGCTGAGCAGTCTCAGTGAGGCAAATCCTCGGGCGGACCGAGGCATTGCTCTACTAAAAGGCCACTTAGCGAGGCTTTTCCTCTACTAACTCTCTGAGTTGCTTCGCTGACGACGATTCAGCGGGGTATTCCCTTGACCTATCCGTGTTTTCGCTCTGCAAAGTAGTTCTGAGCGGCGGATCGATACTCACACAGATGTGTACGGTGTGCTGTCAGCGTCTTTGTAGTTTCGCCGGTCAGTTGCTTGGTAATCCAGGATAAGTCATGGTTCCTCACTTCCATGTGAGGCAGTACACTAGGTACTGCCTCTATTGATTAGCAGATAAAGGTCAGCCCCATGAGTATTGCTGTACTCATGGGGCATTTACGTTAGTGGCTAAGCCACAGTGCGTAGCCGGGGCTTGCACCCGATTAAGCCGCTAACCGGCCTACGCAAAGATTCATAGGGCTCACAACTAGCTTTCACTAGTGTTTTCTTTCGGCCTCTCAGCCTCTAACAGTTTGCGAGGGTTAGCAACTTTCAGAGCGTCCGCAAAACGGCATGCCATACTGAGCGACATGTTAGACACATCATTAGCCCCGGTCTCATACGCGGCAATTCTACCGCGCGTCATGCCGGGCACCTTATCGGCTAACTGTTGTTGTGTCAGCCCTCGCTTCTGCCTTAATTCCCTTAGACTCATTACCCACCTCGCTTATGCTCAGTGGGCCCGATTATACCTATCGTTGAAACATATGTAGAGTGAGGGGCATAAATCGAAAGGCGTCAATGATGAACGGAACATTCGAGTAGTTAAGAGCAGCCGTGTATGGCCAAGCAGTCGGTGATGCCTTGGGCGTGCCTTATGAATTCATGCCGAGAGATACCTTCCGGTGCGAAGGTATGACGGGATACGGTACGCATAACCAGCCGATTGGCACATGGTCGGACGATACCAGCATGATGCTCGCCACGTTGGACTCGCTGATCGCCAATGAATGGCAAGTCAATACTGAATCTGCAATCACGCACGCTCATGCAATCTCGATGGAGGCCTGTTCGAGCATGGTGGATGTGTTGCGCGACGGACTCATCAAAGGCATATGGCCGCAAGAGCTGGATGATGAACCGCTACGCGGTATGCCGCGTGATGAAGTTGGTTCGAGCGGCTTCGTCAAAGACACGTATGAGGCGGCGCTCTGGTGCCTCGCGAATACCGATGATTATGCGAGTTGTGTGCTCGCCGCTGTCAACTTGGGTGACGATACAGACACGACCGCCGCCGTCGCCGGATACCTGGCCGGCATCAAATATGGATTCGATGCCATTCCCGCTCAGTGGCTGGCGGTATTGCGCGGGCGTGAGCTTATTGAGGATGTGCTTGGACGGACGGAGTCGGCGTGGCATTAAGGCGCTCGCGGTGAGTAGCGACCTACTATTTCCGTATGCGATGAAGATGGTCAGTACGCCACCATCAACAGTGAGGACTCCCTGCCTACTGTTCTCCACGATCACGCCCAAGCACTGGACGCTCCCATGTCTCGTTCCGCTGAACATTGCCGAGAACTCCCTTCTTCTGGATGCGCATCATCGAATCCCACTTGCTCGACGCCCAGACTGCTTTGGACGGGGATACGCCGCTAGTGGGGGACAGAGATTGAGACGCATCCGGGTTCGAATATTGTGAGGGATTTGGCTTTGCCAACGGTTGTTGGACACATTCCATACGGTGGTGCCTGTGTTGTTCGCAAAAGTATGTCTATCTAATCGTTAATCGAGGATGACGATATGGTGAGTTTTTCTGCCGCTATAATGTAGGATTATTAACAGGTTACGGCTGAAGAACTGATTACAGTATTAGAACATTTTTTTTTCTGATATATGTGGTTGGCGTAGATGTGGCATATGCGAGGGGGCATCCTATGGCGGATGATGAAACTCATATCGGTCGAAATAACGAGGAACGCAAGGAAGACGAAAACCGTCGCATTATGGGAAGGCGCTGGAAGGTGCTGCGGCGGAAACTGTGCAACGCTTTGGTTCTGCCGTCAAGGAACATTTAGCGGCCTATGCGGGTGATGGAGAGAAACCTGCTGATGGGAATTCCAAACCTCCTAAGACCTTGAAGTCCATTGCTAAGATGAAGACTAGCAATGAATTCAAAAAGCAGAATCTAGCTCAGCAAGCGGGTTTTAGTGCCGAGGTTGAGGCGGTAGCCAGGAAGAACGCCGATAACATTATTGCTGGCAACGATACGCGATTCAAACGATATGATGACGTGAAGCATCCAGATGGACGGCAAGTGTCGAACGACCCCATCGTGGACATTGTCGAAGTGGATGACTTGGGCAAACCAATCATCGGCTCTGAGGCTCAAATGAAGTTCGTCGGCAGTAGCCCGAAAAAGCTTCTTGATAAGTTGAAAAGCAAGAAATATGCAAAATATCGTGATGCAGACGTCAGCATGGTTATTCCGGATGATTATTACGATGTACTGATGGGTGATGGGCCTGACGGCATCAACGAACAGATACGAAAACTTCAGGGCGAGCTGGATGGAGGTCGGCTTGCCGGCAAGAATTCCCCAGAGGCTATTCAGCAGCAAATCGATGATCTGAAACAGATCAAGAAGAGCCTTCGTAAAAGTGGACTCACCAAGCGAGAAGCGTTGTATGCGCGAGAACATCCCAGACGCATGGTGGCGAAAGATGTAGCCAAAGTTGCCAATAAAGCCGGGTTGCAGCAGGCAAGGAATGGTGCGCTGATTGGTGGTGGTGTTTCTCTGATTCGAAATATGGTTGCCTGCATTAATGGCTCTATTGAGCCAGCGGAGGCAGCGAGAAACGTCGGCGTCGATGCAGGCTTGGCTGCGGCGTTCGGCTATGTCACCGCTTTTTCCGGCGCTGCCATTAAGGGTGCCATGCAAAACGCGTCGAGCGAGTATCTGCGTAGTCTATCGAGAACGAACGTTGCAGCTACGATGGTCTCCACTGTAACGGATGTTTCCAAGGTGGTTGCACTGTATTGCCGCGGCGAGATTACTGGAGCTGTTTGTATAGAGCGCCTCGGCCAGCAGGGAATGGGGCAGCTCGGAGGAGTGATGGGCGTTGCCGTGGCGATGGCCGCAATACCTGCAGATGGTGCTTTTATGGCTGCGATGGTTGGTATGGCTGGAAGCACCTTGGGATATGCTGCAGCTGTTGCCGTATATGAGGAATTATCCACTGCTCTGCATGACTATGAGCTGGCGAAAGAGGAGCGTATTCGTGTGGAACGCGAATGTGCGGAAGCGGTGGAGCTCATCCGCCAATATAGGCGTGATATGTCTAGGGATGTCGAGAATTATCTGGCGACTCATGATGAATTGTTTAATAGAGCATTCGATGCAATGGATCAAGCGTTGATTTCCAATGATATTGATGAATATTTGACCGGAAACGCCGAAATTCAAGAATCCTTGGGATACTTGCCAAGGTTTCGGACTCAGCAGGAGTTTGATGATTTGATGGCGTCAGACGACAATTTCGTTTTATAAGGAGGAGCCAGTTAATGAAGTACATCAAAACACGTGATGCATTACAAGCATTTTATTATCTGATTGCTGTCGATGGATCAGTCCGTGACGACGAACGCGCACTATTCGATCATATAGGTGACAATTTGGATGCAAAGCACTTCCATGATTATCGCAAAGAGATTATCGATTCGTGCGATGAGCGTATAAACCAGTGCCACGATTCCGATGATCGCTACGACGTAATTGTTGAGGGTGTTGATGCAGTCTTGTCGCATCGAACGGATAAAAGAGCTGCAGGAATTGCACCAAGGCTGCTTCTGTGGAATATGTTGTCAGTTGCCTTCGCTGATGGGGAATATGATGCAGTAGAAAGCAGACTCATCAGACATATTGCTCGGACGATGATTGCCGATCGTTCCATATACCCCGAAATGGAACATCTTATGCGCGCGGCGTATGACGTGCGAGGCGAGCTCGACTTGATCAGCAATTCCGAACTGCCATACAGTGAAGTTCGCCCCATGGTGGATCAGCTGGAAGAGCGCGTGAATGTTCTCCAAAACGCTGCCGTGTTGCTGATTGAAGACGAGACGGCTGCGCCAGCCCCGGAAGTCATGGTTCCAGAGAAGGACGTGTTTGATCAGACCAAGGATGCCGTTGACTCGGTGGTCGCTCCGGTTGTGGATCAGGTTCAGCAGGGTGCTCAGGGAGCCGCGGATGCGGTGAAGCATACGTTTGACAATAATGTTGCTCCTGTTCTCAACCAAGTTGGCGATGCGCTGAAGCCGGTGAATGATGCAGTGCTGAAACCGGTAGGCAACGCAGCCAATGAGGTTGCGAAACGTGCGGGTGACGCAGCCAATGAGGTTGCGAAACATGCGGGTGACGCAGCCAATGAGGCTGCAAAACGTGCGGGCGATGCGGCCCATGCTGTACAAGGCTTCTTCGGTGGCCTCTTTGGACGCAAATAAGAGAAACCCAGGAAGGAATTCACTATGCCATTTTTTGTTGTTCCACTATTCATCGGAATGGCCGCTGCTGCCGGTACCGCAGGCGTGGGTATGGCTGCCAAAGGTAGTCTTGATCAGCACACGGCGAATCAGCTTAACGACAATTCCGGAGCGCGCATTCGATGGGCAGCTAATAACCTCGAAAAGCTTCGTGGGCAATGTTCGGATTCCCTGAATGCCTTGGGCAAAGAGAAAGTCATCATTTTGGATGGGAGCGTTCAGCGCTTCCTTGATGCTTTTCAACAGTTGAAAAATGTTGATTTCACCGCGTCCGAAGGGCTTGATGAACTCAATAAACTGCGCATAGACAAAGCGGCTTTTGATGAACTTAAAACCATGGGAAACATAGCTTCGTCTTTGCTGGAAGGCGGTGTGGCCGGAGCCGCCAGCGGCGCATTGGCTGCGTTTGGTGCATATAGTGCCGCGTCGGCACTCGCCACGGCTTCCACAGGAACTGCGATCAGTGCATTAAGTGGTGTGGCTGCTTCCAACGCCACGTTGGCGTTCTTCGGGGGAGGGTCCTTGGCCGCAGGTGGCTTGGGCATGGCCGGTGGCGCCGCTGTACTTGGAGGCTTGGTCGCAGGTCCTGCATTGCTGGTCATGGGCGTTATCATCGGTGCCAAGGGTGGCAAAAACCTTGAGGAAGCGAAGACCCAGTCTGCTGAGGCAAGCAAATATTGTGAGCAGATGATGGCCGGTGCGGACCAGTGCGTTGCCATTCGTAGACGCAGCTATATGTTCCATGCCCTGCTCGCCCGTCTTGATGCTAAATTCCTGCCTTCAATTCTTGAAATGGAAAATATCATAAAGACCGAGGGAACGGATTATTCGCAATTCCGTCAGGAAAGTAAGAAGACTATTGCCGCAGCTGCGTCCACTGCAGCATCAATCAAGGCCGTGCTAGATACTCCTCTGCTGGCCGAGGATGGGTCACTTACTTTGGAGTCGGAGAAGCTGATGAAGAACAGTGGCATGTGATGGGATGAGGATTCCGGAGCTGGACTGATGGTTCTGTGTCTTCTTCCGTCATTTTTCAGGGCTTCATATAGATACGACGCATGACGAATTCGACCAGGCGATCTGGGAGGAAGCGCTTGAGTTGCATCAGGGCCTTGTAGCTGCTGCCGACGGCGATGCGCACCGGAGGATTGCGTTTGCCGAGCGTCGCGACGATGACTCGGGCCACGCTTTCCGGACCGTCGCCGGTCTGCTCGTCATGAGCCATTTGTCCGACCGAACGTTGGCATTCGTCGTAGTACGGTGAATTGGCTGGTTCGGCGAGGATACGCGAGCCGGTGAATCCAGTGGATAGGTCACCCGGTTCGATGATTGTGGCGGTGATGCCATGACGGCGCCCCTCCAACCGCAGCGCCTCCACATACATTTCCAGCGCCGCCTTTGTGGAAGAGTAGTGCGATTGGAACGGCAAACCCAGCCGTCCTCCAATCGAGCCGACAACGATGACTCGTCCCCGCTTACGGTTGCGTGCCGCGGTACGGCGCAGCAACGGCAGTGCGATTTCGTTGACCTGCAACACGCCAAAATAATTCACATCGAACTGCTTGCGAGCGAGCGTCATTGGTGTGCATTCCGCAGAGCCGGCGATGCCGAATCCCGCGCAATGGACGATAGCGTCCAATCGGGGGAGGGCGCCGAGAATGCGCGTGATGTCAGCCGGCTTGGTGACGTCCATTTCGTAGGTAAACAGTTCGCCTCGGCCAAGACGCTGAGTCTCAGGAACGCTCCCGTCTGCATCAAGTCCCACCGCAATTACACGCCAGCCTTGCGCAGCGAGCATCCTCGCAGTTGCCCTGCCGATACCACTCGTGCCTCCGGTGACCAATGCCACCGGCCGTCCATCATCCTTGATTGGTTCCATGTGTACTATTATCGCGCGATTATTGTGCGGTGAGGATACCGAAATTGCGGTGTGACAATAACAGTAGATTCTTGAAATGTTAGAATCCTTAGTGCAAGCGAAAACCGTGCACGAAGCTAATGCGGTACTTCCTCTCAAGATGAAGCGCATATTTGCTATGTCGTTTAGTCCTGACTATTGTAGGAAATGGACTTTGAGCTTACGCGTGGTTTGGGTCCGAGGTCGGTGACACCCCCGCTGATCCGTTGGGTTCCGCTGAAAGAGTTGGAGCTGATGACGGTGACTGTGGGGGTGTGCTGTTTTTCAGGTAATCGACACCGTACTTGAGGAAATCGTAGATTCTTATGTCCTTGCGCAGGTCGTAATCGAGTTGTTCTCCTGACTCGATTCTGACTTTGGCCACGGTCTTCAGGAGTCTTTCAAGCTCATCGAGATCGATTTCAGATTGGTACAGCAGAACAAGGCGTTTGTAAGCGTCATTGGGGAATGCGCTGATGAGACCAGTGACACTTTTGTCCTGTAGTTTTGCTCGCCCGGTCTCACGAATCCTCCGATCTGTCTTGTTGAGATACGCTTCCATCGTAGTTTTATCAGCAATTTCCTTTTGCGTTCGCTGCCCGAGAGGCCCGTCGTAACGACGCAAGTAATAGTACATGGGAGCACCGCCCTGCTTTAACATCGCATCCAAGTATTCTCCAATAACCAATTCCGGCGAGAATTGCTTGTTTTTGAAGAGTGCATCTTCATGGAGTTCCGACAATGTTACTTTGCGGCCGTAGTCCACCACCCCAACACCAACAATCACATTTTTGTTGGGCGGAAGTTCGTCCATATGCGAGAGTTCTACGGCAACTACACTCTCTGCGCCGGTTCCGGTATAAGAAGCCTTGTACAACTGCCTCAGAATTTGGTTCAGCACTTTCGGCGCATAGCGCTGATTTGTTTTGGCTATGGCTTCATAAATCGGAGCAAAGTCCGGCGTGCTGATGGCAGTCATCTCCACAGTCTGGCCATTGTCTACTTCGTAGCTTGCGCTCTTTATAGCGCGGGAGTCTGAATACTGTACGAAGATGAAACGCTTGGCTATTTCTCGTGCCCGAGTTTCTCCAGCACAAGAAGCAATTGAAGAAATAATCTCCCGTATATCCTGGTCATTCAACGAATATCCCAGGAAAATAATCGGATATTCGCCAAATATAGTGAGAATTTTTGAAGTCAGGTAATCCTGATGCTCTCGCAGCCGCTGGTAGTCTCGTTCATTGATGACCATGGAACTTGGATCAGTTGCCGACCCGTGAATCTTGTAAATTTCGCCAATTCCCATCAGCGGGGAAAACAACAAATCCTCTTGCCGGATATATACGTCATATTTTGGGAATACCGATTCCATAAGACCGTCATAGTTGGTGGTGATTACGCCGGCGACATGACGGGTCGCTTTACGTAATATATCCAACTCCTCGGTCATCAATGTTGGTTGGAACGAAGACAGATGGTCGGCGATATAGATCTTCATTGGTGAGATTCCTGATTCGAACTCCGCACGATGCGTCTCAACCCAATCCGCGAATTTGGGTTGATTGATAGCATCAAGAAAATCTCTTTCCATTAATGAGGCGATATGGGGATAGACCGTGTTCTTCTTGCCGTCGCCTTCCGATTCAGCCGTTAGCTTGTATTGGAAATATGGCTTCATCGGACTCCCGGCATTCTCACATACCCATTTGAGCAAGCCATCCCAGTCTTCAGCTCCCATATAGCGGCGCGACATGCCTGATCCCACGAACAGGAAAGGTACACGGTTGGCCTCGGCCAATAGATGCAGTATTGTTTCTCGCACCTGTGCGTTGAAATCTGTATCTGCCATGGATATCCCCTCTCCATTGTCGGTGTATGTTGGTTCAACACTCTACCGTATGAATGAGATGCTCAGCGTGACCTCGCGAACGGTTACCAATTATGAAGAAGCTGGAGCGCCGGTGTCGCAGACAGCGGCGCTGGCTGATGCGTTGCAGGTTATGCCGTCGTTTTATGCTCAATAGTGTGCCATATGTGACGGTAGATTTCGGCAAGACCGCAGAACGTGTCCGTTTTGATATTGCGCATGAAATTGGACATCTGATGATGCATGAAATGGTGTCTGAAGATGCAGCGGCTGCCGGAACGTGCGATATCGAAGGTGAAGCTCATTCGTTCTCCGCGAATCTTTTGATGCCGAAGCGCCGTGTTCTGGGCATGGTGCCGACTCACGTTTCAGTGTCGCAGATTTTGGCTGCGAAACGATATTTCAAGGTTTCCGCAATGGCCATGGCTCGCCGTGCCTATGAGCTGGGCCGATTGTCGGAATGGGAATATCGGCAGGTTTGCTCGGAATTGACGGTTCAAGGATACAAGAGTGGCGAGCCACGTGGTCTGCGCCCAGAACAGTCGAAGGTATTCCACTTCGTGGCCGATACGAATAGACAGAAAGGCATATCGGTTTCCACGGTGAGTGAGGAGACCGGGCTGGTTCCTAAGGAATTGCATGGATTGTCGTTTGGAAATATTTGGACGGTTACTGGCGGAAGAAATATATGAGCTAGAAAAAAAGATTATTGTCCTTTTAGGTTGAATATTTTACTAGTAATGCGATTATTCCTTACTATTGATTTAGTTGATGCTTTGCCGTATCAGGCGATTCCTATCTTCCTGTTTTCTTTCTACGATACTAATATATGTGCTACTAAATTCCTCGAGAGCTTTTTCCGAAGTTAAACCTTGCACCTTTTCGTCGGGTTTAATTTCTCGTCCGCATGCTTTAAAGGCCGCAATATTGTCAAGTTCTAAGACTTTATAAGCTGATTCCTTTAACTTGTCAGTAGACAGTGGGTTTGCGCATAGAATTTGATATGCAGCCTGTGTTAGGCCGACGTGCTCTCTTCCATTCGTATTGGCTTGAGCGGAATAGAAACGTACCATATCCTCGCGGAGTATTGCCAATTCATCGTCAATATATTTAATTTGTTGCTCTTTGTTGGCAATTAATTCTTGGGTTTTCTTGGTGATTTTTGCGATATATACAGATATTATTACGCTGGCAATGCTAATTATCCATGGCATATATGTCGTGAAATTATTGATTAAGAATTTCACGATCGAAAAAGCATTTGTTCTATCGTAGCCAAGTTTACTTCATCACCTTATCGTATAGAGATTGGACATCGTATTCTAGGTCGGGATGGTCTTGGGCTAGTAGCTTGAAGTGGATTCGGGCGCAGTCGATTTTGGATTGTTCTTCGGGTCGGGTTGTGGCCAGACCGTTCTTTCCGCCCTTTGTCTCGATAACGAAATAGACCTTTTGGCTGCCGCCCTGTTCCTCCACGTACGCCCAATCGGGGTTGTACGAGCCGAATGGGGTGTCAACGGTGAAGCTGCTAGGCAGCTTCGCACAGAACAACACGTTGTCGGCTCGATCAAGCTGACGGGCGAAAGGCCGTTCGACGGTGACGGAATCGTACACCACGTAATCGAACAGCCATTTGTCCAAATGGCTCGGTCGGAAGGCATTCTGGTCAAGGTATCCTTTCATGCCCGCAGGGGAGAGGATGTTGACCTTGTACCATTCTTCTTCAGGCAGCTTTGAATAGGTGATTCCCTTGGGTAGTACCACACGCTTTGCCTTTTGAATACATGCAGCGACTTGGGTAATGAATGTGACCGGATCCACAGTGAATTCGTCAAGCCTGCCGCAGCCCTCGAGAATACGCTTCAACGTCTTGCGAGTCAGTCCCACCACGTCCTGTAGTTCACGAATCGGGTCGGGCAGATTGTAATGCAGGCCTTCTGAAGTGTCTACCACGGCCATGCGCGCCTCGCCGGCAGCGATGCCTGCATCGTCGATGTCCAAATCAGAACGATAGCTGTGGATCTCCACTGGACGAACCTTCTCCATCTCCTGAATGTATTCAATGGAGCGTTCCACCAGCAGGTCACTGTTCACGTTGAGCTCGAACTTGGTTCTTGGACGGATACGCTCCCATAGTTCCCGGAACGCTTGATTTTGTTCGGCCTGAGGATTGACCTCGACATTGACTTCTTCAGCCTTGTTCTTAACTGGCAGTTTCTCGGCCATGTGTGCGATGACTTGCTCGATCTGGTCACGCATCGGTTCGAACTCTTCGGGCAATTCGAGCGTGCTGTCTTTGACCTGGGTCTTCAGCGTTTCGGTGATTTCGCCATTCTTCGCGATAAGGCCGGAGTCAGCGAGATGATCGTACACGGCTTTGGAGTTGTCAAAGCCAAACAGTTGCTCGGTTTCCTCGCCGTTCTTGTCGATGACGTGCAGGTTGGTGAACGATTCAGGGGCAAGTGCGCCGAACCGGAATCCGGACTGTTCGAACTCAGATTGGAGTCCGTGCGCGAAGTCCTTGTAGGATTCGTTCGCAATCACGGTCAGTGTATTGGCCTCGGGCTCGAAGCAGCGCTGACCTTCCTGATTGACGCACAAGCGTAGACCGCGACCTACTTTCTGGCGCTTAGTCATTGTGTCTCTGGTCTCCACAAGCGTGCAGATCTGGAACACGTTCGGATTGTCCCAGCCTTCCTTCAACGCGGAATGGCTGAAGATGAATGAGTAATCTCTATCTTCATCCTTGCCATCCGGGAAGGAAATCAGTGTCTCCTTCTTCTGCATGATGAGCTGGAACGTATCCGTATCGGCGGCGGTGCTGCCGATTGTGTCCTTGTACCGCTTCTTTTTGTCCTCTGAGAAATAGCCGGTGCGCACGCGTTTCGGGTCCGCAATCAATGGGATTCCGGCCTTTTGATAACGGTGCTGCCATTTGTTGCTGCTTACGAGATTCGTGTATTCCTCGTCGAACATCCGTGCGTATTCGCCGTCAGCGGTACCATCATCTAGGTATTCGCGGTATTTGCTGACCTTGTCGATAAAGAACAGGGACAGAACCTTTACCCCGCGCGGCCACATTTGCAACTGGGTTTCCAGATGATCCTCGATGGTACGTCGAATCTGGGCACGTTTAATCAGGGTCTCATCTACGTCGCCCTTCGATTCGCCCAGTTCCAAGTAGTCGCCGTTCTGGAATTCGATGGATTCCATACCTTCGGCCGCGTCGATGTTGTTCACGACCCAACCGGCTTGGTAGTCCGTATTGTAGCCACTGCGTTCATACAGGTCCTGACCAGCCTTGACCTGTACGCTCTTACGCTTCTGGCTGCCATCCTTCTGCTTGACATCCAAGGTGACTTTGGCCCGATATGGATTCTTGCTCACGGAGTCGAGACGTACATACGCTCCGTTGAGATTCGCCTGCGAGAGCACTGAATCCACGCAGATGCCTTTGACCAGATGCTCTTGGAACGCATCTACTGGCGTCAGCCGGTACACTATGTTGTACTTCTCTTTGTGCGTGGCCGAATAGCGCAGCACGAATAACGGGTTCAGGCTCTTGATGGCTTTCTTCGCTTTTGCGGTGTTATCCACGCTTTGCGGCTCGTCGATGATAACGAGTGGCCGGCATTCCGAAACCATTTCCTGCGGGGAGCGGCCGCCGGCCAACTTTTCACTCTTACGATGGAACAGGTTAGACTTATCGCTTTCGCCGTCCTTGTCGAACGCCTTATTGAACGCGCCGATATTGATGATCATCACCTGGATCGATGAACTCATCGCGAAATTCGCAACGGGACCCATGTTGTTCGAGTCATATACGAAGTAATCCAACGGGGTACCGTCATAGAGAGTGTTGAAATGTTCCTTCATTGTCTCGAAGGATTTCTTCACGCCCTCGCGAATAGCCACGGAAGGCACCACAATGATGAATTTCGTCAGTCCATAACGCTTATGCAACTCATAGATTGTGCGGATGTACACATAAGTCTTACCTGTGCCGGTCTCCATCTCCACCGTGAAATCACGCAGGCGGCCATCCGTAAGCACCTGTGTTTTCGGCAGACAATTACGCTCTTGTATGGTATGTAGTCCATCTGCAAGACGTCGTTCGGAGACGCGAAGATCATTCGCGAAGCCGATGCCAAGCGTGCTGTTCTTGTAGGTTGCATGCTGCTGATCAATCATCATCTGCGCAGTGTCGCCGGCCGTGAACTGAGACGTGCGGAACTGTTGATCCTCAAACAGGTCAGCGATTGCATTGATGGCATCTAGCTGATATGGCTGATCGTTCGCGTACTGGAATTTCAATGCCATATCACACCGTCCGCAATTCGATTTCATCGCCATCAGCAGCAGCGCGGTTGAAAATGGATTCCGCGTTCAGCTTCAACGTGTCATCTAACACGGAATCGAGAATCAGAACGCGACGTGGTCGATCTTCCAAACCGGCAATCTGCTCCAACACCTGCACGGTAAGTCCTTCGTCCATGCAACAAATCAGCTCGCCCTTTGCCACTGACCAGCACGTATAGCTGTCAAGCTTCAACGGTTCGATTGGTAGCGACAGGTCAAGCCCCCATTTGAGCATGACTTCGAAAAGTACATCCTCCTTAGAGCGTCCTTCTTTGATGACATCTTCATACAATGCGTCCGCCGTCCATGTTCCAGACTGCGCTTCTGACTCAGGCTGGATATTTGATGAATCCAATGACAGCACACGGAAACCTATATCTGGTACCCGCTTCGGCTCACCATCCAACTCGGGTTGGCGATTCGCTTCCTCCACCTCGGTCTTGATCTCTTGCCCGGCACGGCGAATACGCTCTTCGCCAACAGAGCATAAATCCGTGTAGTTTCCGGAAGTTTTCTCGGGCAACTGCACAAGGATGCAACGGCGTTTACCTCCGTCCTTCGCATTGGCTTGCATGACTGCATCAGCCGTGGTGCCGGAACCGGAGAAGAAGTCGAGCACCAACGAGTTCTCATCCGTCGCGATATCGAGCATACGACGAATTAGACGAGTAGGCTTCGGCGTATCAAAGGGAGACTGCCCATCGAAGAGTTTCTTGATCTCTTTTTTGGCCTCGTCAGTATGGCCACATTCCGAGTACGGCCAGTAGTTGGTTGCGGAACGGCCTCCGACTGCATCAACATATCGTTTGCAACGAATACCGCCTTTGCCTTTGCTTGTGAAATAGAGACGAGGCCATTTTCCATTGTCATAGCGCTTTTGAGCTTCAGCAAAGGTCGCTTCGTTCGGTTCAGCAAGAACTATCGCCTTGATGTCAGAAGACACTTTGTCTACTGTCGTTCCACAGATCTCCGCGCGCTTAGCATTATCTTCAATGTTCTTTAGCTTGTAATCAGACCATTCACGCATAATGCGGAGCATCTCGTTTTGCCCGAAAGTCCAGTGACGGCCATTAGACGGATAAAGCATTTCCCCTGTAATCGGATGTTGGATGGCGTAGACCATCCCATGATGGGTTGCCGCACCCGGAGCCGCGGCGTCACCAGAAGCCCAAAGACGATCATCTCCATCAGGGGACTGATAGGAGTTATCCATGTCAACGGATCGTTCAAGCTTATTTGGGTTCCAATTCGGGCTCTTGCTCCAAACCAGTATATGCTCGACCTCAGTGGGGATTCCCTGTGCATCATTGCGAGGCGAATACGTTCGCTGCCATGAGATATCGGCGACAAAACAGCCTTCGCCGAACAGTTCCTCACCGATTTTGCGGAGTGTATGAAGTTCGTGGTCGTCAATGCTGATGAAGATGACGCCGTCTTCGCTGAGGAGTTCTCGGGCGAGGCGGAGCCGCGGGTACATCATGTTGCACCAGTTGGAGTGGTAGCGGCCGTCGGTTTCGGGGTTGGCGCTACTTGCTTGGCCGGTTTGCTGTTTATAGTTATCCAGCGAATCGCTGAAGGAATCTTTGTAAACGAAATCGTTGCCGGTGTTGTATGGCGGGTCGATGTAGATCATCTTGACCTTGCCGTGGTAAGAGCGCTGGAGGAGTTTCAGTACTTCGAGATTGTCACCTTCGATGTAGAGGTTCTTAGTGGTATCCCAGTCAACGCTCTTGTCTTTTTGCGGACGCAGTGTAGCAGTAGAAGGAGTCTGAGATTGGCGAATGGCGTCTCGTTTGCCAGGCCAAGTGAACGCATAGCGTTCTTGTCCATCGTCTACACTGTCGCCGAGGACCTCGCGAAGCTTGTCGAAGTCGATTTTTCCGTCTGCCATAATCTCGGGGAATAGCTGACCAAGCTTGGTGATGTTTTCGTTTACAATATTGGCCGATTCGAGTGGCAGCTTCGTTGCTTCGTCAGTCATTGTATAGCTCCTTGATGTGGTTCACGATGGTCTGTGCTTCGTCTTTTTTATCTGATTCCAGTATGCGTAGCTCGGCAGACTCTCCTATCGGGGTGTCTTTGCTCTTGCGCCGTGACTGCAACTGTCGGATCTCGGCATCCAACTGTTTCAACCGGACAAGTTCGCGGCGTATCTCCTTACGGTGAATGAGACCGGGCTTCGGGCTGAAACCAAGCTGTGGATACAAGCCGTGGAAGAGTATGACGTCCTGCATACCCTGCACGTAGTCGAGCAGGTCGTTTTGGGGCAGGCTGTCATAGTTGAACATATTCCAGAATATTGGCGTCGTCTTGTCCATGGAATCGAGAACATCAGTTGAGTCCACGCTTTCAACGACGGACGCACTAGTTTCGGACAGACTTTTTCGTTTCAATGCCACGGAAACCTTGCGACCTTCCAACGGGCTTAAGGTGCGCAAAAGCAGGACGGTCGGATTGGAGAATGCGCGGTGCAGAATCATGATTAAATTATTGGCTGCCGTCCATGAGTCGAGCAGACAATCGAGGTAGAGAACGGCTCGGATATCATATGTTTCGTCAATATGGGGCAGTATTCCCGTGTTCGACTTGCCGAGCATCGCGTAGCTGCTCAGCTCTTTCAGATGGGCGAGTACTCGTTGCTCCTTTTTGGAAAGTTCCACGCGTTCGGCGAGTGCAGTTTTCGGCACACGCTTAATTCGCAATGTGGTCTCTGGCAGGCGCAGGTACTGGTTCCATTCGACACTCATGCCATTCACCTCATCACCACGAATGAGACCAACGAGTAATCATCGAAACCGAGATTCGCAACCGAGTCGAGAGGCTCTCCGAAATCAAACAGGCTATCAATGCTGCTCTTTTCCTCAGCGCCGCTAATTTTCTTGACGGCGGCATCCAAGAGTTTTGTGTAACGGCTCATATCTTGACCATCGTCGGTCTGTCGGTTGAAACGATCGCACAATTCCTTGATAGGCTCCGTTTTGCCCGCACAGACGGCCCTCATGTAATCCAATGCGGTTTTGGGATGCGCGTGCGTGGTCCTGGTCTCACCCTTGTCAGTCACGTACATGATGCAGTAGGGGAACGTGGGATTCGATTCGCTTGATCCCTTGGATTCGTCGTTCTGCTTGAGGCAGAAGATCACGCCCGGCTCAATCTCGTCACGCAACGAATCAGGGATACGAGTAATGGCATGTAAACCAGTGGGTGCTGTATCAAGAACACTAGGATGGGCTTCGATATAGCGCTTGAGCTCGACGCGAAAATCATCCAGCGCGAAATCTGTGATGGAGATATTGCCGGAAATATCCTCTAAATCGAGAACCTCATGTTGGAGCTGTTGCAGCTGGCGCTTGCGGTATTGCAAATCGTTCATCTCGTCGTTGCGCTTACCCTCAAGAACGTTCTCATCACCCGTGGCGGACGAGTCGAGCAATACCATCCTGTTCTTGACACGTCCTTCGAGACGGATGTATTCATCCAAATTGATGTCAGGCCAAAAATCGACCAGTTGGATACGAGTGTTCACGGAACCGAGTCGGTCAATACGACCGAAACGCTGAATAATGCGCACAGGGTTCCAATGAATATCGTAGTTAATCAGACAGTCGCAGTCTTGGAGATTCTGCCCTTCCGAAATACAGTCAGTTGCGAATACAATGTCGATTTCGCCGTCTTTTTGGCGTTCTTTAGACAGCTCTTTGGATTTGGGGGAGAAGTGGGCAAGTACGTCCTCGAAAGTGGTACGGGGCATCTTCAATGTGGATTGAGTGCCACTGGCACCGGTCACGAGTGCGCTTTCAACGCCATAGTCGGCTTTTAACGGCGCGGAAAGTGTGTCATACAGGTAGCGTGCTGTGTCTGCGAATGCACTGAACACAAGAATCTTTCGATTCCCCTTGTTGTAGGGGGTGTGCCCGATTTTTTCTTGCATGAAGTCACACAGCTCCGCAAGCTTTCGATCTCGTTCAGGGGTGATTACACGCGCATAGCCGAGGAGCTTCTCCAGCAAATCGATGTCGCCTTTTAGGTCTTCTCGTACTTTAAGCGCATCTACATCGCGTAAGTCGACCTGCACTTTGCCTGCTGCCTGGAATTCCTCTGCGTCATCATCCTCATCGAACGATTCAACTAATCCCGCATCGTCGAACCGTGACAAGCCATGTGACTTGACCTTCGCGAGCTGCGCATCTAATTCACGTGCGCCAGCAAGGATTCGATCCAAAGAAAGGCGGAAACTGTGGATGCTGCTTTCAAGGCGTTTGAGCAGATTTACGCGCATGAGCCCGGCAATTGCCTGAGTGCGGTCCTTCTGCGCTTGGAAGTTCTTTCCCCATGATTCGCCGTACTGCTCTACATATTTCGCTTGCTTATTCGGCAGCACATAGGTCAACAACTGATATTGCGGGAATCGCAGTGCAGCGATCAAGTCGTTCAAATCCGCTATAGGCGGCAGTTCATCCTTCATGTCGATGGAAGGATGTTTTGAAATCGGCTTCAAACGTTCAGGGAATTTTTCTCCACTGTTTGACGCGTAATATTTTGCGATATGTTTGCGGCCTCGCGCAATGGTGAAAATATCCAATAACTTGAAATAGTCACCATTAAGGGATTCGACAAACGTTTGAGTGGTACGTTCCGCGTCCGGCAGCTTGCTCCACTCTTTGAATCGTTGTTGGGCGGTCTTCGTTACATAGTTGATGCTGGGAATGTTGTCGGACTTGGACAGATAGCTATCATCGTCTTCGGTGATGATATCCAATTGGTTGCGCAGATCCAGCAGTCGGTTGTTCACTGGCGTGGCTGACAGCATCAGTACCTTAGTGCGCACGCCCTTTTTCACGATATCGTTAATTAGGCGGTAGTAGCGTGATTCCGTAGTCGTGTCCGTGGGGCGGTTGCGGAAGTTATGCGATTCGTCAATCACCACGAGATCGTAGTTGGCCCAATTGAGGGTTTCCAGATTAATGTCGCCACTCATGCCACGGTGACGAGACAGATCCGTGTGATTGAGCACATCATAGTTGAACCGGTCATCCGCAAGAATATTGCGGGTATCGTTGCTTCGGTACATGGTCCAATTATCACGCAGGCGTTTTGGTGCAAGCACGAGTACCCGGTCATTGCGCAGCTCATAGTATTTGATTACTGCCAGCGCTTCGAACGTTTTACCCAAGCCCACGCTGTCTGCGATGATGCAACCCTTGTACTTTTCCAGCTTGCGGATTGCTCCTACTACGCCGTCTTTTTGAAAATCATATAGACGATTCCATACGACTGTGTCTTGGAAGTTCAGACCAGGCTTGATCGGATCTTCTTCGCTTTCATCCAAGAAATCATGGAATACATGAAACAGAGTGAGGAAATATACGAATTCAGGAGCGTTCTCTCGATACAGGGTTTCCACCTGTTCGATTACCTGGTTAGTCACATCCTCTAACAGTCCGGGCGTGTCCCACAGTGTGTTGAACATATCGAGCTGTGGCTTTGCCTCGCTAGGACGGTCGTGGTGAATGATTGCTGAGAACACTCCGGGACGACGCTCGTAACCAAGACCTTCCAATGTGAACGGTGCATTCATGCCAGAGAATGCTTGAACAGAATCTGTTCCATTTTCTACGCAATACAGGGAACCGGTCTGAATGCGATTCGAGGACTTTGCCGATTTGAATTGCGCGTGCCAGCGAATCCATTCAGCGCATTCATGTGCCAGCGCACGTTGATTCAGATTATTGCGTAACGTCAGTTCAAGATCGACGCCGCCCAATCCTTGTTCGCGCTTGCGCTGTAGTAGCTCGAACTCTTTCGGCTCCTTTGTATCAGCCATGCGCTTGACGAACGTTGGCTCACTGAAAATAAATCGGAGTTCTTCTACATCCTGAAGATTTTCGCGCATCCGGCCATAGGCGAAGATGGTGAAATATGACGCAATCACCGACATCTTTGCGTTGCGGTCTAGTGCGCGGCCGAGGGCGTCTCCCAGCTTCTTCGGGCCGATGTTGTCAAGCAGTTCCATAGTTTTCAATTGTACGAGTGAATCAGGCGGAATGGCGGATTGTAGAGTTAGATTCGCGTTGGGCCTGATATAGCATTTTTTGCGCAAACTTGTATCAGCAGAAGTATCCCATGTCCTATGTTTAGATATGTTTTGTCCTGGCGTTGTCTAATCCGCACATTATATATATAATGCCTCATTTATTTCCAAAAATACATCAAAAATTACTTGTCTTTGGGCGGATTAAAGTATAATACAATCTTCTAATCCACACACAATGTAAATAAGAAATAGCGAAAAATGCTCGTAGATGTCTACTGATACGCTATATCCGCATTAAAATAAAAGGAACTGTATAACCATGCATTTGGATTACTGATGTTTCGTTCATTTTATCCAAGAATATGACTACTCCACTGTAATATTTTTTTCTTGAATGCTGCGCGATCGGGACCATCATCTCCGTACATACAGAGTATATGTTCTGGGTCTTTTCTAAAGAGCACACAAATGATACAACGTATAGCATCTTGTATTCCTTTTGGTGATTTTGTATTTACGAATTCATCAGTGAATGAAATACCATGCGATAGAGAATTAATGACGTCAAGACTTTGAGAGAAAGCAGTTCTTTCCTTATCGGTAACGATTCCATATACGTTTTCTATATGATTCAACTCCCTAACATTAGCTGTCACATTTTCAATTTGATAATGGGTACGTGCATGAGTCTCAATCACGAACCTCATTTTGTTGGCGTACTGTATTGCATTCTGAATGGATGAGATATCTTCCCGTTTTACTTCACTGAAACTAAATAATTCTTGCAATGTAGAGCGATAGTAATCGCTGAAATTCTTTATTTCATGCGCTCCTATTTCTTTTATTAAACTATTTCCTTTTATATCCTTTGAGATGATGAATTGACCAATAAAGTTAGAAAATCTATAGGAAAAATCATGAAAATCCATAGAGGAATGAGTGAAAATGAAAAGTTGAATATCCTTATTTCCATCGTAAAGTTTTGCGATAACTTTATTTATGGCATTAGTTAGTACATAACGGTTGTCTGCATCCAAACTAGTGATTGGATCATCTATAATGATGGTTTTTAAATCTGGTCGAAAATTGTAGTCGTTGTCACTGAGAGATAAAAACAGTGAATAATAAAAATGCATGAAGGCAAGGAGCCGCATTTCCCCCTCGCTTAAATCAGATGATTTAATGAGGTGTCCATTTTTTGATTCAATATCGTATTGATCTTTTAGGGAGGATGGAGTTAGATGGAATGTTGCTCCAGACGATTCCAGTGAATCATTGGCCAGTTTTGCGAAAGCCGCAGTTTTTGTATTGTAGCTTTTTAGTTTAGCGAGTTCAACATTCTCTTTTTCCAACTCTTTTTCTTTATTTGAAATAATCTCTTTTTGAGAATCGATGTTCGATTTCAATTTTACAGCCAACTCATTCTTTAAAATTTCACGTCCGATCCAACTTTTCGCTTCGACCTCTTTTTGATTAAAAATCTGATTAATTTGTTGTGTGCGATTATTTTGTTTGTATTCCTCTGCTTCAATCTTTGAATTAATTTTTTGTATTAATTCAATGATCTGATTGTCGTAATCTATAGATTTCGTGATATTAGCTTCTTTTTGAGAGATTACAGAAATTGCACATTCAGATTCAGTTTTGTATAGCTCTATCAATGAATCTAATTGCACGGGTATAGTCGGTATTAATTCATTTATTTTATTAATGATATTTTTAATGTCTGATAATTTATCGAGAGTATCTGCGTATGTGCTATTTATTTCTTTAAGGATATTTTTTGATGTTATTATTGCATCGAATTTATTTCCGCAGAAAAGACAAGTTTCATTCGATTTAGAGGTATTGTGAAGCTTCAAACCCTCGCGAAGCCATTGTATCAAATCATGGGTTAGCTCCATTTTTGGTTCATTTGTTTGCTGAGATAAAAGAGAGGGAAGTTGTTTGAGCAGTGATTGATCCGATTCACTACATACTGGTTTTAGGAGGGATAACATATTGGCGATTTGTTTTTGTTCTTCCTCGAGTGATGTTAAATCAACATCGTTGGAAGAGAGACCTTTTCTAGATGCGTCAGTTTTCCATGCTGAATAAGCTGTTTCTGGAGATATCTTGGCATTTTGTTTTTGATTTATTTTAGTAGTCTGAAATTTGATTTTTCCTTTTTTGAGTGTTTCATCCAGTATTTTGAGCAATGCTTTCCTGTTGTTGTCGAGTTCGTCCTTTGTATCGTCGATTTCTGATTTTATGGTCTGTATCTTATTTTCTGTTTCTGTTATCTTTTCCTCATGCTGTATCTGTGGGCCGACTTGAATGGCGACTCCGGTGATTTCGTCTACTGCTTGCACGTTATTACGAATATATTCAGTATCAAATAATAGCGATTTGTTAATATTTTTTTGATATAACCATTCGGCTAGTGAAGATTTCCCACTTCCATTTGTGCCAAAAAATATATTTACATATTTAAGATTTGAATTGCTTGTATAGTTGTTGAAAGATTTGTAATTGATATTGGATATATGCTCAATTTGCATTTTTCTCCACTTTCTTTTTATTAATTAATATCTGTTCTATGTTTTATGAATAAAGAATTAGCATAGGAGCAAAACGTATGTTGTGCTGACATAGTTGGCCTTAGTGCTGGTGGATGTTCCTGTAAGACTTATAGTGAATTAGTTTCCCCTCCTCGTTGACAAGTATGTGATAGAGGGGGTGGTGCCTCCTTGTTGTTCCCCCGGCTGTTCAGTTCTTGTTTATGACCACGTACCCTTACTGTGAGCAGTATGTTGATTGCACACACTCCTATATTGTATCTCCAAATTATCCTGCGGTGCTTTCATTGCTGGCTCTAACAATTGATACGGTGACTATTGATTGACGTATTTGTGAACGTGACTACTGTAAGCAAGTGTTCACTTCCATCTATACGGGGTGCCTGTGAATCCGGTTTGTTGTCTCTTGTCGTGGACACGATTATTTTGGGTAATGGCGGGTAGTAATAAAACTCATCGATTGTACGCTGTAAAATGGCACTTTATAGTCCAAAGTAAAATGTACTGCAGCGAATCTCAACAACCATTAACCAAACAAGACATTACCGATATCCAGACAGAGATGTACGCCAACGCAGGACATAAGGTTAATCACAATATGTACTTTGATAAAACACTAACACCACTTTAGGCTCTTCCCCGATGTGGGAATACCGATACAGGGGAGTGACGAGCGGTGCAACATCCGCGGCGGAGGCCTCATCAATCCGACAGAGCTTGTTCACTGGAGGACATCGTCGATCGCAGATTGACTAGATGATGTCAGTCACCCCCTTGATGGTGCGTCATGCGGAATTCATGAAGATGCTCAGTGCCGAGCTCGCTGCTTCGTGTTTCGTTGATTGATTATCGCAAAGGAAGAAATTGGATTGGAGAAAGGATGTCGTGTTTTTGCTGAAGCTGTTAGAGCTAATGTGAAGAACCTATTTTCCTTGATGATGAAAGATATTACGCGGGAGTTTCGTCAGGAGCTTTTCGCAAAGACTGAGCAGCACGAAACAACATCCTCCATATGACTTCATATAACGAGCCATGACAGTGTATATGACATTCATAAGTTGTGCGTCAAGCTTTATCCTTTTACAGTTCGAGTTATGACAGACAACGATATGAATTTACTATTTGATAATGCTCGATTTGGTTCCTCCGCGGATGGCACGATTCCTGATGAGGTGATCCGGCTATTGATGGAGCGCATGGCGTCATCGGCTTCCGATCAACAAGAATCGGAAGAACAAGCCACGCCTGCTGCGGATGGTCGTCGTTCCACAAAGTCAGAGGAGAAGCCAGATGAGACAGACCTCCGTGCGAGTCTGGACACGTTGCGCGATTTGTTCGCTGAAGCATTCCCCGGTGACGACGAGATATCCCAAGTAACGCGCGTGGCGCGAGATTTGAAGAACGATGACACTGCGTCGGCACCGGACGCGGAACAGAACGCACAGTATGCGGATACCATCGAATGGCTTCTCGATGAGGGCAAATTCGATGATGAGAGCTCGTTCGCCTCAACTACCATATCGAGGATAATCCGGTGCCGAGCCGAGGCCGTGCTAGAAGAAGAACTCGATTATTGGGCTTATGTTCTGGTCCATTTCGCTCGAAGCAGGGGCTTCCTATTGGATGCGCGTCTTGCGAAGGTGTGGTTGTGCGGCAACATGACCGGTATCGTGAAAGACATGCTGGAGAAGCGAGCCGGCGTCGCACTTGGCGCGGGGCATACGTTGACGAATATCGCCAGGGCAGGTGGCACCTCTCAGCCGAATGTGCGAACCAAATAGCCTCATATTCGTGAGTATGCCGATGCATATCGAATGACGTCCGGCAGCGATACACATGGCACTGTGACTGACAATCGATCTACGGCATCTGACTCACCGTGGCATGGGCGACACTGGATTGTTGCCGGAGCAACGAATGTGCGTGGGAATGGAAGCGGTTATCGGTCTGATGCACACCGAACATGGAATGAATCTTGACTTTGATAAGGTCAATGATGTGCTGTCTCAAGGAGACCGTATGTGGGTCGGTATAGGCGAGTCCTATGCCGAGAATGCCGCTGAGGAAGCAATGCGAGCTGCTGTAAGCATGCTTTTTGATGAAGCCGGTACCAGTGTACAAGGATTGTTGGGATCTCTATCCGGCCCCTGCAAGATGGATATTGCACAACTCTCCAAAGTCGCGAGCATTCCGTGCAGCATTTGGAAAGACGCACAGTATGCCTGGGGAATGAAGATGGATGATGATGGCCGTGATGGAGCGGTGCGGGTGGTGCTGATTGCTGTGGGAAGCGCATCATGATTCGGTCCGCATCATTTGGCGTTTTGTAGCTAAGAAGTCACGATTGTTGGATAGGGAAGCTGGATGCGGTCGAGCATTATGCCGGATGAGTGCTGGAACAATGCCGGATGTGTGCCGAATACCGTAACTGTGTTGCCAATGTCGTCACTACAACGCAAACGCCAGCTCCTCCCGCAACGCAGTACGATTCGGATAACGCCCGACGATCTCGTGTGCCAGTACACGGGTCTCCTCATCGCCAAACACTGCGGCGAAACGGCGCAGCTGTTTGGCGATTTGCTGATATGTGCTGCGGCGCGCCGTCACAATGTATTGTCGACGCCACGTTCCACCGTAAATCGAAACACGGGCGTGCCCATGGTGCCATACGGCATCGCGTCGAGGATTATAGATTTGGCCGATTCAGGATGTTCGATGGCGATGGTGCGCAGCAATGGCAGCGGCGGGTAATCGACGGTGACGCAATAGGTCAGGGCCGCGTCCGAAAGCCGCTCGTCCACGATGAGCTTCTCGTAAGCGGGATTGCGCCAACTGCTGTGACGTTGTGTGCCGCCTTTGGTGGTTATTTCCGGTTGGTACTTGATACGGTCGATGATGTTCCGGGCGCAATCTCTGGCCAGCCCATCAGCCACGTCATGCCATTCTTCTGCGCTAAGACCGCCGTAGATGCGTAACAGATTGCGTAGTTTACTCACGTAATGGGTATCGGATCTGTCGTTGCAGGAAAGAATGTAGTACCGATAC
>QWCK01001815.1_pt1 | contig 29500 bp, 32 predicted proteins | sample 1972571 | NCBI WGS metagenome assembly QWCK01 (sample SAMN09866710, study PRJNA288562) | Human gut metagenome isolate term2_stool, whole genome shotgun sequencing... | isolation source: gut | host: Homo sapiens | place: USA: California | reverse complement strand
TGCACTAGCCTTAGAGTCGCCTCCACTGGATGTTATCCAGCATTCTGCTCTATGGAGCACGGACTTTCCTCATTAAAAATGCGACTGTCTGATTTACATTCTAATTATAACAGCTTTAAATTTATAAATCAATATTAAGTTTATCAAAAGTAAAATAATCCTTCGAAACTTGTAGACCTATATCACTTATTTTTTTCGCCATAATGTCTACAAAATGAATTTCGCTCATGCCATGAGTTAAATCCAATATACTCAAACCATTTCTATAAGCGTGTTGTGCATCGTGATATTTGATATCCCCCGTTAAATATAAATCTACATCATTTAAAATTGCATAGTCTATAAAACTTGCACCGCTTCCTCCAAGATATCCGATTCTTTTAATAACTTTCTCATCTTCACCGTAAAGAGTCATATAATTCGACGGATTATCATATCCATATTTTGAAAAATTCTTCGACAGTATACCGATTATTTCTTTAATTTTAACATCTTGAACGTCAAAAACAATTCCGAAGTTTTGACCTTCCTCAACTGCTAAATTTTTTATTTCTCCTATGGCGTATTCGCTCAAAAAGAAGTTTCTCATTCCAAAAACTGAAGTGTCAAAAGGAGTGTGATATGAAAGAATGGTTATTTTATAATCTAAAGCTTTCTTTATAACTTTATAATAAAAACCACTCTTTTCAATTGACTTGATGCCACTCATAAATAGTGGATGATGCGTTATTATCGTGTTGCATCCATATTCAATAGCTCTATTAATTTGAAATTCTTCAATATCCAAACATATATGCACTTTTTTAACTTCTGAATTTAAATCTCCGATTTGCAACCCACTATTGTCCCAAGACATTTGAGTGTTTAACGGATAAAATTCTTCAAGTTTTTTCATCAAATCACTTATATTCAACTTTTTCCTCCAACAAGGTACGCAGTTTCTCATTGTTACTTTTAAGTTCGCTAATTCTCGAATCGGATTTTTCGCTCGAATTCAATTTTATTTCATTTATAATTGCGTTATTTTTATTCAAATTAAATTTCAAGTATTCTTTGTATGTCTCAATAGAATCTCTTAGAAGTGAACTTGTATAAAACCAATCTTTTTCGAGTTTCTTGTCAGTTAAACTACTGAATTTCATCAAAAAATAATATTTACTGCCTTCAATAACTATTAAATCTTTTTCTAATCCATAACCTAGTTTATAAAAGGTTTCTCTAACAAGGTCAGGATTTGTCATCGGCTGAATGATAAAGTTCTTAAAAGACAATGTTTTTTCAATGTCATAAGTTACAATATCTTTTATTAAGTCACCGCCCATTCCGGCAATAACAACTGTATCAACCTCACCATGGTTTAAAGTTTTTAGTCCATCTCCAACACGTCCATCATATTCAGATTGAAATCCTGTACTTGCGAATAAAAACTCGCTTTTTTTTAAACACTTTTCAGAAATATCAGTGGAAATAACATGCCTTACACCAGTTGATTTTAAAAGTTCAACTCCCACTTGGCCATGGTCACAACCAATGTCCGCAACAGAATTTGAATTTCTCGCCAATTTAACAATTGTTTCAAGTCTATCCATCAATCAAGAAAATCCTTCAACTTATCAGATCTTTTTGGATGACGCAACTTCCTTAAAGCTTTTGCTTCAATTTGTCTAATTCTTTCTCTTGTTACATCAAAAACTTTTCCAACTTCTTCCAACGTTCTAATTTTGCCATCATCAAGCCCAAATCTCAACCTTATAACCTTTTCTTCACGTTCGGACAATAAGTCCAATGTTTTAAATAATTGATCTCTAAGCATCGTTGTAGTTGCCGCGTCTTGTGGACTTGGAATATCATCATCAGGAATAAAGTCTCCTAAATGACTGTCCTCTTCTTCACCGATTGGTGTTTCCAAACTAACAGGTTCTTGAGAAATCTTTTGAATTTCTCTAACCCTTTCGACATCCATTTCAAGTTCAACCGCCATTTCTTCAGGCGTTGGTTCTCTACCAAGTTCTTGCAAAAGTTGCCTTTGAACTCTTAAAAGCTTATTAATTGTTTCAACCATGTGAACCGGTATTCTTATAGTCCTTGCCTGATCCGCAATCGCTCTAGTTATGGCTTGTCTAATCCACCATGTTGCATATGTTGAAAATTTAAATCCTTTTTTATACTCAAACTTTTCAACCGCCTTCATTAATCCAAGATTCCCTTCTTGAATTAAATCAAGAAAAGGCATGCCTCTTCCCATATATCTTTTTGCAATACTAACGACGAGACGTAAATTTGCTTCTGCAAGTTCCGCTTTTGCTTCCTCTGAGCCCTCTTCCATTCGTTTTGCAATTGCAATTTCTTCCTCTTGAGTTAATAGAGCAATGTTACCAATTTCTTTTAGATACATTCTAACAGGATCATCAACTTTAACTCCTTTTGGAACTTTTATCTCCAACTTATCGTCGTCATCTACATCTACATCAATATCGTCATCTTTACCATTTGACAGCTCATCTTCATCATCAATCTCTTCTACTTCAATAATTTCCTCATCCTTTGGAAGAACGGACTCTCTGTCAGTGATTTCAATATTAAGTTCTTCAATTTTATCATAAATTTGTTCTATCTTTTCAACTTCCAATTGGAATTTTGAGAGGCTATCCAAAATATCCTTATAAGTCACATAACCCGTTCTTATTCCACCTGAAATTAAAAATTCTAGTGCATCCGACATTGCTTTTTGTAAATTAAGCTCGTCAACCATTTTTAATCACCATCCATTTCCGAAAGAGAATCCAATTCTTTAAGGAGCTCTACAACTAAATCATAATTTTTGTCATTTGTGGCACTTTCTATTTTTTTATTCAGTACATCTTTTTTATCAGATACATACTCTTTTCTTATTCCTTCAATGACATCATGGAAATAATTTATCGTAGGCTCACTAATCTCATTATGAGACAACATGGATTTCACTAAATTCTCGCCTAATTCGTTTTCTTTAATTAGACTTTTTGTAAACTCTTCAACATCTATATTTTCTTTTGTTTCATATTCCCTGCAAATGCGTTTAATCAAATTTGAATAGCTTTTATTATTAATATAATTTAAAACATTAAGTTTTTCAGCCTCAACTGCAAAAACTTTGTCTGTTATAATATATCCTATAAGTATTTTTATAAATTTATTTGAAGCTTTTGGAATTGTGTATGAACTCACATCGTAAGCACTTGCAACGAAAACTTCATTATTTTTTGACAATTCTTCCATGAGCAAAGTTTTGTCAATATTATATTTTTTCGAAATGTCTTCAACGTAAATAGACTGCTCAACTTTAGAAGGAATACTCTTAATGAGACTCGATACACGCCTAATAAATTCTATAAAATCATCTCTTCGATCTATGTCGAGATCATGTTTGTAGTACATTACTGTAAAATCAAAAGCGGAAATTGCATCCTTAAGAAGTCCGTCAAATTTATCTTTGCCAAACTTATCTATGAATTCATCAGGGTCCATATTGTCAGGTATCACAACAATTTTAGGAACAACGCCAATATTTCTTAAAATTTCAATGTCCCTAACCGTTGCCTTTTGGCCTGCAAAATCTCCATCAAGACAAAGATATACTTCTTTGCCGTATCTTTTTAAAAGTGTCGCTTGTCTGTCAGTGAAAGCTGTTCCAAGTGCTGCTACTACATAATCTATACCCATTTGATGCAATTTTACAACATCTATATTTCCTTCAACGAGCATAATTCTACTTCTATCACTCTTTTTTTGAACTAAGTTTAGACCGAAAAGCAAATTGCCTTTTTTAAAAATAACACTATCTCTTGAATTGTAATATTTTGGTTCGCCATCTCCGACAATCCTTCCGGAAAATCCGACAACTCTTGATTTTAAATCTAAAATTGGGAATATAAGTCTTTTTCTAAATAAGTCATAATATGTCCCTCTTTTTTCGCTTTTTTGAATCAAATTGGCCGCCTCTATATCAGCTATACTAAATCCTTTTTCTGTGAGGTGTTTTATAAGCCCGTCCCAAGAATCAAGTGCAAACCCAATTCCAAATTCTAAAACAGAATTTAAATTTATGTTTCTATTTTTTAAATAAGAAATCGCAGATTTATCTACTTTAATATTTTCCATAAAATAAAGAGCTGCTTCTCTATTTATATCATAGTAAATTGAATAATCCGCTTTTTTGCTTTCAAATTCAGCATTGCCCAAATCAATATGTGCCTTTTCTGCAAGTTCTTTGATAGCTTCATTAAAATCAAGCCCTTCATATTCTTGCAAAAAAGTTATTGCGTCTCCACTTTTACCACATCCAAAACATTTAAAATAATGACCGTCAGGATTTACACTAAAACTTGGTGTTTTTTCATTATGAAAAGGACAAAGTCCAACATAATTTCTGCCCCTTTTTATTAGTGACACATAACTACCGATCAAATCAACAATATCAACAGCGTCCTTGATTTCTTCAATTTTAGTATCACTTACAAACATACTTACACCCTTCTAATACCCGTTGGCAAAAAAAGTTCTTCAAACTTCTCTATTGCAAATTGATCAGTCATTCCTGCAACATAGTCTATTACCATCCTATTTAATGACTCTTTACCATCATAAATCTTTATATGCTCATTAATAACATCCGTATTTTTCATATAGTACTCAAAAAGAAGCGACAGCATAATCTCAATTCTCTCGCCTTGAATCCTACTTCTTTCATCAAGATAAACATTAGAAAACATAAATGACCTTAGACTATTCATTGCTGAATTGATTTCATCACTCATCATAATGGTATTTTTTTCAGATGAATTAATTATAACATCATTTACCATCTTGTCAATCCTCTCGCTAGCAGTATTACCCAAAACTCTAGCTATATCCTTTGGAATATCATCATTTGAAAGAACACCAGCCCGTATTGCATCATCAATATCATGATTTATATATGCAATTCTATCAGCAAATTTTACAATCTTACCTTCAAGCGTTTCTGCCTCGTCCGCACCACTATGATTTAAAATCCCGTTCCTCACTTCATAAGTTAAATTTAAACCTCTTTTGCCGTTGTGCGATTCTAAAAAATCCACTACTCTAAGTGACTGTTCATTATGTTTGAAGCCTGTATCCGACAACTTATTTAAAACTTTTTCTCCCGCATGTCCAAACGGAGTGTGACCGATATCGTGCCCCATAGAAATTGCTTCAACAAGATCTTCATTTAAAAAAAGTGCCCTTGCAATTGTACGTGCGATTTGAGAGACCTCCAAAGTATGAGTAAGTCTGGTTCTATAGTGATCCCCAAGAGGTGCAATGTAAACTTGAGTCTTATGTTTTAGCCTTCTGAAACTTTTTGTATGAATTATTCTATCTCTATCTCTTTGAAATTCAAGTCTAACACTTGATTTTATCTCCGCTCTTTGTCTGCCTTTAGAAGAATCAGAAAAAGTTGCAACATCTCTTAAGAATTCGTGTTCTCTTTTTTCCAAAATCTCCCTTATCATATTCTACCGAACCTCTTTTCCATTATTTCTATTATAACAGAAGCCGTTTCTTCAATTGCCCTGTTTGAAACATCAATAACAGTACAACCGATTTTTTCCATAATATTATTTGCATAGTTTATTTCTTCTTGAATTCTATCATATTCAGAATAAACGCCAACACTTGGCATACCTAATGCTTTAAGCCTTTCTTCTCTAATATTTATCATTATCTCTGCACTTGTCGTGAGTCCAAAAATTCTTTTAGGATCTTTAACAAAAATCTCATCTGAAATCGGCACTTCCGGAACAAGCGGTACATTTGCAACCATATATCCCTTGTTTGCAAGATACATGCTTAGAGGTGTTTTTGATGTACGAGAAATTCCAATCAAGCAAATATCAGCTTTTCTAATACCTCTAGGATCCTTGCCATCGTCATATTTTACAGCAAATTCAATCGCATCTACTGTTTGGAAATACGTTTCATCCAATTTTCTAAGAATACCGGATTCTCTAATAGGAGTTTCATGTAAAATATTAGAAATTGCATCAAGTGGTTGCTTCATAATGTTTACAGTTGGTATACCATACTCAATTGCAGTCTTTTCCAAATAGTCTGCATGCTCTTCGTCAACAGTACTATAAATAATCACTGCCGGAAGATTTTTTGCTTCTTCAATAACAGAAAGAATATGTGCTTTGTCTAAAATATATGGGTATCTTTTTATCTCATAATTACAGTTTGGAAATTGGGCAACCGAAGCTCTTGCAATTTTGCTTCCTGTTTCGCCTATAGAGTCGCTTAAAACAAAAATAGTTATATCATACATATTTTAAAACCACCTGTTCTTTAATTCCGTTTGTAACTTCTTAGAATAATCAGTTACATAACCTCCATTGTCGTAAAAATCAAATAAATCCTGCAAAACGTTTTTATTGTTTTTCAAGAAAGAAATAAAATTATCGCCTACTTCATTTATGACATCGTCTCCCAAAAGTTCACTTAATCGTCTTTCTGCTTCAGAACTTTCATAATCCATCGATTCGCTAGTCATCACCAGATTTCTTATTCTGAAAAGATTCTTCAAAAGACTTATTTCTTCTTCGTTTGCCTTTTCTGAAATTTCAAGAAGTTTTTCTGTCAAATTGCCAAAACATTCTTTGCAAGAAAGAACATCGTCAGACATCAAATCTGCCTTAACTCCTAGACCTCTGAGAATATTCTTATATCTTTGCATAAAAAGATCTTCAACAATTTTTTCAACCTTATTGTAATCAAATGCACCGATACTTTCTTCTGTGTAAACATATAATGCAATTCTTGTTAATGTAGCTACACTTATTTCAAGTTTGGAATTTATAATAAGGCTCAAAATCTCATCAATCTTGCTTTTAACTAATCTCATATTATATTCATCAGATATTAAAAGTCCTACAATATCATCATACCTGTCAACAATGGCTAAAATATAACCTATTGATGAGTCCGGCATCCTATTCATAATACCTGGTAGGTACTGTTCAAGAATAGCTTCACCAATTACACTTTCATAACCTTCTTTTTCAAGCATTGTCTTAGCAACCACGCCTTTTAGCTGAGGATATTTTTTTACAGTTCTTGTAGCGAGATCCGCTTTAAGTAAATCTGCAGCAACATACAAATCTTTTTCCATTTCTTTAGCAAGAGACAGATTATCAGCGACTTTTTCAACAAACATCTTCACTCTCGTTGTTTTATCATACAAATTGCCAAGTTGATCAAATTTTGAAATCCAGTTAAGTCTTGGAACATATTCTTTCAAAGGAACGATGCTATCTTTTTCAAAAACTTCCTCTATAAGGCCCAAATCGTAATTTAAAGACTTTTCATACATATTTTTGACTTTTTCCGAATTTTTATTTTTATTGTAAACGATTATATATGAATCTGAAATTTTTCCATCTTCAAAAATAAGCGGAATGCATGCGTCATATTTATTAATTATGTTAAATACAAATTCTTCCGGTAAATCATAATATTTATCATCAAAGTTTGCACTCAAAAACTGCGGATTTTCAATAATCTTCGCAATTTTTATAAGCTTATCTCTATTTATATTAAATTTTTTGCCCAAGCTTGCAGCAATTTTTAAAACTTGATTTCTTATTTTGTTTACTCTTTCAGCTTCATTAAACCCCACATATTTATCAATTTTATCAAAATAGTCATCGATACTTTCAATCTCGATTTCATCAAACAAATTTACAAGTGAAACTTTTCTTGATTTTACGCCTTCTATTTCAACATCTATAAGTTCATCATCTAAAAGAGATAAAATATTAATTATTGGACTGAAAAATGTAATTGAACCTGTATCCCATCTCATTTGATTAGGACTTTCAACCCCTCTTAAAATCGAAGGTATAAGTTCAGTTAACTTTTCATAGAGCTTTTCACCAAATAAGTTAGCCCAAATTACAATCCTAGTTTGATTTACAAAAATGTTTAAATCTTCAGTTCTAAAAAAAGAGTTAAAATCGCTGGACTTAAGATACTCTCTTATATCTTCTTCTATATTTTGAAATGTAACAGCATCCATTGGATTTGTAATAATTTCCATTAAAAATTTACTCATCCTTATCCTCCTTCAAGCCGTCAGAATCAACAATAGCTTTTTGATTCAAATATTCATTTTTTATTTCAAAATAAATTTCTCTTATTCTCTTCATATTATCAATATATTTTTCAGAAAAAATTCCCGTTTTCCCCTTTATAATTTCAACATCTTTGCAAGATTTTATTAAAGAAATATAAGCTAGAATATATCTCTTTTCTCTTAAATGAGTTTCACTTTCAGAAATATAGCTTGTAAATAAAATATTTTCATTTTCAAATTCAATCTCTTCAAAAATATAACTTGAAAATTCACTATCCCTCACCTGTTCGACAGAAAACTCATTAGTCTCTTCATCACCAAAAACATAAGAAAGATTATTTAAATTATACTCAATTACAAGAGGTATACTCTCTAGATGCTCGTCGTTTATAGTCTGAAAATATTTACACTTAACAATCAAAAATCCATTTGCATAAATATTTGAATACGAAACAGTCGCTCCAAGAGATGGTTCATGATAATCCCCTGAATTATAAGTGAAAAGATAATCGTCCATATTCCCAAATATATGTTTTAATGATAAAAATACATCCTTGAAATTTACAGTATGTTTTCTCTGATCAATGACTCTGTAAATCGAACTGACTGAGCGCTTTGTGCCCTGAATAGAAAAAGACATATCTCCTACATTTAAAACTCTTACATTTGCACCCGAAATAGAGTTTGGATTATCCAAATGAAAAAATAGCTCACTATAACTTAGAACATCTTCATTAAGTTCTATATAATCCTCTCTTATCTTCTTCAGTCCGAACTTTCTATAATAATTGTTCAACTCATCTACTAATTTCATAATACAACACCATTTTAAAAATTTTTAAGCTCCTCATACGAATTTAATCTATTTATACTAAAAGATAATTTAAAATAAAAAATAATTAAATCTAAAATTTTCATGCCCATTTCAGAGCCGACATCAAATTTAATTATCTCAGACATTTCAGAAAAAAGTAATTTTTTAATTAAACTTGACTCTTCAAAACTCACTCGTCTATTATGTCCTAATATTTGCCCTGATTCTGCATAAACAATTCCGTCCTCACACATAACTAATTCACCGTTATTCTCACTAATAATAGGTCTATACCCCATAAATGAAATATATTTTATCAGCCATCCAGCAAAAAACAATACTTTATTTTTCGATTTTGATAAGAGATCCAAGAATTTTTTTGTAAGTGGATAAATATTCGGAACGCTATAATTATCAATCATAGTTTTTATAACAATCTCACTTAAAATCGAACAGACTCTAAATGAAATAGGCTCCTTGTATAAATCCTCCGAAACCTTTGCACTGTCGGCAAAATTGAAATAAAACATATTCGTTCCCTTGTAGAGATCGAAATTTGTAATTGAAAACAAATCGAAGTACGGCATGACATTTTCTTTCCGCTTGAACGCACCTTTTGTCATAATACTGATTCTTCCATAATCATCGGTGAGTGCATGGGTTATAATACTAGAATCCTGCCATCTTATATTTCTTAAAATAATTGCTTCCGTCTTCATTTAATCCAACTCTTAACAATGCCTATATTTTTTCTCCAATTTTTTCTAATTTTTATATCAATCTTTAAACGAACTTTTTTATTTGTAAACTCTTGCATATCTTTTTTTGCTGCATTTATAATTCTGTTTATCATTGTTCCGTTCTTCCCAATAACAATAGCTTTATGATTTTCCCTTTCAAGATAAACAATATCCCTTATGCTTATAGAGTCTTCATCTTCAATATACTCTTCAGTTTCGATATTTATGCCGTGTGGAATCTCTTCATTCAAAAAAATCAAAAACTTTTCTCTCAAAATTTCTTCCATAATTTCCCTAGTCATGGTATCAGTGATCATCTCTTCATCATAATACAATGGACCTTCGGGCATTATATTGTAAATCCCGTCAAGAAGCTCTTTGAACCCATAGCCCGTCACCGCAGAAACCGGATAAACATCAATAAACAAATCGAGTTCTTTGTATTTTTGAATGAGCATTTCGAGCTCATCTTCTTTTAAAAGATCACATTTATTTATTATAACAATCTTTTTGTTTTTATCTTCACGTGCCAGATCTAAAACCTTGTTGTCAAGCCTTCCATTCTCCAAAGAATTGTCCATAACATAAATATCAAGGTCTGCATCTTTCATATTGTTATAAATAATATTTTGCATCTCTTGCCCCAACTTATTTTTCGGATCCTGAAATCCCGGATTGTCAAAGAAAATAATTTGAGATTTCTCATCTGTATAAATAAACTTCATACTTTTTCTTGTGGTTTGTGGCCTATCCGTAACAATCGAAAGCTTAACCCCAATTAAATGATTTAAAATAGAAGACTTTCCTACATTTGGTCTTCCTATCAAATTAACAAAACCGCTTCTCATTATTCCTCCAATCTGAATCCGTGTGGCAATAAATCTTGAATTCTATATGATTCTATATCCGATAAACTGTTCACAATTAAAACTTCACACTCAGGTGAAGTTTCATATATCACTTGTCTGCAAACGCCGCAAGGAAATGTGTCCGGACTTGAGCCGCAAACAGCAATTGCACTATAATTTCTCTCACCGGTTGTAAACATGCTAAATATCGCATTTCTTTCAGCGCAAATAGTGGGAGAAAAACTTGTAATCTCTACATTAACTCCCGAAAAAATTTCACCTGTGTCTGCTAAAATTGCAGCACCAACCCTAAATCCGGAAATCGGCGCATAAGAATTTTTTCTAGCATCAATTGCTGCAACCACAAGCTTTTTCATTTTATCATTTAATTCATCATAATTCAATTTCATATCTATCCAAACAACCTAAAAATAATTATTCCTATAATTATACCCAATAAGCCCCCGTAAAAAACATCCATAGGTTTATGTATTTTTCCTTCGACGCGACTTTCCGCAACCAATATCGCAAGAATATAAGCAAGCGAAATTACAAGAAGACTATCGGAGTTAAAAGAAACAATGGTCGCTAAAAGAAACGAAACTGCAGCATGTCCGCTCACTGTTCCGCCTTGAAAATAACTTCCTCTGCTCTTTGAATACTTGCTTTTCAGCGCAATCACAAGCATTACTGTAAGGGAAAATGCTATAAATGTCAAATGAATCGGACTTTGATGAATCGCGCCCAAAACATTATTTCCAAGCGGCACCAGTCTATCATAAAAGAGCAAATACCCGACAAACGCAGCATAAAAAGCAGTCAGAAGAACCGCCCCGGCAGAAATATCTTTGCAAATTCGAATAAGCGGATGAAATTCACCAACAGAAGCATCAACCGCATACTCAAGTGCCGTATTTATTAATTCAGCAAAAAGCACAAGAACAATCGCCCCTGTAAGAGCAATAAACTCCAACTTCGAAAACTCGAAAATGAGTGCAAAAATCAGAACAATGCCCGCGACGGCAAAGTGGATTCTCATATTCTTCTCGCTCTTAAAACTGTGAACTAAACCATTTGCAGCATTATTAAAACTCTTCAAAAAACTTCTTTTTTTCATAAAGAATCATCCACCAATCCAATAATTTTTCATAGACTTAATTATCGTACACAAAAATAAAACCCATGTTCTATATAGTTCTATTATACCCATATTGATATCTTTTTAATTGTTTTAATGAATTATTATGCTTCGATTGTATTATAACTATACTGAAATTTTTAAAAATAAAAAACAAGCCATAAATTTTCAGCTCTATAATATCTATGGGGGAGTAAAACCCTCCATAGATATTTTTATGTAAAAAAATTGCACTTATACGCAAAACATCCTATACTAAAAATAAAAACCACAAGATACAACTGCAAACACTGCGGAAAAAGATTTAAAAAAGAAACAGAGCTAGTACCTAAAAAACACACAATAAGTAAAAGACTAAAACTAACAATAATAAATGATCTAAAAGAATCCCTATCCATGAGTGCAATCTCAAGAAACCTTAACGTATCAATAAACTCAGTCCAAAGACTTGTAATCTTTCTAAAGCACCCAAGAAACCAACTCCCTAAAGTCCTATGTATAGACGAATTTAAAGGAGATGTAATGACAGGAAAATACCAATGCTCACTCCTTAATGGAGAAACCCACTCACTAACAGACATCATAAAATCCAGAACCACAAAAGACCTGACAGAATACTTTGGTCGAATAGACAAAAACGAAAAAGAAAACGTAGTATACTTCATAAGTGACATGTGGGAACCATACAGAAGCGTAAAAAACACATACTTTAAAAACTCAACCCACATAATTGACAAATACCACTTCATACGGCAAGTACTATGGGCACTTGAAGACGTAAGAAAAAGAGTACAAAAAAATCTGGAGAAAAAACTAAGAATCTACTACAAAAGAAGTAAAAGCCTACTAACAAAACCCAGATCAAAACTAAAAAATGACGAAATACCAAAAATAACCATAATGCTGGAAAACAACAAAGACCTACAACTTGCTTACCAACTAAAAGAACTATTCTATGAAAACGTACTCAAACAACCCACAAAAGAAAGAGCAGAAATTGCACTTAACGAATGGTTAAGAAGAGCAGAAAAAAGCGGATTAAAAGAATTCAAAAGATGCCTTACAAGCTTTAGAAACTGGTTTGATGAAATAACAAACTCATTTGAATACGCATATACAAATGGACCACTAGAAGGCACACATACAAAAATTAAAACACTAAAAAGAATAAGTTACGGCTTTAGAAACTTCGATAGCTTTAGGAATAGAATATTTTTGATGTGTAAATAGAAAAGAATATGTAACAGCAGCGGCGAAAACCCCTAGGGGTTTTGTTTGCCATGCAAAAAATCCGAGAAATTGAACAGAGGTATTTTTAGTAGTTATGTTTTACTAATAATGTGTATTTTTAAATGAAAGAGAGGCTTGTTTTTATGCAAGCCTCCCCCATTGTTGACAAAGAGCCAAATAAAAGACCTAAGATATAGTCTTTATAAGTATAAGCCTCGACATTTCCCCTAAGGTCTTCAACTGTTGACCAAAGTGTACTTGCTAATTTTTGTTTATCCATATTTTCTCCTTATATTTTCTTTATTTTAAATGCCATGATTTAATTCGTTCCAAATCCGGTCCTCAATCGATACAGTAACAGATGTGCTTTTTTAGATTTTTATCTTCTTGTATGATTTTTAAGCGAGATTAATTATAATGCTCTTAAATAACCTAAATCAGTATTTATTTTATAAATATTATACCGCTTTTATAACCCAAAAACAAATTAATTTTTTTCTTATTAATCTTAGTTGTTTCTTATTTTTGCATAGAAAAACCTCAGAAATCATTCTGAGATTTGGTTGTTTTGTATTAATTTTATTTCTTCATAAGTTGCTTCTCTTGGGAAAGCTTTGCATGGCACCTACCGATGTTTCACGTCGATTAAGTGTGTTATTCTCGTGAAAGCATGGTTAGGGCTTCAAAGTTGGAAACCACTGACAACTAATCCACCTTATGGTTATTTAAAGGATAAGGAAGACAAAAATAAGTGGATAGTCGATGAAGTTGTGGCAAAAACTGTAAAACTGATTTTTAATCTTTGTATTAAAGGTTTTGGTCCAAGTCAAATAGCCAGTGAACTAAAGAGTAGAAAAATCCCAACTCCTGCTGAATATTTTAGCAATTTGGGCATAAATTTCCATCTGAAAAACCCGAGATAAAATATAATTGGAATCCTGCTACAATAGCTACTATTTTAGATAGAGAAGAATATCTTGGGAAAGTTATAAATTTTAGGACTAAAAGAAAATCTTACAAAACAAAGAAAAGTATTGATAATCCATGGTTGGAATGGGCAATATTTGATAATGTTCATGAGCCGATTATTGATAAATAAGAAATTTTACTTCAAAAAAGAATAGCTGAACTTGAAGAAACTATTACTAAATCGCAGGAGGAAGAACTTAATGTGGAATCATTCCTAAAACTTGTGAAGAAGTACACGGATATAAAAGAACTTGATTCAGAAATAATTAGAACTTTTGTAGACAAGATTTATGTAGAACAATCAGAAAAAGTTACAGGTACAAATTTAAAGAAACAGACCATTTGGATTTATTGGAACTTTATAGGGAAAATTGACATATAAAAATCGGCACAAAGGTTAGTACCTTCATGCCGATTAAATTATAAGGAAATAAATCCCTAATTAAGAGCCCCTAATGGCTCGCTTTTTATTTAATGTCAATTCTATAAATTTTTTCTAAATGAATAGGTATTGAACTTTCAGGTTCCATGTTTTTTATTTCTCCACCGAAATAAACTTCAACTGTCTTATTCTCAATTTCTTTTATATCGGCACTATTGTCGAAGGCTTCAAGTGGCAAAGAGATGGGCTTTGTCATTAACTCTTTAAAAGAAAATTCTTCATCGACATGAGTTGCTTCCACCATTATTGCATCTTCATCAGCCTGTATGACCTTTGCCGTAAAGTGAGCGACATACTTGGGGATGCTGTCATCGTCTTTCAGTTCAACGTCTTTAAACAATATCCACTTGTTGTCAATTTGAACATTTACATAGCCCTCTTCCCATACTTGGTATGAGTAGCCTGTGCCGAAGTTGGACTCATCGTCCTTTGTGGGCATCTCTTTTTCTGAAACGGCAGTTTTTATTTCTCCGTCTGCAGTGCTGCATGTGACCATGGAATTTATATAGCCTGTGTCTTCGTAGAGGGTGCCTGAGACTTTAACGGCCTTGGGATAAGCCTCAACTTTTTCTTCATTTTCTTTTGCAGAATTATTTTCCGCCTTTAGATTTTCATTTGGATTTTGTTTACCGCAACCAACTGTCAAAAGCATAATGGCTGCCAATATTAAAATATATTTTTTCATAATGCTTCCTCTTATTTAATAAATTTTTATTTGTACAGGTATGCATCTGCCAGGTATGCTGTATATTCTCCGTAATGCTCAATTCGAAGCTTGTACACATTTGAAACATCTAAGCCGAAATATTCAGGATTGCATCCGGCTACCAAGGTCTGTGATGTATAGAGCAGATTGCCGTCACCATAAATTTTAATATATCCAAGCTCGCCTTCAGAATCTTTGTAATCTTCTATCAATATTACTTTGCCGCTAAGGCTTTCATACTCTCTGTTAAGTATATATTCCTGCCATTCATCACCCACATATCCGTCGCCTCTAAAGCCGAATTTATAAGTGTTGCCCAAATTATCTGTTATATTTTCCTCACAATACATGCCGTCGTAAGGTCCTGATGAGCTGAACCAATCCAACTCATAAAGGGGCACTTTTGAGGCTGTTATTTGAGGCGTGGGTACCATAGTTGTAATTGTAGGGGAAGTGCTGTCTTTATAAAATCCGCAGTCCACTAATCTTATACTTTGATCTCCCGTTATTTCAACTCGCACGTTATGACACTTGGAGACATCTACTACAAAATCTACAGGCTCTACACCCTTTGTCATTAAGGGAGAAGTATAGAGAAGATTACCGTCGCCGTAAATTTTAAGGACATTGTCATTAGTTGTGAAACCTCTTTTGTCATAAGGCACTACAACTCTGCCGCGAATTTCCTTATAAGTATTGTTGTTGCGGTAGTCCCTGTATATTGCCCAACCATCATAACCGCTTGTAACACCTGCCAGTCCTCCCGTGTATGTGTTTCCGAGATTGTCCTTTACACTGTCATAGGTGTACATGTCACGGTCGGAGGTCTCATATGGCTCTATATCTTCAATGTTTCTATAGTATTCGTTTTCCATAATACGCTTAGGCTCTTCAGGCTCATCATTTGTCGAGCCTTCATCCCTGTTATCTGCAGGTTTATTTAATCGGCTGTCAATTTTTGTTCCCACGTTTACAGGTCGTGACTTAATTGTTCTTATTAAGCAGCCGCCTAATTTAATTGCAACAAACAGTATGACAATGGCCCCGATAAATGAGACAACCGCTTCAAAAGAACTCAGGGTCTTAGCTTTTTTAGGCGGTGATACATTTCTCTTGGGAGATGAACCGGTGTTTATTGTGCCGCTATAAGTTGTCCTTGTAGATGTAGTCCTTGTAGAACTGCCCGATGACTGAGTCCTCGTATTTGAAACTGAAGAGCTCCTTGCTGTAGTTGAAGACGTGCTTTGACTATAGGGTGTCTGTCTTATGGTGACACTATGTGCCAAGTTAAGAGTTTTTGCGAATCGCATGTCTATTTCGCACCATGGACAATGACTTAAATTGTTGGGGTAGTAGTGGTTATTATGATTGCCGCACTGTTTCAAATGCTTTTCCAAAGCTCCCAATGCACCAAACCACTCTATAGGTGTAGGTCTTGCCTTAGGATCACTGTGTCCGTCTTTAAATGCTCTTAGAAAAAGTCTTTGTAAATCGGCGGGTAGTATATTAAATGGCGGTGCATAAGGTGGAATTACAATCCCCGGTCTTTTGTCGAAATAAGGAAAGAAGTTATTTGCTATATTGTCAATTGGCTGAGGTGCCGTTACAGACCCTTGAGACATGGCGGTTGTTGAATCCACTGCACAAGAAAAGGGTAGTGCGCCGTTCATAAGTAGTCTGAATATATGTGTGGCAAGTCCGAACAAGTCAGCCTCTTTTGTAAATGTAGGCAGAGGTGCACTTACAAGTGTCATGCCGCCCTTCATCTTTTTTTGAAGCTCAGGAGGCAAGTAGTCAGGCATTCCCACCGTGCATCTGTATATCTTTCCCGTGGCGGGATCTGTGATGTGGTAGGAGTCCGTATCTATTAAAGTCACAAGACCGGTCTTGGGATCTACCACAATGTTGTTGGGATTTAAATCGCCGCAGACTTGTCCCGCACCATGTACTGAATTTAAAGCCGCACATAAATTTTTTGCAATTGAAATTTTTTGGTAGTATGTGAATTTTTTGTTGTACTTGTCGGAATAAATTACCTCAAGCTCTTCGCCACCTGCCGCCTTTGGCATTACATAGCCCATAAAGGCCCTGTTCAAAGACACAATGTCCACAGGCCAAGTCACCTGGCTTATGGCGTCATCAGGTAGTGGAGAAGCAAGCATGGCGGTTAATTTATCTAGCCTTTCTTCGTTTCTCTTCTCCGGGGCATAAATTTTAAGTACATAACCGGGCATACCTTCCACTTCATAGACCGTGCCTTCGCCCCCTTTACCCAATGGCGGCTCTACAGCTGTGTAAGCTCTGCCCGACTTACCTTTAAATGTTGTCATTTTATCTCCTTTTTTTCAACTCTGTTTTTAGCTTCTACCAATCCTTAGGTATTATATTCGGATCATGGGACAACATAGGAAGGTCCGGTTCTTGCGGGAAAAAGCTTGTTTCCATGTCAAGGGATTCGAACATAGAACCGAATTCTATTTCCTCAAGTGCCATACATCTCTTTGTAAGTGATTTAAGCAAATCCTTGTTGTATCCCGGCACGCCTAATGACCAAAATCTAAGATTGCCGTAGGCACCCTTTGCATCTTCTTCAAAAATTCTTGCCCTTGCCTCTTCAATATCATCGACCGGAGCGCCGGCACTTATCATGAAGATCCATGGCTTTAAGAAGTATATACCGTTATCTTTATAGAACTCTCTTCTCTTAACTGCCATGTCAATGGCAAGGTCTATGCCTTCACCCATATTACAATCACCGGCAGCTTTATATTCCTCACACTTCATCTCCGACAGGGGAACAAAATCCTGTAGAACTTTTGCATGAGCATTAAATTCTACAATTGCAATGTCCAATGCACTTCGAGCTTTTTCCGATTTAGAAACCTGCTCTTTAAAATTTTTAATCCCTTCGTTTAAACTTCTTATCCCTTCACCTTCCATTGAAGCCGAGGTGTCAAGTAGAAAAACTATAGGCAAGGAAATTTCTTTTGAACTTTCTTTATTGCTCTTTGTCATTGCTCCTCCTAAATAAGTTTTGAATAAATTAATTCCTGTGATACTTTGTCCAAAATATAGACTTCATTACTTGAAAGTCTGTTTATCTCATCGGGTAAACTCCGATCGCATACGTTTTAAGTACATATCCAGGCATACCTTCCACTTAATAGACCGTGCCTTCGCCCCCTTTACCCAATGGCGGCTCTACAGCTGTGTAAGCTCTGCCCGACTTACCTTTAAATATCGTCATTTATCTTCCTTTTCGTTCTTCTTAAAAGCCTTCAATATTTTATTCTTTAAATTAACTGCGGTGATAAGACTTTTATTTATATTTACAACTATTTCGTCGTCTTCGGTCTCTTCTACAGGCTCTTTAGAAGTTTCTTCTTTAACTTCTTCTTTATACAGGTGAGGGTATGCCAATCTGTTAAAGGCTTCCTGTAATGAGTTCCAATCCGGTTCGCGGTAGTAATCTTCGTCGGCGTTTTTAATATCATCTTCCACATTTATCAATACGACAATTGTCTTGTCGTCCTGTACGTTCTCCATGAGAGTCAAAGGAAAGTTGTATTTTTTTATTTCTTCAATACACTCTTCAAAGTCCTTTGTCCTTACTTTGTATACTTCGTTAAGCCTTTTGTAAAATTTCTCCGCATTGTAATCTTCCACTTTAACAAATTCTTCTATCTCTTTTTTAATATTATTCTTGTCCATGCCCACAGGGTCGGCAAAATAACTTACCAATGGCACATAGACCTTTGATCTTTCTTCATCCAAGTTTAAAAGATAGGGAGTCATTATATCCAGCATTCCGTCTGTAACTAAAATAACGGATGTTAAATCTTCCTCATAGGAGTTTATTTCCCAGGCAGTGTATCCTGCTCGCAAGGGGATTACAGATATATTGTCTTCTCCCTTTTGAGGCTTTGTTATCTCCACATAATTGCCGTAAGAGGTTAAACCTATTATGCCCCCGTCTCCAGAGTGACCGTAGATTATTCTCTTGCCGTCATAAATAACTGTAGTTAAAGTAGTGTCGTAATTTTCTACTGGGTTTCCCGCATCTTCCGCCTCTTTAATTATTTTTTTAAGGGCATAGTTGTAGACGGTGCGAAGCATGGACTTAATACTTATCTCGTTGTAGTCGTATGGCATTAACTCTTCGCACATTTTAACGACGGTATCCACTGCGATTTTAGAGCCTATATCGGAGTGAGGGGCGGATCCCACGCCGTCTGCTACTGCGGCGATGACCCACCCGTTACTTAATTTTTTTATCTTGTGGTTATCTTGACACACTTTGTCTTTTGCAATGTGTGATTTGCCACACAAGGTTATTCCATAGTCACAAATCATATGATTACCAATCGGTAGGTATTACTCTCGCATTTTCCGGCAAATCGGGAAGTGCAGGATTTTCATCTACCTTACTTACAGAGATAGTAACCATACTTTCACTCAGCCAGTTAAAAATGTCTTTAAAGGAAGCTTCTTCACTTTCAATAACTCTCTTTGAAAGGGAAGTAAGAGTTTCCTTACTATATCCCGGTGCACCTACTGACCAGAATTTAAGCTTACCGTGTTCTCCCTTGCTTTCTTCTTCCAAAATTCTCGCCTTGGCTTCTTCAATGTCATCTGTGGGAGCTCCGTCTGTAATCATAAAAATCCACGGCTTAAAGCAAGGAGTACCCATAGTAGCATAAAATCTGTTTCTGTCTTTAACCAAGTCAATGGCAAGGTTTATACCTTCACCCATTGCAGTAAGACCGCCGGCTTGCAAATCCACAGGTTGCATTTGGGGCAGGGGAACAAAATCCTGTACAACTTTTGCATGAGAATTAAACTCTACAATAGCAACATCAACTCTTTTGCGAGCCAAATCGTCTGTAGAAGTTTGTTCTTTAAAGTTATTAATGGCTTCGTTTAAACTTTTAATAGGTTCTCCTTCCATTGAGCCTGAAGTGTCAAGTAACAACACAACCGCCAAGTGGGGTTCATTTGGAGCCGCTATATCTTGTCCTGGCATCCTATCAAATACTTCTTGTCTAATGTCTGTCATAATTTTCCTCCTTGTTTTTTCTACCTAGACTAGGTTGAAAAATCCTATTTCCTTGGATTTTTTATCTATAAGGTAGCAGGTATTGTCTTTCAAATTTCTTATTTCTTCTTCCTTTACTACGTAGTCCCTATTTTCTGAAATAGAGTAGGAGTAAAGGGAGTTAAAACCGTAATCAAAGTATCCTCCGTGGTTTCCCATGTTTTTTGAAATTTTTTCCTGGTCGTAATAACCAAAGACCTGGGCCCATTTTTCTGCTGAAACCCCACTGGTGTGGGAAAAAACCAGACACTTACTAGCCCGGGAAACCAGGGAATAAAAGAGTCTTTCATCTGATCCTAAAGATGAGTAGATGTCTTCAGAGCTAATTGTAGTCAGGCACCTAGCTGGAGAAGAATTTATTAAATCAAAGAGCTGGTCGTTGGCCCTGGTATTTATTTCATCTATGATTAGTACCAGGCTAGTTCCCATATTTAGGGCCTCCTTGATTTCATTGGTGATTAAATTTATCAAAAGGTCGTTGGTACTGGACCCTATATCTATCATAATCAGCCCCTGGTTGGCTACCAGGCTCTTTATATTTGAAATCCTGGCCCTGGAAGACTTGCTAGCAAGGATCCCACATCCCTGGTAGGAGACCTGGTCGAAAAATGATTTTACTAAATTTTTTTCTCCCTGGCCCTGAATTAAGAGGTTTTTTATGTCCTGGGCCTGGAGACTGGAAATATATCCCAGGTACTCTGACTCCTCTATAACTTCAAAAATCCTCCCATGGGGGCAGCGGGCAAACATGTCATAGTAGGGGGGGATGTTTTTACTCCTTATAAAGTCTGCCAAGGCCTCAATATAGGCCTGACCTAGGCTGGTAATCTTGTCCATGGAAGAATTTTTTATCAGACTTGCTATCTCCTGGTTGGTCCTGTTAAAAAAAGGATCGTAACTGCCAGAGCCTGGTTGGATTATTAGTTTTTTTGAAATCCTCTGGCTCCCTCCTATATAGGCCTGTAAAAGTCCGTCCCCCTGGTGGAGAATTACTGTGGGAATCTTGTTGAAGCTGGCCAAGTCTGCCAATCCTACTAAGGCCCTGGTCCTATTTAGCCTATCTTGCCCAGAAAATATATAGGAGCCTGGATAGGAGTCAGACTCTATAATATCTTCTACCTGGCAGGGCTGGTAGGTTACAATATTTTTTTAGCCTGGTTTTTCCTTTTAATTAAAAAGATATTTATCCTTGACCTGATGGCTGAAATTATATTATTTAAAATAATAAAAAAGGTTCTCATAGTTAATCCTTGTATAGTGAAAATTTAAAGCTAAAAGGTCTAGAGTCACTGAGTCCAACTATAGCCTCCCCTGGAAGCAAATCAGTCAGGTCCCAACTCTCTACAGTCCTGCCCTCCCTCTTGTCTTCAAGGACCAGGCCGGTAGAGGTCTTATACTGGTCTAGGACCAGGTTTTTCCCGTAGAGGTTGGAAATATAGTCCTTGCTGGTAAAGTCATTTAGCTTAAAAGAAATTATATTGGAAAAGCCAGCCATTAAATTTACTCCCCGGTTTTTCCCATATACACTGTAAATTTGGTCTATGGTCTGGAGGCCTGCTATGATTTTTACCCCCAGGGACCTGCCGAAGTTTAGGCCATCGTCTATGTGTTTTAACCTGGGAAGGAGCTTAAATTCGTCAAAGACAAAATATATATTTCCTCCAGATTTTTTCCTGGATAGGGCCTCCTTTAAAGAAAGGTCAATCAAAAGCCTGTAAATTGGCCCTAGACTCTCCCCCATCCCCAGGTCGTAGTCTATAAAGAGGGTTTTGCCCCCTTCATTTCTTACAAAGTCTCTTGCAGAAAACCTTCCATTTTTAGCAAATTCCCCAATCAAAACCTGGTGGGACATGGCCTGGACTTCTGCAATTACCCCCAGGGCCTGGCTGTTGGAAAAGTCTCCCAGATACATTAAGACAGATGAAAGATCCGGAAAAACTCCTGGATCTAGGAGGTTTTTTAATTTTTCCTCACTGAGGCTGTCTAAAAAATATCTCAGGGCCTGGTTGTTAAAATATTTTTTCCTAAAGTCCAAATCATCTTTTCCCAGCCTGATTTGGGCCACCATGATTGCTGTAAAAAGGTCCTTAGCTGCATTGGGGAAAAATTTTTGGCCAGAAGTTTCCAGGGCCTCCTGGAATAAACTGTGGCTGATCTCATAGGCGTTAGTATAGACTTGGTCATCCTCCCACCCATCTACTAGGATTTCCTTGTAGATATTCCATTTCAGACTTTTTCCCCTAAGGTCCCTGAAGTTGGAAATTATTTGGTCTCCTGGCTGGTAAAATTTCCAGAGGTAGTCCCCCTTACTATCAAAGATAACCAGGAGGTCCTCCCTGGCCAGGTTTTTTTTTATTTGGGCAAGGAGCCTGTAAAAAACATTGGTCTTGCCTGATCCGGTAGAGCCTAAGAGGAGGAGGTGCTTGGATAGGTTTTCTCTAGACAGGTAAAAGCCCCTGGACTGGTTTTTAAAAGTCCCCTCCAAGTAAAGGCCCTCCCTGCCAGGTCCCTTGGGTGGAGAGTTTTCTAATATGCTATTTCCTTGAATTATTTTTGTGTCCTTGGCCATGGCTACCTCTCAATTTTCATCTGGTTTTTTATAGACCTGGTTTTTTCTTGAATGTTTTTTTGACTTCTTCTAAAATTTTCCAGGTCCTGGTAGGTTTTTCTACTTCTTTCTAAGTTCTTGACTTGGTCCTGACTTGCCGTAAATTTTTTTTCTGGTTTTTTTATGGTCCTGGCTAGTTCTTTTCTTTCTAAATCATAGATCCTTGGTTTCTTTAACCCCTCTCCAAAATCCTGGGTTTTTTTTGTATAGGGGTCGTAGTATCCGTTGGTTAGGTTCTGCCCCCTACCTCCATGGGCCCCCATGATATGTTCTTCCTGGCTTAAAAATTGGATATTGTCTTCTTCTCCAGCATAGGCCGGGTAGAGGTTGACTGATTTCATGTGGTGGCCACAAAAACCCTTGACCTGGCCATTTTTTATAATCTCTTCCTGCTGGGCCTGGGTCCAAAGTCTGGTGCCCCTCTTGTTTAGGACCCTTTGTCTTTCACTTTTCCAGGCGTCTCTCACTGCCTTTTGCCTTAAATTTGTCAGCCTTCTCTTCTCTTCTTTTATTTTTTTCATATCTTTCAAGGCTAGTCACCTACCTCATAGGCCAGGTAGGATTTTATGGTAAATTCCAGCCAGTCCTCCAAATTATCCCAGCTATCAAAGGCCGAGTCTTCCTCGTGATCCCACTGGATTATATCATTGTTTTTGTTTAGGTTTATGCAGATAAGATCTCCAAAGTTTAAACTGGCTATGATAAGGTAGTCTGGTCCAAGGGAAAGGGAGGACCTAAATACAGAAGAATTTATTTCTTTTATATTGGCCTGGCCCTCATAGACTCCCAGGCCGTAGATTTTTGTCCCTGGCCTAAAGATTTCCCCCCCATCAAAACACTCTAGGAGGTTTTTGTATGAGTCTGGCAGGACAAGTTTATTTTTTTCTTCAAATGCTTGTATTTCCTCCTTAGTTAAACCTGGATTAAGGTCCATCAGGTCTGGAAATTTTTTTAACTGGAGGAAGGCCTGTCTTATCTTCATTTTTCCCACCCCTTTTCTAGATTCTACTTATACTCATATTATCAAATTTTCCCCCTGGTGTCAAGAAACTTGTGGCCAAGTGGACCTAGGTTTTTACAGGTTTTCTTCTTAATTCTAATGGTATAATTAAAAAAAGGAGGCCAAGATGATCAATGGTATTGATGTAGGGGGCCCACCTAGATGGGGTCCATTTAGATAAAAATAAAATCCTAAAGACTGTGAATGTAATGCCCCCCTTAAATCCGGACACGGAAATAAGGGGGCATTTTAATGAATAAAATAACATACGAAGAAAAATTAAAAATAATTAAAGAAAACAAAGATGGCTATGGAAAAGGCTATGAATAGTCCTCAAAAAAGTAGACACAAAAAACAGAATATCTATCTCGATTTATACACCTTTTCCTTCTCAGACGGTGAAAGCATATTGTTAGCTGAATGAGTCGCCTAATATTGTAAAAACATTCAATATACTCAAACAAATCTTCTTTTAAATCATCAAATCCTGCATAAGATTTTCTGTTTGTACATTCTTTTTTCAAAAGCTTAAAAAACGACTCGCAAACTGCATTATCATATGGATAACCTTTCTTGGAAAATGAAGCGGTAATATTAAAATCATCCAACAAATTTTTAAATTCAGAACTTGTGTACTGAGAACCTTGCTCAGAATGAAAAATTAGATTTGTCGGCCTACATCTTTTAACAAAAGAGGCATTTAATGTATCACAAACAAGATTAGATTTCATAGAATTACTTAACTTCCAACCTACAACAATCGTGGAAAATAAATCAATAATAACACACAAATAAGCATGTCTGCCGCCTACCTTTAAATAAGTAATGTCAGAAACCCAAACACAATTAGGAAGATTAGTTGAAAAATTCTGCTTAAGAATATTATCTCTAACCGCATTATCTAAATTATTTTTCTTATAGGATTTTGCAGTACTCATCTTTGGAAGATTCATTTTCTTCATTAGCCTAGCCACCCTACCTAAACTAATCGTAATACCATACTCTACGTCTAAACGAACCATAATCTTCTTGTAACCAAGTCTTTTTTAGAAGATGTATAAATAGATAAAATCTTAGATTTAATATCTTGGTTTTCGAGTTCTCTCTTAGATAATGGTGAGCAAAAATGCTTATAATACGTGCTTCTATTAACATCTAATACTCTACATAAAGTTGAAATAGAATGCTCATTTCTTAAAATATTTACAGCATTTAATCGTTGTTCGAGCTGGGCTTGAATATGGCAAGTGCTTTTTTTAATATAAGATTCTCCTCTTCAAGAAGAGCGTTTCTTTTCTGCAAATCTTTAATTTGTTTGGCAGTAAAAACCTCTCCTTCTTCAGTAAAAACAGTAGAATACATTCTGCTCCATTTAGCAATCGTAGAAACGGAAACACCGTACTCACGGGAAAAGGAATTAAATGATCTTCCGTTCTCATGTAGAGAAACAATGGATTTGTTAAAATCCTCATCATAACGCTTAGTAGTCATAAAAGACCTCCTTTTATTATATTAATATATTTTTATTTCTTGGTCTATAATTATGGAATTTGTTTCTATTTTTGTGTCTAATAAATTGAGTATGTTCCAAGATGCCTTACAAGCTTTAAAAACTGGTTCGATGAGATAACAAACTCATTTGACTACCCATATACAAATGGACCACTAGAAGGTACACATACAAAAATAAAAACATTAAAAAGAATAAGTTACAGCTTTAGAAACTTCGATAGTTTTAGGAATAGAATATTTTTGATGTGTAAATAGAAAGAATATGTAACAGCGTCGGCGAAAACCCCTAGGGGTTTTGTTTGCCATGCAAAAAATCTGAGAAATTGAACAGGGTTACTTTTAGTAGTTAAGTTTTAATGATAATGTGTATTTTTAAATGAAAGAGAGGCTTGTTTTTATGCAAGCCTCCCCCATTGTTGACAAAGAGCCAAATTTTCTTGGCTTGTTGTTAAATAGAATATAAAAAAATGTAAAAGAAATCCTAAATATTCTTCATAACTTTTTTCTCCAAATCTCTCATAATTCTCTTGTCCCTTTTGTTCATATGATCATATCCCATAAGGTGCAATATGCTATGGCATGTTAGATACATAAGTTCTCGTTGAAATGAGTTTCCGTAGAGTTTTGCCTGCCTTGTACACACTTTTTTACAAATTACAACGTCTCCCAAAATTCCGGTTTCCATATCCAATGGAAAGCTTAAAACGTCCGTCACTCTATCGATTCCTCTGAATCTATTATTCAAATCTCGAATTTCTCCGGGTGTCACGATGCTCAGTGATATTTGAGTATAATATCTGAAATCGACAACTCTAAATGTTTTCTCAATTATATTTTTTAGGCAATATAAATCATCGACACACAAAAATTGTGTGCCGGTGGATATGCTCAATTCAAATTTATCAAAATAAAAGGTTTTGTTTCCCCTTATTTTTCTTTCCAAATTATTCTTCATTTTTGTTTTCTTTTTCTTTCTTTTTTTCTTCTCTTATTTTTTCCAAACGCAAAGCTTCTTGTTCATATACTTCAATCACTTTTCGAACAAGCGGGTGTCTAACAATGTCGACTTTTTGAAGTTCTTCGATTCCGATTCCCTTTGTGTGTTTCAGAAGTTCTATCGCGTTCTTCAGCCCGCTCATCTTTCCTCTCGGCAAGTCGGTTTGTGTTAGGTCCCCCGTTATGACCATTTTTGATGAATAACCAAGTCTCGTCAAAAACATTTTCATTTGTTCAGGAGTTGTGTTTTGAGCTTCATCCAATATTATGAAACTTTTGTCGAGAGTTCTTCCTCTCATATATGCAAGCGGAGCAATTTCAATTAAACCTTTTTCAATGTATTTTTGATATTGTTCTCCACCTATTATTTCAAAAAGTGCATCATAAACAGGCCTTAGATATGGGTCGACTTTTTCTTTTAAGTCTCCTGGCAAAAATCCAAGGCTTTCACCGGCTTCAACTGCCGGTCTAGTTAGTATAATTCTTTCGAATTGTTTATTTCTAAATGCTTGGCAAGCAAGTGCGATTGCAAGATATGTCTTTCCTGTTCCCGCAGGACCTGTCCCGAATACAATATCATTGTTATTAATCGATTCTATATATCTTTTCTGTCCGATTGTTTTCGGAAATAGACTTCTGCCGTTTGCAGTGAATGCAATCGGTTTGTCATTTAGATTCAAAACCTCGTTTTCCCTGTGTTCACGTGCAAGGTCTATGATATATGAAATATCATTTAAATCAACATCACCGCTCTTGCTTTTCTTCGAGAGCACCATGAGAACATTCTTTGCAATCTCGGAATTTTCTCCGTCGATTTTAAATGTGTCATCAGAAATGGATATTTTTACATCCAATTTTTCCATTATGAGATTTATATTTTGGTCCAATTGTCCAACAATGTTTTTTACAGTTAACATATCTTTAACTACAAATTCAGTCATTAAGTCTCCTTACTTCATTGAGACCGGCTCATCTAATATCTCTTTCATTGCGATATATTTTTTTAAGTCCGCCTCATTATAATCTTCAAGAAATCTTGATTGAGCTTCTTCATCTTTTTCATAAATTGATTTTCCAAGCCCGTGCTCGATTCCACATTCGTTTTTTATCATGTGACTGTAAACAGAATCGTCTGTATGTGGAATAGCATTTTCCAAACTTCTCGAGTCAACAATAGCTGATTCTTTATATATTTTAGCTTTATTCGTCTTCGATTCTTTGGTCTTAATATTGGTTTTGTTTATCTTATCATCCGATTTTTTGTCCAAAGTCATATTTTTATTTGAATCTTCCGCAAATTCTTTCTCAGCGTTTTTCAAAAGCTTGATCAATCTTTTTTTCGTTTCTTCATCTTTTATATTATCTATGCGAGTCTTTATCTTTTCAGTATTATTTTTTTTGGGTATGTTTTTCTCTACATTTTTCTTGTTATTAGTCTCATAAATTGAATCTACTATTTTTAAAATTATCAGGACAATCGCTATGATATAACTCATTTATCAGATTTTACTCCGCCTATAGAATTTCTCATATCCGTGTCCGCTTTTATATTATTCAATTTATAATAATCCATAACGCCTAAGTTACCTGATTTTAAAGCTTCCGCAATTGCCAAAGGAACTTGTGATTCCGCTTCGACAACAAGAGCTCTCTTTTCTTGAACTTCCGCTTTCATTTCTTGTTCTTTTGCAACAGCCATTGCACGTCTTTCTTCAGCTCTTGCTTGAGCAATTCTCATGTCTGCTTCAGCTTGGTCTGTTTGAAGATGCGCACCGATGTTTCTTCCGACATCTACATCGGCAATATCAATTGATAAAATTTCAAAAGCTGTTCCCGAGTCAAGTCCTTTTTCAAGAACTGTTGTTGAAATGCTGTCCGGATTTTCAAGAACTTCTTTGTGTGTATTACTGCTACCGACAGTTGTGACAATTCCTTCCCCGACTCTTGCTATAATTGTTTCTTCACCTGCACCACCGACAAGTCTTTCGATATTTGCCCTAACAGTAACTCTTGCTTTAACGATAACTTCGATACCGTCTTTACTTACAGCTGCAATATTAGGTGTCTCAATAACTTTTGGGTTTACACTTACACGAACAGCTTCCAAAACATTACGACCTGCCAAGTCTATAGCAGCAGCTCTCTTAAATTCCAGCTCGATGTTTGCCCTTTGAGCAGCAATTAGTGCATCGACCAATGTATCGACATTACCACCTGCAAGATAGTGAGCTTCCAGCTCATCAAGTTTTAAATTTAAACCTGCCTTAGTTGCCTTGATCATCGGGTTAATAATTTTTCTCGGTGCAACTCTTCTTAGTTTCATTCCTACAAGTGTTGCAATTCCAACTTTTACACCTGAAAAGAATGCCGTTATCCAAAGGCCTAACGGCACAAATGAGAAAAATATTATAACTAAAATAAAAACCAATCCGACCGTAAAAATCGGTCCTAAACTACTTAAAATTTCGTTCATCTAAATCCTCCTTACATATATTTTCATAGATTCAACTTTTATAACTTCAATTTTTGTATCTGACGGTATAAAGCCCTCATCACTGTAGAGATCATACTTTTTATCGTCAATTATTCCAAATCCGCTCGGTCTTAGAGGGGTTGTTGTAACGCCTCTCTTGCCTGTTAAGTCAGGATAAACAACTGCTAAATAACCATTTTCAGTAGAACTTTTTTGTTTTAAAACAAACTTTTCCATTCCCTTTATCTTATAACCTTTCTTAATGTAAAAGTAAATGAGAAAAATAGAAATTAAGACTGTGAGTGAAAGTCCTAAAATTGTTGATAGTATATCGTCAAAAGTTCCATAGAAACCAACTCCAAGAAATGCAACACCGAATATTCCAAAAACTTGAACGCCGGGAACCAACAACTCCATAAAAAGTAAAAAGATTCCAACCGTGCTCAATATTAGATAAACAAAATATTTATTATCTTTTAAAAGTATTATCGCTATGTATGCAATCAAAAGCAAAACTCCGACAACAAAATTGAATTTCTTATTGACAAAAAGCGATGAAATAAAGCATGCTACCGAAATTAAAAAAATCAAAAGCACAGCTAAATTTGGAATGTTTTTTAACATCTCAATCATTTTTACCATAACTACCTCCTTTAATTACATATTACCCGAAAAAGACATAGTTAAACTATTTTATTGAATTTTTACACAAAAATAGCCCACCTATTTTAGTGAGCCTAATTTTGCTTTCACCGCTTCAGATAATCTCTTAGCATCTACTCTAGATTCGCTTCTTTC
>QWCK01001813.1_pt1 | contig 29511 bp, 17 predicted proteins | sample 1972571 | NCBI WGS metagenome assembly QWCK01 (sample SAMN09866710, study PRJNA288562) | Human gut metagenome isolate term2_stool, whole genome shotgun sequencing... | isolation source: gut | host: Homo sapiens | place: USA: California | reverse complement strand
GAGCTGTACCGCATCGCCCGTTTGACTAGAGAGATAAAGGTAAGTTCCCTCAGGATCGTCAAAGCGGTATCGGTAAAGGGGCAGATCCTTCTTGATCCTCGGGTAAGGTGTCCACGTGTCTATGTGTCGTATCGTATCAACCGCCACGATGGGCGCAGAGCTAAAGCGCGACGCATACTGCTCATACCAAGCCTCTGGCACCGAATCCGTAGCCGTCGTAAGTAGCGAGTCCGCATGCCACAGATACCCCCCCTCGCTCGTCTCCACACTCCACACCGGCTCGCCACAATGCGTGGTGAGCGAGAGTGCCGTCAGCTCTTCGCCAGGCTGTAGCTTCGCCTGTAGCGTAGTCTCTGAGGGAAGAGTCGCAGAGGATGCAAGAGTGTCTTGCAGTGGTAAGTCCTTGTCCCCGAGGCGGGGGAAGGAGCAGAAGATCATCACCCCTCCAGAAATCAACCATAAGAGGAAGAGCGGAGCACAGACGGTGCCTAGTACTTTGTGAAGCCAGCGCATAGTTGGTATGTAATAGGATTATAGGGTTGTCATTGTTTATAAGAGAGGTCTCCTAAGCTGTGAGGTCTCCCATAAGAAGCAACGGTGCGACCACTAGCAAACGCAGCAGCCGCACCGTGTGGTGAGTCTCTCACGAAAGAGAGCTCCGTATTAGTAGCTCAGCCACTAGTGTAGCCGTACTAGAGGTTTACTCTTTGACGATTGGCGTGATGCGATCTATCTCGAAGCCATCAGCGAGTGTTGCGCCCTTGGTCACCTGGCGGGTGTTGACATTGTACTGGTAGATAGTCGTAGGAGCGCCCTCTACATTGGCACCGATGCTGACCAAGTCACCATTGCGTACGACCAACTGACCGAAGTTACCATTGCTAAAGGGGATATCCTTGATATGCTCCACCTGATGCGTCTTCATGTTGCAGCGTAGCCAGTAGTAGATGTAGCGATTGGTCTTGCTACTCCAGTCGGTATTGCCCTTCTCCTTGAAGTCGGGGTCCTGCATATAGAGGAGCACCTCGTCATCATTGAGCGGGAAGACGGTGATGATCTTGCCACGAGGCTGTGCATAGCCGTCGAAACTCTTGTCCGTCTCCATAGAGCCAGCGTTGACACGGAAGAGGAAGCTGCGCTGCTTCGTACTACTCTTCTTCTTAGCGTTTTCGGGGATATTGCAGGTAGCTGCAGCGAAGTAGAAGTTGCCCTTGGAGTCAAAGAAAGTCTTCTGACTGCGTGTCTCTCCAAAAGAGGTAGAGCTTAGGTGCTCGCAGCGTGTGTCCTTGTCGATCTTCTTGACCTCCATAGTACTTGCATCGATGAAAGCGATGTAGATCTCATTACGCTTGGGAGGTAGTGCCATAGAGGTCTTCTTAGACTTCTCCATATAAACGTGAGGGAAGATGAGCATATTGTCAGCCTTGCGATAGCCTAGCAGACCGCTGGAGTTGAAGAGTTCGTCCTCAGCAGGCTTAGGTAGATCGAGCTTGCCCTCAGCAGTGATGACCATCTTGTTGACATCGACCTTGACCCAAGAAACCTCTTGCTTGTCACCTACGGAGCTAACCATTACGAGCGTGTTGTCGTCTAGCCAAGCGTGCGAAAAGCGACGATCGAGGATCTGTGGCATAGGTAACTCCTTAATCGTCTCGATGCCAGTGTTTGAGACGCGGAACTTGCCGAAGCGTCCCTCACGAGAGACACTGTAGTAGTAGCCCTGGTGATATAATACGTTAGGCGTTATGGTAGATGCTGAAGTCTCTACTCCCTCGCCCTTGATACTCAGGACACCCTTGGTTAGGTCAGCAACACGTGCGATGATGTGTGCATCCTTGTTGGCGGTTGACTGGCCAGTGGCTCCTCCCAAAGGAACCCATAGGTCATAGCCCATGGTTATCTCCTTCTCAGGATTGGGCGTATCTGATTCACACGACGTGAACGAGAGTGTGACGAGGGCGACTACGAGAGCCGCCAGCAAGCGATAAGCTTTAGTCATAGTAATATAAGTTTTGGTGATTGATATAAGTGTTTGTATGTCTTCTAGTTGAGGAATATGCGGAGCTTGCAGTAGAAGGCTCGTCCAGGCTTCTGTAACATATAGTTGTCGTAGAGCGGACGGTCTAGCAGGTTGCTGCTCTGCAGTGATATGGAGTAGCGGTCGTGAGCGAAGCTCCAGGTGACCCCAGCCGAAAGGTCGTAGCTGGTCGGGATGACCGCCTTGGTGCTTTTGCGCCCGAAGGCTGCCCACGTGAGGTAAAACCAGTGAATGTAGCCTAGGCCCGCATTAAAGTGTATGGCACTCGCCTGGATGCCAAATGGCTTGCGCCAGTTAGCCCCTAGGAGCAGGTTGCCGTAGAGGAAGGGGTCGTTCGGGATCCGATAGCCGTAGGTCGGGTTCGGCTTACCGTAGATGTTGATGCGCGTGCGGTCACGCTCGTCGGTGTAAGTGCCGTTGAGCGTGAGGTCCAAGAGGTTGGCGTAGTTGTACTTGACCTCCATCTCGCCACCGAGGACGAGCGACGAGCCGACATTATCGTACTGGCTCTCAACGTCTCCCAGCACCACACGATGGATGTAGTTAGACACATTGCGATAGAAGGCGGTCGCCTCATAGTTGAGGAAGTGCAGGTCGCCCCACTGCGCCTGACCATAGAGCGTTAGGTTGAGGTTGTAAGCTTGCTCAGGGTGGAGCTTGAAGTTGGGATAGATGTTAGCACCATTGCCCATCAGTTCGCGAGCTGTCGGCAGGCGGGTGGCACGCTCGAAGGAGGCTTTGACAGCTAGCTCGTCAGCAATCGTATAGCGTAGCCCTAGCCCGTAGCCCACTTGGTTTTTCGTCTGCTGCGCAGGCACCTTGTCCGATCCCGTCAACCAGTACATATCAGCCTGCTCGATAGCGACGTGGTAGAGGTAGTCCTTGACAAAGAGCATCCCACGCAGACGGCCATTGAGGAGCGTCGTGCCATACGAGAGTCCGAAGATGTGCTGCGCCATACGGTCACGTGACGACTCAAAGTTGGGATCGTACGTGTCGTACCGCTCATTGGCTATGGAACTCATCTGATAGTTAAGGTTGAGATGCCCTCCCTTGGGGAGCGTATAGGCGAAGTTGGCACGAGCCGTCCAGGTCGGGCGCACCGTGTGGCGGATCATACGTGTGCGACGCATCACCTCGCTATAGTGAGTCTCTATGAAGGTACCATCCCAGCTATACTTACGATAGGCGGTATCCGTAATCATAATATGGTTGCGAGCAAAGGAGGCATCTATCGTCGCAGAGAGCCCAGGGGTAAAGAGATTGCGCTTGGCATAGTGTGCCGAGAAGCTTAAGTCGTCACGATCTCGCATCGCCTCGCCGATGACTAGCGTCTGGCGAAAGCCGGTCTGTATCTCGCTCGCGCTCTTTGTATAGCCCACCCCGAGCAGGGCGGCGTCTGCCCAGGGCTTCTTGGTCACACCCAGTTGTAGCCGTCCTAAGAGCGACCGGTAGCCATCGTGAAAGCGTCGAAAGTCTCGCCGCTCGTACTCTTGCGTCTCTGCGTTCCACACCTCCACGCCACGCATGATGTAGTCATTCTTGGAGTACTGATGGCGTAGTGTGGGGCGCACCGTAAAGCCACTCCGCTGCTCTCTATACTGCCCCGTCAGGTCTAAGGCATAGGTGTGAAAGGAGCCACCCCGCAGCGAACAGTCCAGATAGCTCTCCCCACGGCTGTTGGTCACGATATTGACTGCTCCGCCGAGGGCATCCATACCGAGTTCAGGCGGCACCACCCCTTTGTAGATCTCAACACGATCGATGAGGTTCACCGGCAGCGTAGCGAGCGAAGCCCCCTCGCCCATCGAGGAGAGTGGCACTCCATTGATAAAGTAGCGGACAGCATGCCCCGACATACCATTGATCGATAGCTCATTGCTAGAGCCCACACCACCAGACTCTCTGAGCCGCACACCCGAACTCTGAGCGACCAACTCATTGAGACTACCCATCGAAGCGATGAGCGGCTTGACATCTAGACTGATCGCCGAGAGTGCCTGCTGCTGCATGATACGTCTATGCGTAGGCGCCACGACAATCACCTCACCGAGGTTCTTGTAGTCTATCGAGTCACGATGATGACTGAGCGTATCCCGCTGCGCTGTGAGCGGGAGCACACAGCTAGCCAGTAACAGGAATAGGTAAAAGTAGCTACGTCTCATCGACTTACCGAGCTATGGAGTCGGACTTGTGCAACTTCTCGCCCGTCTCCTCGTAGATTGCTTTTTTGTCCATAATGGAGAGACGACGATGGGTCATGAAGAAGTCAACCTTCCTCAGGATCATCTCCTGCACCTCTGGCAGTTCGCCCAAGCCACGCACCACACTCTCGACCTGATAGCCGAGAGCCTCTAGCTGGGGTTGCCACTCTTGGAGCATATCCTCCTTAGCATGCTCGCCTGCTACGATCATCAGTGGCTGTAGACAGACTCGCTTGAGGCCCGTAGCACGCAGACGCTCCAGAGCCTCCTCGTAGTAAGGGTAGCCCTCCACGCAGCCCACAATCACCTGCCCATAGCCGTGACGCTGCAGGTAGTGGTCTAGCATAGCGTACTGAGCCGTAGCACTATCGTAGGTGCCATGCCCCACCCAGATGTAAGCCACCTCTGGATCGAGGTGAGCCGTCATGATGGAGACCAAATCCTTGTAGTCGCTCTCGTAGAAGAGTAGCGGCGTCACCAACCTAATCTTCTTAAAGAGTTGCTGCAGGTGAGCTACCTCATAGGAGAGCGACTCCATCTCTACTCCATCGACGAGCGTCGTCGAGACCACCAGCAGGTGGGTAAAGCCCTCACTGGCTAGTGCCTTAAGTGCTTCGCCAGGCGTGGGGATCTCTATACCCCGCGCTGCTAGACGCTTGCGCACGATACGAGAGCTATAGGCTTGACGGACCGCTAGATTGGGATAGGCTGCAGCTATGCGCTCATTGATAGCATCGAGGGTAACCCGACGGGTATCGTCGTGGGTTGTGCCAAAGTGAACTACGAGGATAGCCCCTTTGTCATTAGGGGCCATGCCTGCAAAGAGCGAGTCAGTCTCAAAGACCTTATTGCCCGCCTGTAGCGACAGCCCGCCAAGTAGTGCAGTCATATATAATAGGAGTATACGATAGATGCGTTGCGTCATACGGTTGTTGCATTTATTCGCTAGGTCAAGTCGATCGACCGCTGGCGTAGCATAACTTGAGGCATAGCACAGCCGTAGCCCCACGCCACATGCGCAGTGCCTCTTGAGAGATATGCATCTGATCGATTGACATAGCATTAAGGTACGCTTGCCACCGAGCGTACACGATTATACACTAAGTTGCGAGTAGTGGCAGGTCTCCTGACTTACCCCAGCCTATCACCGCCTTCCCATCTGACCTCAGGCAGACAGTGGCTTGTATTCATCTTGTGATAGGCTCTGTGAAATAGGGGGATCACAGTAGCGGGCACTGCACCAGATTCTCACTGGACTTCCCTCTTGCATCGCTCGCCTCACGAGCAGATGCACCACCACTCAAGGATATTGTCCACAAAGGTACGAAAAAAGTTAAGGAGAGAGCAGATGCCGAGGTTGGGAAAATATGCGCCTCAAAATAGGAATTAGCCATACGAATCTTCTAAATTCAATAGCTATTGCATTTGTATTGTTTTTTTTCTACCTTAGCCGGCAGAGAGCAGAAGATGATTTCATAGAGTCTAATATCCGCCCTTTTGTAAATCGCATACGAACTAATCAACGATAGATTATGAAAAAACTTTCAGCTATTCTATTTGCTACTCTACTAGTCGTAGGACTAGGATCTTGCGACAAAGAGCCTAATGATGTTCAGCCTCAGGCTACATCTCTGACACTGAACTCCACAGCAGTCACGCTCAAGGTAGGCGATACTCGACAGCTCATAGTTACTGTAGAGCCTAAGGATCAGGCCTACACTGTCACTTTCGCCAGCGACAATGAGAAGGTTGCCACGGTCGATGCTAAGGGACTCGTCAAGGCAGTTGCCGAGGGTACTGCCAATATCAGTGCCAAGGTAGGTGGCCTCACGGCGAAGTGTGTCGTCACGGTATCTAACTCAGCACCCAGCGTAACGCTAACAATCAAGACACCTACACTAACGATTGAGAAGGGCAAGACAGCTCAGATTGACTACACCGTCACGCCTGCTGATACGCCCATCACCTTCACAAGTGACAAGACGGACATCGCTACCGTCGATGCTCATGGAGTCGTCGCAGCCGTTGCTGCTGGTAGTGCGACAATCACAGTTGTCGCTGCTGGTCAGGAGGCTCAGGTAGCAGTCACCGTAACGGAAGATAATGGGGGTGGCAGTAAAATTGCTCAAAACGAGCTTCCTCTCCTCATGTTTGAGGCAACAGCGGACGAAAATGGCATCACAAACCAAGAGGTTCTAAATCATGAGGCCAAGATCGGTCGTACAGCACAATCTCTTAGTTTCTGGGGACAAGGTCCGTTCCCGGGTGGTTTTGTCAATAAGGATTTGACAATCGTGGGTGCCGTCTATGGACTCGTCTTTACAGACTCCAAGGAGTATGTGATCCCCGCTTTCAGCAAGGAGAGTCTCGCAAATTGTCCTAAGACACTCGCTATGCTCGCTGATTATGGCTTTACAATCTTTAGCGATGGCATGTACGATAAGGATACGCCTTTCAAAAAGAGTCTGAACGACAACGAACCTTCGGTCTCGGTAGAGATTTATGACGATCCGAACAATGAGCTAGGCTCTACACTGATGATTCTATTCATCAAGCCTATGCCCAAGAAGGATATTGAGATAGCACATGATATCTTACCTGGTGCAAAGGACTTTCCCGACTATAAACTACTTGCGACAAAGGACGCAGCTAAGATAAAAGAGTTCGAAACAAATCTCGGACTTCGCGAGTACGACTCCGAAGAAAGCGAGGAAGCTAAAAAGAATTTGTTTTTCACATCCAAGGCAACTTCTATCGCTCAGACCAACTTCTCACTCGTATGCTATATTTGCACACCTGATGAAGGAACTCCATACGTCAATAGTGCTGTCAACTGCATCAAAAACTCTAATGACTTTGATGATCCTAAGCTCAAAGAGTGGTTCACAACCAATGGTTATGGAAATAACTTCAAGGCTAATAGTGCTAGAGGCTATGCGCTAGGCTACGATGCCACTGGTAAGGTTCTAGCTCAGATCTTTACCAACAGCGAAGAAACTATGGCTATGCTTCAGATTATCGAAAAACCGCAAACTCAGTCAGCTGCTCAGTTACGCAGTCTAGCTATAAAGCAGTACAAGGAGATGCAGACTCTCACTAAGACTAAGCATCGCAAGCTACAGCAAATGCGCCGTCGCTAAGCTATAATCGACTGTCGCACGATAGCGATAGTACCTCTCAAGGTTGATGCTCCTACGCCTTCATTGGCTAGACGCGGACTAGAGAGTCTTCTTCAGAGGGGTATCCTGGAGCCATAATGCTGTGTGGGTACCCCTCTTCCTTTGAACTCCACATATCTGACGAGATACTCTTAATCTCTCAAGAGTGCTAGGCAATACGATCTTAGACACAACAAGCATTTTTCTTAGCTTGATCTAAGGATTTGTGGTGACTTGTAGAGACTCTCAAATCGTCTACCGCCCTATTAAGGTTGCTACACTAAACAATAGATGCTCAAGATGTCAAGTATCTAACACAGGCTGGTAGTCGTCTTGCGAAATATACTCAAGGCATTACTTCGTTCTCAACTTAAAGCTTAGGAGTCAATCACATCAGAAGTAACCTATGAGAGGCATCCTCCTCATCCCCACGCTTTAGTCATTTTGAAGTCAAGAGGAGGGGACCTTACACCAACGAGTCATATCACATAAATCAATCTAGTATCCTATGAGAAAACTTTCAGTTATTCTATCCACGCTCCTACTACTTGTAGGACTCGGAGCATGTAAGAAAGACACTCCCAAGGTAGACCCCAATGTAGTCACCAAGGCTACCAATCTGACACTAGCTCCTAAAGCTGTCTCACTCAAGGTAGGTGATACTCAGCAGCTCACGGCAACCGTTGAGCCGACTGACAAGACATTTATCATCACCTTCACCAGTGAAAAGCCTGAGGTTGCGACGGTTGATGCTACGGGTCTCGTCAAAGCTGTCACAGCAGGTACAACAAGCATCACGGCCAATGTAGGCAAGCTCATGGCTAAGTGTGTTGTCACCGTAACAGAGAATAGTGGTAGCGGTGGTACAACTATCAAAAACGAGCTTCCTCTCCTCATGTTTGAGGCCACAACAGACGATAAAGGAGTCATAAACCAAGAAGTCCTAGATCACGAAGCCCAGGTCGGTCGTAAGGCACAGCCTTTCAGAGTTTGGGGGCAAGGTCCGTTCGTAGGAGGCTTTGTCAATAGAGATCTAACGATCGTAGGTGTGATGTACGGACTCGTCTTGACAGACTTCAAGGAGTACGTAATTCCCGCTTTTAGTAAGGAGACGCTCGCAAACTGTCCTAAGACACTTTCTATGCTCGCTGAGTATGGTTTTACAACGTTTAAGGATGACTTATACGATGAGAGTACACCTTTCAAAAAGAGCCTAAACGACAACGATCCCTCGGTCTCAGTAGAGATCTATGACAATCCTGATGAGGCACTTGGCTCTACACTGATGCTCCTATTCACCAAGCCCATGCCCAAGAAAGATATTGAGACAGCTCATGCTATCATACCCGATGCTAGAGATTTCCCCAACTATGTAGCACTTATGTCGAAAGATATGGCTAAGATCAAAGAGTTTGAGACAAATCTTGGGCTCCGCGAGTACGATGCCAAAGGAAGTAATGAGGCAAAAAAGAATCTATTCTTTACGTCCAAGGCGTCTTCTATCGCTCAGACAAACTTCTCACTTGTATACTACGGTTGCACACCTATTGAGGGCTCTCCGTTCATCAACAGTGTCGTAAACTTCATCAAGAATGCTACCGACTTCGATGATCCTAAGCTCAAAGAGTGGTTCACAGCCAATGGCTACGGCAAGGAGTTCAAGACTAATAGCTCTAGAGGTTATGCCATGGGCTACGATCCTACTGGTAAAATTCTAGCTCAGCTCTTCATGAACAGCGAAGGAACCATAGCTATGCTTCAAATTGTTGAGAAGCCACAAACTCAGTCAGCTGCTCAAATGCGCAGTCTAGCCATGAAGCAGTACAAAGAGATGCAGAGCCACACTAAGACTAAGCATCTTAAGCTACAACAGCTACATAGTCACTAAACTATAATCCGCTGTCGCACGATAGCGGCAGAGCCTCTCAAAGTCGACGCTTCTACGACCTTATCAATCAAATGTTGACTAGAAAGGCTCTTCAAGCAAGAGGGATACTCTAGAGCCATGATGCTGTGGGGTACCCCTCTTCCTTTGAGCTTCAAAGATCTGATGAAACTCTCTTAAGAATGCTAGACGACACAATTCTAGACTCCACAAACATCGCTATTTGCTCTCTCTAAGCACTGATATCTAGTGACTTTATAGATTCACAACTCGTGTGATCACACCTATAAAAGCCATCAGGTCAACAACTAACGACAATGTACGCTAGCGTACATTGTGAGTTGGTAAACGTCAGCACGTCGAGCTACTTTACAATGAGATCTTTCGGCTAATTCCTATTTTGAGGTGTTGGGGGAGATCTCGGGGTGGGCATTCTAATCAAATGAGCGTACAAAACGATAGGCACGTGGAGATTAGTCTTTTCTGAAGCAACAATGCCACGAAGATTCAATGACTCCATATTACGGTGTAATGCTCAAACCTGCTTCCCCACTCCACCCAAGTAGAATTTCTCCAGCCCATGCAATGTACGCAACTGAAATCACTTCTTGTTTTTTCATTTTACATTAGCTATCTTTGCGATTGTAAGTTAGCAGACAATAGATATTATGAAACAACTGCTTCTCTCTCTTTTTCTCCTCTTAGGAGGAGGAGCTATTAGTACAGCTCAGACATTTTATGACATAGCTTCTGGCGGTCTTTTTTACAAGATAATCAACGAAGACTTGCGAGAAGTAGAGGTGTGTCGTGAGCTTGAGGAGCCTAAGACGGAAAATGGGCCTCTGTACGAGCACATCCCTGAGGGGGATATCCATATTCCAGCAGAGATCACTGCCGATGGTGAGACCTATCACGTCGTACGTATTGGAGATAGTGCTTTTGGAGCTTGCTATAAAATTACGTCGCTTTCGATACCAGCGTCTGTCCGCGAGATGGGCGAGTTGCCTTTTTTGTCTCTATCGGGGCTCAAGAGTTTTGTCGTAGATAAGGCAAATCCTCTTTATTGCTCAGTGGATGGTGTACTCTATAGTAAGGATCAGAAGACATTGCTGTGCTATCCCAATGCTCATGGCAAGACTTTTAGTGTGCCTGAGGGGACTCAAAAGATCTTGTCTGGAGCGTTCTTTAACTGCTTCGAGCTAGAGTCTATCACTCTGCCCGAGTCTCTGGACTCAATAGGATTCATCGCCTTCACCTCTTGTTTCAATCTCCGAGAGTTGACAATCCCCCAAGGACTCAAGGATCTACAAATTTATGCCTTTGCAAAGTGTGCTTCACTACAAAAAGTGGACTTTAAGGCACCACTGGAGAAGCTCCCGATGTATACCTTCGATAGTTGCTCTGCACTATCTGACATCACCCTCCCTGAGGGTATGAAAAGCCTTGGAGACTGGGCTTTTGGGTACTGTACCTCTCTAGAGCAGATTAAATTGCCGAGTACCCTAGAGGCTATTGAAGGTGCCACATTTAGCAATTGCTCGAAGCTTGCTACAATAGAACTTCCTCAAGGGTTAAAACGGCTTGGCAATTTCGCCTTTGGAGATGATACGGCACTCAAAATGATCAAGTGTCAGATGGTCGACCCGATAGAGGGCGAAGGTATGGGAGAGTCTGTTTTTTCAAATGTCTGGGTTGACCAGTGTAAGCTGATTGTCCCCGAGGGGAGCAAGGAGCGCTATGCTAAAGCATCTCAATGGCAAGAATTTCTACAGATCGAAGAGACCACGGGCCTAGACGATATAACAAGAGATCTCTCGAATGATCACGATCCTGCAATATTTACCATCCAGGGCGAGCAACTAGTCAATAGAGAGGACCTTCCAGCTGGCATCTATATCATTGATGGTGTCAAGACCCTGCTTCGATAAAACATTCGAACGACTAGGCTAAAGCCTCAGAACTAAATCATCATCACATACAAAGCAAAGCTTATGAAGAAAAAACTACTCGTTTATGCATTCATCGTAGCACTCTTGTCTAGCTATACTCTATCTGGACAAGAGAAGAATCAGCTCACCATCATCACCGACAGGGTGGCGTGCGTCGTAGGACATCAATACAAGATGCTTATGACCAACTACTCAGACAAGGTCTACGAATACCTCAAGGATCATCCTCGTATCGTCGTAGACTACAAGCCGGCCGACCCCTCACTAATCCAAAACGGTGGCACCTGGTTCAAAGCTATCAAGGAGGGAGAGACAGACGTGACCCTTTTGATCTATGGGGAGGAAGATGGAGTTTTGGGGGCTCCAGACTACAACAACCTATTGGACCAAGCGACCTTTCATGTGGTCAACAAATCGGCTGTCGAGCTTCAAATACCAGAGTGGTACACAACTTGGGGTACCAAGCGTCAGGAGGTAGACAAAAAGTTGGTGAATGAGCTTCACTACGCCAATATAACTGCTCGTTATACGGAGATGACACCTTCACTGACTCCTGAGTTTATGAAACCTATAGAGGTCTATAGCAATGGCTCTTTTGAGACACCTTTTGTCTTAAACTACTACAATGACAATGACGAACTATATGCCTCAGCTCTAGTCCTCATCAACTTCAGTAGAGTTATCCCCGCAGACAAATCCCCCATCCGAGCTATGCTGGAGTCTAAAGGCTTCGTGCAGACAGGAACGGATGAAGCAGGTTGCTTTGAAATGCTAAACGAGCAGACCAATACACAAGTCTCCTGTGAGTTCTTCTCACTACAAGGTGTCTATGTGATGGCTGTGACACAGATGAATCGAGACTACATGCCCAATAGCGTGGCAGATGTAACTCGTGCTGAGCAGAGCTTGAGAGCCTACTATCAGGGTAATACACTATATATAGAGGCTGAGCAAGCATCTGGAGAGCAACTCTCCATCTACTCCATAGGAGGTTCACTACTATTCCAAAAGCCCCTCGTCAGAGGCGTGCAAACGATTGAGATGCCAACAGCTATCCCTGTCATTGTACGAGCTGGTGAGGCCCCTGCTGTCAAGGTTTTGCCCTAGCACCGGCACATGAATCATATCAGCATACAACACTATCACTAAACAATAATAGCTATGAAACAATTCTACTTCTTACTATGCTTGCTAGGGTTGCTGTCTCTATCGACACAGCTACAGGCAGACACCTGGACCTACGACTTCGAGGACTTTGCAAAGCAAAGCAAGGGCGAAGGAGCATTAACGCAGATGAACGTGACCCTCAATGGTCTGGACTGGCACATGTGTGGCGTCACCAACTCTGGGGGGCACTGGAGTGACTGGAAGAATGGCGAGTCTTCGCTCAAAGTGTTCGGTCAGGTCTATAGCTCTGCCAAAGAGATGACCAACATCACACTAGTCACCAAGCGCGACCTCGGAACCTTAAAGTTTTGGATCCGTAGCAATGAGCGCTGGTTTGGAGACGGACGTCAAGTCTCATGGATCATCCAGTGGAGTGCAGATGGTGAGACTTGGGTGACGGTCGGTGATCCCTTTGTCCCCGCAGATGAACCCTCAGAGGTAGTTCGAGAGATCAACCAGAGGAATGCTCAGCTACGCATCGTGCGAGAGGACTACCAGACATTTGACTATACGAAGCCGACGGAGTCCTTTGCCAACGTCTTCCACCTAGATGACATGACCATCACAGATATGGGCGGAGCTACGCCAGCTCCAACGCTCACGACGACCGCAGGTTCTGAGATTGACTTCGGAGAGATTACTCTAGGGGAGTCTGTCGAGAAGCGCTTTACCATCTCCTATGCAGGACTAGATGAAAAGCCTACCCTGCAGCTCCAGGGTGACGATACGGTTGACTTTACCATCACAAGCCAAGAGACAAAAGCTGAAGGAGAAGACGAGGTCACCCTAGTATGCAAAGCCTCACAGCGTGGCAACCATACAGCATCTCTAGAGATCTCCTACGGAGAGCTAAAAGTATCTGTCGTCCTGAAGATGGTCGGTAAGAAAAAGGATAACACCAAGCTCTACAGTGGAGGTGATGGTACGAAAGAAAACCCCTACCTCATCTCAAGTGCAGAAGATCTGATGGAGCTATCCTCTGAGGTAGAGGAAAATCAGAATCCTTACGCTGACACTTACTTTAAGATGACTGCCAATATCAGCATGGCAGATGCTCAGGGCTTTCGTCCTATCGGCAACGACTGGGGGCGCGATACGAGTGACCCAACACGCTTTAGACCATTCTCTGGCATCTTCGATGGAGATGGTCACGCCATTACGGACCTCAATGTCGAGTGGGCAGACAAGATGTTTAGCGGGCTATTCGGAATCGTTAAGAATGCTACGATCAAAAACCTAACACTCTCTAAGAGCAAGCTCCATGGCACTGTAGGTCTAGGTGGTATCATCGGTATCGCTATGGGATCTATAACGATGGAAAACTGTCATACCACATCTGACGTCCTCATCTGGAACAATATGTTCTACACTGGCGGGCTCATAGCTGGGGCACTCCTGGGAGATGCCGATAAGACGAGTCGCATCTCCTCCTGTACCAACGCAGCTACTGTCAAGGGCGAGGCAGGTGGCATCGGTGGTGTCATCGGCGTAGCAGGGCACCCAGGTCTCATCATAGAGCGCTGTGGGAATTACGGTTCTGTCTCAGATAAAAACTCCTCAATAGGCGGTATCGTGGCGATTGTAACGCATCCGGTGGTGATCACAGACTGCTTTAACGTAGGCTACCTAGAGGCTATCGATACGCAAGATGCCGAGAATACACGCTCAGGAGGCATCGTCGGTGGTACTGACTTGGCTGAAGGTGTACAGTCTCTCGACGAGGTGCTATCTATATCGAACTGCTATAGCATTGGCGAGTCAAACAAGAAGGCACCAAAGTTCCACCCGATATTTGACGCAACAGAAATCGCATCTCAAGTTAAACTATCCAACAACTACTACTCTAGTGACGTATATGGAGAGATGTATGATCAGAGTGTCTCAGGAGAGGCTGCAGCTATCAACGTCTCTCTCGAAGAGATGAAGACGGAGGAGTTCCTCAACAAGCTCAACCATGGCCGCAAGGTATGGTCTATCATCTCTGGAAAGAACAATGGCTATCCCGTACCTTTCTATCAGGAGAATAACGCCGTAGAGACTCCTACAGCAGCCCTTGATATCGTCGTCAAGATCGAGGCTGGCGCACTAGTCGTAGAGGGTGACTATAATGACATCAACCTGTACAACACCCATGGTGTACAGCTAGACCCAACGGCTCTCCTGGAGCGTGGCGTCTATGTAGTCAGAGTCATCGTCGATGGTCAGAGTGCCGTCTACAAGCTTGTATATTGATAGCACCTGTGCTACCATCAATATGAATAGATGATAGAGTGTCCCGAAGGAGCGACTCTTGTCTTCTCTCTTCGGGACACTCTCTTTTTGCTTTAACAATCCAAGGTATACTCCTTGTTTGATTATCTCCAAAATAGACTATCTATGAACCCATATAAGACCTCAACCCCCTACTTGAGAGATTGTCTACTCTTCGCTCTACTGCTACTCTCTGGAGTGACGCAAGTAGTGCTACCAGCACCCCGCACGGAACAAGTCGCTAGGCTAATCGCTGAGAGCTTTTTTGCTACATCTCCCCAACCCTTAAGGAGCTTCAGCTCCTCTCAGACAATCAGCTTAGAGCTTGCAGAGCCTCGTGTAGCCACTAAAGAGAGAACAAGTTATAGTACGACAGATCTAGTCTCTAGTCATTACTACTATATTTACAACAGAGGAGCGCAGGGAGGATTTGTCATCATCTCTGGTGATGATCGCTATCCTGAGCTCATAGGGTATGCCTACGAGGGACATATCAGTGGGGAGGACATGCCAGAGAGCTTGCGTAGCTTCCTAAGGGCTTGTCAAGAGACGATGGATGCAGCCGATGCTGATCCATCGCTAGCCAAAGAGCTACGAGCCGAGGTAACAACCCTTGGGGAGGCTAAGAGTGAAGTGGCACCCCTCTTAGGAGATATCTGCTGGGATCAAGGCGCCCCTTGGAATGATCAGACCCCGCGACATCAAGGGTCTACGACTGCTGTAGGGTGTGTAGCGACAGCTTACACTCAGGTGATGAGATACTGGAAGTGGCCCGACAGAGGCGTGGGCACACACACCTATACTTATGGCTACGACTATGAAGACAATGAGGGTAATTGGCGTGTTGCCTATAACACCCTGACGGCAAATTTTGATAAGGAGTATCGCTGGGACTTGATGCCCGCTAGAGCCTCCGTGTATGCTTCGGCTGAAGAGCGCAACGCTTTGAGCACGCTAGCCTCTGATGCTGGCATTGCAGTGGACATGATGTATGGTGATGAGAGTGGTACGCATACCCCCCTTGTGATACGAGCTCTGCGAGATCACTTTCGCTACAAGCAAGACCTATACATGCCTAAGCGGAGAGACTATACGGCTCAGGACTGGAGCGACCTCCTCAAGGTAGAGCTCTCACAAGGTAGACCTATAGTTTATGAGGGAGGAGGCTTTGGCGGTCTTCACTGCTTCGTCTGTGATGGCTATGATACGAGAGGGTTCTTCCACTTCAACTGGGGATGGTCTGGACGTGGCAACGGGTACTTCAACTTGAACTACCTTACCCCCAATACCACTGGTATCGGAGGTGGTGCTGGTGGTGGATATAGTCAGGGTCAAGGTGCTATAATCGGTATAGAGCCAGACCGTGAGGGTACGTCGACACCCGTTTATAATGCGTGGCTCGGGACGGTCGTATTTGAGGCAGAGGTTTCTGGTGGTAAGAACATTACACTAGAGAGTGCCTCCTTTACCTCTCGTCTCGAAGATGCTCCAGCCTACCAGGGACGAGTAGCTATAGGCATTGTCTCTTTACAGACACAGGAGATCATCCCGATAATGGAGCAGGTGGAGCCGTTTAATGCTGACCTCTACCTGATGGAGGCAAAGTTTACCCTAACCAAGCCTCTAGACCTAACAAAATACATCTCCGAGGGAGACTACATACTCTGCCCTATACATGAGGTGCAAGACGGCAAGGGAGGCACCTATTGGAGAGCTAACTCCATACTCTATGAGGGCGATCAAAACCGCTTTGCCGTCTATCATATATCACATGCTACTGATGGCAATTACATAGTAGCTCGTGACTACTTGCGTGCCCTTTGGGACCTTGAACTGCTACCTAATGACCTTAAGCTCATAGCCTCTAGTAATACGCAAGCAACTGTCACACTGCAGCTACACAATCGCGGATCGAAGGAGTACACCAATAGGCTCTTCGTGCGTGGTAGACCTAAGGGCTCTCAGGAGGAGACAGCCTGGCGACAGCTGAGTGATGATATGACCACGGTAGAGACGGGCAAGACAGGTAACTACACCTTTAAGCTAAAAGACAATAAAGGTCTCTTCTCAGCAAAAGAGATCGAGCTACAGGTCGCTTACTATGACATACATGGCTCGCTAGACTACCTTCAAACTGACACGTACCTTGTTCCTGTCAGAGCCGACTACCAAGCTGGTGCAGACATGCCCCCAGTGCTGGTACCCACCACTCCTAGATATGATGTACTTGTAGCTAAGATAGGATCAGGCATGGTCAAGGTCTCTAATGCAGACAGCCCTGATGCCGTAGACCTCTCGAAAGTTCCTGAAGGAACGACTCTGCTTGTCGAGGCTACACCTAGTGATGGCACCTCTCTCACGGCACTCACAGCAGATGGTGTAGACATACTTAAGGAGAAGCGTTTTACCGTGCGTCAGAATAGTCTGATTGTGGCGACCTTTGGCACCTCCTCTCCCAAGCCTCTTTACAAAGTGTCTGTACGCTGTACGCCTGCAGAGGGTGGCACGGTAAAGCTCTTAGGGGCTAAGGATCTGGAGAAAGTCCCAGAGGGTACAACGCTACAAGTAGTAATCACCCCCGCAGAGCACTTTGAGCTAGACGCTCTTACTGCAAATGAGAACGACATTCTCACCTCCAAGCAGTTTGTCGTCATGAGCGATACAGAGGTACATGCCTCCTTTATAGACCATACGGGAGTAGCGCGTGTTGACCCTAAGCAGCAGAGCATTTATCCCAATCCCGCGACAGATCACATTACGATTCGTACGGCTGAGGGGAATACTATCGAGCTTTTCTCCAGTGATGGGCTACTCGTAGCTACTACTCAGGCTACTCGACATGAGACCACCATTTCTGTCGCACAGCTCCCCGCAGGACGCTATATAGTTCGCATCACCCCACTAGAGGGTGTGCCTAGCTTGTATCCACTTATCATACAATAACCCTGTCTTGTGAGTCGCTAAGCTCGCTTAGTGAAACTCGCTGGGAGGAAGCAAGCAAGTAAGCAAACCGTCGGGACGAATCTCGTGTTCGTCTCGACGGTTTACATATAAGACGTAGTCACTGGTCGTCATAGACGTACCAGCGACTACGAGTTGTCTTTATTGCTATGCTCATTCTAACTTTTATCGGACAGCAATAATAATGTAACGCTCAGATCTGCTCCCCCACTCCACCCCAATAGGAAACTAGCCAACAGCCAACGACCAACAGCCAACAGCCAACAGCTATAGTAGCTGGGCCAAGAGCTGCTCGGTAAGGGCTAAGTGCGTGTAGGTGGCGTAGCAGCGGCTCGTGTGCCACAGCGCGGTCGCTACGGGATCACCCCACGCATTGTACTGCTGTGCTATCGAGGGGAGCGGATCGATGATGCGGGAGTAGTGAAACTCGTGTCCACGCACCGCCACGCCCGCTATCTCGAGCTGTCGGTAGCCGAGCGCTAACCCGCGCTGCTGCATCGTGGCGGTCTGCTGTAGCGCACCCACGAGCGGATAGCTAGTTCCCTTCTCATCGACAATTGCTTCGCAGAGGAGGAGCATGCCCCCGCCCTCGGCAAGCATCGCACCGCCACTACGAATGTAGTCGCGGAGGCTGTCAAGCATTGACTTATTGGCTGAAAGTTGCTCCAGATGTAGCTCGGGATAGCCCCCTGGGAGATAGACGAAGTCGCTCGGCGGTAGTGTGCTGTCTGAGAGTGGGCTGAAGTAGGTTATCTCGCCCCACTGCTCTAGCTGGCGCACATTCTCTTGATAGAGGAAGTTGAAAGCGTCGTCACGAGCCACGGCTATGCGACGAGGAGCTGACGAAGAGTGCTTTTGCAGAAAAGATGTCTCGTGGGGCAGCTCCTTTCGCTCTGAGGAGATGGCTAGGAGGCGGTCAATATCTAGATGTTGCTCTAGGAGGTCGGCCACCTGATCGGCGTAGCGATCTATCTGCGCCAAGTCGTCGACGTCCAGTCCTAGGTAGCGACTGGGGATGGCGATGTCGTCGACACGAGGTAGCGAGCCCAGCACTGGCACGCCCGCATCTGCGGCAGCCTGCGTGAGGTAGGTCAGGTGACGCTCCGAGGAGACTTTGTTGAAGATGACGCCCGCTATTTTGATCCTAGGATCAAAGTGCTGCAATCCGTAAAGAAGCGGAGCCACCGTGTAAGCCATCGAACGCGGGGTCACGACCAGTACGACGGGCAGGTCTAGGAGACGAGCAATATCGGCCGCGGAACCTTTGTCCCGATCGTAACCGTCGAAGAGACCCATCACCCCCTCCACGATGACCGCCTGAGCGTCCTGACTATAATGGCCATAGAGCGCCTGCACCCGCTCGGCACCATACATAAAAAGGTCCAGATTGACCGCTGGGCGACCCGTTGCCACGCTGTGTAGCTTAGGATCTACGTAGTCGGGTCCACACTTGAAAGCTTGGGTGGCCAGACCACGACGTGTGTAAGCACGGAGGAGGCCCATGGTGAGCGTGCTTTTGCCACTCTCAGAGAGGGGCGCAGCGATGAGAAGGGAGGGAAGAGTTGACATAAGGGGTTGTCTAAAGTTGTGAGTCGGGAATGAGGAGTACCTCGAGCTGAGCCGAGGGAACGAGAGGTTTGCAGACCTGATAGCAGTGATCGACGATGCTCTGGTAGAGCGGGTGTGTGCCATCGGGGAAGATCTGCCATAGTTCGCGGGCTAGGGTCATCTCGTTGATCTGCTTCTTCTGCGCTTCACTCGCACCAGAGGCAGAGGCGAGAGCGATGATGAAAGCTTTATCCATGACCACCTTCTTGCTATGTGTGTCCAGTTCGCCAGCCGCCAGCTTGACCGCCTTGCCGATCATGATGCCGAGAGTGATCTGTGGGAAGCCTAGTTCGTTGGCTAGACTGAGCGTCTCCCCGATGAAGTTGCCATACTGAACGAAAGCGTTGGCGGGAAGGTCTGGGAAGCACCCCTTGAGGTACCGCTCGCTGCGTCCGCCAGAGTTAAGCACGAGCTGCTTGCCGTAAACCGACTTGCTCACCTCCAGCTCACGACGTATCGACTCAACAAAGGCTTCGCTCGAGTAGGGTCGCACGACGCCCGTGGTACCGAGGATAGAGATGCCGTCTAGGATGCCGAGCCGTGGATTGAAGGTGCTGTGGGCGAGCCGTCGTCCCTCGGGCACGGAGATGGTTAGGTCGATGCCCACTTGCGAAAGGTCGACCAAGGCACCGAGTGCTTGGCGCATCATCTGACGCGGTACGGGGTTGACGGCAGGCTCTCCGACCTCTAGACCGATGCCAGGGAGGGTAACGCGCCCTACCCCTTCGCCTTGTAGGAAGGTCACCCCGCTGTGTGCCTGTGTGAGCGATAAGTTAGCAACGATCTCAGCACCGTCGGTTACATCGGGATCGCTACCGGCATCCTTGATAGCGACCGCTCGAGCGCCTTGTGTCGTTAACTCACTGTGCTGTATGGGGAAGGGAACCCGCTCGCCCTGAGGGAGGGTTACGATCACCTCGCTGTAAGACTCCTCGTTGAGCAGTGTGAGCAGGGCGGCCGTAGCGGCAGCTGTGGCGGTGGTGCCTGTTGTCAAGCCGATGCGCTGCGGAAAGAAGTCGCTCCCCAGCAGCCGCTCGATGGAGCGACGGAGCCCTACGGGCCCCTCGACGGTGACGGTAGCGAGATAAGGGATCTGAGGCCTTCGGATGACCAGTACGGTGATGCCGAGTGCGAGTGCTTCCTCCACTTTTGCCGCAAAGCCACTCGTGTCGCCACTCTCCTTAAGCAGGATCATGTCTGGTCGTAGCGTGGCGAAGAGCTCTCGGTCACACTGCTCCTTGTCATAGTAGACCAGCCGCTCTAGCGGGAAGTCACTCTGGCGTAGTCGCTCCTCGGTCTCTGCGATGGGCATCACCCGCAGATAGGTCTCGTGCTGGGTCCAGTAGGCTCTCAGTCGCTCGACGGAGTTAACACCCGTCAGAGCAAGTAATCGCTGGGGCTGATGCTTGAGAAGATAGGTCAATGCAGCGTCAAACGAGTCTAGCACTACGACCGAAGCGGGCAGAACGGGAAAAGTGCGCTCGTAGCGTATCACAGGGAGCCGCAGGCGAGCTATGCAATCGGCCACGCTCTGGTGAACGCCCATAGCAAAGGGGTGCGCCGCATCTACGATGAGGGCAATCTCCCGCTCCGTGCAGAAGTGCGCCATCTCCTCACCATTCATACCGCCCTCTAGACGGATCCCGTGGTGCATCGAGAGCTCTTGCGAAGCTCCTCGTGTGGAGTAGTAAAAAGGTTTGCCCGCCTCCTCACACACTTCGAGTGCTTTGCGCCCCTCTGTGGTTCCGCCGATGATTAGGATCATACCTTTGAGGTGTGGATGGAGAAGTGTAATGTGTCGGGGTCGAAGTCTATCCCCTTTGCTGCAAAGTAGCTCGGCAGGGTGCCGTCACTGGCGAGCGTCCTCGGCGGACCCATGTGTAGCACGTGATCATCATCGAGGAGCCACACCTGATCGGCTATCTGGAGAGCCAGCTCTAGGTCGTGCGTGGAGAGGAAAATCGTCTTGTGCGTCTCACGAGACAAACGAAGAAGGAGCTGCAACATCTCGACCTTCGAGGGAAAGTCTAGGAAAGCGGTCGGCTCGTCCAGTAATATTATAGGAGTCTCCTGCGCCAGAGCCTTGGCGATCATTACCTTCTGACGCTCGCCGTCACTGAGCGAGTCGATCATCCGCTTGGTTAGAGGTTGTATGCCGACCAACTCTATCGCCTCATTGACCGCCTGTCGGTTGCTCTCGTCCATCTGTCCCCAGAAGCCCGTATAGAGACTACGTCCCAAGGCGATCATCTCGTAGGCAGTCGTATTGCTCATGATGAGCCGCTCCGTCAGCACGACGCTGATACGACGTGCCAGCTCTTTGGCACTGTATTGCTGTATCTCCTTGCCCTCGACTAGGAGCGCCCCACCGAGCTTCGGCTGAAAGGCTGCGATCGTCCTGAGCAGTGTCGACTTGCCCACACCATTTGACCCGATGAGGCAGGTGAGCTGTCCCGACCAGATGGTGGCATTGAGCTGGCTCGCTACAACGCGCGTGTGCTTCATCTGGTGATACCCTATTGATAGGTCACAAAGCTCTATCGTTGCGTGGCTAGTCATACAATTATAGTTGCTCTCTACGTCGTTTGTCAAATAGCACCCAGATCACAATCGGAGCACCGATGAGCGCCGTCACCGAGTTGATCGGCAGTGCCCCCTCCATGCCTGGCATGCGAGCGATCAAGTTACAGCAGAGTGCTAGGAGCGCCCCAACGAGCGTCACCGCAGGCATCAGTGTCAGATGATTGGAGGTGGCAAAGATGGTGCGACAGAGATGTGGCACCGCCAGTCCGATGAAGACGATCGGGCCGCAATATGCGGTCACGATAGCGGTCAACAGACAGGCCGAGAAGATGACCAGATGGCGCGCCCGTCCGTAGTTCAACCCGAGGCTGCGGGCGTAGTTCTCCCCGAGGAGCATCAGGTTCAGCACCTTGATCAGCAAGAAGGAGAGCGGTATCAGCACCAGCATGATGATGACAAAAGTAGTCACCTGATCGCCACTCACCTTAGCAAAGCTTCCCAAGCCCCAGATCACATAGCTACGCACATCCTCATCATTGCTAAAGAACTTCAGCACGCCGATGATCGCATTCGCTATGTAGCCAATCATCACACCCATGATCAGTAGTACCACATTGCCCCGGACGCGCTGCGCCATCGTCATGATGATCGACATCACCAGCATCGCCCCGATGAGTGCTGCCACTGAGACCGCCATCTCCCCCACGAAGCCCATCCGCACGAGTGCCTTCTGGCTAATGCTCCCCGAGAGGAGGATAAAGGTCGCCACACCTAGGCTAGCTCCCGAGCTAATACCTAGCTCCGAAGGGCCCGCCAGCGGATTGCGAAAGACCGTCTGCATCTGCAGACCGCTGATCGAGAGCCCCGCACCCGCTACCAACGCTGTAATCGTCTGCGGGTAGCGACTCTTCCAGATGATGTTGCGCCAGATCTCATCGCCACCGGCATCCGCCCCAAAGAGTATGCGCACCACCTGGTCAAAAGGGATAGCAATAGTCCCCAGCGACAGGTTGAGTACGAAGAACACTACAATGAGGAGTGCTATAAGTGTAAAGGCTATAACTGGACGTCGCATAGCTGACCCCTTAGCGGGTTAATATCGAGTAAAAGACCGGCTCGTGATCTGGAAGCAACTGCGGGTGAAAGGCGTGGATCAAGTCCGCCAAGACCACCTCAGGCTCCACGGGCGACAATTCGTAGAAAGGTCTCTCCCGCAGATTGCAGTACAGCACCCGCTTATCCCGATAAGCTTTGAAGTCTCGGTAGCGAGCATCCGTCTTGCCCAGCACATCGTAGGAGAAGGTGCCGTCGTAGCTATTTGCAATGCGCCAGTAGTCGGCATCGGCCGCCTGAGCATAGACCGTCTCGAAGTCAACGTAGAAGCCTCCCGACTCCTTATCGTCTGCCATAAAGTAGTCCGCACCCGCATCCTCAAAGAGGTGAGCTAAGTAGCTCGCGCCACCTACCACATACCAGTTGCCACCGTGCAACTCACCACTAAGCACCTTGGGGCGGGGCAAGTCATCGGTGATCAACGCTTGTAGCTCGTGGTAGCGCTGCTCTATCGTGCTGAAGAGCGTATCCGCACGCTCCTCCATGCCGAGCAGAAGTGCCGTAAACTTAAGCCACTCTGCCTGCCCCAGAGGCGAAGTTTCCTTGTACCCAAGGAAGGTAATCAGCGGTATGTCTAGCTGCTTGATCACATCGTAGCCACCCCGCTTGAAGGGGCTTACTAATATAATGTCTGGTTGCAGCGCCATAATCAGTTCGCTATCGAAGTTGCCCTCGATGCCGATCTGCTTAGCAGCGCCCGAAGCCAGCCGTGACTGCATCTCCTCATTGAAGAGGAAGCGCGTACTGGGCATCCCCACGATCCGATCCACTGCATCAAGCTTGATAAAGTTAGAGAGCTGTAGCGTCGTCATCACGATGACACGACGCACTGGCGTCTCTATCATGGTGTAGCCCTCCGGCACCTGAGCCGCCAGCTCCGACGCCTGCTCACGAGGCACCAAAGCGTAGCGATACACCTCGCTACTGTCATGCGTTGGGTCGGAGATGGTGACCAGTGTCACCGCCCCCGCATGCTCGATTTGTAGTCCCTCGGCATAGCGTATCGTAGCAGTGCTATCCACCGCTGAGCCCCCCGCAGTGCCCTCGTCAGAGCCTCCCTTACCACACGATATCAGCAGCAAGGAGAGCGCTAAACAGCTCAGCACATATCTCATACAGCGTAATCTATCCATTTTATTATCGATCTGTTGCACTGCAAAGATACAGAAACGATTCGTCTCGGCATCACACACCAGAAAAAGTACAACCATGAGTCCTGACGTTACAGCCCACTACACAGCCGTCACACCACATGCCATAAGCATTGAGTTAAAAAGGATTGCTATCCCACTTGCTACAAAGTTTTTGCCTATATTTGCGGGCACATTAAGACTAGTAGCACTTGATACCAGCATGTGCACTAGCTAGTCACACACAAGACACTAATCAATAATACAATACCATCTATGAAAAAACTTTCCGTCATCCTATCCAGCCTCTTACTACTCGTAGGGCTTGGATCTTGCCAGCGAGAGTGCTCTGGTGTAGTCCCCGAGGCTACCGACTTGACACTATCTCCCGCGGTTGTCACACTGCAGGTCGGAGGCACCCAGCAGCTTATTCTCACCATCCTGCCAGCTGACCAAAACTTTACCCCCACCTTTACCAGTGACAAGCCTGAGGTAGCTACCGTCGATGCCAAGGGACTCATCACAGCAGTCGCTGAGGGTACAGCTCACATCACCGCTCAGGTAGGCAAGCTCACACGGCAGTGCATCGTCACTGTCTCTAACGCAGCTCCAGCAGTGAAGCTAGAAGTCGAGACCACTGCCCTATCTATCAAGAAGGGTGGCACGGCTCAGATCAAGTATACAGTCACGCCTACCGACACGCCCGTCACCTTCACAAGCGACAAGACCGACATAGCTACTGTCGATGCGCAGGGGCTCGTCACAGCAGTCGCCGCTGGTAGTGCGACCGTTGCAGTGGACGCTGCTGGTCAGGAGGCACTGGTAGCAATCACCGTGACAGAGGACAATGGTGGCGGCAACACAACTGTCAATAACGAACTTCCTCTACTCAAATTCGTCATAGAGCAAGACGCTCAGGGTGTCCCAGTCGATGCCGAGGTCCTCAAGCATGAGCAGGCCGTGGGTCGCACGCTGAAGCCTGTCAACATCGGTAAGGGTCCCGATGGCGGTGATCTTATTTTCCCTGGGTTTAGCAATACCGCTCTGACCATCACAGCTGCCGTCTATGGTCTCAGCACTCAGTCTGGCGAAAAGGTAGTCATAGCCTTCAGCAAGGAGAGCCTAGCTGAGTGTCCTAGGACGAAAGCTATGCTTACAGACTATGGCTTTGACAATCTAGCACCGAGCAAGTTCCAAAATGGTACCCCCTGCATGATCGGGACCAAGAGTGACAACTCCAAGATCCAGGTAACGATCTATGACAAGCCCAATAGTGAGCTGCAGTCTACCCTCATCATCGAGTTCCTCGAGAAGAGAGAGCTACCCACAGCGCACCCTATCCTCCCGAAGGTCAAGGACTTCCCCGACTATGCTACATTCATAACAGGCGATGTGGCCAAGATCAAGGAGTATGAGAGCAATCTCGGCTTCCGCAACTTTGACGCCGAAAAGTCCAATGTAGACGCCAAGAACTTGCTCTTCGAGACGAAGCAGGAGTCTATCCCTGAGTCAAACTTCCAGCTAGTCTACTATGTATCAAGCGCTAAGACCAAGTTTATCAATTGCATCGTAAACGTCCTCAAAGGGCCGGAAGATCTTGCTGATCCCAAGCTCAAGGAGTGGTTTACGACGAATGGCTACGGCAATAAGTTTGAGGCACGTGCCGACAGAGGTTATGCCTTTGGCTGGGATGCTTCAGGCAAGATCCTCTGCCAGATCTTCATCAAGGAGGGTGTCACATTCATCCAGATCTATGAGAAGCAGCAATCGCAGTCAGCTAGCCAGATGCGTCGTCTAGCCGTCGAGCAGTACAAGACGATGTCAGCTCAGCCCCAGAGAGCTCAGTACTACAAGCTCCAGCGCCGTCGCTAGGATACGACAGTATAATGACTTATTAGATGACACAGTAGCGATGTAGGGGCTCCTCGTCTGAGCGACCCCACCCGCAGACTAGACATCTGACAAGCGTTGCAAATCTCCACGTAGGAATTTCGAAATTTCCACGTGGAGATTTTTTATTTCCCACGTAGGCGTCAATCATTTCCTCCGAAGTTTCATTTCATTCCTCCGAAGTTTCATTTCATTCCTCCGAAGAATTTTTCCACGCCCACGTGGGAATTTCGAAATTCCTACGTGGGGATTTACGATTTCCTACGTAGGAAACGAAAAGTTCCTCCCTTGGAACTAAAAAGTTCCTCCCTTGGAACTAAAAAGTTCCAAGAGGGGAACTGTTTTTGGAACTCGTATCTGTAACGAATACAGCACGATACAGGCGTCTCCTCTGTGGAGGGTCTTTTCCTCTAGGTACAGAAACAGCACGAGGGTGCGTCAGCTCTCTGACACACCCTCGCGTGAGACTGCCGTATCTCTATCAGCAGTCCGCTCTGTTACGGCTCTATCGCTGAGTCATTATTGCTGAGTATTTAGGACTGATTGGAAGGTCTGATAAAGTCCCTTCTGCTTGGTCAGTATGCGCTGCTTCAAAATCTTGCGGATGTCCTGTGAGACAGCCTCTCTGAAAGCCTTGCGAGCAGTAGCCGTCTTTAAAGCATGAGTAGCATCTACGATCTGCATCCAGCAGAAAGTGCCATCATAGTCTGTCGGCTGAGCATAGAGGAAGCACTGATCGCCATTAGCATTAAAGGCCTCGACACCCATGTGCTCTGGCACATAGCCCTTGTAGTCGGTGAAGCCGTTGGCTGCGAGCCAGTTCTTGACCGCCTCGGAGCGGATCTCTAGCTCGTTGGGGATAGCAAAGACCTGGCAGTTGATGTACTGTAGGTCGCCCTGCGAACTGGACTTGCGGATGTAGAAGACCCACTGTAGGTTGGTCTTAGCTATCTGCTCGGGAGTCGTGTCGTAGCTACGGTTGTCGTCAGAAGACTGCTCCCCGTTGAACTTACGGAATCCGAGCTTGTCCTCAAAGGCTTGTAGCGCATCATTGTCTGCCCCCTTGAAGAAGTCTAGCGTCGGGAAGTCCTTAGCCGTCTCGACGACTGGGTGCTGAGTCTTGAACTCTGGGTATCTCTTTTGGTTGATCTGGATGTACATCTTGGTGCCTAGATCCTCGTTGACCTCATTGTACATAAAGACTGTCACATCAGGATCGTCCTCCTTGTGGCTATTGAGAACAATCTTCTCAGCACCATCACCAGCAACCTCTTTTTCCTCTGTAAAGGGGACAAAGCCCAGCTTGTGGAACATCTCCTTCGTCCGATCACACTGCTCCACCGTCTCCTTACTATAGGCTAGGATGTAGTACTCCTTAGCAGACTGGATGCCATAGATGACGCCAGGGATCGTAGGCAGATCCTTATTGACAAATCCTAGATAGTAGAGTCCCTCAGTGTAGCAGATATTGCGTACGACACGACCTAGGGCGTGCTCGTACTGCAAGACCTCCTCATCAATCAGATTGCGAGCTATGTCGTATTTGGGATTAAATGCCAACATCGGTAGCTCCTGCTCTGTATTGATCTTTGCCTTCTCTACGGTAACAAGCACAGAGGCCTGCATACCTCCTCCGTGTACCGTTATCTTGGTCGTACCCTCATGGATAGCTCGCACGAGTCCCATTGCATTGACAGTGGCGATCTCGGGGTTATCGTTTGAGTAGACGAAGTCTACCTTGAGCTCTTTAGGCTCTTGTAGCACCTCTAGCTGGTAAGTCTGTCCCTCAGCCACAGTGATAGTCTCTGAGGCAAAGGAAAGCTTCGTGAGCTGTCCTCCTGAGACTGGGTCGTCGTCACAAGAGGTCAGGGCAAATAGGGCAACGCCTATTAGCAGGGATAGTAAAGTAGTACGTGACATAGAAACATTGTATTAAAGGTTGATGTAAACATTCTGACCATCGTAAATACTTGCGCTCTGCTAAGGTAGCAAGAATAACTGAAAAGTAGTTCGTCTGACAGAAATTTGATCAAAGAGCAGTAGACCGCAATGATTTTGTATCTTTGTGGCGTAATGCTTTATAAGAGACTATAGTCGAAGCTATGAATTATGGATATGTCAAGGTAGCGGCCGCTGTGCCCTACGTCAGAGTGGCTGACTGCTACTACAATACAAGCCGAATCAAGGAGATGATCTTCCAAGCGGAGGAGCTGGGCGTAGAGATACTTACGACGCCTGAGCTCTCTATCACGGGGTATACCTGTGGGGATCTCTTTCACCAGTCGTTCCTCCTAGATCAAGCTCAGAAGGCTCTATGCCAGCTAGTCGAAGAGACGGCCGAAACCGATGTGATGGTCATCGTCGGGATGCCAGTCAAAGTGGAGGAGAAGCTCTTCAATGGAGCAGTCGCCTTCCAGCATGGTAAGATCCTAGGAGCAATCCCTAAGACTTATCTGCCGAACTATCGAGAGTTTCAGGAGAAGCGCTGGTTCTCTCCCAGTGATTCGCTACAATATAAGACGGTCCAGATGGGTCCCCACACGGTGCCTATCGGGCGCAACATCATCTTCAAGTGTGGACAGGTGGGCATCGGTATCGAGATCTGTGAGGATATGTGGACGCCCTTTACGCCTGGCACACGCCTCAGCCTCTATGGAGCACATATCATCTTCAACCTCTCTGCGAGCAATGAGAATGCGGGCAAGCACGACTACCTCCGCTCGCTGATCAGTGGTGCCACGTCGCAGTCTATTTGTGGATACGTCTACGCCTCTAGTGGCTATGGCGAGAGCTCTACCGATCTAGTCTATACGGGCAAGGCGTTTATCGCTGAGGTGGGCAAGATCGTTAAGGAGATGCGCCGCTTTGAGTACAAGGAGCGGATGATCGTGAGCGACATCGACGTGTCTCGTATCCATGGCGAGCGGCTGATCAATAGTAGCTTCAAGAGTGCGGTCAATCACTTTACCGACGAGGAGGAGCTGGTGAGCATCCCCTTCACGCTACGCTCGGAGGAGGAGTCACAGCCTATGGATCGCGTCATCGAGCGCAATCCCTTTATGCCTGAGGGCGCAAACCCTGAGGAGCGTTGTCACGAGATGTTTCAGATACAGGTGTGCGGCCTCATACAGCGTCTCAAGCACATGCGTGCGGAGCATGCGGTGATCGGTATCTCGGGCGGACTAGACTCGGCACTAGCTCTACTGGTGACGGCAGAGGCTTTTGACCTCTTGGGCTTGGATCGCAAGCAGATCATTGCAGTGACGATGCCCGGCTTTGGCACCTCTGAGCGCACCTATCGCAACGGTTACACGATGATGCAGGAGCTAGGTGTGACGATTCGCGAGATCGATATCAAGGAGGCGACGGAGCAGCATCTCTCGGCCATCGACTATAAGGGTAATCGGAAGGATGCAACCTTTGAGAATGCTCAGGCACGTGAGCGGACGCAGATATTGATGGATCTGGCCAATATGTACCACGCGCCCGTCATCGGGACGGGAGATCTGTCTGAAATCGCTTTGGGCTGGTGCACTTTCAACGGGGACCACATGTCTATGTATGCGGTGAATAGTGGTATCACGAAGACGAGCGTACAGCTGATCGTCGGGTGGTATGCTACGCACAAGGCTGGT
>QWCK01001809.1_pt1 | contig 29516 bp, 26 predicted proteins | sample 1972571 | NCBI WGS metagenome assembly QWCK01 (sample SAMN09866710, study PRJNA288562) | Human gut metagenome isolate term2_stool, whole genome shotgun sequencing... | isolation source: gut | host: Homo sapiens | place: USA: California | reverse complement strand
GGGCAATCTCTTTTACTATGAGGGATAAGTCCTCTTCCAAACTTATCTCATCTCGTGCAAGACTCGTGAGCACAATGGAAAGGGCTTGATTGCCGGCATTTCCTCCCATACCAGTTACGATGGGCATGGCGGCGGCGAGGGCCACGACCTGGCTTATGGTCGATTCAAACATACTGACAACCGCCGAAGCCATAAAGGCTGTGAACAGATTGATTACGAGCCAGGGAAGGCGGCTTTTAATCGAATGAAAAAAGCTGGAGTCGTACTCTTCGTCTTTTGAAACACCACCCATGGCGAGAATATCTTCGTTATGTTCTTCTTCCATAACATCGATAATATCGTCACTTGTGATAACGCCTAAGATGGCCATGTTTTTATTGACGACCGGGAGGTATTTCAAATCGTATTTATAGATAAGATTGGCCGCTTCCTCCTGATCCTGGTTCCCGTAAACGAAGAAGGGGTGGTTTTCAACGAGATCAGCTAAGGGCTTAAAGCCCGGGGCAACAAGTATTTCTCGCAAGTTTACGATCCCCTGAATCCGATGTCGGTCGTCTGTAATAAAGATGGATTCAATAATTTCTGTAGTCGGCGCGATTTCTTTTATTTTTAAGAGGGCTTCTCTTACAGTTAAACTTTGGCGCAAAGATAAAAATTCCGTCGTCATAATACGGGCGGCGCTATCCTCTTCGTAGGAGAGGATCATTTTTAAAATGTCGGATTCACTCGCCTTCATATAGTTTAAAAGTTCTTTGCGACGCTTTGTGGGCATGAGCCCTAATAGATCGGCAACATCTGCATTGGTCATATAACTGAAAATTTCGATCAGCTCTCTTACAGAATAAAAAGGCGTCATGTCAGTTTGCAGTTCCGGCGAAGCATTTTCGATCAGATCGGCCACTTGCTCGGCATTCAACATAAACAAAAAGTACTGAAGATCTGTTCGTTCCAGATCATCTAATACTTCATCTATATCTACGGAGTGGTACCCCTCAAAAATTGCCACAGCGCCTTCAACATCCCCATTGCGGATAACATTCTCTATCTCTTCTTGTAAACTGTCGTAATTGAAATCATAATCCAATGTCATCACCTCCTGCTTAAATTATAAGTTCATTATATCATTGTGATGTGGAATCGAGGCAAGTATCAGCAGGTTAAAAACATCACATAAAGTCACAAAGATGTAACAAACGAGTAACACAAATGACCCATGAAATTGTTACATTTTGTAACCGACCATGTTATAATTTTCAAAGATCATTAAGAAATATCTAAATTCCCGAGAGAATTCATGCCGTTTGTTTTTAAACGAAACAGATGATTTACATAAGGAGTGTAGCTTTTAAATGAATCAGAGATTAAAACTAACCATCGGAACCGCAGCACTGGCATTGGTATCAGTGGTAGGGCTGAGAGATACCGGTGTTTTTGTTCAGGACCATAACACCACATTATACAGTGGCAAGAAAATCGGTTTTACCGTCGAAGAAAAGGCAAACATCATCGACAACACCGACAACGGTTATATCGTACAAAAGGGCAACGCCAAAGTAACGGTTCCAAAGAGTAAAATCCTCGTAACCGAAGGTAAACCCCAAGAATACGTCGTAAAGAAAAACGCCGTTCTTAGAAAAGACGGCAAGGTTGTTCGCAATCTTTTTATCGGCGAAACACTGGAAGCAGTAACACACTATAGCAAGGGCGTGGCGGTCAACACCGTCGACGGTCTTTTCGGTTCCGTAGAATATGGTTACCTCGAAGCGGTTGAAGGTCCCTATGTCACCTCTGCAAAAGTAAAGCAAGATTTAACTCTTGAAAATACAAACGGCGTTTTCACAGTTAAGAAAAATAACACTGTCAGTGTTGTAGGTTATAAAGAAGGTCTTTTCATCATCTTAAATCAAGAAGGTAAAGACTTCCAAATCGATCCGAACTATCTTGACTTCGGAAAAGACGGAGTACAAGCTGTAAAGCGTGAAGTGATTCAACGTCAGGCAGCGAAGAAAGAAGCCAAGGTTGAAGCCAAAGGCGCTCCGGCTCCTAAGGTGGACGGCGCAAAGGCACAAAAGGTTATTGATTCCGCTTATAGCAAAATCGGCACTCCCTACGTATGGGGCGCAACAGGCGGAAACGGCTACGATTGCTCCGGTTTGGTCTATGCAATTTACGTAAAAGAGATGGGTATCTCCCTTCCGAGAACTTCCTCGGCACAATCTCAAGTAGGTACGCCCGTGGATCGTTCGGAACTACAAGCCGGCGACCTCGTATTCTTTAACACCACCGGCAAAGGCGTCAGCCACGTAGGCGTTTATGTCGGCAACGATGTATTCGTTCACGCTGCCAGTGGAAGTGCAAGAGTTAAAGAGAATAAATTAACTGAAAAATATTACAGCTCACGTTTTGTCAATGCGATGCGCGTCCTGTAAATGGAACGGAAGGAGCGGCACAGCCGCTTCTTTTTTATTAGGAGGATTTTATGAAATACGATATTTCGCCATTAAGAGACAAAGTGAAGTATATACTTCAAGATAAAGTAGATCGTGCAAGGGAACGTAAGGTTGGCTATAAACTTTTAATTCTTCGTGTCGGTGACAATCCGGCGGATATCAGTTATGAAAAATCCATAAAGAAATCCGCAGAAAGTGTCGGCATCGATGTGGAGGTAGAGAGCTTTGCCGAATTGGCGACGGAAAGTGAAATTATCACCGAAATTAAACGAGGCAATTTAGATGAGAAAATCGGGGGAATTCTTTTATTTCATCCCTTGCCGAAACACTTAGATGCGGTTGCCATCGACAGTGTTATTGACAGTGATAAGGATATCGATTGTTTAAGTCCTTCAAATCAATGGAAGGTTTTTACCTCTAAAGCGTCTATTTATCCGGCGACTGCGAAAAGTGCGCTTTTAATTGCAAAGGATATGATGGACCTAAAAGGTAAGCGCGTGCTTATTATTAACCGCTCTATGGTCATCGGCAAACCTCTTGCCATGATGATGCTCGATGAAAACGCAACGGTCACTATAGGACATTCAAAGACGGAATCTATCCCCGAACTCGCCAAGGATTTCGATCTTGTAGTATACGGTACCGGGCAAGGCCGATGGGTGGATGAGTCCTTTGTAACGAAAGATCAGTGTATAATCGACTGCGGCATCGCCTTTACAGAGGAAGGGAAGATGGTAGGAGATGTAGATTTCGAACGCGTGGTGGACGCGGCAGAGTATGTAACCTCCGTTCCGGGAGGCGTCGGCAGTCTTACCAATCTTTTATTACTTGACAATATGTTTTTGCATAAATAAAGAAATCGAGTGAAGCTTCACTCGATTTTTTTGCATAGATAAAGGGCCTCGCATTAGCTACGAGGCCCTCAGTCATTATCTGCGTCTGAATAATTTCCATAAAACGTATTTTTTAAGGAATCCGCCTGAAGCTTTTCGTACAGGTTTTCGATTCAGTGCTTTAAACGCCTTAGTAAAAGCTAATACTTTTAAAATCTTTTTGAAGTTCATCTTTACCTCCTTACTTTAATCTAAATTTACCCTAAAAGTTATTATTTAACACATAATATCAGTGCCTTGTGTTTCTGCGATTTGTCGTTGTTTTTCCCGTTTTAGTCTGATCAGTTCGGTTTTGATCGTTTTGAGCCTTCAAGGCTTCTTCCTGCTCTTTTTCCAGCTCCTCTTGTTGTCTTTGTTTCTCTTCATACCATTCCTTGGTGTGAATCTTGCAATAGCCGGAGGGAAGCGTATAGTAATCTTTCGGACGAATATTATCGAATTGGGCGGGATCATATCCTTTCGGTCGCAGGAAGTAATAGCCGTAGGTTATCTTTTCATAAGGACAATAGGTGGATGCTTTTTCTCCGGATTCAGAACAGATAAGGATACGGGTATAGTTTTCCGTAGTCTCTTTCGGTGCTGTTCCCGGAAGGAAGGGAAGGGTGAGTGTGGAGTGGGCACGCCTTGCGTATAAAGAGGCAAGTTTTCCGGTTTTATCACTTACTTCCACCATCTCCAAATTTTCCGGAAGTGTCCATCGATTTTGATCACCGGTAATGGAAACAAGGGAAGTATAAAAAGACTTTGCCAGATCCTGATTATTACTTAAAGCGAGCTTTTGAATTTCGTTGCCCATCCATAGGCCGTAAGTGTAGTGCGGTGTAGAGCCTACCGCCATGTAATCGGAGTTAAATTTATTCTTTCCGAAGACGGCATAGGCATCGTAGCCTTGTTGTTGAATGGATTTTGACAGAGGTGAAAGGGAAAGAGCGTATCGGAGAAGGACATTGCTTTGTTTCGGAAACTCAATTTTTTGCGATTCGTGCTTATAAAGCACATTGCCTTCACCGTCACGTATAGATTCTACGATATAGTTATCGCCCCCTTCAGAAGATGCAAGCTTAGAATAAGCATTGGTAAGATCTTTTAAGCTTACGCCTTCAACAAGATTTCCGGAAGCTAAGCTGTCGTAGGTAAGGTCGTTTCGCGTCTTATCCTCTGCAGGCGTGCGAATGGCATCATTTGTCGTATCGTCATAAAGACCTAAAAGATTCAGTGTATTTAAACTCGCATCAAAACCATAGCGCTCAATGATCTTGCCACTTATTGCTTCCCGTGAATTGGCTGCCGCATCGGCAAGGACATCGTAGCCGTAGAATTCACTCTGCATCGGCCAAATGGAGCCGTCAATTTTAATCGGCGTGTCGTCGTAAGAAGTGGCGAGAGTATCGCCCTCCATCAGCGCCGTTAAATAAGTGGATAGTGGTATCAAGGTTGTTCCGGGTTGTCTTTTACTGTTCAGGTGATTATAACGTAAACGCGCCGGATTGCGCAAATTATTTCCTCCGGACAAGGCAACGATGCCGCCGGTTTCGTTGTCTGTAATTAGAGCCGCAGACTGAGGCTGCAAGCTGAACTCGTCGGGGAAGATGAAGAGATCTTTAGAGAAAGTCAGCTTTCCGTTTTCTTCCTTTATAGAATCTTTATATTTATCCAATACGGCTTTTGAGATCTTAAATTCTTTATCTCCTGTGATTTCGCCCGGTTCAAAGAGAGTAGCGCCACCGGAAATAGTCTTTAAGTTGTCTTGACTGTCTAAAGTGTAGAGGTTATTAAGTTGGACGGTGTCATTTTTTTGAAGGAAGGCGGGATTACGGAAGATAAGATTTCCGTTGTGGAATTTGTAATAGTCTTTAGGTAAATGTAAATTACCTTCACTATCGAAGAGATTCCCATAATGCAGATAGAGAATATCGCCCTTCTCGTCGATGATGTTTTCAAATTCATCTGTGGAGAAATCCACAAAATGAGCGCCGCGATTGCGTCCGTTTTCAATGAGGTTTGCATAGCCGTCGTATAAAGCTTCGATTCCCTTTTGATAGTTAGGAACAATAGTCGATTGAATGGTGAGGCCCCCTTCTCGAACGAGTTGACCGGCGCGATCGTGACTGATTTTTTGTGCCGTCATTAGGGATTGAACGGCTTCTTCTGTAATATAATCGGCAACATAAGAACTATAAGGAGAGGGTTCTTTCTGTTTCGGTATAAAATGAATTTCCCTTAGTGTAGCCGATTCGGCCTCTTCGGGGGAAAGGTAGTGAGCGGAGGCCATGGCTTTGAGTACGGTATTTTTACGGTCCATGGCGCGCTCGTTTTTTTCAAGATCGTATATTTTTTCGCCGATGACTTGGGTGGCGACGCTATCTTCATTATCTCCATCGGTGGCGGGGACTCGCTTCAGTGGTTGATAATTTGCGGGAGATTTTGCTATGCCTGCAAGAAGGGCTCCTTCTTCCAAGGTCAAATCCTCGACGTGTTTTGAAAAATACGACTGACTCGCCGCCTCAACACCTTGACTTCCCAGTCCTAAATCCACGCGATTTAAATAGGCCTCTAAAATATCTTCTTTTGAAAGAGATTCTTCCAGGGCAAGGGTTATGTAAGCTTCTTTTAATTTACGAGCAGCGGATTGATCCGTGCTTAAGTATATGTTTTTGACCAGCTGCTGGGTGATAGTCGATCCGCCGCGAACAATATGACCGCTTTTCAAATTGGCGGTGATGCTCGCTATTATTTGGCGCAGATCCAATCCGTGGTGATCGTAGAAGCTTCGGTCTTCGATGGCTAAAAAGGCATCTTGCACATGCTTCGGTACTTGATTGAGCGAGACGTGTTCGCTCACAATAGAGGGATCCACTTCATCGATGATGTTCCCCTCGGCATCGAGAATGATTGACGTTTCAGCGATGGATACTTTTAAATTGTCGAAGTCGACAGATTCGACAGAGTGAAGAACAGTGACTGCCCATGCACCTAAAATGCCCGCGATCAAGATAATGATAAAGGCGATGACACATAGGACGAAGTGAATGATATTTGAACGATTATTAAAATGATGAGCCATAGGCATCCTCCTGTCCACATTATAACATAGCCCCCTTCTTGCGTAGAAGCTTGTGATTGTGTATATTTAGGAAAGGAGGTTTGGTGTGGAAAAACATATTACAGATCTACAAAAGGTAATTACCGCCGCAGCATGGGACGATAATAATAAATATAATAAAGAAAGCCTTAAGGAACTGAATGATCTCGTCGAGGTGGCAGGGGGCGAGGTGGTGGCAACGGCAACTCAGACGGTACACAGCTTTCACCCGGCGACTTTAATGGGAAAGGGAAAACTGGAAGAAATTCGATTGAGTGCCGAAACCCTAGGGGCTGAACTCGTGATTTTTGACGGCGAGCTTACGGGTATTCAAATGCGTGAGATTGAAAAGGCATTGGATCTTCCCGTCCTCGATCGCACAGCACTTATTTTAGATATTTTTGCCTCAAGAGCCCGTACCGATGTGGGGAAACTTCAAGTATATCTCGCTCAACTGGAATACGGTAAGACTCATCTGATCGGGAAGAAAAATTATTCCAGACTCGGAGGCGGCATCGGTACGCGCGGGCCCGGTGAGCAGAAGTTGGAAATCGACAGGCGCCGTATCAATGACGATATTATGCGCACAAAGAGGAAGCTGAAGCGGGCGCAGAAGGTAAGAGATACAGGCCGCAAGCAAAGAGAGCGTTCGGATATTCCCTCTATTGCCATTGTCGGTTATACCAATGCGGGGAAATCCTCTTTATTGAACCGACTGCTCAAAGAATCCTCGGCTCAAGGTAGGGAAGTGTATGTGGAAGATATGCCCTTTGCCTCTCTTGATCCTGATACGAGAAGGATTACCCTCCCCGGCGGACTGGCTGTATATGTAACAGATACCGTCGGCTTTATATCCAATCTTCCGACTACTTTAATCGAATCATTCCACACCACGCTCGAAGAGTTAAAAGATTCGGATCTTATTATTCATATGATCGACGGATCGGGAGATGACGAGTCCCTGCGTTACGAGACGACTCAGAAATTATTAAGTGATTTGGGTGTCCGCGATACACCGATTATTTTATTTGTCAATAAGGCGGATAAAATGGAGCATAAAGGACTGTCTTTTCTTCCTTCGGAGAATTGTGTTTTATATGGTTCGGTGAAGGAAGATTCTTCTCTTGAGCCGCTTTATCAAGCCATTGAGGAGCAGTTGAAGTCCCGCTATGTCAAGGTGGAAATGAAATTCTCTTACGGGCAAATGCACTTGGTGGAAGAAATAAAAAGTCGCTTTCCCGTGGATTCCTTTGAATACACAGGTGACGGCGTGGAGCTTAAGGCCACACTTCCTAAGGTTTATTTGAACCGTTATGACAATCAAATAAGGAGGCGCTATGTATAAGACGGTCTATCGTGAGGGAGAAAAAAGCCTGATCGAGAAAAAATCTGAATTTATCGGCCGTGTAGGATTTGTTAAGACGAAAGTAGCGGCGGAAGCTTTTATTCAAAATATTCGCGATGAGGGTAAAGATGCCACTCATCACTGTAGCGCCTATATTATTAATGAAGATCAGTCGATTCAAAAATATGACGATGACGGGGAGCCGCAAAAGACAGCCGGTCCGCCCATTTTGGACGTATTAAAGCGAAACGGGCTCACCAATGTAGTGTGTGTAGTTACCCGCTATTTCGGCGGCACACTTCTCGGCGCAGGCGGCCTTATACGGGCCTACTCTTCCGCCGCATCGGCAGCTCTGGAGGACGCTGTTGTGGTGGAGATGCATAAAGCCTTAGACATTACATTTACCTATGACTACACTGAGCACGGCAGCATTGAAAACTATATGATGCAAAACGGTTATCCTATTATAGACACGGTCTTTACTGACCGAGTGCAGGTGACGACAACGGTTTATGAATCGGGCTATGAAGCTCTGAAAAATTATTTACTGGACGCCACATCGGGTACAGTTGTTTTTGAAAAAGAAGATTTAACGGAGCGTGCTGTACTTAACGGGAAACTGTTATATGAAGGAAAAAGTTACGATCAACGACATTACAAAGGGGAAGAATAATGAATACTATTGAAGCAGTCTGCACTTGGATGAAAGAAATCGTAAAAGATGCTCATGCCGACGGGGTTGTTTTCGGCCTTAGCGGCGGAATCGACTCAGCTGTCGTAGCGGGGCTCGCCAAGCGTGCCTTCGGCGACGATGCCTTGGGGATTATTATGCCCATTGCATCTAATCCTCAAGATGAGAAAGACGCGCGCCTTGTAGCGGAAGCTTTGGATCTTAAGACTGAAAAAGTAGACCTTACAGAAACTTACCGCGCCTTGGTGGACGCTTCCTTGGACAGTAAAAATGACATGGCCAAGAATAATATTAAGCCGAGACTTCGCGCCACCACGCTCTATTACTACGCTCAGGATCGAAATTATCTGGTATGCGGTTGCTCCAACGCCAGTGAGTTCCATATCGGCTACTTTACGAAATACGGAGACTCCGCCTGCGATTTAATGCCCATCGTAAATTTTGTAAAAAGTGAAGTGGTTGAGCTTGCCAAGGAACTGAATCTTCCTAAGGAAGTAATCGAGAAAAAACCGACGGCAGGTCTTTATGAAGGGCAAACGGACGAAGACGACATGGGCTTCAGCTACGATGAACTCGATGCCGTGATTCGAGAAGATTACCGAGGTGAAAATCGGGACGCCATTGATCACAAACATCGGATCAGCGAACATAAGCGCCATATGCCGCCGAAATTTGAAAGATAATCTTTATAAGTGATATAATATTGCTTTATTACAAATTAAGGAGGTACGTATGTCAGGACATTCCAAGTGGCATAATATAAAAAATAAAAAAGGTAAGGCAGATGCTAAGCGCGGTAAGATTTTTACAAAAATGGCCCGTAAAATAACGGTAGCGGTTAAAGAGGGGGGAGCGGATCCCGAATATAATCCCGCTCTTAAGGCGGCCATCGACAGCGCAAAAGCTGAAAATATGCCCAACGACAATATCGATCGTGCCATTAAAAAGGCGGCGGGAGACGGTGAAACGGATAATTTTGAATCCGTAACTTATGAAGGTTACGGCCCTTCAGGCATCGCCGTTATGGTACTTTGCTTAACGGATAATCGTAACCGTACGGCCCCCGATGTTCGTCACGCTTTTGATAAGCACGGCGGCAATCTGGGAACTGACGGATCCGTTGCCTTTATGTTCGATAAGAAAGGTCAGTTCGGTATTGAACTGACAGAGGATGTAGATTCCGACATGCTTCAGATGGATGCCATCGAAGCGGGAGCTGAAGACATTCAAGTTGATGAAGACGGGATTCTCGTCTTTACAGAACCTGAGGACTACGGCGCCGTTCGCAATGCCCTGGAAGAGAAGGGATATAATTTCGCCATCTCGGAAATCACTTATATTCCTCAGACCACTACGGTTTTAGAAGATCCGGAAGATCGCAAGAACATGCAAAAACTTATCGATCAGTTAGAAGAAAACGACGACGTTCAGGAAGTTATTCACAACTGGGAAAATGACGACGAAGACGAGGAATAATGAACCGCGTTTTATCTATCGTCGTCGTCTTATCCTGTTTCTTTCTGTTATTCAGTTTCTCAACCGAAGCCATGAGTCAGGATCAGGCTTATTATGTTGCGCAGATGGAAAAAAACGGTATTCCCGATGTAACGGGAAAATCAATGGATTCTTTGAGCGAAATATCTTCGGCGCTTCGAGCATATTTAAAAAGGGGTGAAGGAGATATTCTTGCCCCTTATTTTTCCGCAAGTGAAATTGATCATATGGTAGACGTCTACGCTTTATTTAAGCTTATGCGCACATTGACTGTTTTCATCTTGGGTCTTGCCGCCCTAAGTCTTTATATTCTCTCCCTTCGCACTGGCTGGAGAAGGACACTAAAGATGACGGGAGAAAGTGCCATAGGTGTTCTCGTAGCGCTATTATTGTTTTCTATTATTGTGGCCTTGAATTTCCATGCGGCGTGGTTTAAGTTTCATGAGATCTTTTTTTCCAATGATCTGTGGCTTATGGACCCCGAAAAAGACCTGATGATTCAAATGCTCCCCGAGCCCTTTTTCTTCGGCATGGTGAAGCGAATCGGGCTCACCGTGCTTGCGGGAATGATCGGTTTATCGGGACTGTATTTTATAAAAGGAGATTCTAATGAAGTTAAATAAAACCATCGACCATACGATTCTTCAAGCGGATGCTACGAAGGATTTGGTAATTAAAACGATTGACGAGGCTGAAAAATTCGATACAGCTTCGATTTGTCTGGAGCCTTGCTGGGTCGAACTGGCTGCCGAACGTTTAAAAGAGAGCGATGTGAAGGTCTGCACAGTGATCGGCTTTCCCTTAGGGGCGACTACTTCCGCTACAAAGGCTTTCGAAGCGAAAGAGGCCGTGGAAAACGGAGCAAATGAAGTGGACATGGTCTTAAATATCGGCGCGCTTAAAAGTGGTGATGAAGACATGGTACTCAAAGACATGAAAGCCGTACGCGAAGCTGTCCCCTCCGCCGTGGTGAAGGTTATATTGGAAACCTGCCTTTTAACCGATGAAGAAAAGAAAGCTGCCTGTCGCCTGGCAAAAGAAGCAGGTCTGGATTTTGTAAAGACCTCCACCGGTTTCAGTACCGGTGGGGCGACAGTAGAGGACGTTAAACTGATGAGTGAAGCTGTCGGTGAAACAATGGGCGTTAAAGCAAGCGGCGGTATCCGTACAAAAGAAGCAGCTGAGGCTATGATCGAAGCCGGCGCTACAAGAATCGGCGCTTCTAAAACCGCTGCGATCTTAGGAGAGTAAGATGAACCCCATCGCCTTTACGCTTTTCGGGATTGAGGTGCGTTGGTACGGTATTTTCATCGCCATCGGCGCTATGCTCGCTATCTACTTCGGTGAAGAACTTATCAACAGAAATCCCCGGATACCGAAAGAATCCATTGTGGATTTGAGTTTGATCGCTCTTCCCCTCGGGATTATAGGTGCGCGACTGTATTATGTTCTCTTTGAGTGGGAATATTACAGCGAGCATATGTCGGAAATACTCGCCATTCGAAACGGAGGACTTGCCATTCACGGCGGACTTCTCGTCGGATCCCTTGTCATTTTTCTTTTTTCCAGAGCGAAAAAGATTCGATTTCTCGATCTTTTGGACATGATCGTCGGAGGGGTCGCCCTTGCTCAGGGAATCGGACGTTGGGGAAACTTTATGAATGGTGAAGCTCATGGCGGGCCGACCGATTTACCATGGGCCATTCCCGTAGACGGCGTAATGGTACACCCGACCTTCCTCTACGAATCCATTTTAGATGTGGGTATATTTCTGTTTATCTATTTCTATTTATCGAAAAGGAGAAAATATCCGGGAGAGCTGTCAGGTGCCTACCTTATTCTCTACAGCATCGGACGCTTTTTTATCGAGGGTCTTCGCACCGATAGTCTCTATATCGGCCCTTTAAGGACGGCACAAGTTATAAGCTTAATCGGCATAGCCATCGGAGCGATTCTTTTGATTAATGTCAATCGTCATCAAAATACCGGCGATTATAGACTAATTAATAAAAATATTTCAAATGAATAAAAATATTTAAAAGAAACCACCGTATTCGGTGGTTTTTTTGTTTTTCGAACTTGAATACCATTTTAAATCGTGTAAAATATAGGTAAGTGGGAGAAAGTGGTAGAGAAGGGTTCATTTGGGGTGGAAAATGTTTTTTGGAGAGATCCGACACAATGTTGACTCGAAAGGGCGCTTGGTTATGCCGGCAAAATTCAGAGAAGAGATTCTTGACGGCTTTGTCATGACCAAGGGCTTGGATCAGTGCATCTTTCTTTTCCCCTTAAATGAATGGCAACGCATGGAAGAAAAACTGAAGAGCCTTCCCCTGACTCACAAAGATGCTCGTGCTTTCGTCCGTTATTTCTTCTCAGGCGCCTGCGACGGCGAGTTGGACAAGCAGGGAAGAATCCGTATCCCTCAAAACCTTATGGATTATGCTGAACTTTCCGGTAAAAGTGTAGTGATCGGTGTCGGGACGCGAATAGAAATCTGGTCGGAAGCTTTGTGGGATGATTACAACGACGACGATTCTCTATCATACGATCAAATCGCACAACAATTGGCCGATCTCGGCATTTAGGAGAACTTATGAGCTTTGAACATATACCGGTATTAAAAAACGAAGTTATTAAAGGCTTGAATATCGATCCAGCGGGAGTTTATGTCGACGGCACTTTAGGAGGCGGGGGACATAGCGGCGAAATTTTACGCCGTATTCCCGAAGGACACCTTTTCGGAATCGATCAGGATGATGCTGCTCTACAAGCGGCCGATCAACACTTGGCGAGTATCGGAGACAATTACACACTCCTCAAGGGGAATTTTGTGGAAATGAAAGAGCTTCTCCACGATCAAAATATTGAGAAAGTAAATGGAATTTTACTGGATATAGGCGTAAGTTCTCATCAATTCGACACAGGGGAGAGAGGTTTCAGCTATCGCTTCGACGGTCCTTTGGATATGCGCATGGATCCGTCCGGTGATTTAACCGCATGGTATATCGTCAATACTTATGATGAAGAGAAATTAAGTCAAATTTTTTGGGACTATGGCGAAGAACGTTGGGGAAAACGTATCGCCGAATTTATTATAAATGAGCGGAAAAATGCGCCCATCGAGACGACTTTTGAGCTAGTAGACATTATAAAAAAAGCAATCCCCGGGGGAGCGAGGCGAGAAGGCGGTCACCCTGCAAAGAAAACTTTTCAAGCCCTTCGAATCGCCGTCAATCGTGAATTGGATGTGCTGGAAGAGGTTATTCCCGAAGCCGTATCTCTTTTAAAACCTAAAGGACGTTTGGCGATTATTACTTTTCATTCCTTAGAGGACAGAATAGTGAAAAATTCCTTCAAATATTTATATAAGGACTGCATTTGTCCGCCGCGACAACCTATCTGCACCTGCAATAAGAAACGTGAAATAAAGATTATTACGAGAAAGCCCGTTACCGCAACCGAGGAGGAGCTGACTGTCAACAATCGGTCTCATTCCGCAAAGCTTCGAATTGCTGAAAAAATATAGGGGGAGTGATATAATGAAAAAGGTTCAGGCGCGGCGAAAACGTCGCCGACCCACACCACGGAAAAAGAATCGTTCGATGTCCACTTCCGCCTGTATCGGGCTGATAGTACTTTTATTATGTATAACGGGAGTTATTCAGCTAAAGATGCAGACTCGTCTTGCAAGTATTAACTCCGCCATTGACCGCCAGGCAAAAGCTTTGGATGAAATGGACAAGACGTATAAGGATATGACGGCGAGTTTAGATGAAATTAAAAATTCCGACGATATTATGCGCAAAGCTAAATTTCAACTGGGCATGGTTTATCCGGAGAATGATCAGGTAAAATACATCGACGTCGCCATTCGAGAAAAAGATAATGACGTAAACGAAAATGTTTACTTAAATCCGGTGATCTCCGTGTTGCATATTTTCAACGGAAAGTAGGAAGTTTTTGTGCGAGAGCAGAAAATGAATCAGAATAAAAGAGTGAGAAAGAGAAAGAAGAATCGACCTGCTTTTGGTACGCAATTAAAGCTTATGGACCGAAAGATGGCATTTCTGTATTTGTTCCTCTTCTTACTCTTTTTTATTTTGCTTATTCGTGTCGGCTATTTGCAGACCGTCGAATCGGAAAGTTTAACACGTGATGCCCTGGCTGTGGACAGCGTGAGAAATAAAAAAAACACTCGAGGACTGATCGTAGACAGCAGCGGAAAAGAGCTGGTTTCTAATATCAGTAAATCAGATATTTACGTAGATACCAAGACACTTTTAAAGAGTAAAAACAGCGCCAAACATAAAGAACAGCTGATCAATCTTGCGGAAAAATCCTTGGACATGACAAAGGAAGAAGCTGAAAAGCGTCTCGAGAAAAGCGGCCATGTCCTTTTTAAAGGCAATGTCGACCGTTCTTCGGCTATGCGCATTCGCGACACCGATATACCGGGAGTTGTGGTGGAAGATTTTGAAGCCAGATCTTATCCTTATAATGACTTGGCGTCACTTATCATCGGCTTTACCAATAAAGAAGGGGAAGGCCGCTACGGTTTGGAGCGTTATTATAACGACACGCTGAACGGAGACAACGCGATCCTTTCTTCTCAAGAAGATCCCTCATCTGTCATTGACGGAGGAGCTAGTCTTAAGCTCACGGTTTCCGAACCTTTACAGCGAAAGACGGAGGAAATTCTCGATAATTATCGCGAAAAAAATCAGGCGAAACGTATAACCGCCATTGTACAGGAGACTCAAACCGGTGCCGTAGCCGCTATGGCCTCTACAGATGATTACAATCTGAATGACCCCTACCGACCGGCGACAAAGGCTCAAAAGGCCGTATGGAAAGATCTTTCTCAGGAACAGAAATCTGAAATGTGGTTCGATAACTGGCGGAACTTCTCTATAAGTGATACTTATGAGCCGGGCTCCACCTTTAAGACCATAACGGCTGCAGCGGCCATTGAAGAAAGTACGACGAATCCGAAGAAACACTATTATTGCACAGGCTATGTACGGGATATTCCTGGTATCACAATTACCTGTACATCCCTTCCCAATCCTCACGGCGACATAACCATGGATAAGGCGTTTGCGGAATCCTGCAATATCAGTTTTATAAGTATTGCAAGAGAGCTTTCGAAAGAAGGTATGCTGAAATACATTCGAGCGTTCGGCTTCGGGGAAAAGACCGGTATCGATTTACCTGCCGAGCAGGAAGGAATGATACCTGAAAGTGAAGAAAAAATCGGGGATGCACGCCTTGCGACTATGAGCTATGGCCACGGTATCGCCGTCACGCCTATCCAAATGGTAACCGCTATTTCGGCAGTTGCAAACGGCGGCTATTTATTAGAACCTTATATCGTTGATGAAATTACCGACGCTGCGGGAAATCTCGTTGAAAAACACGGTACCGTCGTTCGCCGTCAAGTGGTGTCCGAATCTACGAGCAACACCATGCGTAATCTCATGGTGCAGGTTGTTGAAAAAGGTACAGGTAAGTATGGGGCTGTCGATCGCTATCTTATCGGTGGTAAGACCGGGACTGCAGAAAAGGTTTCTGAAACCGGAGGCTATGAGAAAGACAAATATATCAGCAGTTTTGTCTCCGTAGGTCCTATGGATGATCCGAAGTATACGGTTCTTGTCATTGTCGAGGAACCGGAAGGTGATTATTTCGGCGCTACTGTTGCAACACCTATCGCTTCCGAGATTATGAACACGGCGCTTCGAAGCGCTGACATTCCATACACCACAGGTATGAAGGAGAAAAAAGCGAAAAAAGTGATCGTTCCCAATGTAGAGAATATGCTTCTTGAAGATGCGGGCAAGACGCTCACCGATGTCGGTTTAAAATTCAATATGGCTTCTGAAAATGTGGGCGCATTCGGCATAGTAGAAAAACAAGCACCGAAAGCCGGCACGGAGGTGGATGAAGATACCATAGTCGATTTAAAAATAGATCCTAACGACGCCAATCGCAGGAGTGTTCCCAATCTTCTCGGGAAATCCAAAGTCGAAGTGGAAAGACTGTTAGAAAATTCGAATATCGATTATATAATAGAAGGTGAAGGGACGGTCGTATCCCAAGAGCCTCTGGCAGGAGAAGAACTTCAAAAAGGAATGAAAGTTCGACTGCATCTTGAAGAAAAGCTGTCTTCGGATGAAGAGAACAAAGAAAAAACCGACTCCGAAAGCGGAGAAGAAGTAAGTGATCAAAAAAACAGTAAAACGGAGCCTTCTACGAAGAAAAAGAAGGCCCAAGAGGCGAGTAGCAGGAAAAAAAGGAGTCATTAGTTTATGCTTACAACTTTGCCAATCAGTTTTGGCCTGGGACTTATTTTCAGTTTAATAGGGGGACATTATTTTATTCCCATGCTCAGAAGGCTGCACGCGGGGCAGGAAATTAGGGAAGACGGTCCTCAATCTCACTTAGTAAAAGCAGGAACGCCGACCATCGGCGGGGTTATTTTCTTAACCTCTGCGATTTTAGCTACTGTGGTGACTAAAAATTTGACGTATGAAGCGCTTGTGCTATTCATTTCTACCTTAGGTTTTGCCTTGGTGGGCTTTGTGGATGACTATTTAAAAGTTGTTCACAAACGGAATTTAGGTTTTACGGCGCGTCAAAAGCTTCTGGCTCAAATATTGATTGCCGTCGTGCTTTATGTCTTGATTCGCACATCGGACGGCTTATCGACGGCGATGCTGATTCCCGGAACAGGAAACACATGGGAAATGGGCTTTATGTTTATTCCCTTTATTATTTTCGTCGTCGTTGGCACCGTAAACTCTGTCAATCTGACAGACGGGCTTGATGGGCTTTCTTCTTCGGTTACGATCATCGTCATGTTATTTTTCGCCCTCGTAAGTTATAAAATGGGACGCACTTCCATTGCACTATTTTGTCTTGTTCTGGCAGGGGCGCTTCTCGGGTTTTTGTTCTATAATAAATACCCGGCGAAAGTATTTATGGGAGATACAGGTTCCCTAGCACTGGGCGGCGCCGTCGTTGCAGTGGCGATTTTATTGAACCTGCCTTTGCTGCTTCCCATTTGTTGCGGAATCTATTTTATAGAGACTCTTTCTGTAATTATCCAAGTAGTTTCATTTAAAACAAGAGGTAAACGTGTATTTTTAATGAGTCCGATTCATCACCATTTTGAGCATAAAGGAATGAATGAAGTTCAAATCGTCGGTTTATTTTCCATCGTCGAAATTGTTCTTTGCGTGATCAGTTATTTCCTGATTTTTTAGGGGTGTACTATGAAAAACAAAAAGATTTTAGTATATGGCATGGGAAAAACCGGCCTTAGCGCCATTGATGCGTTGGCGGAGGACAATACACTTTACGTCTACGATGACGACCCGTCCCATTTGGGTTTGGCGGAAGGTCTTCCCGTATATGAAGGGGAAGAGGTTGATTTTGTCGTCAAGAGCCCGAGCATTCCCTTGGATCAGGGGATTTTACCGGAGCTTGAGAGGAAAAATGTTCCCATTCTTTCAGATATCGAGGTTGCTTATCGTATTTCCCCGTGTGAAAATTTCATTGCCATTACAGGCACCAACGGGAAGACGACGGTGACCGATCTTCTTTACCATCTTTTAATCGACGGCGGAAAAGTAGCCTATGTAGGCGGCAATATCGGTATCGGTATTCTGCCTATCGCCAAGCGCGCGGGAAAAGATGATATTCTCGTCATCGAATGCTCGAGCTTTCAGTTGGAGACGATCGATGAGTTTAAGCCGAAAGTAGCGATATTAACCAATATTACGGAAGATCATTTAGATCACCATAAATCAGTGGATTCTTATCGTGAAAGTAAAAAGAATATTTATAAAAACCAAGGCGAAGGCGATTACTTAATTTTAAATATAGACGATCCCTATCTCGCCATGACGGGGGAAGAGCTGGAATCGCCTCTCGTCGTAAGCACGACGCCGATTCAACAAGACGGTGCCTATAAGGACGGGGATAAACTTTATCTCGTCTATGGCGGCGAAACGATCTATTTAATGGACCGTGACGAGATGCTTCTCGTAGGTGATCACAATGTACGCAATGCGCTGGAAGCGTCTCTTGCCGCTTATATTATGGGGGTAGACGTTGAATCGATTCGCAATACCCTCATGTCGTATCGCGGGAAGGATCACCGAATGGAATATGTGGCGACGATCGAAGGGGTTGATGTGTATAACGACTCCAAAGGTACCAATCCCGATTCAACCGATGTTGCCCTTGCAAGTTTCTCCCGTCCGGTGCGTCTTTTGGCCGGCGGCTACGATAAAGGCAGTGACTTTAAAGAACTTTTTAAACGCCACCACAAGGGTATTGCCGCTCTATATCTTTTCGGTGAGACGAAAAGCGTATTGGAAGAAGAGGCTCGCGACGAGGGAGTTCAAACAATCTACACCTTTGAAACGATGGAAGAAGCGACTGAAAAGGCTCTGACTGACAGCGAGGAAGGAGACATCTTACTCCTCTCTCCTGCCTGTGCATCATGGGATCAGTTTAAATCTTATGAAGAACGAGGCGATCTGTTTAAGAAATTAATTTTAGAAAAGTGGAGCTGATGAGGCTATGTCTCAGATTAAAAAATATGCCGATCCCGTCTTACTGAGTTCCATCATATTATTGCTTATTATCGGCTTGTTTATGGTGGCCTCCAGTTCCTGGGCAGAGGGACTTAAAGAATTCGGCGACGGCACATATTATTTTAAGCGCCACGTCGTCTTTCTCATCCTGGGTGTTATAGCCTGCATCGTCGGTTACGGTATGCCGATTAAGACCCTGAGAAAGCTGGCCATGCCCCTTTGGGTCCTCAGTATGCTGTTATGCCTGGCTCTTTTTACAGGTCTGGGTGTTACGGTTAACGGGGCTACACGTTGGTTGGCTATCCCCAAAACCAATTTTCAGTTTATGCCCTCGGACCTGCTCAAATACACGTCGATCTTTTTTGTAGCCCATCTTTGTACGATCCACAGAAAAGGTAGAAAACGACAAGGTTTTTTACCTATTCTTTTCGTCATCGGCGCTTCGGCAGGGATTGTTGTTATTGAGGACTTTTCATCGGCAAGTGTCATTACTATCAGCCTGATGAGTATGTTTTTTATTTCCGGCATGAGTTTTTCAGAGCTCTTCGCTATCCTTTCTATGGGAGCGATAGGAATCTACGGTTTTGTTCTTCGCGTGCCGTATCGCATGAAGCGCCTGACCTCTTTTAAAGATCCTTTCGACGATATAGCAAATACGGACTGGCAGTTAGCCAACTCTCTTTATTCCATCGGCATCGGGTCCGTCACGGGGGTGGGTTACTTTAAGGCCTATCAAACCTTTAATCGCTTGCCGGAAGCTTATAATGACTTCATCTTTGCGATCATCGGTCAGGAATTCGGTCTGATCGGAACGTCTGTGGTTATATTACTTTTTGTAGTTTTTATAACCCGAGGTTTTCAGACGATCAGGAGACAGAGAAAATTTTATGAAAAACTTGTAGCTACGGGAATCGTCGTATCCATAGGATTTCAGGCATTTTTCAATATGGGTGTTGCTGTAGGGCTTCTACCTGTTACGGGACTAACGTTGCCGTTTATTTCTTATGGTGGCACTGCCCTCGTTCTCGTTATGGGAATGAGCGGCATTTTACTAAGATTATCTGCGAAAGGAGCGTCACGTTGAAAGTTATCCTCTCAGGTGGCGGCACAGGAGGCCATATCTATCCTGCACTGGCCATTGGTGAAGCGTTAAAAAATAAAATAGAGGATGTAGAGATTCTCTATGTCGGGAAAAAAGACAGTATGGAAGAGGAGCTGGCTAAAAAAGAAGGGTTAAAATTTGCTCCTGTGCATATTAAAGGGTTTCCCAGAAAAAAAATAAATAAAGAATCGATCCTTACTATGATGGAGCTAATAAGAGGCTTGCACGATGCGGGAGAAATTATTAAAGAGTTTAAACCTGATGTAGTCATCGGTACCGGTGGATATGTCTGTGCGCCGATTGTGCTAAAAGCACAAGGTAAAAATATAAAAACGGTGATTCAGGAGCAAAATGCTTACCCCGGAAAGACCAATCGTCTCTTAGCGAAGCGAGTAGATCTCATCGCTTACAGTTTTAAAGAAGCGGAGCACTTCTTTCCTGAACATGTAAAAAAACTATATACGGGCAATCCCATTCGCTCCAGTTTTCAAAAAGTACAGAGAGAAAAGGCGCTTAAGACTTTAGGTCTTTCAGATGAAAAACCATTGGTACTTTCCTTCGGCGGCAGCGGCGGGCAGGAATCTACAAATGAAGCTGTTTTAGAAATTATGAAAGAGCACAAAGATTTGCCTTTCAACTTAATACACATTACGGGAAAAGAACATTACGAAGGTTTTGTTGAGCAAATGCCCGATGTGGATAAAAACTCCTATACCGTTCTCGATTATTCTCATCAAATTCCTGAGTTTCTCGCCGTAGCGAAACTTGTGGTGGCGTCTTCTTCCGCTATGACTCTCGCAGAAATCAGCGCAATGCACTTGCCCTCGATTCTCATACCCAAGGCTTACACGGCGGGTAATCATCAATACCATAATGCCATGAGCTATAAAAAAGCCGATGCAGCTGAGGTCATTGAAGAAAAGAATCTGAATGGCAAAGTGCTCCTTCAAACCATGGAGAAACTTCTTGGAGATGAGGAGTTATCACGCACCATGGGAGATGCTGCCTACGGACTGATTAATCCGAAGGGGACGTATGAAATTGTAGACGCTATTTTAGAAGTGGTGTCGTCATGACACAAAAAAAGCGGAGAAGAAAGAAGAAGCTTAAGCGAAAATATCGCAATCGCCGAATTTTATTGGTCGTTTTTATTATCGCCGTCATAATCGGCGGAAGATTGTTATTTTCATCCCTTACGGCACCGGATAAAGTGGCTATTTCAGGAACTAGGGTTATTCCGAAAGCTACGATTCGTCAGATTACCGACGATTATATGAAAAAAAGTTACCTGGCCATGGACAGGAAAAGCTTAAAGAATCGTCTGGAACAATTACCCTATGTGCAATCTGCAGATGTCGGACTTTCCTTTCCCCACACTCTTACCATCGTCGTAAAAGAAGAAGTACCCTCTGCTCAACTCTATAGCGGCGACGGGTATATTCTTGTTAATGACAAATTTAAGGCTTTAAGTAAGACGCGCTCTTATGATACAAGTTTACCGAAGATTACGGGAATACCCACTCGAGGCATCAAGCTTGGCCAGGTCGCTTTGAAAGAAACGGGAAATGAGAAAAAAATCGCTATGATTCAAGCCCTCTTCCTTTCAGAACTGAAGCAAGATATTAACACTCTGGCTATCTTGGACAGGGGAGTTAAGATCTCGTTTTCAGACGGAACGATCGTTCATATTCAAAGCTTTAACGATGCCGATTATAAAGTAAAACAATTGGAAGAAATTCGAAAAGAAATGAAATTGAAAGATGAAACCTATCGTGAAATTTACCTGGATCAGGGAGACCATCCGGTTGCGGTAAAACCTTCTTCGATGGATGAGGATTTAAATAAAGAAGAAGCAGATGGGGACTTGGAGAAGAACGAGAGGATATCTCAATACGAAAAAAAGAGTGAAAACTCGACGAAAAAAGGGGAAGAGCGCCATAAGAAAGGATCTCAAAAAGGAGAACCTGTAGTCGATACGGAACAAGAGAAGGAAACCGAGGAAGAGGTAAAAGCGAGGTGATTCGCCTTATCTTGACTTGTGCTGATTTTCTCTATAAAATGTAATAAATTGATTTGATTTCATGGCTTATGTGCGCGATTAGGAGGATTTAAATGTTGGATTTTGATATGGATCATGAAGAATTTGCAAAAATTAAAGTTGCAGGCGTAGGCGGTGGCGGTAATAATGCCGTCAATCGTATGATTAATGCAGGCGTGCGCGGTGTGGAATTTCTTGCGATTAATACCGATCGTCAGGCGCTTAAAAATTCGTTAGCTGAGACGAAGATTCAAATCGGAGAAAAAGTCACAAGAGGTCTCGGTGCCGGCGCAAACCCTGATATCGGTGAGCAATCGGCTGAAGAAAGTTTAGACGAAATTCGCGAAGCATTAAGTGGAGCGGACATGGTATTTATTACAGCCGGTATGGGTGGCGGAACCGGTACTGGTGCTGCTCCTATTATCGCCGATGTGGCGAAAGAACTTGGCGCTTTAACTGTTGGTGTCGTTACAAAACCCTTTACTTTTGAAGGTGCCCGCCGTACAAAACAAGCTGTTCGCGGTATTGAAGAATTAAGAGACAAGGTCGATACCTTAGTTATCATTCCAAACGACAGACTTTTCAATATCTCCGATAAGAAAACCACTTTCTCGGAAGCTTTCATGATGGCGGATGAAATCTTAAAACAAGGTATTCAAGGTATCTCTGAATTAATCAGTGTTCCCAATGTTATCAACCTCGACTTTGCAGACGTTAAAACCGTTATGCACGACAAAGGAATCGCACATATGGGTATTGGTTACGCTTCCGGCGACGACAGGGCCACTGATGCTGCCCGTAACGCCGTTGAAAGCCCCTTACTTGAAACCTCCATTCAAGGTGCAAAATCGGTTCTGTTAAACATCACCTCCGGCAACGACCTCGGTATGTTTGAAATGAACGAAGCGGCCGATTTAATTCGTTCCACTGTCGATGAAGATGCCAATATTATCTTCGGTGCCGGTATCGATGAATCCCTGAAGGATCAAGTGAAGATCACCGTCATTGCAACGGAATTTGATCAAGAAGAAGACGATGATAAATCGAAGAAACAAACGAAGAGCTTCAGTATATCTAAAGATGATCAAAGTGAAAAAGTGAGCGGATCCGGCAAGAAAGAAAAAGACGACGAGTTAAATATTCCGGATTTTCTTCGCAGAATGAGATAGTAAAGTATTGACGTATCCTGCGGGATACGTCTTTTGTTTTTTAGGAGGTGAATCTTGCGCTGTCCCTATTGTCATCATTTGGATTCAAAGGTTGTCGATTCTCGCCCGACGGAGGAAGGCGCGTCTATCAGGCGCAGAAGAGAGTGTATCTCCTGCGGCAGACGATTCACGACCTACGAACAGATCGAAGTGGCACCGATGACTGTCAAAAAGAAAAGCGGTGGCATCGATGTATTTGATCGCAACAAAATATTGAAGGGCCTTATTAAGTCTTGTGAAAAGCGGCCGGTAAGTTTGGAATCGATGGAGGCGCTGGTTGATGATATTGAAGCCACGCTTCAAAGCAAAATGGTGAAGCAAATCACCAGCGAAGAAATCGGTGAGATGATTTTAGAGCGTCTGAAAGATCTCGATGAAGTAGCTTATGTACGCTTTGCGTCAGTTTACAGGCGTTTTCAAGATATCGACAGTTTTTTAAAGGAACTTGAAGAGCTTAAAGCCCGCGATGAGCAGAAGTAGGTGATTATGGATTTATTTGAACTTCAAATGAACAATCATCTGAAAGATATGGCACCTCTAGCCGAGCGTATGCGGCCTGTTAAACTTGAAGATTACGTGGGACAGGACCATGTGGTCGGTCGGGGAAAATACATCGACCGTATTTTACGGGCGCGCTTTTTGCCCTCTCTTTTATTTTACGGGCCTCCGGGCATCGGCAAGACAACCCTTGCAGAAATTGTAGCCAAGACATCGAATCGAGAGTTTGTCGCACTAAGTGCCGTAACGAGCAATGTCAAAGAGCTTCGAAGTGTTTTAGCGGAAGCTGAAGATCGGTTGGGGGGACAGGGCCGAGAAACCGTGCTTTTCCTCGATGAAATCCACCGATTTAATAAATCTCAGCAAGATGTTCTGCTCCCTTATGTGGAAAAAGGAAAGATCATTTTAATGGGTGCCACTACTGAGAATCCATATTTCTACGTTAATTCCGCCCTGCTATCACGATTGCAGGTTGTACAGCTGAATCCTTTAGACGATGAGGCGATCAAAGAGCTGTTAAAGCGAGCCATACAAGACGAGGCGCGAGGTTTCGGAAAAGAGAAGATTCAATTTGAACCGGGAGCTTTTGAAAGTATAATCGCTATGGCCGGCGGAGACGGACGTTCTGCGCTAAATCTTTTAGAGATATGTGTCCTAAGTACGTCATCGAAAGAAGACGGCGTCATTTACATTACGGCGAAGGATGTATCGGATTCATCATTAAAACACTCCAAGCGTTACGATCGGGACGGTAATGAGCACTATGATACGATATCCGCATTTATAAAATCCATCCGCGGATCGGATCCCGACGCCGCAGTTTTTTATCTTGCAAAAATGCTGGATTCAGGGGAAGAGCCTGAATATATTGCAAGGCGCATGATGATCTCTGCATCGGAAGATATCGGCAATGCCGATCCTTACGCCATCACCATGGCGGTCTCCGCTTTCCAGACCCTTCGAGTGATCGGCATGCCGGAGGGGAGAATTACTCTTGCTCAAGCGGCGACGTATCTGGCTTCGGCGCCGAAAAGCAATCGAAGCTATATGGCCATTAATCGCGCCATGGCCGATGTAAAGCATGGAGTAGGCAGAGTGATTCCGCCCTATTTGAGAGATCAACATCAACCTTTAGAAGCGCTCGAAGGGTACCGTTACCCTCACGACTATCCCGGAGCTTATGTTTCGCAGCGCTACCTGCCTTTAGATATGGAAATGAAGAAATACTATGTGCCCTCGAATCGAGGACATGAAGAGATTATTAATCAATACTTAAATACATTACATCAGGAGGACGAGAGTGAAAATTCGTGAAGTATTAGAAAACTATAATGATTATTTAGATCAAACAATGGTGCTGGACGGATGGATCAAAACATCGCGAGATTCTAAGAATTTCGGTTTTATTCAACTTACCGACGGCAGCGGATTCGACGGTATTCAAGTTGTGTATGAAGGGGATATTGAAAACTTTAAAGAAATTTCCAAGTATCCTCTCTATAGTTCCATTCGTGTAGAAGGTCAATTGGTGGAAAGCCCCGGTGCTAAACAGCCTATCGAAATCCACGCGACGAAAATTGAGCCCCTTCACTTGGCGGAAGCGGATTATCCGCTTCAAAAAAAGCGTCATACATTTGAATACTTGCGTACAAAAGCCCATCTTCGTCCGAGAACGAATACCTTCCAAGCGGTATTTCGTGTACGCAGCTTAATCGCCTTCGCCATTCACGATTTCTTCCAACAACGAAACTTCGTCTATGTTCACACGCCCATTATTACGGCCTCCGATGCTGAAGGTGCGGGAGAAATGTTCCAAGTTACGACGCTTGATTTGAATGATGTCCCTAAAAAAGACAGAAATGTAGATTTCGAAGAAGACTTTTTTGGAAAACATGCTAATCTTACGGTAAGCGGACAATTACAGGCAGAAGCCTACGCCCTTGCTTTTAGAGATGTCTACACTTTCGGGCCCACCTTTCGTGCGGAAAACTCTAATACCCAACGCCATGCAGCGGAATTTTGGATGATCGAGCCGGAGATGGCCTTTGCCGATCTCAATGTGAACATGGATGTAGCGGAAGATATGCTGAAATATATCATCAACTATGTCTTTGAACACGCACCCAGAGAACTTGAATTCTTTAATTCCTTTATTGATAAAGGGTTGATCGATCGCTTGAAAAATGTTGTAGAATCGGATTTCGTCCGCATCACTTACACTGAAGCCATCGATATTTTAGAGAAGTGTGATCGTGAATTTAAGTATCCCGTTTCCTGGGGTATCGATCTTCAAACGGAACATGAACGCTATATTACAGAAGAAGTTTATCAAAAACCTGTCTTTATTACGGACTATCCCAAAGAAATTAAAGCTTTTTACATGAGAGAAAATGAGGACAAAAAAACTGTCGCCGCCATGGATTTACTCGTACCGGGTATCGGTGAAATTATCGGCGGGTCTCAAAGGGAAGAGCGCTTAGACGTTTTAGAAGCGAAGATGGAGGACTTAGGTTTAACCGGTGACAATTATGAATGGTATCTTGATCTGCGCCGCTACGGAAGCGTTGTTCACTCAGGTTATGGCCTAGGGTTTGAACGTGCCGTCATGTATATTACAGGCATGAAAAATATCCGTGACGTCATTCCCTTCCCGAGAACCGTAGGCAATGCAGAATTTTAGAAAGGGCACACCCATGAAAGCATATGATCCGAAACAAATAGAAAAGAAATGGCAAGACTTTTGGGATGAGCATGAAACCTATAAGGCCACTTTAGAGCCGGGTAAAAAGAAATTTTATCCCTTAGTAGAATTTCCCTATCCTTCGGGCCAGGGCCTACACGTCGGCCATCCGAGACCTTATACCGCCCTTGATATCGTAGCCCGTAAAAGACGTTATGAAGGTGAAAATGTAATCTTTACAATGGGTTGGGACGCCTTCGGCCTTCCGACGGAAAACTATGCGATAAAAAACAAGATCCATCCGAGGATCGTAACCGAACGAAACATTGCCAACTTTAAAAAACAATTAAAGAGTTTGGGTTTCAGTTTCGATTGGAGCCGTGAAATTAACACGACGGACCCGAAATATTATCGTTGGACGCAATGGATTTTCCTGCAATTATTTAAGCGCGGTCTCGCTTATAAAGAAGAGATGCCCGTCAACTGGTGTCCCTCCTGTAAAGTCGGCCTTGCCAATGAAGAAGTCGTCGGCGGTAAATGTGAGCGCTGCGGCACGGTTGTAAAGCATCGTCGGCGCAGTCAATGGATGCTTCGCATTACAGAGTATGCTGATCGTCTGCTCGAAGGACTTGATACGGTTGATTTTATCGAGCCTGTTAAAATTCAGCAACGAAACTGGATCGGAAAGAGCGTGGGAGCTGAAATCCACTTTAAAGTCAAAGACACCGATGAAGTGCTCCACGTCTTTACGACGCGTCCCGACACGCTTTTCGGTGCAACTTATATGGTCGTTGCACCGGAACATCCGCTTGTAAAAGATTACGCTCATAAGATCGAAAATATGGATGAGGTAAAGGCCTATCTTTCGGAAGTTGAAAAGAAATCCGATTTCGAACGGACTGAGCTGTCTAAAGAAAAGACCGGCGTTCCTCTTAAGGGCCTTGTAGGCATCAATCCTGCCAACGGAAAGCAAATTCCCATTTGGATTTCCGATTATGTCTTAATGACCTATGGTACCGGCGCCATTATGTCGGTTCCCGGTCACGACCAAAGAGACTGGGAGTTTGCCAAAAAATTCGATCTACCTATCATTCCCGTTATCGACGGTGGAAATGTCGAGGAAGAAGCCTATACCGATGTATCCGAAGGCATTATGATCAACTCCGATTTTCTTAACGGAAAATCCGTGGAAGATGCTATCGAAACTATGATCCAATGGATTACAGAAAAGGGCTTGGGTAAGAAGCAAACGAACTATAAACTGAGAGACTGGCTCTTTTCGAGACAACGCTACTGGGGAGAACCGATTCCCTTGATCCATTGCGACGATTGCGGTTGGGTTCCCGTTCCGGAAGAAGAGCTCCCCTTGGAACTTCCCGATGTGGAAAATTACGAACCGACTGACAACGGACAAAGCCCGCTTTCAGAAGTAGAGGACTGGGTGAACACTACCTGTCCGAAATGCGGAAAGCCTGCAAAGAGAGAAACCGACACCATGCCTCAATGGGCCGGTAGCAGTTGGTATTATTTACGCTATACAGATCCCGATAACGACGAGTCTCTGGCATCAAAAGAAGCCCTCGAATACTTTATGCCCGTCGATTGGTATAACGGCGGGATGGAACACACCACGCTTCACTTACTGTATTCACGCTTCTGGCATAAATTCCTCTACGACATCGGTGTCGTTACAACCGAAGAACCCTATCAAAAACGCACGAGCCACGGCATGATCTTAGGGGAAGACGGCGGAAAGATGAGCAAGAGCCGTGGAAATGTCGTTAATCCCGATGACATCGTCGATCGCTACGGCGCCGATACGCTGAGGACTTATGAAATGTTTATCGGTGACTTTGAAAAATCCGTGCCTTGGTCTGAAAACGGCGTAAAAGGTTGCAGACGCTTTTTGGAAAGAGTTTGGTACTTGGCCGAAGATGTAAAAGACGGCGACAGCTATCGCAAGGAATCGGAAATACTTATGCATCAAAGCATTAAGAAGGTCAGCTACGATTATGAACATTTAAAGGCCAACACTGCCATTGCGCAACTTATGACCATGGTGAACTTTTTCCAAAAAGTAGGTGTTAATCGAAAAGAGTTTAAAGATTTCCTCATTCTTTTAAATCCCGTAGCACCCCATATGACTGAAGAACTTTGGGAAATGCTCGATTTCGGCGGCAATTTATGCGATACGCACTGGCCGAAATATGACGAGGGCAAGACCGTAGAAGATGTTATTGAGGTTCCCGTTCAATTTAACGGTAAAGTACGCTATAAAGTGGTTTTAAATCGTAAGGCATCTCAAGAAGAAGCCTTTAAAGTTGTACGTGAACATGAAGATTTTGCGAAACAAACAGAAGGCAAAACCGTCGTTAAAGAAATTTACGTACCCGGTAAAATTTTAAACGTCGTTATCAAATAATTGACAGTGCGCTTTCTTTAGAGTATCTTATTCATATAGGATTACTCGGAATTAAGGAGGTGAAGACATGAAGTTATCGACAAGAGGCCGTTACGGTCTTATGGCCATGTCCCATTTAGCGAACAACTACGGAGGCGGCCCCCTTTCGGTCAATTATATTGCGGAAAGGGAAGGGCTCAGCGTGGCTTATTTAGAACAATTGTTTTCACGCTTAAAAAAACATAATTTAGTAAAGAGTATTCGAGGGGCTCAAGGAGGCTATGTGCTTACCGAGTCTCCCGAAAATATCGCCATTGGCGATGTGATCGAAGCATTGGAAGGCGAAATGTCTTTTTCTTGTTGCAGCAGCGACGAGGCTCATCATTGCGATCGCGGACAAGACTGCTCGGCTAAGACGATTTTGGATCGCATCCAAGAAGAAGTTGACGATGTCTTATACTCTATGACGCTTGAAGACATGAGGTAATTATGATTCAGGTAGACTCTTTTTTCGATGCGGTCACCCCTAATTTTCTTGTGGTAATCCGCGGTCTATTACTAATTCTTCTTTTAGGTCTCAGTGTCTATTATTTAATCAATATCGGAAATCAATACATCGACAAGAGCAAGCGCATTCGCTTCGATCTTAGGCGTGTAGGTCTCTTCCTGTCGGCGATCCTACTCTTTATCATTATTCGATATGTATTTCATCGCTTTCCCGTCTTGCCCACGACGCTTGCGGCAATTGTGATCTCGATTATACTCGCCTATATAATCAATCCACTGGTGAGCTATTTGGAGACGAAAAAGATCTCCAGGCGATTAGGGGTGCTCATTGTCTATGTAGGATTTGTCTTGATCTTCGTCGTCTTGTTCCTCGTTGTATTGCCGAAGACGATACAGGAACTTCGGAACCTCTTTACATCGCTTCCGAATTTAGTGAACGACGTGAATCTTAGAATTTTAGATTCGGCAGATCATATCGAAAAAGTAACGAATATCGATATGAGCCGCATTTTAAAAAATAT
>QWCK01001804.1_pt1 | contig 29566 bp, 21 predicted proteins | sample 1972571 | NCBI WGS metagenome assembly QWCK01 (sample SAMN09866710, study PRJNA288562) | Human gut metagenome isolate term2_stool, whole genome shotgun sequencing... | isolation source: gut | host: Homo sapiens | place: USA: California | reverse complement strand
CAGTTTCCTCCCTTCTCCCTCGAGCTCCCTCTTCCCACCTCGCATTGGGCTTTTTGTTGAAGTGATTTTTTAATTCGGCTAAAATTTTCCAAACTCGCTACGCTCAAACAGTGGAAAATTTTTTAACGCCGAAAGCAAAAATCACTGCAGTGGCTTAGGTTGTATAGGCGTATGGATTACAACTAAGGATTCTATGGGATAGATCGGAGGAAGGTTTTGATTAAGATGTTATGGACACTTTAGGAGTAATTAATTTCTGTAGCTAGATCACCTTATAGCGTACAAGAACAAAAAAATCCCCTCACGGGGATATTTTCATATTATCTAATTTTAACTGCTGTTCCTGAAATGGTGACCATAAGCATGGATCCTGCTTGTCCTAGTACTTCATAGTCCATTTTGCATCCGACTACTGCATCTGCTCCTAATTCTTCTGCACGGTCCTTCATTTCTTCTATTGCTTCTGTACGAGCATGGATAAGTTCTTCTTCGTATCCGGCACTTCTTCCGCCGAAGATATCTCTAAGTCCTGCTCCAAAATCTTTTATGAAGTTAACTCCTGAGATGATTTCGCCATAAACGATGCCTTTGTATTCGTATATTTCTTTTCCTTCTATTGAAGGTGTGGTTGTAATGATCATAACATACCTCCTTATATTTATTATATCAGAAATTTTCATGTCGATTGTAAAAAATTTGTGTTCAGTAATTTATTAATATGTTAGAATATTACAATTTAGTTAAATTTTTATTTATTTGCTGAACTGATAAGTATTATTTGATAAACTGGGTATAGGTAAAACAAGATAAAGGAGGAACGTTATGAAAAGAAAAAATAGTAAAAGAGTCTTAGCTCTTATCCTAAGCTTTTTTATGATTCTAACAGTATTGCCATTTAACGTTATGGCAGAAGATGCAGGTACACAACCAGCACCAGCAAAAAAAACTGCAGAACTTAAACAAGAAGCGCTTACCAAAATAGGTGAAGAAGAAGGAAAATTAAAAGCAGAGCTTGAAAAAGTTAAAGATGCAGAAGTTAAAAAAACACAAACTGAAGCTTTAACTAATGTTGTAGGTGGTACAAAAGCAAAAATTGAAGAAGTCAAAGATACAGACGATGCAGCACAAGCTAAAACTAAAATTGATACCGCTATGGCAGAGTTTGACAAAACAATAAACTCAATAACTAAAAATGTACAAGCTAAACTAGCAGAAGAAAAAAAGCAAGAAGATGAAAAAAAAGTACAAGATGCCAAAGCAAAAGCTATAACTACTATAGAAGCTAAAGAAAAAGAAGTAAAAGCTAAAATTGACAGCATTAAAGATCAAACAGAAAAAGATAAGCAACAAAAAGCTCTAGCAGAAGCTGTTACTGCAGCTAAAGAAGCTGTAAATGATGTAGCTGATACATCAAAGCCTGAAGATGCAGAAAAAGCAATCAATGCAGCAGTTACAGCATTTGAGACTAAGGCAAAAGAAGTAGATACAGCAGCTACAGCACAAATTGAAAAAGAAAAGAAAGCTGAAGAAGCTAAAGAATTAGACGAAGCTAAAAAAGCTGCTAATACAGAACTTGATGAAAAAGCAAAAGAAAGAAAAGCTGAAATAGACCAATTAGATTCAAAACAATATGACATTGAAAAATCTAAACAAAGAGTTGATGAAGTATTAAAAGAAGCTAAGGCAGAAGTAGAAAAAGCTGCTACAAAAGAAAAAGTTACAGAAGCAAAAGACAAAGGTCTAAAAGCTATTAGAACTACTGACTTCATTAGAAGTCTTAGCAAATTAAAAGTTTCAGTAAATGTTTACTACGATGCAATCACCGGTAAGGTTACAGATGTAGCTGGAAATCCAGTTGCAGGAGCAACAGTTTCAGTATTTGGACGCATGACAACAACTGACTCATATGGTAATTTCTCATTTAATATGAGTAAAGAAAGCGGAAACTACTACTGTGGTTACTACGGAAATAAAGGATACACTTGGAACAACTATCCATACAATTCTTCTAAAATAACTACAACTACCGGTTCTTACAGTGGATATAACAACAGTTCTTATGCAAGATACTACTTCTTAGTAGATGCAAATGGAAACATCGTTGACTCAACATATGCAAATGCAAACTCTAGTTACTATCTAAGAGGAGAATCCTACAAAACATACACTGTTTATGGATCAGAATCTGGATATGCATACGGATATAACTATCCATACTACGACAAATACTACAACAGATACTACAGTCCAAATACATCTTGGGCTTCTGGACAAACTCTAGTAGCTTCAAAAGATGGATATGAAAGTGCAACTACTAAACTTTACAATGTAACCAATAGTTCTTGGCTATACACAACTTGCTACGAATATGGATATCCATACTACCCATATGGATACGATAGAGTAATCTATCCATCAGGACTATCACTATCAGGAAATGGAACCATCGTTTCAGGTAAAGTTGGCGTTTCATACCTTCCAATCTATGTATATAGAAACGGAGAATTCCTAGGAAGTGGAAATGCAGACGTAAACGGTTACTTCTCTATTGGACTAAATAGAAGAGTAAACTACACATCTGATCTTACTTTCTTCGCATATGGAAAAGGCGAAGCAGTTCCACAAAAGAAAGCTGAACATGGAACTATTCCTATGAAGGCAACAGTAGCTATTGGATCTACAAAGCTATTCAAGAATATCAACGGAGTAGAAACTGAAGTTAACATGGATGTATCTTCATTCTTAAAAGACGGAAGAACTATGCTTCCTCTAAGATTTATAGCAGAAGCACTAGGATTTAAGGTTGAATGGAATCATGCTGCTAGAACAGTTATCTTAACAGACAAAGAATTCAAAGTTGAAATTCCTGTAAACACAAACAAGATAATAGTTAATGGAAGCACTTATTACTCAGATGTAAAACCTGTTCTAAAGAACAACAGAACAATGCTACCAGTAGCTAACATCGCAAGAGCATTAGGACTAAAAGACGGTACAGATATACTTTGGGATGCAAACTCAAGAGTAGCAACACTAACAAGACTTGTAAAATATTAATAGTAGATTAGAATTTAATATTTGAAGTTAATATTTGAAATTAAGGACACAGAAATGTGTCCTTTTTTGTTGTAATTAGAAAAAAAGAGGAAGACTCATCTTCCTCAATATTATTTATCAACTTGTACCTTTTTCCTCATTCTAGAGTATTCAACGTTGTAAAAATCTTTTAATCTTTCTTGCACTTCTGGGTCTGCTGTAGGTTTAAATTCTCCTTTGTACAAGGTTAGGTTTGGCTTTATAACTGTTATATCTTGAGTGAAGTCGGTTAAAAATTGGTTGTACTCGTCGGCTTCATATCCAAGTTGTCTAAATAAGAAGTTCATCAGAAACGCAGGCTCCATGGTTGGGCCTTCACCTACAAAACTATTGCCTGTCACTTCCTTCGCCTTGTCATTTGCCCAAATTACATATGGGGTTGAGTAGATATTGTAAAGACCTTCTGGAGTTGCCATGTCGCAGTTGATGTTAAACATCTTAAATATGGAGTTCGCTTCACCCATTGAAGGACTGTGGTCTCCCCAAAGGACAAGCACCACTGGTCTTTCAGATTTTTCGAACGCTTCCACCAATGTGTGAAGTTGATTTTGTGTGTCGTGTATAAGATTTAGATAGTTGTTGAAGTAATTGTAATTTCCAGTGTCATAACTATCGTTCCATTTAAGAGCGGGGTTTCCAGGACATTCTTCTCTGCTATAAGGTCCGTGGCCTTCGTAATTTACATTTAGCGATACAAAAGGTTTGCCATCTGCAGCTTCAAAGTCTCTTATTATAAATGGGAAATAGTCCCTGTCGAATAGAATTTCATCAGAAACTTCTTTGTAAGTGTTATCCATGCTGAAGAACTCATCAAAGCCCAAATGTCTGTAGGCGTTGACCCTGTTGTAGAAAGTTCCAATGTTTGGGTGTGAACCGACAGTCTTGTAGCCTTGGTTCTTTAGATACCAAATATAAGAATCTTTCTTCATATTGTAGATTGGATTGTTTCTATATCCTGTGGCAACATTGGTCTCTGTTACGAAGGTACCTCCGCCAAAGGAATTGACCATAAGAGAACCAGTTAGGCTCTTTTCTTCCAATTTGTGGAAATAATCGTAAGGATCGTAGTTAAATTCCAATGAATCATTTCTATATTTGTAGAAATCTTTGAATGATTCCAGTTGAAGAAGTACGATGTCCACCTTTTTATCCTCAGGGATATCTTTGTATTCATATTTTGAAATTAACTCTTCAGCTCTCTCTCTGTCATAATCCTTGTACTTATAGTTTTTACTCGTCTTGATTGAGTGTAAAAACGGATAGACGATGCCCTTTGATTCGTAGCTTTCAAGATAGACCCACATATTAAGTCCAGAAGACTCCTTGCCAATGTCGAAGTAGAGTTTGTCGTCGAAGGCAAAAGTACTTGTAAATACCACAAGAAACATGGTAAAGATTGCAAAGCCAATCCATCTGAAATTCCAACGAAGTTTTCTGCATAGAAAGGCAAGCACGATAAGCACGATCACCACTATACCAATTGCAATAAGAGGTAGCCTTTCTGGAGCGACATTGTAACTCTTTGTCATGAGAAAAGCCTCTTTGATGAGTTTTAAATCCGAAAGCATAAGCGGCTCAGATCTATAGATGACCTTCTTGTCATGGGAGATTGCCATGCCAATCATAAGTAGAGAAGTGATGCCGTATCCGATGGGTACGGACTTTACCAGCAAGCTAATCATAACGAGAATTATATATATCGGCACAAAGTTCATAACTAAAACTCTCATATCTTTAAAATATGAGAAGAAAATATCTTGCGAATATCCATAAGATGCGACAAATAGGCAGACTATGGTAAGGATCGCCGCAGGAATAATTTGTAAAACATATGTATTTTTAAGTAATTTTTTCATTCTTATTTAAAACCCTCCGTAAAATATATATAGAATTATACTACTTTAAGTATACATTTTCAAAGGTAAGAGGGTGATGGATTTGGGAAATAAAATGAACACTCGTTAGAGGGATAAAAAAAGGTTTGGTTGCATTGAATATTTATTTATATTTTTGTCTTAGTCAGGTTAAATATGGGTCAGATCCTTCGACTTCGATTACTTCTTAATCTTCGCTCAGGATGACCAATTGGGAGAGATAATTTTATAAAGTTTAGTTGCATAGACTGGACCTGTGGACGTTATACCCGTTCGACTACAGAGCCTCGAAGCCCTAGCCGAAATCTTTGATTTCGTAGCAGGTCTCGTGCAAAGAGTTCCAAAGAAGCCGAGCATTGCTAAGGCTGATTTGCAGAACTCGACTGCCCGGCTGTGGAACCAGGATTACCGCTACGGGGGCTACACAAAAGGAATGGTTGTTTCACGGCTTCGCCTGATTGAAGATAATTTAGTGCCGAGGCTTATGGAAGCAGAATGCTTCCGCTACAATAGCCCTTCCAACTGCAGTCACCCTGAGGGAAGACGGCTTTGCCGTCGTAGTCGAATGGGTCTAACCTCCGAAGAGCAATCTTTGCAAATGAACATTTATAATCTTTTTCAATAAAAAAGGCTGCTCATTGGCAACCTTAATTCTTTAAATCAATTTAAATTATTTTAAATATTCTTTTAATACTTCTACTCTATCTGTCTTTTCCCATGGTAGGTCTAGGTCTTCTCTTCCGAAGTGGCCGTAGCTTGCTGTTTGTTTGTAGATTGGACGGATTAGGTCTAGTTCTTTTATAATCGCTGCTGGTCTTGGGTCGAAGTGTTTTAGTATTATTTCTTCTAGTTTGTTATCGTCAAATACTCCTGTGCCAAATGTGTCAACCATTACTGATGTTGGTTTGGCTACTCCTATTGCATAGCTTAGTCCGATTTCACATTTCTTTGCTAGTCCTGCTGCTACCACATTTTTCGCGATGTATCTTGCGTAGTAGCATGCGGATCTATCTACCTTTGTTGGATCTTTTCCTGAGAATGCTCCGCCGCCGTGTCTTGCGTATCCGCCGTAGGTGTCGACGATGATCTTTCTTCCGGTTAGTCCTGCGTCTCCCATTGGTCCTCCGATTACGAATCTGCCTGTTGGGTTTACAAAGATTTCTGTATCGTCTGTTATTAGTTTTTCGTCTACTACTGGTTTTATTACATGCTCTATCATATCGCGTCTTATGGTTTCTAGGTCCACTTCCGGTGAGTGTTGGGTGGAGATTACTATGTTGTGGATTCTCTTTGGTACGTTGTCTTCGTATTCTACACTCACTTGGGTCTTGCCATCTGGTCTTAGGTATTCTAGTGTTCCATTATGTCTTACTTCTGATAGTTTTTTGGATAGTTTGTGAGCTAGTGATATTGGTAGTGGCATTAGTTCTTCTGTTTCGTCGCAGGCAAATCCAAACATTAGTCCTTGGTCTCCTGCTCCTAGTCTGTCTAGGTCCTCTTGGTCTTCGGATCTATCTACTCCCATTGCTATGTCTGGTGATTGATCCTTGATTGCTGATAGCACTGCGCAGGTATCTGCGTCGAAGCCGTACTTCGCTCTGTCGTATCCTATTTCTTTTAGCGTGTCTCTTACGATTTGTGTAAAATCTACATATGTTTCTGTAGATATTTCTCCTGTGATGATGACCATTCCTGTGGATGCCATGGTTTCGCATGCTACTCTTGCGTTCTTATCTTCTGCAAGGATTGCGTCAAGGATTGCATCTGAGATTTGGTCACACACTTTGTCAGGATGTCCTTCTGTTACTGATTCTGATGTAAAAAGCCATTTTTTACTCATACTTCACCTCTATATTAATATTAACCTTACGAAATAAAAAAAAGCTCCAAAAAGGGAGCTTGCGTTACTTATCTTTCGGTCTCCCGTGGGATTTAGCACCTTTTAAAGGTTGCTGGCAGTGTCTTTGTGCCCATTCACTCTTCTGCCTCTCAATAAGGTCAACCTTATTCTATCACGTCTTTTGCTTTTTTTCAATCGAAACGAAGTCCGTATAATACATTTTCATTGTAGGTACATGTTTAATTTGTTATAATCAAAATGAGGTGATATGACATGAAATCAAGTTTCAATTTAAAAAGATTTTTATTCGTAAATATTGGTGTAATTCTTGTAGCTGTAGGATTACATTTTTTCTTGGTTCCAAACTCTTTGGCAGTTGGAGGAACTTCTGGTCTTTCTATAGAAATAAACCATTTGTTCCCGTTCATACCAGTACCATACATACTGACCGCTCTTAATACCATTTTAGTTGTCATAGGTTTTATTTTTATCGGCGCGGACTTTGGATTTTATACTGTGTATGCTTCCATTTCCCTGGGAGTTTTTTTAAGGATTTTAGAAGTTATAGTCCCTCTTAGTGGATCTATTGTAGAAGGCGATATATTTATAAATTTAATCTTCGGTATCTTTATCCAAGCTGTTGGTATAGGTATCGTTGTTAACCAAGGTGCAAGCACTGGTGGTACGGATATCGTGGCTAAGATAGTTGAAACTTATACCAGATTTTCTTTTGGTCAAGGACTTATCATGAGTGACGGTGTAGTTACAGTACTGGCTGCTCTTTTATACGGCCCTAAACTTGGTATGTATGCTCTTCTTGGTGCATTTATAAATAGTACCGTTGTTGACAGAATGATAGCAGGTTTTGACACCAAGTACCACATTACCATTGTTACCAAAAAGGTTGAAGAGATAAATCAGTTCATCCTTGTGGACCTTTACAGAGGATCTACTCTTTATGAAGCAAAGGGTGGTTACCAAAAGGAAGACAGAACTATTATAGTAACTGTTGTAAATAAGAGCGACTATGTTAAACTTAAAGAATTTATTAGAAAGACTGACAAAGATGCATTTATGTATGTTTCTAATGTAACTGAAGTAGAAGGTTACGGCTTTACTTACGAATAATTATTTTACGCTTTGGTTTTGCCAAGGCGTTTTTTATTTGGATTTGTATACTGATTTCATTCTACGCTTCATCTTTATTTTGTAAATTTAATTATTTAGTGTTTTGTGTTAAAATTATACTTGGAGAATATTATGAACAAAACAAACAAGACATTAATACTTTTTTTACAAGGACTTAGTTTAGGAATACTTTCTGTAATCTTTCCTCCAGCGATATTTTTCATTCCACATAGATTCTTGACCTATGCCTACGAGGATTCAATAATAAAATCTATCTTGTACTTTGGAATGGCATGTCTAGGAGTTGGGCTTTTAAGTCCTACATTTGGAGTATTTCTATTTACTATTTGTGGACCACTTATCCTTGTTCTTCACTATATGATGACAAGTAAGATAAGAAGCCACTACACAATCATAGCAGGTGGAACCATCACTTTTGTGGCTGGGATTATGATCATGTACGCAATGGGCATCAGCGGCGAAACTCTTCTATCTGAAGAGAGCATAAATAATTATATACAAAATGCTGAGATGATCTTTAAAAATGCTGGGTTAAACACTCATCAGTTCGAAGATATGAAGGCAGCTCTTATCCTTAGCTTTAGAAATAGCGTAAGACTCATCCCATCTATCATGGTAGTGACTTCGATGCTTCTATCCTATATAACTTACAACAAGTCAGCTAGGGCGATCATTTCAAGTGGAAAACTCGTTCCTTATGGAGGACCATTTGAATACTTTAGGATGCCTAGATCATATACTATCGTTATGGCTTTTGTAATTGTGATTATGGACTTGGTCTTAAAAGATATGGAGACCCTAAGTTTTAACATAAAGGCGATACTACTTTTTTCTATGTTTATACAAGGAGTAAGCGTCCTTAAATTCTATATGAACAGAATGAAGATGGGTAAATTTATCCAAGGGTTTGTGATCCTGTCCATGATGTTATTTGTATGGACTCAGGTAATAGCAGTAATCATCGGTTTTATAGATTCAATTCTAAATATTAGGAGGTTACCGAATTTTCTATGAATGATAAATATTTTAATCTGGAAGATTTTAAGCTTGTGCTTATATTTTCTATTATAGCTATCGGTGTAGCTTCTTATTTCAAACCAATCATTGGAGGTATATTATTCTTAGTCTTCCTATACATTCTTTTTACATCCTATAAAAAGGTAAAGGATAAGAACGATGCTTCAAAAAAATATATCGAAGCAATTTCAGAAGATTTTGATTCTATTACAAAAAAAGCGATCTTTAACATGCCTTTCCCGTTGGTTATCACAGATGGACATGGGACGATTCTCTGGTACAACTCCCTCTATAGAGAGCTGTTTGACGAAGAGATCATGGGTGAGGATATAAAAGATCTTATGACTGATATCTTTGTAGATTCAGAAAGTGACTATGTAAATTTCGAAATGAGATTTAAAGATCACGACTACAATATATTTACAAACTCTTCAGAAGTTAAATCTCAAGAAAGTGGCAGAGAATATATAAGAGTTTTCTTTATGGTGGACAATTCTTCAACTGCAGAACTTGAAAAGATCATAGCTGATACGACACCAATGGTCCTAAAGGTTGAGATAGATAACTATGACGAAGTCATGGACTCTACGCCACAAAATCAAAGACCGATCCTTCTTGCAGAGATCGACTCTATAATAAGAGCCTATTTCGATGAACTAGATGGACTCATTGCAAAGATGGATGATGGGAACTACTTGGTTGTAGTTTCTAACTTTGGATTTAGCCAAATTAAAGATAGAAAGTTTGATCTTTTAGACGATCTTCGCGAACTCAAGAGAGGAAACACCATTCCTGTCACTCTTTCAATAGGTGTATCAAGCCCTGTTAGAAATCTAAAAGAAGCTGCAAATGAAGCGGAAACTGCACTTGACATTTCACTAGGACGTGGAGGAGACCAAGCCGTGGTAAAGGTGGAGGATTCTTATGAATTCTTCGGAGGAAGATCCAAAGCCGTCGAAAAGAGAAATAAGGTTAAGGCAAGGGTAATAGGTATTGCCCTTAGACAACTTATAGATGCAACTGACGACATCCTTATAATGGGTCATGCAAACCCAGATATGGACGCAATCGGAGCAGCAATAGGAGTACTTCGTGCAGTTACAAATAGAAATAAAAATGGATATATAGTTCTATCAGAATCCAATCCATCTATCGAAAATCTCCTTGCGAGACTTAAAGAAGAAGCTCCAGAGCTAGCTAAACATATAATAAATCACGACACAGCTCTAGCAAAGATAAATCGCCATTCACTATTGATAATGGTGGACAATCACAGACCATCCATGACGGAACTACCAGAGCTTACAGAAAAGACGGATCAAATAGTGGTAATAGACCATCATAGAAGATCCAAGGAGTTCGTTGAATCTCCAGTACTCACATATATTGAGCCGTATTCATCTTCAACCTGTGAGCTTGTGACAGAAATACTTGCTTATATGAGCGACAACTTAAACCTATCCCACTTTGAAGCCGATGCAATAATGAGTGGTATAGTTGTAGATACAAAGAACTTTACATTCCAAACAGGAGTTAGGACCTTTGAAGCTGCTTCAATCCTAAAGAGAGCAGGAGCAGACATGTTCAGAGTACAAGGTCTATTTAAAAATGATTTAGACACATTGGTTTCGAAGGCAGAAGTTGTCCACGGAACTAAGATCATACACAAAAACATAGCCATATCAAGGCTAGATAGAGATTCTGAAAACTCTGTTTTAATAGCTGCTCAAGCGGCGGACGACCTACTTGGAATAAATGGAATCGAAGCAAGTTTCGTGCTCACTCGCAAAAATGACAAGATCCATATATCTGGAAGATCAAGAGGAGACTTTTCAGTTCAACTTGTCCTTGAAAAAGTCGGAGGTGGAGGCCATCTAAACATGGCTGGAGCACAGATTGAAACAAATGATATAGACGAAGCAGAAAGTATACTTGTAGATGCAGTTGAAAAATATTTAGACGAGGTGGAAAAATGAAAATAATTCTATTAAAAGACGATAAAAATTTAGGAAAAGCTGGAACACTTACCGATGCAAAAGACGGATATGCAAGGAACTTTTTATTTCCAAAGAAGATAGCCATAGAAGCTACAGAAGAAAACCTAGCTAAGTGGAAAGAAGAACAAAAAAGACTTCAAGCTGAAGAAGATAAGAATAGACAAGACGCAATGGAATTTAAGAAGAGACTTGAATCAGAAAAAATTGTGCTAAAGGTAAAAGCTGGAGATAACGGAAGACTATTTGGAGCTATAACTTCTCAAAATATCGCAGATGAAATGAAAAATGCATTTGGAGAAAAGCTTGATAAGAGAAAGATAGTTCTAAGCGAAAATATAAAGACGGAAGGAATCCACACAGTAGAAGTAAAACTATTCCAAGATATATCTGCTAAGCTTAAAGTAGTAGTAGAAGGCATCAGGTGATAATATGGATTTAAAAATCCCTCCATACTCAGAAGAGGCGGAAGTTTCTGTAGTAGGTGCCATGCTTCTTTCAAAAGATGCAATAAACGTGGTGACAGAAAGTCTAAAAACAGATGATTTTTATATTGAGCCTCATAGGATGATCTATGAGGCAATTCTTGCTTTAGATACAAGAAATGAACCAAGCGATATGGTAACAGTGTCAGAAGAACTGAAGAGACAGGGAAATCTCGACGCAGCAGGAGGAATAGAATACCTTGCCAACGTGACAAGCTCTGTAGCTGCAGTTTCAAATACCAAGTACTACTGCGAGATAATAAAAGAAAAGAGCACCCTTAGAAGTTTAATCGACGCTGCAGATAAGATCCTTGCAATGGGCTATTCAAAAGAAGCAACAGCCATCCAAGTAATGGAAAGCGCAGAGGACTCCATCTTTAGAATAAACGAAGCCTCAAATAAAAAAGGTCTCGTTCATCTAAAAGAAGTGCTAGTTGAATCCTTTAAGGAAATGGAAAAGAGAGCCAACAACCCAAACTCTCTTACAGGAGTAACAACAGGATTTTTAGATCTCGACAGGAAACTTTCTGGACTACAAAAGTCAGACCTAGTGCTTCTCGCAGCAAGACCATCAATGGGTAAGACAGCGCTTATGGTAAATATGGCGACAAACGCAGCAGAAAAAGCAAAGGCAAAGGTGGCAGTGTTCTCACTTGAAATGAGTAAACATCAGCTAACTCAGAGAATTATCTCCTCCTACACCCACATCGACCTATCAAAGATAATAAGTGGAAAGTTAAATGATGATGAATGGACAAGGGTCATCTCAGCCATGCCAACAATCTCAGCACTGGATATAGAAATAGATGACACACCGGGAATCACGCCGGTAGAACTAAAGGCGAAATGCAGAAGACTCAAAATGGAAAGAGGACTAGATCTAGTGGTAATAGACTACCTACAACTAATGGAAGTCGGTGGAAACAACGAATCAAGACAACAGGAAATCTCTAAGATTTCAAGAGCACTAAAAGCCTTGGCAAAAGATTTGGAAGTTCCAGTAGTTGCACTTTCACAACTTTCTCGTGCACCTGAAATGAGAGCAGACCATAGACCGATCCTATCTGACCTTAGAGAATCAGGAGCAATAGAGCAGGACGCCGACGTTGTAATGTTTCTATATAGAGATGAATATTACAACAAAGAACAGTCAGAAGAACCAAATGTCGGAGAAGTAATAATCGCTAAACATAGAAATGGACCGACAGGAACGGTCAAGCTCGTATTCAGAGGAGAATACACCAAGTTTTTTGATATGGAAAGAGGAAAATAATGGAATTTATTTACGCCATAATCTTAGGAATAATAGAAGGCTTTACAGAATTTTTACCGATAAGCTCCACAGGACACCTAGTCCTAGCAGGAGAATATATAAAACTTTCTCCAAAGGAATTTCAAAACGCCTTCAACGTAATCATCCAGCTAGGAGCAATCCTTGCAGTTGTATGGGTCTACTTTAAAAACTTAAACCCATTTAGTACAGAAAAACTCGTAGCAAAACACGGAGAAGTAGCAAGGAACTTTACATTTAAAGAAAAATTAAAACATTACGACGTAAAGACAATAAACCTATGGGCGAGAATCATCATAGGATTTTTGCCAGCGGCGGTTTTAGGATTTCTATTTGACGATCTAATCGACAAATATCTATTCAACAAGGTGACAGTGGCAATAGCACTGGTATTTTACGGAATAATAATCCTACTTATAGAAGGAAAAGACAGAAACAACAAGTACGACTCAATCTATGAAATCCCAGTAAAGACACTTATCTTAATAGGATTTTTCCAATGCCTAGCAATGGTACCAGGCACCTCAAGGAGTGCAGCCACAATAATCGGTGCAATAATCCTAGGATGCAGCAGAGTAGTAGCGGCAGAGTTTTCATTCTACCTAGCAATACCAACCATGCTTGGAGCAACGGTTCTAAAGATATTTAAGCTCGGAAGTAGCTTTACATTTGCCCAATGGATGACCATCCTTCTCGGAGCAGTGGTGAGTTTTGTAGTAGCGCTAATAGTAATAAAGAAATTTTTAGAATATGTAAAGAAACACGATTTCAAAATATTTGGTATATATAGAATAGTACTTGGAATCTTGGTATTAATAATGTATTTTATAAGAGGATAATGATGAGCCAAAACGGCTCATTTTTTTTATAATAAATAGGGTATAAGTAATGTGACGGAAAATTAAATTGACATACTAAAGTGTTAGCAATATAATAATATCGATAGGGGGAGAAAAATGATTAATTATTATGAAGAACTTTTTAAAATGCAAAAAGATTTTTACGACAAACAGCTAGACAGCTTCATGAAGCTAATGAACAAAGATATGGGAATGAATATGGATCTTAGAACCTATATGGAAGAAGCTTCCAATGCCGCAGATCAAATGTATGCCCTATACAAAAAACTTTATAGAGGCTCAGTAAAGGATTCTGGAGACAAGGCAAAGGAAATCTTTGATAAGAGTCTTGAAATCACATTTAATTTCTACAAACGCACATTCATAGACTCAATGCCAAAAGGATACAGAGACATGTTAAATACTCTTGGAGTACTTGAATATGTAAAACCATATATAAAGATTCAAAAGGATCTATACAAAGAACTAAACTTCGTAGTTCCAAACAAAGATTTTCTAATGAAGACCTTTGAAGAAACTGGCGACAAATTCATGAAGCAAGTGATGGAAATGCCTATGCCAGATTTTGCAAAGAACTATCTAAAAGATGCAGAAAAGAATTACAAGCATGTATATGAACTTGTAAAGAGTGTAACCAAACTACAAGTTTACTTCTTAGAATACTCTGCAAACACTGCAAAAGCAATAACAGATAGATACGTGGACAGCATAGATCAAAAAGAAGATCCAAAGAGCATGGAAGAGTTCTATGAATTTTATAAAAAATCTATCAATCTGGAATACCAAAAGATGATCAATTCAGATGAATTCAAACAAATAACCACAGAAATCAAAACTTACTTCGACATAAACAAAGAAACATTATTTAATTTGATGGAATATCAAATTAGAAACTTCCCAATAGTTACAAACTCTAAAATAGAAAGCTTAAACGCAAGGGTAGAAGCAGTGTCAACTAAGTTATCTGAAATTGAACAAAACAAAGATAATATTAAGCTTAAAAAAGAAATAGAACTTTTAAAAGAAGAAAACACTCGTCTAAAGGACAAAGTAAGTCATCTTGATAGCAGCGCTGAAATAGGTAAGCTCAAAGAAGAACTAAAAACACTTCAAACAGAAAACAAAAATCTTAAAACAGAATTAGAAAAGAACACAAGCGATAAATTAGAAAAAGAAATCGCAGAACTAAAAGCGAGCCTAAAAGAAATAATGGAATCTAAAAAAGAAATGGAAGCCTCAGTTAAAAAGGCACAAGCATCTGTAGAAAAATTTACAAAAGACAACGCAAGCTTAAAGAGAAAAGTAACACTTCTTGAAAAGAAAGACAAATAAATAATATAACACTAACAGTCAAGATTAACTTGGCTGTTTTTTTTATAATTTAAAACCCCTGTAGATTAGGGGTTTTGTTATTAATCTTAAATTTTAAAGCCCTTTTATCATGGCTACAATATCATCATCTTTAAGCTGTTTCTTAAATACAACATTTAATCCTTCTTCCTTAAGAGTCTCAAAGAATTTCTGTGCCGATTTGATCCTATAATCTTCGTCACGTCTTAGTCCTTTTTCGTCATCCATATCCTTGGTTTCAACTATGAAGTTGACTTCGTAGTCATCCTTACCAGAATTAATAACATACATAAAGTCTGGACTCGTAGTGCCACCGTTAAATAGAGGGATCTGTATGGACCTTCTAGGTATTTTTCCAAACACCGCCACTTCGTCAATATCACTTCTAAGAAGGGTCTGTCTTTCCTTAGGACTGTCAAAGACAACACTGTCGTAGATAAACCTCTTTGGCACATCTACACCTTCATCTCTGTGAATACCTAGTACACCTTGAGAAACTTGGTCTAGCACATTTCCATTATAATCTGTAAGACTCGTTTCCTTTGAATCAACATCAAGAGGTTTGTAGGAGAACTTCTTAAGTAGTTTCTGATCTAAGTACTTATTAAACTCTCTTGTGGCAAGAGCAATCCCCTTAGTTGAGAAGAGACGCCTGTCAATGCTTCCTTCTTCCTTATGGAATTTACACAGAGTTTTGTGAATGGTATTGATAGAGATACCAGTCTGCCTATTTATCTCCCTTAGAAAATCTCCGTAACTTACATTGTCTTCTACGGTGTAGTAGTTGGACACCCTGTCGCGAGCAACTAACTTACCATCTACAGATTCAATGGTCTTCGTCTTAACATCGATGGTTGTATCTCTATAGATATCAGCCTTTAACACTTCATAAATTGCATCCATCAGCTCTTCTTCAGGAATATCTTCAAATTTAAGATAGTACTTTTGGTTGATAGACTTCCAAAGATCTCTAATATCTTTAAACTTATCTTTTCTAACCTTGACGAAGTTTTTCTTTTTATTGCCATCGACAACCTTATTAGGATTTAGATTAGATATAGCTTCAGGATACTCTCTATAAAGTTCATCTCTCTTATCTGCCTGGATATTTCCTTCAAAGTCAATATAGCCTTTTATAAGCATATCGCCAAAGATTTCATTTTCAGATTTATTTTTATTCTTAGCAATGACAGGAAGATATTTTTTGATATTTGTACTTTGTGAAGGTATATCGGATTGGATCTCCCCAAGGAGTTTACTTGCAAAGTCTTTTTCAGAATAGTCGATTAGATATCTTAAATAGAACTGCTCGTCAGAGATTCTTCTGCCTTTTTCATCCACAGGAAGTCTAAGACCTCTGCCTACCTCTTGAAGTTTACTGATTTCTGAACCAGAAGATCTAAGTTTTACAATTTGGAATACATTTGGATTGTCCCAACCTTCCTTAAGAGTCCACTTGGAAAATATAAAACGCATAGTGTTCCAACTACCACTGTCATCGTGGAAATTTAAAAGGAATTCTTTGTCCCTTAAAATCTTATCCACTTCATTTTGAATATCTTCTTCGGAGCTAGAGTTGTCCTCACTGAAATATCCACCATTGGTTTTGGAAATATCCCTAAGAGAAGCCTCGAGGTAGGATTTGTATTCCTGTAGTCTCTTGTCATCGGTACTTCCAATGGATTTTATTTCAGCTCTTAGTTTATCAGAGAGCATCTTTTCGAATTTGATCCTCAAATGACCACTACCACCGTCTTCATATCTATAAGATCTAACAGAGTCGATGAAGTAGAGGCTAAGGGTCTTAATCTTATTTCCTCTTAAGAAATTAGCCTTTTCAGTTTCGAAATGGTTGATAAGAGACTGACTCAGCATAAGCTCTTGGTAAGTATCAGTATAGATTCCACCGTAGACAATATCTCCCTTAGCGAGGATCTGTCCGTTGGATAAGGTAATGCCACTCTTAATCGCATCGTCAGAAGTAGGACCGATCTCTTCGATAGTAATGCCAGAGAACTCGTCGCCGAATATAGAGAGATTGTCGCCTTTTATTAACTCTTGACTCTTTTTATTTTCCTCGTCCCTAAGAGTACAGACCTTTGGATTTCTCTTAAAGTCCATAAGCTTAAGCTTAGTTTCATTTTCCTTTTCAGCATCAATCATAAAGGTCTCCACACCCTTAACCAGGTTTTGGTTGAAGGCTTGGCAAGAACCGAGGTTAAAAATTAAATTGTTAAAATCCTTGTCCTTGCTCTTAACCTTATCAGGGAAGGTCGCACCGAAACGAATGATCATTTGAGGCTTTAGTTCTTTTAAAATTCTCTTGTAAGCCATGTTTTCTTTCTTAAACCTATGAGGCTCGTCGATAATAACGATAGGCCTAGTTGCCCTTAGAGTCGCGTAGGGTTGGGTGAAGTTTCCTAGGATTGTCTGGTCATAATCATCCTTAGCCATAGTCGGATTGGATAATAGCATGCCAGAAGTCATAAGCAGAACAGAAAACTTATTCTTTTCAAGACTAGAAGCCCTAGCAAATTCAGAAATAGCAGTAGGAAACATCTTTCTACCCTTGTTTTTCTTTTGAGATTCCAAAATAGAAAGGTCCAGGGTCTTGTTGGGATATAGGTCGGCGAAATGCCTCTTGCTATAATCAGCCTGCAAGAAACTCTTGCTACCTTCTCTAATAGGAGTGGAAGGAACAAGCAGGATGAACTTGTTGAAACCATACATTTCGTTAAGCTCATACATCAACCTAGTGTAGCAGTAGGTCTTGCCAGTCCCGGTCTCCATACGAATATCTATGCCAAGGTAGTCATCGTCATCATGAGTACGCCATGACATAGGAATCTTCTCCAAATCTTCGAAGCCATTCCATAGATCATTTATATTTTCTCTAAGCTTATCGTTACTTAAATTAATGATTGGGTTCTCGTGGATGCTACTTCCATCCACCACGCTTATGCCATCAAAAGCCTTTCTCACAGCTTTTATAAAATCCTCTTGATGAGGTAAAATTGAAAGTTCAATACTCATATTAAAACCTCTCGATAAGTGTAACATTTTTATTATTTCTAAGAACTTTTAGATTCTTCCTAAGCTCGTGAAGCACGTTAAAAGGAACGGAGTGAACGTAGATTACAATCCTCGTTATGTCCAGCTCTTCATTTTCAATGCGTTTAATAAGAACCATAGAATCATCTTGAGTTAAACCTTCGTCAATGATGTATAGAGTCTTGTCGATTAGGTCTGCATCATAGTTATTAAGCTTGTATTTTTCAGTTGATTTACTTAGACCGTAGCCATCTTCGATTAGCCAAGTAGAAAGTATGCTTTCCTTGCCATTTGAGTGTTCATTATCAAAGATGGAGACCATATCATCGGTTATAAGTTTAATCTCTGGCACGAAATTTTCCAAATCAATAAGAGTTTTTTCACTAGGTTTTTCTAAATAGTAGAGTTTGTAGCCGTAGTCGATGTCTGCGCCAGTTTCTTTCTTAATCTTTTCTGCTGCCTTTTCAATTCTTGCTCTGCCGATTTCATCAATAGATCTATAACCAGCCTTGTAAGCAGGTTTATTTTCTTCGATTTTTTCAGGAAGCTGAACCATAATATATTTACGACTACCACCGTCTTCAGCATTAAGTTGCATAACTGTATCCGCCGTTGTAGATGAACCAGAAAAAAAGTCCAGAACATATAAATCATTAAATTTTAATGTATTGACTAAATATTTAATAAGACCAACTGGTTTTGGATTATTAAAATAAACCTCATTATGGAACAGTCCTTTTATTTCGTTGGTTCCTATTTGATTAATAGGATCAAGAATAAGATTGACAAAAGCACGACCCTTTTGATCTCTTGGATTACCTTCGTTGTCGACTAATTCATAAACTTTATATTTTACTGTAAATTCATCATTAACTTTAACAAAATCTATAAATCCATTCTTTATACCCCAAGCTACTTTATCTTTACTCCATTTCCAAATCCAACCATCATTTTTAAATTCACTTCTACCATTAGGATAAAGATTTTTCCCGTCAGGTAAAGTAATTGAAAAATTCATGCTATCACTATATTGAAGTCCGCCTCTGTCAAGTGTGTCATAATAAAAGTATCCTCTTTCATTAAAATATTGGTCTTTTTTGTTGTATCTAGAAGTGTTTATGGAACTAAGATCTCGTCTATAATTTTCATTTTCAATAGCTAGAATCTTATTTTTAGAATATAAAAGTATTGGTTCAGTGACTACAGCAATATCTTTAGCATCATTTGCACCAGTCTTTTTTCTCCAGGAAAAATCGCAAACAAAATTTTCCTCTCCAAAAATTTCGTCGCACATTAACCTTAGATTCATATGTTCATTATCGTCAATGGATATAAAAATAACTCCGTCATCACTTAACAAATCCCTTGCCAAAGTTAGCCTTGGATACATAAAGGTCATCCAGGCTGAGTGGGTGGACTTGCCTGCAAGTTCGAGGATTCTTCCTGCTTCTTCCTCTGTTATCCCAATCTTTTCTGATAGGTCTTCTTTATTAAATTGAAAATTGTCTGGGTAGACAAAGCCGTCTGTTCCCGTATTATATGGAGGATCTATATAGATGCACTTGATCTTTCCAGAGTAGGAGCCGAGCATATGTTTTAGAGCGTCTAGGTTGTCTCCAACTATGTATAGATTTTCGCTGTTTTTGTTTTCATCCTTTTCATTGTGGCAACTGTCAGGGGAGATATATGTTTCTGTTTCAAGGGAGCTTAGGTACTTTGCATAGGACTTGCCTAAGAATTTAAGCTCGTATCCTTCCTTTGAGATATCTACTTCTTCTTCGCCCAAGAAGTCTTTGAACATATCGAGTTTAAACTCGCCGTCTTTTGAGAAAAATTGAGGAAAGTCCTTCTTTAGTTTTTCCATTTCTCTGCTGTTAGGCTTCTTTTCTTCGTTATCTTTTAGCTTTTGCCCGATCATTTACATCCTCCACATTTATCGCATTTTTATTTTATTATATCATATTTAAACTTTGCTAAATTTTTAGAAGTTGGGATTTATCTTTAGTAGTTTACAGATTTTATTTTTGTACATAGATTATAAATTCAAGATAAAAAAACACCTACTTTATTTAGCAGATGCTTTCCATTAAATCTTATTATTTGCCATTAATTTGCTAGTGTTTTTAAGGGGGTTTTATTTTAATCGTATATATTTTGTAGCTCTTCCTACGCCTTCTCTTTTTATTTCTCCTTCAGCTACCAATTTTCTTAGTGAACCTTCAATTGAACTTAGGCTTAAATGTGGACAAAGTTCTCTGATGTCTTGTTTGGTAAACCTTCCTAGTTTTTGTAAAGTAGCTTTTCTTACAAGTTCAATTGCAGGAAGTTTCTCTTCTACTATAGAAAATCTATCTTCAAACGCTTTATATGCTGCAAGGATTGTTCCTAATATATACTTTACAAATGGAAGTACATCTTCGTTTTCTTCGTGCCAACTTATTCCTGCCTGTCTTAATGAATCATAATAAGCAGGTTTATCTTTGGAAATTAGTGCTTCAAGTGATATATATTTACCTACATAAAATCCGCTTCTGTATAGTAAAAGCGTTGTTAATAGCCTGCTCATTCTACCATTGCCGTCATTAAATGGATGGATGCATAAGAAATCATGAATGAAAATAGGTATAGCAATTAGAGGTTCTAATTCTAAATTGCCAATGACTTTATTGTATTCACTACATATATTATCTAATGCCTCAGGAGTTTCAAATGGCGAAAGTGGTGTGAACAAGACTTCTGTATGTCCGTCAGGATAGGTTGCACTGATATAGTTTTGTACATTTTTTGTTTTTCCTGCCATAGAATTATTCATATGGCTGTACATTATCTTATGCATTTGTAGAATATAATTCTTTGAAATAGGAATTGCATCAAAATTATCATGAATAACATTAAGGACATCGCTATATCCTGCAATTTCTTGTTCATTTCTATTTCTTGGAGTTGTTTTTTCCTCTACTAATTTTTTAAGTCTTACACTTGTTGTTACAATTCCTTCGATTTCATTTGAAGCTTCGGTACTTTGAATCTTGGCTATTTCTATCAGTTTATTTAATTCTTCTGGTCTTTGTTTTAAATAAAGTTCTTGTTTTCCTTGATATCTATAAATTGAAGCAACTAGACCGAGTACTTCTGAGTCCCATTTTTTATCTTTAATTTTAGAATAATTAAAATTTCTCATGAGTTTTCTCCCTTAAAACTTTTATTATCCCTTAAAATATATCACATTTTAAGGGGTAAATCAAAAATTAAGGGGAAAATTAAAAAAAAATAACCGCGTAGCGATTATTTTCTTCTTTGTACTATTCTATATTCTGCTGATATTGGTGAGTCGTCTTCTGGGGAGATTACGAAGTTGAAGGATTCTTTTCCTTTCACTTCTGCTTGCATGAAGTCTTCTTTGCCTGGGAGCAATGTCTTTTCATCGTATCCTGATATGACAAATCTTATTGTGCCTTCTCCGTTGTTCTTTACATAGAAGTTTATTACATTTCCGTTTTTACTATCTATTTCGTCTGTGATATCGAAGTTTTCGTTTACTTTTCCTATTTTGGAATAGGCGTCTTTTTCTCCGTTATCTACTTGTACTACGTCTAGGTTTTTAAGGTTTTGGTGCATGTGGGAAGATAACTTTCCTGCTACATAAAATCCTCCTAGTAGGATTATTATCACTGCTATTATTGGTAATATTAATCTTTTCATTTTAATTCTTATAATACTTTTCTATATAGTCTTCGTATCCGATTGCTTCGTCACGATAGGTTCCGTCTTCGAATATTTCCACGATTCTATTTGCTATGGTGGAGATAAATTGGTGGTCGTGGGATGTAAATAGGATATTGGATTTGAAACTTGTCAGTGATTTGTTCACTGCTTCGATACTTTCTAGGTCTAAGTGGTTAGTCGGTTGGTCAAATACCAATACGTTTGATGGTTTGAGCATCATCTTTGAGAACATCATCCTCACTCTTTCGCCTCCGCTTAGTACGTTTACTTCTTTTAGTACTTCGTCTCCTGAGAAGAGCATCCTTCCTAGAAATCCTCTTAGATAGATCTCTGATTGTTCTTCTGAGAACTGTCTTAGAAAGTCTACTAGATTTAGGTGTACTCCGTCGAAGTAGGAGGAGTTGTCCTTAGGGAAGTAGTTGTTGGTTATGGTTTGTCCCCATTTGTATTCGCCTTCGTAGTCTTCGCCTTGTCCTTCGATGATTTCAAATAGGCTTGTGATTGCTAGTTCGTTTCCGATAAATGCAATCTTGTCGTCTTTATTTACCCTCATTGAGAAGTCTTTTAAGAGATTTTTGTCTCCGAGTTTTATATTTAAATTTTCTATATTTAGTATTTCATTTCCTACTTCACGGGAGAGTTCAAATCCTATGAATGGATATCTTCTTGAGGATGGTTTTATATCGTCAAGGGTGATCTTGTCGAGTAGTTTCTTTCTACTGGTTGCCTGTTTTGATTTTGATTTGTTTGCTGAGAATCTTCTGATAAATTCTTGTAGTTCCTTGATCTTTTCTTCTTTTTTCTTGTTTTGGTCCTTTGCCATTTGTAGGGCTAGTTGGGAGCTTTCGTACCAGAAGTCGTAGTTGCCGACGAATAGGGTTATCTTTCCGAAGTCTATATCCACCATATGGGTGCAGACTTCATTTAGAAAGTATCTATCGTGGGAGACGATGATTACTACTCCGTTAAAATCTGATAAGAAATCTTCTAGCCATAGTACTGCCTTGATGTCCAAACCGTTTGTCGGTTCGTCAAGTAGTAAGACGTCTGGTTTTCCAAATAGGGCTTGTGCCAGTAGCACTTTTACTTTTTCGCTTTCCTTTAGGTCTGCCATAGTTTCGTAGTGAAGTTCTGTGCCTATGCCTAGTCCTTGTAAGATGGTTGATGCTTCTGATTCTGATTCGTAGCCGCCCATCTCTGCAAATTCTGCTTCTAGTTCTGCTGCTTTCATGCCGTCTTCGTCAGAGAAATCAGGCTTCATATAGATTGCATCTTTTTCTTTCATTATGTCATAGAGTTTTCTATTGCCCATGATTACTGTATCTATGACTGGATATTCGTCAAAAGCGTAGTGGTCTTGGGCTAGCTTTGACATTCTCTTATTCTTTTCCATGGAAACATTTCCGGTGGTTGGTTCTTTTTCTCCAGATAATATCTTAAGGAAGGTGGATTTACCTGCGCCGTTTGCGCCGATGACTCCGTAACAATTGCCGTCATTGAAGATTAAATTTACATCGTCGAATAGTTTTTTATCTGGAAAAATAACCGAAATATTATTTACACTTAGCATTTTTCCTCCTTAGAGCACGTCGGAATAGAATCCTACGACGCCTTTTTCTTTATATTTTTTAAGTTCATCCATACTGTTTACTGTGTGGGTGAATAGTTTTACATTGGTCTTCTTAAGTTCTTTAAATAGTTTTGAATCGAGTCTTGATCTCGAAATGGTAACTGCGTAGAGCTCGTTTGACTTTACGAAGTCTATGATTTCTCTATCGGAGCTCTTGATCTTATAGAGTGTCAGTATTATATTTTTGTAACCGAGGGCTTTGACCTCGTTATATTCTTTGAAATTATAGATTTGTGGAATGATTTGGTCCATAGTTTCCGGTGAGACTTCGCAAATCATCTTTAGGGTCTCAACGTTTTTATCTTTTATATCCGTTACTACGTAGGCATCCTTGTGATCTCTTAAGAAGTTTACAAGATTTTCCATTTCCATTTGTTCAAACCCGTGGACAGATTCAAAGTCTAAGAATTCTTTTAAGGTAAATGATTTGTTTTCAGTTACGTTGAAGAATTTGCTTTGGTATCCGCCGAAGTCGTGGATCAAGACTAGTTTGCCATCGGTGGATCTTTCGATGTCTAGTTCAAAGTATCTTCTGCCTTGGTCGTAGTGGTACTTCACTGCGTCCATCATGTTTGAATAGTTGACTCCTGCTATAAATCCTCCTGCGTGCATGATTATTAGATCGTCTTTGTTTTTTGGAATGGAAGGTACTGAGTCTTTGTTGCTTAAGACAACTTTGTTTTGGTTTAATACCGTAAGCCCTTCTGACATGTCCGTATCTATAAATGATTTGTATATATAGTCCTTATAATTTTCTGTTGGAAGAAGTGAGTCAGATTTTAAATCTATGGTCTTAGATTTAGAAACTGCTACATTTTCTCTTACTTCGATCTTGAAGCTTCCATCTGTTATATATCTTAGTTTCTCGCTATCCATAATGTTTACAGGGAATTTTCTGTTGTATAGATATTCTCCGTATTGTGGATAGGTGGAAGAAATGCCGTAGTAATTTAGAATCGTAGGCATAAGGTCTATGGTTGAAACTGCACTTTCTACTTCTTCTTTTTCTAGTTTTTCAGATAAAAATATAATTGGCACATTTGTAGCATCAAGTCCATTTAAATTATAATTTTCTGCCTTTGTTGCTTGGGAATTGGTGCCGACGATTACAATTTCATAATCAGAAAATCCATTTGCTCTTAAACTTTCTACTAATGATTTAAGTGAAGCATCAAGACTTTTACTATCAGAGCCTCTATTTGAAAATACTGAGTAGATGAAGTTCTTGCCGTCAGTCTTTCCAAGTTTTATAAGTTCGTCCTTGAAATTTTCTTCTTTTACGACTTTGGAATTTTTAAATCCTAGTTTAGTTGAGTCGATATAGTATTTTCCCTTTGTACTTAAAAAACTGGTGGTATATCCCATTTCATTAAAATAATTTTGTAGTCCTTTGACATCCTTGCCGGAGGTATAATCCTTGCCAAAGGATCTAACCCTTGGATACATTCCATATAGATTTGTAAGGACGCTGTCGTCTTGAATATGGGTAGAACTGGTAAGATAAGCTCTGTCGTAATAAAGAGCAGAATTCTTTAGAGATGAAACATATTCCATGTCTTCGGTTCTCTTTTCATAGAGACCATCGACAGCTAGGATCAAAAGATTTCTATCTTTTAAAACTCCGGTGTAATCATTTTTTGTAAGATTTACAAGTTCTCTATAATCTTCCTTCTTTATTCTTTCGTTATACTCTTTTGTTAAACTTATACTATCTTCTTCTTTAGCCGAAACATTAAAAAGAAGAAGTGAAATAATAAAAATAGATAATAATTTTTTCATAAGCACTCCTAACTACATAATTGTATCATAAAGCCTTGAGTCTTCATAGTTTTATTGAAAAGTATTGTGGGGTATAATATGGTAAAGGAGGAAATTAAAATGAAGAAAAAAACAAAAACTTTTATGTCGATGTTACTTATTTTTGCGATGCTAGTTGGAACATCTTGTTCTACTATGGCAAAAGATGGTAAGACCTCTGATGCTTCAAATAAAAATCCAAAGACTGAAGAGGAATACATACTAAAAGCCAAGGACACTTTTGAAATTTCAGACGACTATACTGAACTTGATATAGAAAGTTTAAAGGATAGCAAAAGAAGTGAAAAGTACCGCTTCCATTGGTCCAGAGAAGATGGCGATGACGGGATAAATGTCTCAATGGATAAGGAAGGAAATATTTTAGATTACAATCACTACGACAATAGAGATAATAAGATAAAGGACCATGTGAGTAGGGAAGCTATTGAAGAGGCGGCTATTAAATACTTAGAAAAGATAGATAAGAATCTTGTAGCGAGCCACAAAGTGGTGAGTGTCGACTATGAAAAGTACGAAAATACTGCAGCAGTTACATTTAGAAGATACGTAGGCGATGTTCCAGTTATAGGAACGAACCTTGTAATTCAAATAGATCTATCTGATATGAGTCTAGCATACTACGATTCAGGTTTATATTATTTGGTAAAAGATGAAACTGTAAGTAAAGATGCAAAACTAATTGGACGTGACCAGGCAAAAGAAAAGATCGAAAAGATAAATCCTATAATTCTTGCATACATTTCAAACAGATATGGAGAAGACAATACTGCAAAATTATACTACATGCCTAAGAACGAGAAGTATATAGACGCTGTAAGTGGAGAAGCCGTTGACTTTAACGACAGTGGAATCTACTACAGAGAAGGCGATATGAAGAACGAAGAAGCCAAAGACTCAGCAGGTTTGACCGAAGTGGAAAAGAAATCTGTAAAAGAGTTCCAAGGTCTTATGAAGAAGGAAGATCTTAGAAAACTTGTACAAGATTTAATTCCAAAAGATTCTAAAATCGACAGAGAAAGAATCACCAAAGGGGACAGGTACGAATATAGTTTCGAAGCGAGAAGAAAGGATAGATCAGCCTACTTCTCACTTGATGCAAAAGATGGAACCTTGACAAATTTCAACGACATCAGGGATGTAAAAGAAAAACCAGCTCCAAAAGCAGAAGAAGCTATAAAGATTGCGATAGAATTTAAAGACAAGTATGCAAAGAAGCTTGTAGATTTCGATTACAAAGATCCAAACATCTATTCAGATACTTACTGCACAAGGATAATTTATAGCCAACTAAAAGATGAAGTGCCGGTAGTAAACTATGGAGTAACAGTAGAAATTAACAATGACAATAAGAAAGTAAGTTCATTTAGTCTCAGAGAATACACTGAAAAGTTTGAGGACAAAGATGGAATAAAATCTTTGGATGAAGCTAAGAAAATCTATTTTGATGAAGATAATTTCAAACTTCTTTACATGGTAAAGGACAATAAATTAAAACCTGTCTATGGATATGAAGATTTGACTCCAATAGGTGCGAGAACATTAAATAAGTATTCAGATTTAGGTGAATTTATAAATCTTGAAAAATCAAAATATAAAACTGACCTTGAAAAACTTATGGATTACAAGATTGGATTTATGGAAGATAGAGATGTCACAGACGCTGCAACGGTAAAAGACCTTGCGGACCTAGTTGAAGACGGAGTGAAACTTCTTGACCAATATAGTTACAGAAGTAATGACCCATTTAAAGATTTGAAAATGGATAAGAAATTAGATCGTCTCGATGCAATTAAAATCATCTTTAAATTAAGAGCAGTTAACCTAGAAGGACTTGATTCAAAAGTATTTAAAGATATAGACGGACTAAAGGGATCTGACTTAGTAAACTTCCAAATGGCAAGAAGTTACGGACTAACTTCAGAAAACTCCGCCCATACGAATATAAAGGTAGACGAACTGCTAAGCATCTACTACAGATCAATGAATACAAGATAGAATATTTAAGAGGGGACTTGTCATAAGTCCTCTTTTTTAAATAATTTAAAAGTTGGAAGTTTCGCTCTATAAGTGTATAATCTAACTAGGTGATAAAATGGCTAAAATTGGAATATTTGACTCGGGGGTAGGAGGCATAAGCGTCTTAAGCGAACTTTTAAAAGTTCTTGCAGACGAAGAGTATATCTACTACTGCGATCAGAAAAATCTTCCCTATGGAGAAAAGACTCCTGGAGAGATCAGAAACTTAACTAAGACTTCATTTAATTTTATAGAGAAACAAAACGTGGACATGGTTGTCATAGCTTGTAACACTGCGACGGCAAATGCAGAGAGATATCTAAAGGCTATCTTTGGATTTCCAATCTTTGGAATCATAGATCCTGGGATTTCAGAAATAGTAAAGACGACAAAGAATAAAAAGATACTCGTAATAGCGACGGACTCCACAGTGGAAAATGGCACATATCAGTTTAAAATAAAGAAGAAACTTCCAGAGGCAGAGGTTTTGGCGAAGGGATGCAAGAATCTTGTAAGGGCAGTGGAAGACGGACATATAGACGATGAATTGGCTTTACAAGTAGTAGAAGAGTACTTAGAAGAATTTAAGGATTTTGATTTCGACACATTGGTGCTTGGATGCACCCATTTCCCATTGGCAAGACCAGCAATAGAAAAGGTACTTAAAAAAATGGGTAAAGAAGTAAATATAGTGGACCCAGCGAAATCTCTTGCCAAGACTGTGTACGAATTCTTGCAAGACAGGGACTTCGAAAATAAAAAGAGCGGACTTAAATTCTATACATCACATAGCTCAAAGGATCTATCGAAGATGGTTAAAAATATTTTAAATAAAGACTACGAGGAGGAAGAAATCAATGAAGAAGATTATAAAGATTGAAGGAATGAAATGTGAAAATTGCAGCGCCCATGTAAAAGAAGCGCTAGAAGCATTGGATTCTAACCTAGACGTGAAGATTTCTCTTTTTAAAAAACAAGCTAGTGTTGAAGGAGAAAACCTAGACGACGACAAGTTAAGAGAAGCAGTAGAAAAAGCAGGATATAAAGTAATAGAAATAAATTAATAAAGAGGTTCACTCAGTGAGCCTTTTTTTAAGTACATGGAGGATCGATGTTAGAAAGATATAAAGAAAGATTTAGCGAATATAATTATAAGAAATTAAAAGAGCTACTAGAATCGGTAGAAGCAGGAGACTATATAGTAACAGACTGTGACAATTCCTATGTCATGCATGATACAGAAGAAAATCTATTCTTCTACCAACTGGTAAGCTTGAAATATAAAATGACGCCGGAAGAATTCAGAGAAGTGCTGTTCAAAGATTTGCCAAAAATCGACGAAATTATAAAAGAGGCAGAGTATGCAGCAGATCTAGCAGCATCATATTATGAAGAATTAAGTAAAGATGAAAACTTCGAAGAAAATCCCCACTATGTAGAATTTATAGAGCTTATGTGCTACCTATATATGGAAGTCGACCATTACGACAGATCCAAGACCACAGGATTTAGAATACTATACCTGTTTAAAAACTTCACCGAAGAAGAACTAAGAGAAATGGTAAGGGAAATGTATGACTACACAAGAGAAATCTCTTACCAAAGATTGGAATTTAACTTCAAAGGAAAGTACAACCTATCATCATATATAGACGTAGGAGTAGGCAAATTTGAAGAAGTAGAAGCATTGGTAAAAGAATTTAAAGAAAGAGGCGCAAAAGCATTCGTATGCACAGCATCATCAAGAATAGTAGTAGATGAATTTATAAACTGCTCCTCACCAGGACTATTTGAAAAAGTGGTGGGGCTTGAACTACTAGAAAGAGATGGAGTTTTGCAAGCAGAAGGAGATAACGAGAAGCTTCGCACCTTGGGAAGAGGCAAGGGAGAATATATAGAAATCCTAAAAGAAGAATACAAAAGAGCACCACTACTATATATAGGAGACACCGACGGCGACTACTATGCACTGACAAACGAAGGCTTAAAAGTAGGACTGATCATAGATAGAAAAGTATCAGGAAAGATTGAAAATTTAAAAGAAATGGCGAGAAAAAAAGAATTCGAAGACACGATGTACCTGCTTCAAAGAAGAGACGAAGAAAAAGGAATACTCGTTTCAGAATAAAAATTAGATAAATTAAATAAATTAATCCCCTAGAGATAGGGGATTTTTTGTGCACTGGTCATCTTTCCCAACTACGGTCACATACGGGAACACCTTTCCAACTTCGGTCACCCTGAGAGGCAGTCGAGTTCAACAAATCAGACTTCGCAATGCTCGTCTTCTTTGGAACTCTTTGCACGAGACCTGCTGCGAAATCAGAGATTTCGGTTAGGGCTTCGAACGGGTCTAACCTCCGAAGAGC